>Ga0335080_10008376_pt1 | contig 10778 bp, 11 predicted proteins | sample Lox_Sample_34_FD_206720 | JGI IMG/M metagenome (GOLD analysis project Ga0335080, IMG submission 206720) | Soil microbial communities from Loxahatchee National Wildlife Refuge, Florida, United States - Lox_Sample_3.4 | ecosystem: Environmental > Terrestrial > Soil > Wetlands | place: USA...
CGGGGAGGTTGGCACTCCACGACTGCTCAACCTGTTCCTGAAGTACGACATCAAAGCCAGCTGGTTCATCCCGGGTCACTCCATCGAGACCTTTCCCGACTCCGTCGAGAAGATCGTCGCCGCCGGGCACGAGATTGGCGCGCACGGTTACTCGCACGAGAATCCAATCGCAATGACGCCCAAGCAAGAAGAGGATGTTCTGGCCAAGACGGTCGAGCTCATCGAAGCCGTGTCGGGGCAGCGTCCGCGCGGATATGTTGCACCCTGGTGGGAGATGTCGGCTGTCACCGCCGATCTGTTGAAGCGTTACGGGTTCACCTACGACCACAGTCAGGGCTACAACGACTTCACCCCGTTTTACGCACGGGTTGGCGACGAGTGGACAAAAATCGACTACTCGCAGGACGCCGCGGCGTGGATGAAGCCACTGATCCGGGGCACCGAGATCGACCTGGTCGAGATCGGCGCCAACTGGTACCTCGACGACCTGCCGCCGATGATGTTCATCAAGGGCGCGCCCAACAGCCACGGGTTCGTCAATCCACGCCACATCGAAGAGATGTGGCGCGATCAGTTCGACTGGGTGTACGCGAACATGGACTACGCCGTGTTCCCGATCACGATCCATCCGGATGTCAGTGGGCGCCCGCAGGTTCTGCTGATGCTCGAACGACTGATCCGCTACATCACCGGGCACGAAGGCGTCGAGTGGGTGACCATGGAGGAAGCGACCAGCGACTTCCGGCGCCGATTCCCCTTCGAAGACCGGCCGCAGTAGTGTGCGTCCTCTGCTACACGCTCACCGGTGAGGAGCGATGGAGCGACGGCGCGCTCGGGTCGCAGAGTCGTGCGAGTGATCGCGCCCGCCGCCGACACCTGCTGGGGACCATCCTCGGGACCTACGGCCTGGACTACAGCGACGACCCGGGAGGCGTTACGTCACTCGTGCGCGATCGCAAGGGAAACGTCCACCTGGTCCGAGGGCTGGAGGAAACGTGGACCGCGGCTGGACGCCTGATCGGCCGACCGCTCGACCCGCTCGACCCGGCGCTTCTGCACCGGCTGGGCCAGGGCGGAGCGTAAGCGTGTCGGCTGGCACCAAGATCCCGATCGTCGTGGTCGGCGGGTTTCTCGGCTCGGGCAAGACGACCCTGCTGCGCCGATCGCTGGCCGGCCACTCCGGTACAGCAATCATCGTCAATGAGTTCGGCGAGATCGCCCACGACCAGGCGCTCCTTCGCGCCTGCTCGGAGCGCGTGAGCGTGATCAGCGGCGGGTGTGCCTGCTGCGTCAGGCGCGAGGACCTCGTGCTGGCCTTGCGCTCCCTCCTCGACGACCACGAGCGCGGGGTCGCGCCGCTCCGGCGCGTCGTGATCGAGATGAGCGGACTGGCGGATCCGTCGCCGATCCTGTTCACGATCGCCTCGGACCCGATGCTTCGACACCATTTCGAGGTCCGACGGGTGATCATCACCGTCGATGCCGTCAACGCCCAATCTGAGCTCGTGGCTCATCCGGAGGCGCTCAAGCAGGTCCTGGTGGCCGACGTGCTGGTGATCACGAAGACCGATCTGGCAAGCGTGCAGGCATGCGACGAACTCGGCGGCCGGCTGGCGGCGATCAACCCCGCGGCCGGAATCTGCCGCGCCCGGGATGGGGCTGTCGAGGGCGCGCAGGACCGCGACCCGCTGGACGGGCCCGCCACACCAGCGCCCCGTGGACCCGCACTCCCGGCGGCTCCCGCCCCGGCCCACACCGGGGATGTGCACGCCGTGGCGCTCGACGCCGGCGCCCCACTCGATTGGCCGGCGTTCGTCGTATGGCTGAGCATGCTGCTCCACGCCAGGGGCGAACAGGTCCTCCGCGTGAAGGGGCTGCTGGAGCTCGACGACGGCTCGTCGGTCTCGATCAACGGGGTGCAGCACATCATGCACGAGCCCGAGCACCTGCCCGCGACACGCGCCCCGGACCAGGCGCCACACCTGGTCCTGATCGTGCGGGGCATGGACACCGATCGGCTCGCGGACTCGCTCCGAGCCTTCCAGGGCGCAGCGTCGCCACTACGACAATCACGATCGCGCGAGGAGGTACGCACATGAACGACGACCTGTTCAACACCGGACTGTCGATCCGCCGCGAGGTGCTCGGAGCCGAGTACGTCGACGCGAACCTGGCCGCCGCCGACGATTTCACTCGTGACTTTCAACGACTCGTCACCGAGTACTGCTGGGGCGCGGGCTGGGGCCGGGACGCGCTCACACGGCGTGACCGCAGCCTGTTGAACCTCGCGATGCTCGGCGCCCTGAACCGCCCGGCCGAGTTCAAGGTCCACCTCCGCGGCGCGTTGACCAACGGCTGCACTCGAGATGAGATCAAGGACACGCTGATCCAACTTGCGATCTACGCCGGGATCCCGGCCGGCGTAGAGGCATTTCGGATCGCCCGCGGCGTGTTCGCCGAGGTCGACGCCGAGGCCGAGAGTCAGCCCGGCTGACGGCCGACGAGCGCGAGCGGGCGGACCGGCGACCCGGTGGCGCCGACGAGCTTGAGCGGACAGAGCACGAATCCGAAGCGGTACACGCGCTCGGCGCTCAGACGTTCCAGGTCGAGCATCTCGATGATCGGAATCCCGTGCTCGACGAGCAGGATCCCGTGCACGGGCAGCACGCGGTGCCCCTCCCCGGGCGCGATCCGCTCGTAGGCCAGCGTGTCGGACCCCGTGGCGCGCACGCCGCGCTCTGCGAGCCATTGCGCCCCGGACGTCGACACGCCGGGGACGCCGGTGTCAAAACCGATGAACGCCTCGCCTTGGGTGTAGTTACGAGCCCAGCCCGTTCGCACGAGCACCACGTCACCGGCCTGGACGCTGACACCGGCCAGCCGCTCAGCCTGTTCGAGCTGTTGGCCGTCAATCGAGTGACCACCCTCGAGAACGTCCACGCCGAGTGCAGCTGCGACATCGAGCAGGACGCCCGGACCAACCAGAGGCTCCATCGTCTCGATGCCAAGACTCGTGAACGATCCACCGCTCTGCGCCTGCGCGGCGTCGATGCCTCCGTGCAGCACGCCGTCGGCCGATACGTGGGCGAGCGCGTCGATGTGGGTGCCGCAATGAGTCGCCATCACGAGCAGGTCTGCGGCGGCCGATCCTCCGTCCTCGCGCACGACGTCCCCGTGACGGCGGTGGAGCACCACGCGAAACCCCGGGTGGCTGGCCGAGACGGGCATCCCGTCATACAGCGGCTGGCCCAGGTCGTAAACGGTGGCCGCGGCGAGGGCCTCCCCCAGGTCGATCTCGGTGCTCATGCCAGGAAGTATGCGCGGTTGAGTGGCAGGTCCCGCACCGGCGCGAGCGTGGCCGGCGTCCCGTCGATCCGCACTTCGCGCCGCTCGCCGTCGACGACCACCGCCGGGGTGGCGCCATTGGCGACCAGGTCGCGTTTGCGGACGCTCCGGGTTGCCCGCACGGCGCCGACCTGGCCCTGCCAGCGAGACGCGACGGCGGCGCGGGCTCCCTTGGCGACGAACACCGTCGACAGACGCGATGGGGCGGCGCCGACGCTGCCCCACAGCCCGCCCTGGACGATCGGCTCGCCCAGACGCGTGCTGCCGCTGCCCGATCCCAGCGGCCCCCACACGGGGAAGCCCGCCTTCAACACGAGCTGCGGCTTGGCTCCGAAGAACGCGGGGCGCCAGATCACCACGTCCGCGAGCTTGCCCGGCTCGAGCGATCCAACGTCGTGCGCCACGCCGTGGACGAGCGCCGGGTTGATCGTGATCTTCGCCAGGTAGCGCAGGATTCGATCATTGCCTTCCGGTGCGCCGGGCACCCGGGCGTTCTGCATCACGTGGGCCAGTTGCCAGGTGCGCCGCGTGACCTCACCCACGCGCCCCATGCCCATGGAGTCCGACGTGATGACGCTGATCGCGCCGAGATCGTGCAGCACGGATTCGGCCGCCATCGTCCACGACCGGATCCGTCCGCCGGCCGCGCGGGCATCGTTCGGGAACAGCGGGCTGAGACGGTGGACGGTGGCGATCATCGTCGCGTGCTCATCGACGGCGTTGATCCCGAACGGGACCGTCGGCGTCGTCGAAGACGGCAGCACGTGTTCATGCGCGACGGACTCGAGCAGGTTCACCGGACCGCCGCCGCATCCCTCGACGTGATACGCGTGCACGGCGCGCCCGTCGATGGCCGCAAGCGTCTCCTCGAGCGTCGCCGATTCACCGAGACCGTCGGCGTGAAGCGCGACCTGTACGTCGTGGCGCTCGGCGGCGTCCAGCGCGGCGCCGAGCACGGTGGGCGACGCGCCGAGGTCCTCGTGGACCTTGAGCGCGCCGGCCCCGAGCGCGATCAGGTCATCGAGGAACGTCGCGTCGGCAGTGCTGGCGCGGGCGATGGGGATCAGGTTCAACGGCACCGAGGCCCACGCCGCCAGCACGGCATCGAGGTTGGCCCGAGGGTTGATCCCGACGTCGAAGGCGCCCGAGTAGCTCATCGCCGCGAACGTCGTCGTGCCTCCGGCCAGCGCGGCGGGGACAAGCTGAGGGCCGATCAGATGGACGTGGGAGTCGATCGCCCCCGGGGTCGCGATCAGACCCTCGGCCGGGATCACTCCGGTCGCAGCACTGATCGGGACGGCGACATCCGCGTCGGACGCGGGATCGCCGGCCCTGCCGATCGCCGCGATCCGACCGTTGCGGATCCCGATCGAGGTCTTGCGCACACCGAGCACCGGATCGAGCATCAGCACGTTCGTCAGGCAGATGTCGAGGGCGTCCTCCACCGCGGCCCCGGTGTCCATCAGCTGCCCCGGGCGCACCGTCTTGCCCATGCCGACCAGCGGCTCGGACCCGGGTCGGTTGTCGTCCGCATCCACCGTCGCCACCAGGTCCGTGTCGCCAAGCCGCACGCGATCACCGACCGTCGGACCGTACAGCGCCGCATACTGCTCACGGCTCAGTCCCACGCGAGCTCCACGTCGACGGAAGCTCCCGGCGCGATCGCCACGCTTGCGCCCGCCGGCAGCATCGCCCGGGCACCCTCGAGCTGATCGCGGTTCAAAGGCGACGGCGCGCTCGGCCAGGCGAACTCCAGCGCGCGGCTGGCCCGCGCCACCGGGAAGTGCGACGTCAGGTACGCGTCGAAGCGACCGTGGTTCGTCACCGACACGATCTCGCGGCGCGCGGGCTGGGCGCACGGTACCGGCCCCGTCGCCGCCAGCACCTCGCCCGGGGTAATCCTGCGCGCGCCGCTCAATCGGCCACCAGCCGCTCGATCGCCACCAGCCGGGCGCCGTCACCGAACGTCGCCTCGACCTGGAGCGGGCCCTCCAGCAGCTCGGGCACGCCAGGCTCGAGTTGGCCGCGACGCAGCAGCCCATGGACCGAGGCCCGGGCGTCGGCGTAGCTGTCGCCGGCGCGAGCCCGTTCCATCACGATGTCGCTCGCGAGCGCGACACAGTCGGGATGACTGAGCGGAATTCCCTCGCGCAGCCGACGACGGGCCAACTCGGCCGCACTGAACAGCAGCAGCCGCTCGATCTCTCGTGGCGAGAGCTGCATCAGGCCGGTACGGGCGCTCCGACGACGATGTGCTGGCCGTCCTCGGGCGAGCCGGTCACCTCGCCCTCGGCGTACACGAGCTTGCCGCGCAGCACGGTGTACTGCGGAATCACCCGCAACTCCATGCCGTCAAACGGCGACCACGGCTCCTGGTCGTGGTACTCGAGCTCCCGCGCGTCGAGTACGTGATGACCGTCGGTCTGCACGATCGCCAGATCGGCGTCCGCGCCTACCGCGATCTCGCCCTTGCGCGGGTGCAGGCCGAACAGCTTTGCCGGCGTGGTGCTGACCAGCTCGACCACGCGGGTCATCGGAATCCCATGTTCGTGCACCGCCTTCGTCGCGAACACCGGGAAGAACAGCTGGACGCCGTTGCCGGAGCCCGGTGACTGGACCCAGACGTCTTCGGCGACGCTCTTGGGGAGCGGTGCGTGGTCGCTCGCCACGGTGTGGATATGGCCTTCGGCGAGCAGCCGCCACAGCCACTCGACGGAGGCGCTGTTGCGCGTCGGCGGGTTCCACTTCAGCCGGATGTCGGCCAGCGCCTCCTCTTGCGTGCTGCAGAGGTAGTGATGACAGGTCTCGATCCAAACGTCCGCGCCATGCCGACGCGCCGCGGCGATCGCCTCGACCGTCTGCGGAGAGCTCGCGTGCGCGATCACGGTCCGGGCGCCGGTCACCTGCGCGATCAGCGCGACATTTTGCGCCGCGGCAACCTCGCTGTACCACGGCCGGGCCTCGTCCCAGGCGGCCATGTCGAGCCGGCCTTCGCCCATCAGACGGTTGGTCTCCCAGTCGACGATCGGCGCGTGCTCGCAATGCACCGTCGTCGTGCGCCCCAACGAAGCCGCGCGTCGCAGCGCATCCAGGATCTGGCCGTCGTCGACCCCCGGGTACATGCCGGGGGGCGCCACGCCGCCGGTGAACAGTTTGAAGGCCGCGACGCCCTCGGCGGCCATCGCCGTCATCTCGTCCGGGTCGTCCTCGAGGTACCCGCCGAAGCTCGCGTAATCGACGTGGCAGTTGCCGCGGATGACGTCGAGCTTGGCGCGCAGCGCTTCGGCGGTCAACGTCGGAGGCTTGTCGAGGGGCATGTCGACGACGGTCGTGACGCCGCCGCGGATCGCACCGCGCGACGAGCCCTGGTAGGTCTCCCAGCCGTAGCCGTAGAAGCAGTGGAAGTGCTCGTCGATAACGCCGGGCATGACGAGCAGCCCCGTCGCGTCGATCGTCGTGGCCGCGTCGATCGGTCCGTCGGAGAGGATCGTGATGCGCCCGTCGGAAGCGCCGACGTTGACCTTCACGATGTCACCCCCGACGACCACGTCGCCGTTGACGATCGCCAGATCCTGTTGGGTCACGGTTGCCTCCTGGGCATCGGGTCCCCACCGGGGACCAGGTCGATTGGCTGGCCGGCGCAGAACCTCAGCACCACGTCGGTGACGCCGGCGAACTGACGCTCGAGCGTGCCGGCGGTGTTGAAGGAGATGTGGGGGGTCACGATCAGGTTGGGGACGGACGCGAGCTCGAGCGCGCGTGCACGGTCGAGCGGCTCGCCGGTGACGACGTCGAGACACGCCCCCCCGAGACGGCGCTCGTGCAGCAGCTGGCACAGTGCGTCGGTGTCGATCACCTCCCCGCGAGCGGTGTTGACGAGCCAGGCGCCGGGACGCATCCGTCGCAGACGCCGAGCGTCGAGCAGCCCCCGCGTGTCGTCGTTGAGTGCGACGTTGACCGAGACCACGTCCGCGGCGTCGAGCAGCGCGTCGAGTTCGACCCGCTGCGCCCACTCGATCTCGCGCGCCGATCGCGACCAGTACAGAACGCGCATCCCGAAGGCGTGGCCGAGCGTCGCCACGCGGCGCCCGATCCGGCCCATGCCGATCACGCCGAGCGTCTCGCCTTCGAGGTCGTGGCCGCGGAACCCCGTGAACTCCCATTCCCCCGACCTCGTGCTCGCCGCCGCGTCGGCGAGGTGGCGGCGCGCCATCAACAGCACACCGAGCGTGTATTCCGCCACCGCCGTGGTCGGCGCGTCGGGCACCGCCGCCACCGCAATCCCGAGGCGCGCGGCGGTGGCCACGTCGATGTGCGAGTAACCCGCGGTCCGAGTCGCCACCAGCTCCAAACCGGGCAGGCGCTCGAGCACCTCGCTGCCGATCGACGTGTACGTGTAGAGCGTGACGAGGACGCTCGCGTTGGCGGCGCGGCGGACGAGGTCGTCCGGCTCGCCCGATCCGTACGAGATCTCGGTGGCGACCGCCGCCCGCAGGCGCTCCAGCCGAGGTTCGTCGTCGGCGCCGGCATCGACGACCGCGACGCGGTGCGCCACCGCCGCGGCGCTCACGTCTTCTTCCCGGGGTTGAGCAGGTTCTTCGGATCGAGCGCCGCCTTCACGGCGCGGTGAAGGCCGGCTGCGGCACCGAGCTGGCGTTCGAGCCGGCCGCGCTTTATCCAGCCGATGCCGTGCTCCCCGGAAACGGTCCCGCCCAGCGCGAGCGCCGTCTCACACAGCTCGGCCGAGCACTGATACGCCCGCGCGAGCTGATCGTCGTCGCCGGGCGCGATCAGGAACAGCGCGTGCACGTTGCCGTCGCCGGCGTGCCCGAGACTGCAAACCGGAAGGCCGTGACGCGCGGCGATCTCGCCGATCGCGGCGACGATCTCACCCAGACGGCCGGGGGGAACGGCGACGTCCTCGCTGACGCGGCCACCGGTGACCGTGGTGACCGCCGGGCCCATGCCGGCGCGCCACCGCCAGAGCTCGCGTTCGCCGGCCCCATCCCCAGGGCTGACGAGGTCGACCGCACCGTCGGACAGCACCTCGAGCGCCTCGGTGCGCTGGCGCTCGACTTCGTCGCGGGACCCGTCGAGCTCGAGCAGCACGAGAAACCTGGCCCGGTCCGGCAGCGCGCCGGGATACGCCGCGCGACAAGCGTCGAGTACGCCGCCGTCGGCATACTCGAGCGCGGCCGGCTCCAGACCGCTGCCGACCACGCGCTCGATCGCCGCACATCCGGCCACGGCGTCCTCGAAGAACGCGCACACCGACGCGATGCGCTCGGGTGCGGGCACGAACCTGAGCCACACCGAGGTGATGATCCCGAGCGTGCCCTCGGAACCGACGAACAGGCCTCGCAGGTCATAGCTCGCGACGTCCTTGCGAACGGCGCCGCCGACCCGCACCAGCTCGCCGGGCGCGACCGCCACCTCCAGCCCGGTGACCCAGCGACCGGTCACTCCATACTTGAACGCGCGCGGCCCACCGGCGTTGGTGGCGACGTTGCCGCCGAGCTGTGACTGTTCCGCGGCCCCCGGGTTGGGGGCGAACAGCAATCCGTTCTCGCGCGCGAGACGGGCGACGGTAGCCGTGGTCAGCCCGGCCTCGAGCTCCGCCCGCCAATACTGCGCCTCGAACGAGCGTACGCGGGTGAGACGTTCGAGCGAGACCACAATCCCCCCCTCCACCGGGACCGCTCCGCCCGCGTAGCCCGTGCCGCCGCCGCGCGGGATGATCGGGATTTCCCGCTCGTAGCACCATGCCAGCACCTGGCAGACCTCGTCCGCGTCGCTCGGGCGAACAACCGCGTCGGCGACGCCGCGCAACCGCAGGATGTCGTGCGTCGCGTCCACCCCGTAGGGGGCCGCGGCGCCGTCGAGCACGTTGCCCTCACCGACGATCGCGGCGAGATCGCGGGTCAGCGACGCGACAGGCAAGCGGCCTACGCGCCCGCGTTCGCCGCCACGAGCGGCCCAGCCTTGTACACGAGTCCCGGGAGGTCACGGCCGAGCACATCCGCGAGCCATTCGGCCGTCGCGACCAGGCCGTCGATATCTACGCCCGTGTCGATGCCTTCGCCGTCGAACAGGTACAGAAGGTCCTCCGTGGCGATGTTCCCCGTCGCCCGCGGCGCGAATGGACAGCCGCCGAGCCCGCCGATCGACGCGTCGAACACGGTCGCGCCGTGCTCGACGCCGGTCAGCGCGTTCGCGTAGCCGGTGTTGCGGGTGTTGTGCAGGTGCAGGCCAACCGGGCGGCCATCGGCTTGTGCGAGCACGTCGGGCAGCAGCCGGCGGACCTGGGCCGGGACGCCGACGCCGATCGTGTCGGCGAGGACCACCTCGTCGACGCCGGCGGCCACCATGCGAGCCGCGTTGTCGCTGACGATGCCGGGGTCGACTTTGCCCTCAAACGGACAGCCGAAGGACGCGCCAAGCGTGATCGTCACGCGCAGGCCGGCCGCGTGCGCCTCACCGATCATCGCCTCGGCGGCGTCGGCCGCCTCGGCCAGCGTCATCCCCTGGTTTCGCTGCGCGAACGTGTCGGTGAGCGGGTAGGCGAGGTGAATCTCGTCGACGCCGGCGTCGAGCGCACGCTGCACTCCACGGGAGTTGAGCGCGAGCGCGGCGTAGACCACGCCGTCCTGACGGTGAAGCCCAGCCAGCACTTCCTCGGTTCCCGCCATCTGCGGCACGCGCGCCGGGTTGACGAAGCTCCCGACCTCGATCCGCGGCAGGCCACTGCCCGCCAGGCGGTCGCACAGTTCCGCGCGCACGTCTGGCGAGAGAGTCTCGCGATCGTTCTGCAACCCGTCGCGCGGGCCGACATCGCATACCGTCACGTGCATGACCGCTCCTGTCCGGTTCAGGCCGGCGCGGAATCCCCGCCGGCGTTTGCGCGACTCTCCATCGCCATCCACGCGTCGAAGTCGCGACGTTCATCGGCGATGCGCGCCGCCAGCTCGCGCGGCGGCGGCAACGGACCGAAGTCGAACTCGTCGCCGCCGCCGTTGCCCGGCTGCGCGCCTTTGCGGGCCTCCTCGGTCCCGGCCTCGTCGATCTCGCCCGTTCGAGATACGACCACGCCGTAGTGAGAGCGGGCCGCCTCGACGCTGACCAGACCGGCCCGGACGTCGACGGCGACGCGTTCGGGCTCACGAGTCAGCGGGTTACCAAGCCCGCCGGCGCCGGCGGTCGCGAAGATCAGCCGATCTCCGCGATGGACCGGCACGTTCTCGACCTTCGACGGCAGGGTGACCTCTGAGCCATCGGAGTCGCGGATCAAGGTCTTGCTCGACGGCGCTCCGTGCCGGCCGCCCTGCAGCCCCCACGGGTAGGTCTGGGCGCGGTCGTCCTGGTAGGTGATGAACCCATCGGCGAGGAACCGATACGTCTTCGCGATCCCATGGCCACCTCGGTGGTAGCCGGCT
>Ga0335080_10008378_pt1 | contig 10777 bp, 6 predicted proteins | sample Lox_Sample_34_FD_206720 | JGI IMG/M metagenome (GOLD analysis project Ga0335080, IMG submission 206720) | Soil microbial communities from Loxahatchee National Wildlife Refuge, Florida, United States - Lox_Sample_3.4 | ecosystem: Environmental > Terrestrial > Soil > Wetlands | place: USA: Florida...
CGTTCGAGGGGGAGGAGGTGGTCTCCGCCACCACCGACGGGTCGGGTGGATTCCAGGCGGGGTTCGGCGTTCCCGCCGGAGCCCTGCCGGGACTCCATGAAGTCACCGCTTCCGGCGAGACGAGTGGCGCGTCGGCCACGGCAGGCTTCACGGTCCGGACCAACTGGGCCCAGTTCCGTTCCAGCCCTCGTCACCACGGCTATGACCCGTACGAGAACCTCCTCGGACCTTCCAATGTCTCGGGGATGGGCCTCGAATGGTCCTACACGCCTCCGGTGTCCCCGGGGGGATACGTCGATTCGTCCCCGGCGGTGGTGAACGGGGTCGTCTACGTCGGCTCCGCGGGTCTGTACGCGGTCGACGCATCGACCGGGAGCGTTCGCTGGCACATGGTGGGAGTCTGGATCTCCTCCTCACCCGCCGTGGCGAACGGGGTCGTCTACGTCGGATCCGACGACCGCAACGTCTACGCCCTGAAGGCTTCGACGGGGAAGATCCTCTGGTCCTATCCGACGGGAGCGGAGGTCTATTCCTCTCCGGCCGTCGCGAACGGAGTCGTCTACGTCGGATCCGACGACCACGACGTGTACGCGCTCGACGCCTCCACCGGTGCCTTGAGGTGGTCCTTTCCGACCGGGGATTACGTCATCTCGTCTCCGGCGGTGGCGAACGGCCTGGTGTACGTCGGCAGCTACGACGGCAATATCTACGCGCTCGACGCCCAAACCGGGCACGAGGTGTGGTCGTACGCGACCGGAGGCAATGTCTTCTCAGCGCCCGCCGTGGCCGGTGGTGTCGTGTATGTGGGGCCCACGAACGGCTCGCTCTCCGCGCTCGACGCATCGACCGGCCGGCTCCGGTGGAGCACCGCGGGGGTCTGGGCGCAGAATTCCTCTCCGGCGGTGGCGAACGGGGTCGTCTACGTCGGCTCGGCGTACGGCGAGACCGGCAAGGTGTACGCGATCAAGGCGAGGACCGGGACCGTCCTCTGGGCGACGTCGATGGGGGGCGCGGTGGAATCGTCTCCGGCAGTGGCGAACGGCGTCGTCTACGTCGGGTGCATGGACCACAACGTGTACGCCCTGGATGCGTCGACGGGCGCGATCCTCTGGTCATATGCCGCGGGGAGCTACTTCGTGTCCTCCCCCGCCGTGGCGAACGGGATCGTGTACGTCGGTTCGAGCTATCCGGACGGCACGCTGTACGCCTTCGGGCGGTGATTCGACGTCCGGAACCCTCGACGCTGCGGTGCGGCGTTTCCGCCGGACCGCCGGCGAGTGCGCCGGGCAGGATTCGAACCTGCGACCCGCTGCTTAGAAGGCAGCCGCTCTATCCGGACTGAGCTACCGGCGCATTGACCTGCGAAAACTCGACAGGAAGTATCCCATACGCGGGCGCCGGATCAGGACGTGTACTGCTCGCCCGGATGGGTCCTGAGCCATCGCTTCTCCCACGCCGGCAGCGGATCGTCGACCATCGCGACCGGCGGCAGGGGATTCTGCGAATAGTCGAACGCGTTGCTGAAGTCGTAGTCGCCGCGGTCCTCGTCGCCGAGCGGAGCGATGCCCCAGTTGTTCTCGATGAAGGCCAGCGTCGACGCGATCGTGGCATTCGTGTGATCGACGAAGTGCGGCTTGGCGAACGCGCTCACGATGATCGTCGGGACTCGAAGGCCCTCGCCGGGAACCGGTGGGGGAACATGGTCGTAGAAGCACCCGCAGTCGTCGTAGGTCACGAAGATCGCGGTGGAGTCCCATTCAGGCCCCTCCTCTGCCGCCCCCACCATCTTCCCGATCCAGTTGTCGCCCGCCTGCATGGAGAACGTCGGGTGACCCGACAGGTGGTTCGGAGGGATGAGAAATGCGACGTCGGGGAGCGTCCCGTTCGCCGCGTCGGCAAGGAACTGATCCGTCGGCTGCACGTTGTCCCGCTGCGTCGTGTGCACGCACTCCCAGAAGTACGAGCACGGCGAGCGGCCGGCGTTCAGCGACTCCTGGTAAACCCGCCAGGTATCGCCGGCCGCGTCCAGACGGTCGAAGATCGTCGGCAGGTAGGGAACCGGGGACGTGCGGTACGGCCCGTCGCCGTTCTGGTCGGGCACGCAGGAGGGCACCAGGATCGGGCCCTGCACCGGGTCGTCCCACGCGACGTCGTCGTGGCTGGCGCACCCCCACCCCGGGCCGTGTGGAGGCGGGTGGTTCGCGCGGTCGTAGTGCGGGTTGTCCCCGTGGAAGTAGGAATGCGTCCCGGCCACGATCTCCAGGTGGGACACGAAGCTGGACGAGGTGTAGGACTCGAACGTCCGGTCGGCGATGACGAACGCGTTGGCGAGTCGGATCTGGTTGGCGATCGACTTGGCGTCCGACCCCTGCGGGTCGTACTGGTCGTAGCACGCGTAGGGGAGGTGTCCGGGCTCCGGGTTCGCCTGGCAGCCGGCGATCGTCGAGAAGCCGTTCATCCGCGCAACGCCGTGCTTGTCCCGGTTGATGCCCTTCAGGTGGGATGCGACGGAATGGCTGAGGCTCGGCTGGACGTCGGGCGCGACGGCGAGCGGAATGCTGCTGCCGTCGGGGAGCCGCCCCTGTCTCGTGCCGTCGCACGGCGCCGGGTCGCCCGAGTCCACGCGCTCGGCGCAGAGCGCGCCCAGGACGTTGTCGAAGCTCCGGTTCTCCATGAGGACGACGACGACGTGCCGGATGGGCGAGGAGGAGGCCCCGACCGGCCCTCGCGGCCACGGCGCCGCCGCCATCGCAGCCGCGACGCAGCCAACCGCTCCGAGGCGGACGACCCGCGCCCGCGGCCGGAGACGCATCCGGTTCCTCCTCCCTCGCTCGCCTCCCGTCCCGGTGACGAACGGTATCCCGGAAGCGACGAACGGGGCAAGAGGCTAGGACGGGAAGAAAGCGATCAACTGCACCGGCCCCGGCTTGCCACCGTTGCCGTTCTCCACGAGGAAGTCTGTCAGTCCGTTGCCGTCGTAGTCGATCGGCGTGACGGCCTCTGCGGACCCCTGGTCGGTCGAAGGCACCGCCATCGCGGTGAAACTCGTCGCGCCTCCGCCATTCAGCAGGACCTCGTCGGGTGCGTTGTCGCTCGTAGACGTCTTCCCCTCCAACACGTAGATGTCGGGAGCGCCGTCGCCGTTGACGTCGCCGGTCGCGACGGCTTGACCGGAGTCGACCGTCGTGCTGTACGCGGGCTTGAAGGTTCCATTGGGCTGCTGCAGGTTCACCTTCACCTTGGTCTGGTCGGCCTCGACGACGTCGAGGCGGCCGTCGGAATTCATGTCGGCGAACTGGACGAAGTTCGCGCGGTGGTTCAGTCCCACCGCGTTCGTGACGTCGGTGAAGCCCGTTCCGCCGTTGTTGCGGAACAGCTTGATCCCCGCCTCCGATGCGATCAGGACGTCCGGCCATCCGTCGTTGTTGTAGTCCCCGACCGAGATCGACGCTCCGTTGATCTCCTGGTCGAGTCCGTACGTGGGCGCCATCTGGTACCGGGTCCCCGCCTGGCTCAGGTAGAGGCGGTTGGAAGACGGCATGCCGTCGGCCCGGTCGGGGAAGTTGGTCGCCAGCACGTCGGCCCAGCCGTCGTTGTTCGCGTCGATGAAGGCCGAGTTGCGACCGCGGTCGAACGGCTGGAGGATGCCGTATTGGTAGGCAAGATCCTTGAACGTCCCGTTGGACTGCTGGATGTACAGCTCGTCGCGCTTCGCCTCGGTCCCTCGGTCCGAGCCCGTGTTGCAGAAGATGTCGAGCAACCCATCGTGGTTCACGTCGGCAGTGGAGCACCCGTGCCGGTCGCGGTGCGGGAACTCGCCCACGTCGACCTGGGTGAACGTGCCGTCGCCGTTGTTCAGATAGAGGTTCCCCGGGTTCTCGTCCCTGCTCAGGAAGATGTCGGGCAGGCCGTCGTTGTTGTAGTCCGCCACCACCGCGCCGTGGGTGAGGGTGGTGATCCCGAGTCCCGCCTGGGCGGCCACGTCCTCCGCTGTCACGGCGATCGCGGGATGCAGGCGGAACCCCGGGGCGGCCGGCTTCACGATGCCGGGAATGGCCCCCGGTGTTCCAGGGCGTGTCGCGAAACCTTGAGTGGAGGCGACGTGCGCGCGCGTCACGGCCGCGTGTCCCGACCGGCGGACCGAGCCGCTCCCGGGGCAGATCGTCTCGACGTCCGCGGAGCGTCCGCTCGCCCAGACCTGCGTCGAACCGGGAACGTGGGAGACGGCCCACATCTCGCTCTTGTCCTTCGTCTGTGCGATGGCCGTCGGGACGGCGGTCCACGACGTCCCGTTCCAGTTCTCACTGAAAGCCTTGTAGCGCCCGTCCTTGATGTCATAGCCGAAGCCGACCCCCCAGGCGTCGCCGGGGATGGCCGATCCGCCCCGCAGCACGGTCACGACTCCGTCGGGGCTGCTCGCGCCGTTCACGATCGACCAGCTCGTGCCGTCCCAGTGCTCGGTCAGCGACTCGAACGTGGAGCCGATGACGTGGTAGCCGAAGGCCCAGACGTCGTTGGCGGCGGTCGCGGACACACCTGCCAGGACGTCCTCGAGCGCGCCGGGATCGCTCGCCCCCGGGACCACCGACCAGCTCGTGCCGTCCCAGTGCTCGATCAGTGCCTGGTAGCCGGATCCGCTGTTGGTGAACCCCGTGGCCCACACGTCGCTCGTCGACATCGCGTCGACACCGAACAGGCTGTTGCTCTGCGTTCCGGGATCGGGGCTCGTCACCACCGACCAGCTGGTTCCATCCCAGTGCTCGGTGAGGGTCTGGCGAACCCGGCCGCTGAAGTAGTAGCCGGTCGCCCACACATCGTTCGTGGAGATCGCCGAGACGCCCGTCAGGGTGTTGGACTCGGTGCCGACCGTGGGGCTCGCGACGACCGACCAGCTGGTCCCGTTCCAGTGCTCGGTCAGCGTGTGGAACGAGGCGTCGGTCTTCTTCACCGGCTGCCAGTACCCGACCGCCCAGATGTCGTTCTTGGTGATGGCGGTGACGCTGTTCAAGGCGTTCTCGCCCGATCCCGAGTCCGGCGTCGAGACCACCGTCCAGGTCGTCCCGTTCCAGTGTTCGGCCGCCGTCTGGACCTTCACGCCGGCCTGGGGCTGGGAGCCGACGATCCATACGTTGTTCGCGGAGATCGCCGCGATCGACCTGGGGTCGGTGATCTTCGAGGAGCTCGGAACGATGCTCCATGCGGGGCCGCATGCCAGGTTGGTCACCGCGCCGGCAACTCCCGGGCCGCCGACGACGACCAGGGCGCATAGCAGCGACGCGAGCACCGATACGGCCACCGGGCCGCGGGCGACTGTGGACCGAACCGACCGCATGTTCATGAGAGACTCCTCGCCAGTTGGAGACCAAGAGGCTATTGCCGCCGATTGGGAACGGCAATAGGCCGTTCGGCCTGTTCCGCTCTTCAGGCTCGGCTCGCACGCAGTGAGGCCAGTCCGTAGACGACTGTTGCCGCGCCCACGATGGCAAAGCTGGGAGGGGCCGAAGGAACGGCGTAGCTGAACGCCAGGCCGGCCCAGGTGGCGAGGATCGCGAGACCGGCGGATAGCGCGATCCCACGGGAGGGGCGCGTCGTGAGACGGATCGCCGCCGCCGCGGGCGCCGTGAGGAGCCCGAGAAGCAGCAACGCCCCGACGGCCTGCGTGGTCTCGGCGGCGGTCAGCCCGACGATGGCAAGGAACCCGATGCCGAGTGCCCGGACGGGCACGCCCGCGGCGGCCGCCACCGCCTCGTCCACGCTGGAGAACAGCAGCGGTCTCGCGACGAGGAGGATCAGGGCACAGACGCCGAGGCCGACCGCGGCGGCCGCGACGGCCGCCACGGGCGACAGACCGAGGATCGAACCGAACAGCACACTGACGCCGGCGGTGCCGTTGCTGCCGTTGCTGCCGCTGCTCCCCGAGATGTAGATGGAGAGGAACAGCACGCCGAGCCCCATCATCCAGGCGAAGACGCTGCCGATCACGACGTCGTCCGCCCGCGCCGATTGTCCGAGCAGGCCGATGCCGATCCCAACGGCGATGGTCGCCCCGAACAACCCGAACCGCAGGTCGACGCCGGCGGCCAGCGCCGCCAGCGCTCCCGTGAACGCGACATGACTCAGCGCGTCACCGGTGAACACCTGCGCCCGCAGCACCAGGAAGTACCCGACGACGCCGCAGGCCGCGGCGATGCCGGTCCCCGCCAGGAAGGCGCTCCGCATGAACTCGTGCGAGAAGATGCCGCTGAGCGAGCCGAGAAGGGGGTCGACGCTCACGACGACGTCACGGGCAGGGCGACCGACGCGCGCGCCCGCGGTCGATCGAGCGCAACTCGGACCAGCCGGGCGGCGACGTAGGCCGCGAAGCCCAGGCTCGTCAGGTAGGCGCCGGTGGGATACGGCGTGTAGTAGGCGACCGTGAGACTGATCCACGTCACGGCGACCCCGATCACCATGGAGAGCCCGATCCCGAGCAGGGGCCGGCCGGTGAGGGCTTGCGCCGTCGCCGGGGGAAGGACGAGAAGGGCGAACACCAAGAGCGATCCGGTGATCTGGCTCGCCTCCGCGACCGCGAGGCCCAGAAGCACCAGGAACGCCATCGCGAGCGCGCGAACGGGGAGCCCTGCCGCCGCTGCCACGTCCGGGTCGACGCTCGCAAACAACAGGCGCCGGCCGATGAGACCGATCACGAGGAGCGTGAACGCGCCGACCAGGAGCAGCACGATCACCTGCGCTCTCGTTATACCCAGGAAGCTCCCGAACAGCAGCCCGGTGAGTCCCGTCAGATTCCCCTGATACAGGCTCACGAAGAGGAACCCGAACGCGAGCGCCATTGCTTGCACGGTTCCGATCAGGGCCGACTCGTCCTCGTAGGAGGCCGTCGTCACCGACTCGCGCGCTGCGCCGATGATCAGGGCGGCGCCGACGCAGAAGGCGAAGTACCCGAGGTTCGCGGAGAGGCCCAGGAGGATCGCGCCAGCCGCTCCGGGAAACCCGACGATCGACAGCGTGTGCCCCGCGAACGTCTGGCGACGAAGAACCATGAACCACCCCATGGCGCCCGCGACGACGGCGACGATCGTTCCGGCCTCGAACGCGTTCACCATGAACTGGTATTCGAAGAGCTGGCGGATGCTGGTCATCGTCGCAGTCGGATCCGTGGTCGGATCACCGAGCGTGGCGATCGCCGTGAATCGCCGGCGGCTCCGGAGCACCGACGACGACAAGGCGCCCGTCGGAGGCGCGGAGCACTTCGACCGGCGCCCCGTAGAGGTCGCTCAGCGTCGGGCTCGTGATCACCTCTGCGGGAGAGCCGGCGACCGCCCTGCCGTTCGCCAGGTATACGACCTGGTCGAGGTAGGGGAGGATGGGGTTCACGTCGTGGGCGACCATGACCACCGTGATGCCGTGGTCGCGGCGGACCCTGTCCACGATGGCGGCGACCGATGCCTGATTGGCCAGGTCGAGGCTGTCGAGGGGCTCGTCCAAGAGGAGCAGGTCCGGACGCCGGACCATCGCCTGGGCGATGATCAGGCGCTGCTGCTCGCCGCCCGACAGCTGCCCCACGGGGCGCGCCGCGAACGCGGAGGCGCCGACGTGTTCGATCTCCTCCCGGACCGCTCGGCGTGCCGCGCGGTTGCGAGGGCCGGGCAGGGGGAATCCCCAGTGGGACCCATCGAGCCCGAGGCGAACGACGTCGACGCCGCGGATGCGAAGGCCCGGGTCGAAGCCTTTGCGCTGGGGAACGTACCCGATGCGGTTCCGCTGCTTTCCCGCCGGCGCCCCGAGGACGGTCGCCTCGCCCTCCGACAGATCCTGCAGCCCGAGCAACACCTCGAGGAGGGTCGACTTGCCGATGCCGTTGGGTCCGAGGATCGCGTTGAAGGAGCCGGCCGCCATGTCGAGATCCACCCCGGACCAGAGGACCCGGCTGGCGAAGCGCACCTCGGCATCGCGAAGGCGCACAGCGGTCTGTTGTCGCGTCGTGGTCACGTCGGTGGCCATCATTGTCCCGCGGCCTTCTGGAGCGCGGCAAGGAGCGCCTTCAACTGGGCCACCTGCCACGCCTGGAAGGTCGCGCCCTCGGGCACGAGGGTCTCGGTGATCGTGGTGACCGGGATGCCCGCGGCCCGTGCCTCCTCGATCTGGCGGTGGACGTCCGGCGTGGCGTTCTGGCTGTTGTAGACATAGACCTTGATCGCATGGGTCTGGATCTGCCGGTCGATCGTGGTCTTGTCCGCGACGGTCGGCTCCGTGCCCTCGCTGATCGCCTTCAGGAACGACGGCGGTGTGAGCAACCGAAGGCCGAGCGCCGGGGACATCTCGGCGAAGATGCTCTCGGAGGCTCCGACGGGAGTCCCCGAGTACTTGGCCCGGATCTCGGAGATGACCTGGTGGTACTGGGCGAGCCCCTTTGTCTCGAAGGCGGTGCGTTGAGCGTCGAAGTAGGAAGCGTCCGCCGGGTCGAGCTTCTTGTATTCGGCGGTGATCGCGTCGATGACGCGCTGAACCGATGTGGGTGAGTACCACTGATGGGGATTGCCGCCGACCGGAACCCCGACCAGCGTCCCCACGTTCAGGACGTCGCGTCCCTGGACGGGATTGGCCGCGAGGAGCTTCTGCACCCACGGGTCGTACCCGATGCCGTCGAGGATGACGTACTTGGCCGACGCGATCGTCCGAGCATCCGACGTCGTCGGCTCGTAGTCGTGGGGATCCGCGTTCGGGTTCGTGATGATGCTGGTCACGTCCACGCGGTCGCCACCGAGTTGCGCCGCGATGCTCCCCCAGAAGTTCTCCGCGGCGACCACCTTGGGTTTGCCGCTCGTCGTCCCGGACGAAGCCGAGCAGGCGCTCAGGGTCGCCGCCACGGCGAGCGCGACCAGGGTACCCAGTGCCACCTTCCGGGCCGCTTCAAATCGGGGTGTCCGTGCACGCGTCATCGACATTGCTCCAATCCCCGTATTCGATCTTCTCCAAGGAAACCATAATGAGAGTCGTTCTCATTGTCAAAAAAGACGCAAGAGACGCTTCGGGCCGTGCCTGGCCCGTGCTCGCGGTCCCGCTTGACAGAGCGGGCCCGGGACGGTTTCGTCGGGCAATCGATCGTTGATGCCTGGGAGCCGGGGCCCGAGCGGGACCGGAGTGGGTGAGGACGTGTGAGAAACCGTGACCACGATGCCCTGATCGTCGGCGGGGGGCACAATGGGCTCGTCGCGGCCTTCTATCTCGCGCGCGCCGGCCTCAGGACGCTGGTGCTGGAGCGACGGCCGTTCGTCGGAGGCGCCTGTGTGACGGAGGAGTTCGCGCCGGGGTACCGGGCGTCGAGCGGTGCGTACGTCCTCAGCATGCTCCGACCGCAGGTGTGGCGCGACATGCGGCTGGCGCGCCGGGGTGTCCGGGTCGAGGCGGCGGGGCCAACCCTGAACCTGTTCGAGGACGGGAGCCATCTGTACCTGCACGACGACTCCGCGGCGAGTGTCGAGGAGATCGCGCGGTTCTCCAAGGTCGACGCGGCGGCTTTCCCGTCGTTCGAGGAGCGCCTCGAGCGGATCGGTGCGGCGGTCGGCCGCCTGTACGACCGGACGCCGCTCGATCCCTCCCGGATTCGGCCGCGCGAGGCGGAGGAGGCGGTCGCGCTCCTCACCATGCTCGCCCGGGACCGACGGCTTCTCCCGGAGACCGCGTTCCTGTTCACGACATCGGCTTCGCAGTACCTGGAGGAGTACTTCGAGTCCGAGCAGGTACGCACGGCGATCGGGTGGCACGCCATCAACGACAGCGTGCACGGACCGTCGTCGCCGGGTACTGCGTTCGTCGTCCTGCACGAGCACGTGTCAACCGAAGTGGGCGGGCTGCGCACGTGGGGGTTCGTTCGGGGCGGCATGGGCAGAGTGACGTCGGCGATGGCGGAGGCCGCGTGCGAGGAAGGAGTCGACATCCGGACCGGCGCGCAGGTCGAGCGGATCCTGGTCGCCCGGGGGCGCGTCCGAGGCGTGGCGCTGTCCGGGTCGGAGGAGGTCGCCGCCGACGTGGTTCTCTCGAATGCCGATCCGAAGCGCACGTTCCTGGGTCTGATGGACGCGTCCGATCTCCCGGAGCCCTTCACCGCGGCGGTTCGGTCGTTTCGCTGTGAGGGCACCAGCATGAAGATCAACCTCGGCGTCGACGAGCTCCCGTACCTGCGTGGCTTCGCGGGTGGCGGCGTGCAGCCGTACCACCGCGGACTCATCGAGCTCGGACCGTTCCTGCCGGAGCTGGACGCCCAGCAGGGCGGCGCGCGGCACGGCGTCGCCGCGACCAGCCCACACGTCGAGTTGTGCGTGCCGACGGTGTTCGACGCCTCGCTCGCGCCGCCGGGGCGCCACGTGGTGACGATCGACGTGAACTCCCAGCCGTACACGCTCGCCGATGGGTCATGGGACGACGTGCGAGAGCAGGCCGCCGACGGCGTCATCGCGCGCCTGGGTGAGTTCTTCCCCAACCTCCCCGGCTCGGTGCTCCACCGGCAGGTGCTGACGCCGCTCGACCTGGAGCGGGTACTCGCCCTGACGGGCGGGCATGCGCTGCATGGTGAGATGACGCCGGATCAGCTGCTGTTCATGCGCCCCGTTCGCGGCTACGGGGACTACCGGACGCCGGTGCCGGGTCTCTATCTCTGTGGTGCCGGTACCCACCCCGGCGGCGGGGTCACGGGTGCGAACGGCCGCAACTGCGCGCGGGAGGTCGTCCGCGACCTGCGCCGCGAACGGTGGCGGCGCATGGCGGGGCGCGTCGGCGG
>Ga0335080_10008379_pt1 | contig 10776 bp, 9 predicted proteins | sample Lox_Sample_34_FD_206720 | JGI IMG/M metagenome (GOLD analysis project Ga0335080, IMG submission 206720) | Soil microbial communities from Loxahatchee National Wildlife Refuge, Florida, United States - Lox_Sample_3.4 | ecosystem: Environmental > Terrestrial > Soil > Wetlands | place: USA: Florida...
ACGTCCGGCCTTAACCCACGCCGCAGTTCCTCAACTGCATCAGCCGTAGCGCTGAAGGCCGAAACGTTGAATGCCTCGTGGCGCAGCATTGATCTGAGGTGATCGAGGACCTGTTCTTCACCGTCGATCAGGAGCGCGTGCATGCGCCCATCACCGGCATGGACGAGGGAAGGCAAATCACGTTCTGCTGGTGAAACCGAAAGGCATTCGTCTTCCATATTGGCTCTCACATGACTCAGGTACACTTGCTCACCTGGGCACTTGGTGCGGCGGATTTCGGCGGTTCGAGACGACCTGTAATGAGGTCACAATGGAAGGGCTCGAAACAACGCAGCTCGACCTGATTTCCCCCCCAGGCCTTTCCTGCGTTAGAGAACGGGCAACTTTTTCACAGAGGCATAACCCCCAATGCCTCAATACCGCAAATCAAAACGATCCAAAGACGGGCCCTTGTCACGCTATGACTGTTCTTTTGTCCTACGAAAGAGAAGTTGCGGTTAATTCAATCCAGCACGGGGGAACGCGAATGAAATGGTATGGGAGAAGTGATGTCATGTCAACCCACACGCGTAATGACTCTTTGGGTCATTTCCTGGTTACTTCCAGTCCATTTTGGTCACGTTTGTCTTAATACGAAACAGGAGATGCCCGGCTTTGCTGGGCGCGCCAGTCGAACCCTGTGAATTCAAGGACCGAACGCCTGTCGTTGTCGCTGCCTTTGCTTTTCATCGGTTGGGATCAGGCCCCTTAGAGGGGCCAGCAACCGTAAAGCCCTCGACTTTTACCAGAGCATTTCGCTTTCGGGTATCTTGTGTGCCGGCTAGAAATGGAAGCCCAGTTCGCTTTCTTTCCACGCCAGGTAAAAGGGATCGATCGGCACGTTCATGCTCGCCACATTGTTGTCTGCGTCTCGCATACGGGGCTGAGGTTGAGCGGACCTGCCGGCGGGGGAGCCTGGAATGTCCGAGCCAGTTCTATGACAAAGTTGCTTGAGCTTACCTCTCAACGCGCCGGCATTTTGAGACCGGTAGCTCGCCTCGAGCAGCTTGAGAATCGCTGCTCTCGATGGACAAGGAACCTGTATCACCGTTTCAAAAACGGAGGAGTAGAGCTCTGCCGTAAGCTCCATGCTAAGTGTGTCCACTCCTCCTGCGAGTTTCGGTGCCTCTTTTGAGTCGACAGAGAAATCGCCATCGTTTGCACGTCTAGGAGAGATCCCAACGAAGATTTCATCCGTAGCGCCTGTATTACGGCTGACCTTAAGATGGGCATCGTTCGCGCTTTCCAGGATAGGAACCACGATCTCTTCTGCCATACCGGGATCAGCCGGACTTTCGATGACGATCAACTGACCGGCGTGCAGGTTAGAAGCTACGCCAAAGGCGGTTTCCCGAATCAATCGTAGATCTGGCTCCAGCGCCTCGCCGGGAATGAGAGGCAGGCAGATGATGACGATGTCCGATTCAGAGACCTGCGACAAATCACAACTTACGCGAAATCCGTAATCTGTACCGTTCACTTTTTCGTTTGGCGTAAGTTGCCAGAGATAAGACCTTCGCAGGCACAATTTACTCGCTCTGGCAGGGTCGACATCGAATCCGTGGATGGCAAAACCAGCCCGTGAAAGTCGCATCGCCAATGGTAGACCGATGCGGCCAAGTCCAATCACCCCAACACGCGCGGTTCGATCCTTGATGAATCTCCTGGTTACTGCATAGGTTGTCGGTCGCAGAGATGAAATCGCCCGCATTTCCTGTCACTCTCTGGTTCGTACGTCCATTGAACCGTCTCCAGAGCATTTTGACTGCCAGCATGCAAGAAAGGCCGCTAACCAGGCCGTTTAATAGGTTTTTGGGGTGGATATGCAAAATATTGCACACATGATACCTCCAGGATCCTCTCAGAGGTCTCCGAAGCGCCGTCCGAGATTTCCTGCCTGCCCGTGAAATTCCCTTCTCTTAGGTAAAAAATCTTCCACGTCACAAACCTTCCCGCACGAAAGCAGGAAGATACGCTTCGCTGATGCTGAATGTTTCGTAGAGACACGGAACATCAGAGCTTTGAAGGAATGCGAAAGCGCTCTCCGGGCCGTACCTAAGGAAAGTGGCCCCTGAATTGCCACATCCTCGCCGAAGATGATCATTTTGTGAGGCGAAGATGGGTGATTCGGTGCAGACGATTTCGGAGGTCAGCCGGTTAGCTGCGACCATTCCAATCCTCGAAAACGAACTGAACACGGGTGTTCCGCCTCTCCTTCATCGCCAGCGAGCCCACGTTAATCGGGGGCATGATTCTGAGGTGCTGCGCGTTGGAGTCATAGGGTACGGGTATTGGGGACCCAACGTGGTCCGCAACTTCCATGCCCAGGAGCACTCCTGCGTGGAAATGGTGTGTGATCAGAGACCGGACGCACTCGCAAGGGCCGCCCGCACACATCCGAACCTGGAGATGATCAATGATGTGAACGCGTTGATCCGGTCGCCGCGCATCGATGTAGTGGCGGTCGTGACCCCCGTGTGGACGCACTTCGAACTGGCGATGGCGGCGCTCCAGAACGGAAAGCATGTCTTTGTGGAGAAGCCCTTTACACTGACGTCTGCGCAAGCCGAGGCCTTAATCGAGGTAGCCGAGCGGAAACACTTAAAGATCATGGTGGACCATACTTTCCTGTTCACTGGAGCGGTCCGCAAGATCAAGCAACTGGTGGATGCGCAGGAGCTGGGCGACCTTTACTACTACGACACGATGCGGGTGAATCTGGGCCTCTTCCAGCATGATGTGAATGTAATTTGGGACCTGGCGCCGCACGATTTGGCCATCATGGACTATCTGCTCGCCGCTCCGGCTGAAGCCGTGGTGGCCACCGGACAGAAACACGTCAATTCCGTTGAAGATGTTGCATTCATCACGATTTATTACCCGGGCAAGCTGATCGCGCACGTAAACGTCAATTGGCTATCCCCGGTCAAGGTGCGCACCACATTGCTGGGCGGCAACAAAAAAATGCTGATATGGAATGACCTCGAGTCGGATGAGAAGATACGTGTCTACGATCGCGGCGTGGACCTTACCACCAGGGAAGGCGTATACGACCTACTGGTGAGTTACCGATCCGGGGACATGTGGGCGCCACAACTGGAAAAGACGGAGGCCCTTTCGCTGGAGATCGCCCAATTCAATCGGAGCATTCTCGACAACTGTCCCCTCATCAACGACGGCCACGCCGGTTTACGCGTCGTAAGGATTCTTGAGGCTGCCGATCATTCCGTTGCGAATCGCGGGGTTGAGGTTAAGCTGTGAGTGATTATTCGAGTGTCGGCTCCGGTCGTTAAGGTCCAGGCTCCTATACAAATGCACAATTGGTCAGAAAAGCAAGTATGGTGCGTTCGTTGAAATCCAAAAAAGTGCAGCAGCGGGTGCTAACTGTGAGATTTCCAGGCACAACTTCACCTGCGAAAGGGTTCGGATCGAACATAACGTTTCTCACCGCCGTCAGGGAAAAACTGACAGCTCTGCTCCTGACACATCAATCCAACCCAAGTGTGTCAGTTTTTTACCGCTCGAATGGGAAATTCCTTTCCCTCAAATATGACTTGTACTTCCAGCAGCGCGGTGCACGCCTTCAGTGGGTCCAGCCAGCAACAGAAAAATGCACCAAAGTCTGATCTTCAGTAACATCCAGGACTCCGGGTCTGGCGGTGACTGGAACTGGAGTTGCATTGTTCGGTTGCGGTCGTCTGCTCGGTGACGGTTATGACTCGATTCTCACGGGCGGACCGTTGCCGGGAGTCAGCCAAAATATGTAGCCGAACGATGGATGTGTTGCAGGCGCAGGAACAGAGTACAATAATCCCCGATCTTCAGAATCCCGTCGGCCAATCGACTGAATTGGACCGCCTCTATGATGCCCCTCATTGGTTTGCCGTTTACACGTGTGCCCAGCGCGAAAAGTTGGTGGCGGCCCAGTTTGAGTCTCGTGGAATTGAGCATTTTCTGCCCCTTTTTGAATCAGTCCGGGAATGGAGTGATCGGCGAGTAACCCTCCAGATGCCGTTATTCCCTGGTTATCTTTTCGTTTATACGAGCCTGCGACGCAGGCTTCCAATTGTGACCGTCCCAGGGGTCGTTCATCTGGTAAGCGTTGCCGGCAAGCCCGTACCCTTGCCTCCCGAGGTCGTCCCCACTCTCCGCGACGGAATCAAACGCGTATCGGCCCAGCCGTATCCCTATTTGACCGCAGGTCAGCGCGTATCCATCTGTTCGGGTCCTCTGAAGGGCTTGAGTGGGATCCTCCTGCGTCGTAAATCCGGACCGAGGGTCGTGGTGTCGATCGACGCGATTGAGCGGTCCTTCCTCGCTGATGTGGCCGCATATGACCTGGCTCCGATGGGAAAGACTCGACTCGAGGCCATCTGTGCGAGCCTTTCCTGCTCCAGGTAATGCAGCCCATCGTTTTTCACCTATGAACGTGCACACGGATCTCTCCGGCAAGCCGGCGTGGTGCGAGTGTCCGCCGGGCCATTTTTGAATTCTTCCATTCTTTGCGAACTCGCATGCACACATTCGCCAAGCCATTGCCACTTGCCTGGACAGAGATCCGGAGATCCTCCTGCCTCGACTAAACATCCATATGCTTTTTCCACTTCCCAGTGGAAGCACTTTTCACCCTTCCGGGTATTCCGATTCTTCATTTCGAACCAGACAACGGTCTATTTTCTAGATTTCGACGGGTGCGATCGCGGTATCGCCCAACGCGCGCGTCATTCGGCGCAGATTTGCGCTAGAGCAATCTGCAGGCAGTTTTGGAGCGACGATTGCAGCAGTCCCGGCAAAGAGCCGACTAAGCTGACGCGGAGTCGCCAGACCGGTGGAAGATTAGTCCCTGACTTGCAGATTGTGCTTCGGTCACTGGAATTGTGGGGTCCCTCAGATGGGACTCATGGGGCGAAGCTGTAGATGGGGTCAGAAATGAAGCCCTTGCAAACGATTGAAAATGCACGACTTACAAGAAGCTTAGTTCAGGCGGTTCTGCTATGGTCATAGCGGGTTTATCGGCGAACCTATGATCAAGGAATTCGAGGAGTCATTCGCACGTTCACGGCGGGGTTAAGGTTAGGTTATGAGTGACTATCTGAGTATCTCTCCAGATGTTAAGCTGGGTCCGGGCGTCAAGCTTTCGCGGTTCATTAACCTATATGGATGCGAAATAGGCCAGAACACCAAGATCGGTGCGTTCGTTGAAATCCAAAAAAACGCCTCTGTAGGGGCTAACTGTAAGATTTCCAGTCACAGCTTCATCTGCGAAGGGGTTCGGATCGAAGATGACGTCTTTATTGGCCACAATGTGACGTTTATCAATGACTCATACCCGCGCGCAACAAGCCTGACGGGAGAATTGCAGACGGAAGAGGACTGGATGGTCGAAAAGACCTGGGTCAAGCGCGGCGCGTCCATCGGTTCGGGCGCCACAATCTTGTCCAACGTCATCATCGGAGAAAACGCGATCATCGGTGCCGGGAGCGTGGTGACGAGAGATGTGCCGGATTATGCGATCACAGCTGGAAATCCGGCCCGAGTCCTTCGGTATGTAGAGGTGGAACCTCGCTCCGTTAACGACAACTGATGGAGCCGCCGCTCATGCTCTTGACACCTCGCCGGAGTTCCAATGTACCCCGTTCTGTCTATCGAATCCAGAAACCAGTGTCCTGATTGGGATTAGGTGTTCGAGCCGCGTGGTGCATCCCATCGCTTCATCGGCCGACGCCTATGAAGACCCAATAAGAAAAAGGGGATCTATGGTCAAAAGGGTCGCAATTATCGGTGGAGGGATTGTCGGCCTTTCGACAGCGTATCAGATTCTGCAAAGATTCCCCTCTGTCCAACTGCTTCTGCTCGAAAAGGAAAGCGGTCCCGGGCGTCATCAAACCGGCCACAACAGTGGAGTCCTGCATTGCGGACTTTACTATAAGCCGGGTTCGGCCAAGGCTCGCCTCGCCGTCAAGGGCATCCGACGGATGGTCGACTTCTGTGATCAGAACGGCGTGCCCTATGAACTGTGCGGAAAGATCGTCGTGGCAACGGAACAGGCTGAGATTCCACGACTACACGCGTTGTTTGATCGTGGCACCACTAACGGTGTTCAGGGGCTGCAGCTGCTCCGTTCCGAGCAGATTCGTGAGTTCGAGCCACATGCCGCGGGTATTGCCGGACTTCGCGTGCCCCAGGAAGGAATTGTTGACTACACCGCAGTCGCAGAGACTATGGTACGGGAAATCCGAAAATATGGCGGCGAAGTTTGCTTCTCTGCCGAAGTCATGCAACTCTTGGAAGCTGGGTCTTGGAGGATCCGGACTTCGCACGGGGATTACGAGGCAGATTTCATCATTAATTGCGCTGGATTACAGTGTGATCGGATCAGTCGCAAAGCTGGCGCACGAGATTCCACAAAGATCGTCCCGTTCCGGGGAGAATATTACAAAATTCGTCCCAATCGGCAGTATTTAGTCCGAAATCTGATCTACCCGGTACCCGATCCCCGATTTCCGTTTCTTGGAGTGCATTTTACCCGCCTGATCCACGGGGGAGTAGAAGCCGGACCAAATGCCGTGCTCGCTTTCGCGCGTGAGGGATATCGGCATACCGACTTCTCGCTGCGCGACACGGTCGAGACCCTGACGTACCGCGGCTTTTGGGGATTTCTGGCGAAATACCCTTCGATGTGCTGGGACGAATTCCTGCGCTCGTACAGCAAACATCTCTTTTGCCGTTCGCTCCAGCGACTTGTGCCGGATCTCCGAATTGAGGATCTCTTGCCAGGAGGATCTGGAGTGCGCGCACAGGCACTCTCCGCCTCTGGTGACTTGATACAGGACTTCCACTTTGTCCACCAGCCCCGCGCGCTCCACGTACTGAACGCGCCGAGTCCAGCTGCTACAGCCGGACTCGCCATTGCGGACGAGATCATTGATCTTGCTCAAGAGGCGATCGCTTCATGAGCGGGACACTGGTTCTGCGCGGCGGGTTTTAGAAGAGACTCCATCGTGCACAATTCACGACGCCATTAGATCTGTTCCGTTAAGCATGAAGTGGATAGCCCGCGAAAGAACGGGCTCTTAGCGCTAAGTTCCCGTTTGCCACAAGGTCTAGCAGCCGTGCGCCATGGAGGCACTTCAACAAGTTCATTCGTACCTCCGAAGCATTCACTGCTGAAATCATCCGCCGGGACGAAGGTGGAACTTTCAAAAGCAAGGTGACAGTAAACGTATGGCCGCCATCAGCAAGCTATTCCCTAGACCCGAGTTGTTGAAAAAGAACCACATTGAGACTCAGTCAGGAAACAAAGAAGGCGATATCGCGCCTGAAAGCGCATTTTTGCACACTGTGCATCGGGAGGTGAGGCGCACAGAACGCTCGGGACGACCTTTTCTGTTGGCACTCATCCAGAGTGGTGGCTTTAGTGGTGAGAGCGGGACCCGAGTTGTAAGTGACTTGACGACCGCAATTCGGGCGTCGATCCGAGAGACGGATTGGCTGGGCTGGTATGAACAGAACAAGACGTTGGGGATTGTTCTAACAGAAATTGGTGAAGCAAACGAGGCCAAGGTCGAATTGCTGGCTCAGAAGATCTCTTTTGCGATGAAGCAAGCGGTGAGCCCGCAGGAGTTCGAAGGGCTTAGGCTGATTGTCCGGCTGTTCCCACAACACGCCAATTGGGACGAAGAGGACGGATGGAAAGACGATACTTATCGCGACTTGCTTCGCAAGCAGGGTCCCGGCTCTGGGCAGATCGTCGTCAAACGCGCGATCGATATCGCGGGAAGCCTCTTCGCGATGCTCATGTTCCTTCCAATCTTCGTGACCCTTGCAATCCTCGTGAAGCTGACGTCTCGAGGTCCGGTGTTCTATCGCCAGAAGCGAGTCGGTCAAGGTGGTAAGCTCTTCGACTTTTATAAGTTTCGATCCATGTACGTGAACAACGACTCTGGGGTACACCGAGACTACGTCACGCAGTTAATTCAGGGCGCCAAGAACATGCAGCAGCCGAACGGAATGTACAAGCTGGCAAACGATCCGAGAGTAACCCGCCTTGGGCGGTTCCTGCGGAGAACAAGCCTCGACGAACTCCCTCAATTCCTCAATGTGTTAAGCGGCGACATGTCCTTGGTGGGACCCCGTCCGCCCATATCTTATGAATTTGACCACTACTGCACATGGCATCGTCGACGGGTATTGGAAGTCAAGCCGGGTCTCACCGGGTTGTGGCAGGTAAAAGGGAGATCCAGAACCACGTTTGATGAGATGGTTCGAATGGACCTGCACTATGCCCGGACTCGATCGCTGTGGATGGACATTAAGATCATTCTGCAGACACCTGCAGCGATGTTTACGGGGACCGGCGCGTCGTAGCTTTAAGACCCCTTCCCAGTGGCTCCGGAGGATAGTCGGCAACCGCACCAGCGCCATCCCGTTCTATGGGAGTTGTCGACTCGCACACGTACAACATGGATGCGACAAGATTGCGGCTGTTCCTGGAGCTGGTACGCACCCGCAGCGGTCGGATGCGTTCCGCTTGCGCATGATCCAGGCAAAACGGACCGGTTAGGGTTCTTCATATCCTCCGCATTTGACTACCACTGCTGCGCGATACCACAGCTTCAAAATCCAATCCGAAATCTTGCGTAGTCACTGTGTCCAAATTGCTTCAAAAGCGGCTCCCGTTCAGCCTGGTTCGGAATTGGTGAAGAGACTGAGTGGAAAGACGCGGGACGGAAGTGAAATGTTTTTCACCCTCGCGGACCCCACAAGTCTTCATTCGCCTCCGCCAAAACCCGTTGTCAAACCGTGGTAATAGCCAGTTCGTGCACGTTTGCAGTCGTTTGGGCGAGTTTTGTGATCGATTAGGGTGAATTCCGAATCCGGCCTGCTTTGGAACAAAGATTGCAAATATCTGCAACAGGTTGGCTGAAACAGTGTAAGGAGCGGCCAACCGAAGACATGGCGATCCCATGGCTGTGTGAAGCAGGATCCTACGCGATGGTCCTGGGATACAGGACGCACCGGTTCGATCCGATTGGAAAAAAGGCGGGCTGTAGCCCACAGGGCGAAGCTTTGTTCGATCACCGGCGGTTATTTGCTCTGAAGGAAGGTAAAGACAAGGTGGCCACTGCACCGAGCGGACTTTGGGCGCAACTGGGAGACTTGGCTTGGTGCGCGCTCTATACGCGTCATCAACATGAGAAAGTGGTGGCTCAGGCGCTGAATTCCAAAGGTTTTGAAGTGCTTCTGCCTTTGTACGATTCGGTACGGCGCTGGAAAGATCGGAGGAAGTTGCTCTCGTTGCCTCTGTTCCCTGGCTATGTATTTGTCCGGGGAGGCATGACTCGTCGGTTACAGGTTCTGACAACCCCCGGCGTTCACATGATTCTGCGCACCGGGGATCGTGTGGCAATCATTCCGGAAAAAGAAATAGAGGATATTCGGAAGGCCGTTAACGGACCGTATCGTATTGAACCGCATCCATTTCTGAAATGCGGAGATCGGGTGCGAGTCAGGCGGGGAGCGCTGGAAGGCGTCGAAGGGATCCTGGTCCGGAAGAAGAATCTTTGCCGTTTGGTCCTTTCGGTCCATCTGGTGGCACAGTCAGTTGGATTGGAGATAGATGCCTCGGAAGTGGAACCTGTGCCGACTCCCGGCATCGCATCCGTCCATCTTCGTACGGCACATCAAAGCACAGCGGCTTGGCCGTACGCCACCACGAGGTGAGTAGGGTCACACAAACGCTTGCCCAACCACTCTCCATTGTCGCCGGTAGAAGCAGTATGAAGATCAGGCACTTCCATTCATCAGGCTCGGCTGGATTCGTTTTCGTCGTTCTTGCAGGTTCCCTGTGGGCCCAAGCACAAGCCAAACCTTCAATTCCAAACCCGAAACCAGCTTCAGGGCAGAAGGCGACCGGAAATAACTCCAGCCCGACTGGGGATCCCAGCTCTCCGGTGCCGACGCCAGCGTCAACAGCCGGAACTGCTCACGACACAAGCTTCATCATCGGCAGCGACGACGTCTTGGCAATCAATGTTTGGAAAGAACCCGATGTCTCCCGCTCTCTTCCGGTGCGATCGGATGGGAAGATCTCGCTGCCACTTGCTGGGGAATTGCAGGCGGCGGGACGAACTCCACTGCAGCTTGAAGAAGACATTGCGAACAGACTCCGGACCTATCTCACAGATCCAGAAGTAACCGTGATCGTTCAAGAGATCAAGAGCCAGAATTTTAACATCTTGGGCCAGATCATCAAACCGGGCTCATATCCCCTGACGCGGTCCACAACAGTTCTGGATGCCATTGCGCTAGCGGGGGGATTCCGGGACTTTGCAAAACAAAAGGCCATCTACATTCTGCGTCAGGACACCGCTGGCCGCCAATTGCATATTCCGTTCAATTACAAGACGGTCATCAAAGGCAAAAACCCTGAACAAAACATCAGGCTGCAACCGCACGACACGATCGTCGTGCCCTAAAGACCCCATATGAGGGGACGAGTCTTACTCATCTTGGTGTTGGCAACAACGGCGGCAAGGCCACAGGTTGCGCCGAGCGCAACCGGAGAGTCCCCGACGACGGAGACGCAGATGATGACGCCTCCACCGGTGAGCGGATCCAACTATCCGACACAAGTGGGGGCCGAAATGCGGAGTAACTATTTGAGCGGCGGGCTGACCACCACGACGGCCTACATCAACAATCTTTATCCAGGCGGCAGTAACGAGGCGATTGCAG
>Ga0335080_10008380_pt1 | contig 10776 bp, 10 predicted proteins | sample Lox_Sample_34_FD_206720 | JGI IMG/M metagenome (GOLD analysis project Ga0335080, IMG submission 206720) | Soil microbial communities from Loxahatchee National Wildlife Refuge, Florida, United States - Lox_Sample_3.4 | ecosystem: Environmental > Terrestrial > Soil > Wetlands | place: USA...
ACCGCCTCGTTTGTCCGCTTATTCATGGTGCCCGGAATGCAGCATTGCGGCGGCGGGCCGGGGCCAAACAGCTTTGGTCAAGCTGCGATTAGCGGCGGCGACCCGCAGCACGATATCGACGCCGCGCTGGAGGGCTGGGTGGAGCAGGGGAGCGCACCCGAGCAAATCGTCGCGACCAAGTTCAAAAACGGCGTGGACCCCAGCAGTGGCGTTGCGCGCACTCGCCCGCTGTGCAAGTATCCTCTAGTGGCCCAATGGACGGGAAACGGCAGCTCGGACGAGGCGTCCAACTTCGTATGTGTAAAGCCGGGGTCAGGCGGATCGAAGTAAGAATAGCTACTGCTTGCCCTCGGCCAGAAAGACGATGCCCGCCAGGATCATCGCCACGCCGATCAATTTGACCTTCGTTACACTTTCTTGAAAAAACACGCGCGACCACACCAATGTGCAGATGTAGCCGAGCGAAACCATTGGATAAAGCACCGACAGTTCGCCGTTGCTGACGCCTTTGAGAAAGAAGATGGACGACAGCATGTACGCGCCGATTCCAACGGCCAGCCGCCAATTGAAAATGAAACTCGACCAGTGGCGGCGCAACGCCAGCGCTCCCGACTTCAAGAAGACGGCACCAAACGATCCGATGACCGATCCACCCAGCACGAAAGCCATTGAAGAGACCGGCGTAGTCAATTCCTGCCACCCAATCCCAGAACGGCTACCCCGGCGATGATCACGGCGATTCCGGCGATCTTCATCGGATTCATCGCCTCATGAAAAATGACCGCCGACAGAATAGTGACCCATACAAACGTCAGCGCAATCACCGGATAAAGTATGGAAAGCTCGCCGTACCGCAGCGCGTACACCATCAATACAGCGAAAAGTCCATAGAGGCAGTAGCCGATGAAAAGTGTTGGAACGGTGAAGATGCTCCAGAAGGTTGCCGCCAGACTTGCATGCGCCAGGTGGCTCGCCCCCAGCTTAATCAACACTTGCGCGACGGCGCCCATCAGGGTGCAAGCGACGACGATCAGTACCGACCGCCGGCGCTGCTGCGCCTGAACAAGCTCGAGATCGGGTGATACGGTAGCTTCCAAGACCCCTCCGGCTTAAAGTTCCATCATAACAATCGGTCAGCGCGTAAAATAAAATTATGGCTCCGGGCGCGGCCGCTTCACCGGTCGAGAAATTCTTCGAGTTTTCACTCCTCGGATTGCTCACCAGCGGGTTTCTCGCCGTCGCCGGCTCAGGCTACCTCGACGCCCCTACCATCATTCTTACTTCGGCCGCGCTGCTGGCGCGCATTCTGAGCTCGGCAGGAATGCTCCGCATCGATTTGTCACCTGGCGTGGTGACTGCGGTCACGCTCGCCTATATCGGGTTTTATCCCATCGATTATTTCTATCTTTCCCAGGCCTTCACTCCCGCCGCCATACACTTAGTCTTCTTTGTCGCTATCGTCAAAATTCTCACCGCGCGAACCAACCGCGATTATCTCTTGCTCAAGCTGATTGCTTTTCTGGAACTGCTGGCCGCTTCCATCCTATCCTCGCGCTTCAATTTCTTTGTCTTCTTGCTTTTGTTTCTCGTGTTGGCAGTTGCTACGTTCGCCAGCGGGGAAATTCGCCGCTCCAGCGAGATGAAGCACTCGCTGCCTAGGATCTCTACTCGCGGCTTGGCGCTCAGGCTCGGCGCTGCGGCGCTGTCGATCTCCATCGGTATCCTGGTCATCACTGCCGGACTGTTCTTTTTCCTGCCCCGCACCGCGCGCGCGGCGTTCCAGCACTTCGTCTCGCATGGTTACCACTTAGCCGGCTTTTCCAATCACGTCTCGCTCGGCGAAATCGGCGAGATCAAGAAGGAAAATACACCGGTCATGCACGTCAAGATGGACCGTCCGGAGGACCGCCTCTTATCGTTGAAGTGGCGCGGCGCGGCGCTTTCGGAGTTTAACGGCCGGGCTTGGTTCAATCGTCCTTCTCGCGGTACGATTCTCAAGCCCGAGCCCGGCGGACTGCTGCGCATGAACGATGAAGACGACCTGCCCCGCCGCAATGAGGGCCGCCACATCTCCTACGCCGTTCACCTCAGCGAGCTTGCGGGCGACGCTCTCTTCTTCGCCGGCACGCCGCAGTTCCTCCGCATCGACTCCACCGTGGTCAAGCGGCCTTACGGCAACTACAGTGCGCAATCGGGCGATTCAAGAAGCACGTGGTATCAGGTCTACAGCCGCCTGGAGCCTTCCGTAGCCGAGCACGTTTCCGAGCAAGACGCCGCCCGCCCGCTTTCCATCGACGAGCGCGATCTGTTTTTGCAATTACCCTTCCTCGATCCTAGAATCGAAGTGCTAACGCGGAACATCATCGGGTCCGAGCCCTCGCCCGTGCTCCAGGCGCGGCGCATTGAAGGCTACCTGCGTTCCCATTACGGATACACTTTGGAACTGCCGCCGGCCGAGCCCGACGACCCGCTCTCCTTCTTCCTGTTCCACCGCAAGAAAGGGCACTGCGAATATTTCGCTTCGGCGCTCGCGGTGATGCTGCGCGTGATCCACATCCCTTCGCGCGTGGTCACCGGCTTTCAGAGCGGAATTTACAACCCGATCAGCGGCTCGCAGCTCATCCGGACCTCTGACGCTCACAGTTGGGTCGAGGCTTGGTTCCCTGGCCGCGGATGGACCACATTCGATCCCACGCCGCCCGATCCGAATCCGCCGGAGCTCTCCATGTGGACGCGCTTAGGCTTCTACGCGGATGCGGCCGAAGTGTTCTGGCAGGACTGGGTGCTGAACTACGACCTCGATCATCAGTTGCAGCTCGCTTCAAAAATGGGCCGCTCCGGCCGGCAAATGGGCTCAAACTGGTTCGACAGTCCGGGCTTATCTGTCAGCCGCTGGTGGAACGAAGTCCTCCAGGTTGCTCGCCGGTACGCCTTTCTCCTGCTTGGCGTCGGCATGCTCGCCATCATGAGCCGGCTGTTCGGCCGCGACTCGTGGCGTTGGTGGAAGACTCGCCGCCGCGTTCAAAAAGTCCAGCGCGGCGAAGCGCAGGCTTCCGATGCGACGCTTCTGTACCGCCGAATGTTGAAAGTGCTGCGCCGCCGCGGCATCGAGAAGCCCGCTTGGCTGACGCCCTCCGAGTTCGCGCGCGTTTTGCAGGAACCGGAAATTTCCTTGCTGGTAGAGGATCTCACCGAGGCGTACAACGAGTTGCGCTTCGGCGGGAACGTGCAGGCCGCAGGAAGAATCATTCTTCTTCTGGAGCGTCTAGAGGCCGTCTCCTAACGAACCCTACCCGGTTCGATGGTGATGTCGACCGTGAACGGGGAAACCACATTAGTCACCGATGCGGCCGCATTCGACTCGGCGCGTCTGGCGAAGGCCTTGGCACGCGGCGGGCTCGCCGGCACAAGCACCAGCCGGAACTTTTCGGCGTTGCCCCGAACCTCAATCGGTGAATCCGGAATCGGATAACGCATATTCGCGACAACCGCCGTCTCTTGACCAATCCGATTCCATCCTCCACTGGCATCGAGCTGTTCGAGCGTCAACGATCCGGAAACGCTAGGCAACGCCACGATCCGGATCGCATCCCCGGCGATTAGCCCGGCGTTGGCTGCGAGCGCCGAATATTGCCCGTCCGCGCCGCGTCTCTCCAGCGAATACTGCAGCGGTGTCGGAGTAGCGGCGACGAAACCGGCGGCCGGAGCCGCTCCGAGTGGCTCGCGCAGTTCAGCCTGCGTGGATGGTTGATCACTGATCGCGGATGGCGGCGCGGGAGCCGTCGACGGTGCGATCTGATCGGCGGCGCGCGGCGCGAGACTTCCCGTTGTGAGCGGCTTCAACTTTTCGGGCCCGCGACTGCGGCCATTGAGTGCCCGCGCCGGAGGTTTTTCGAGCTGCTTCGCTTCCGGAGCAGCCTCGCGCACCAAGTCCGGTGGCTTGGGCGCCGAAGCGACCTCGACCGGCGCGCTGCGTGCCGCCGGCCTGTTCTGGTGAATCATCGCGACAATCAGGACCGCCGCTGCAGCCGCGCCAGCCACTCCGCCCCACACCCACGCCGACGACCACCAGGGCGAACGCCGGGTCTCGGCCGATTGCTTCAGCTCCCTCTGGATAGCCTCGCGCGAGCCCGGGTCCGCCAGCAATTGTTTCAGCGCCTGCTCATCCTGCAGAGCATTAAACAACTCCTGATCCTCGAGAGCAGCTTCAAAAAGCGCCCGCTGTTCGCTCGCGGTGAGTGTATCGGTGGCGTACCCGCCGAGCAGCTTGCGGGCCTCTTCGTTCTTCATCGGCCCGACTCCCAACTGCCGCCTATCAGTTCCAGCAGGTGTTTCCGGCAGCGCAAATCCCATGTGTAGACCGTATTAATTGAGGCCGCCCCAAGAATGACGCGAATCTCCGCGAAGCTCTTGCCTTCCAGTTTCAGAGCCATCATTTTCTTGCAGCGATCTCCCAGTTGCGCAATGGCGGCGATCAAGCGCTCCCGCATCTCGCTTTGCTCGGCGGCCATCAGAGGATCAGGCCCGTCATCGGTCACCTGGATCCCATCCACCGGTATTTGCGTGTATTCTCCATGCCGCTGCGCCTTCCGCCGGTGAGCCATCAATTTGAACCGGACAATTTCCAGCGAAAGCGGGAAAAGATCCTCCAGCCGTTCCAGGTGCCGATATTTTTCATGAAGTACGATCAGGACCTCCTGGGCCAGATCCTCCGCAGCGTCCCTCTGTATTTTGGATGCCGCGAAGCGGACGATCCTTTCGCGTAGCTTCCGCAGGATCTCTTCCCTGGAGCTGGCGGCTTTCTCGACGCTCCCGGTCGGCAACGTCCCCATTTTTAGTTACCGCCAAAAGGATACTGCTTTGAAACCGGCAACGACAAGTCCTCGGCTTCCCCGCGTCCCTTGCGTCGGCGGCTTGCCGGTGGGATCATAAAAACATGCGCGCGGCCATGATCTTGCTGTTCGCCCTGTTCTTTGTTACTGCGCTTGTGGCGCAGGACAACGTCTTCATCTGCCCCATGGACCCGGACGTCCGTTCCACCCAGCCCGGCGTCTGCTCCCGCTGCGGGATGAAACTAGTGGAGGGCGTCCCCGACCAGGTCGAGTTCCACATGGACCTGACAGTGACACCGCCTGCCCTCAAGCCCGGCAAGCAGGCCGAGCTGCGATTCAGCGTGCACGATCCGTGGAAGGATCACCCGGTGAAAAACTTCCAAATCGTTCATGAAAAACTCTTCCATATGTTCGTGGTGAGCCAGGATCTTCAGTTCTTTGTGCACGATCATCCCGTCTTCCAGCCCGACGGCGATTTCACTTACAACATTGCGTTTCCCAAGCCGGGCATGTATCGGGTTCTGGGGGATTTCTATCCCGACGCCGCGACCCCGCAGTTGGTGGCTAAGACGGTTCTCGTCGCCGGCACTCCTCCTGCTCCCGTTACGATTCCCCGCGATTATTCCACGAAAGACGGCGGGAACATGCAGGTCGAGCTGGTCACTGATCCGCCCGAGCCGATCGCCGCGCAGAAGACGCTCATGTATTTCAAAGTGAAGCCGGCCGACGGTCTGGAGAAGTACATCGGCGCTTGGGCTCACATGCTCGCGGCCAGCGACGACCTGATCGATATGATCCACACCCATCCGTTCATCGCGGATGGGGGACCTCAGATCCAATTCACTTTAGAGTTTCCGCGCGCACGGACGTATCGCGTCTGGGTCCAGTTTCAGCGGAAGGGCGTGGTGAATACGGTTCACTTTGACGTTCCGGTGAAAGAGCTGTAGCGGGCGGCTCGGCAGTAACCGGTAGAAGCACCACGGTCATGCCCTTCGGGACACCCCGGATTACCGTTCCTTTCGGAAGATCCAGAGGCGTCCGCAGAAGGAAAGAATGCGCGAACTTCGTCTTGTAGTGACTCAGCCATAGCAGCGGTTCGATGCTGCCATCGGGAAGTTCAGCCGTGATCTGAAAAGACGCGTCATCCGGCACGCTCTTGGGAAACAGTCCATCCAGCTTCAGCGCGCGGGGAAGCGTGTAGTCCCCGCTTACAGCCACCTCTCCCTTCACCGGAACTACCGGGGGCTCGGGTGCGAATTTCGGTGGTGGAGGCAGATCTTTCGGTTCGCCTTCAGGCACGCCGCCGTCCACCCAGCTCACGATGGTCTCCATCTGTTCTGGCGTGAGCGCCTGATCGTTGCGAAAGTCTCCGAAACCTTTAATGGCCCCCCAGGGAGGCATGCGCCGCGCTAGAATCTCTTCCTTGATCGCCACGGCCCAGGGACGGCCATCCGAATAGGTCATCAGCGAGAATGCCGATCCGCCTTCGTGATGACAGGAAGAGCAACGCGAATATAGCATCCGCGTGATCTCACGGTCCCAAGTAATGCGCGTGGTGATTACGTCGTGCGCTCTGCCCGCAGGACCGATGCCCGCCGCAAGGCCGAGGATCAGAAGCCGTCGCTTCACAGTCCTTATTGTAGACCCGTTGCGATCCCCTGAGAAGCGCCTATTAGGACGGCGCCGCCACTTCCTCTTCGGCCTCTACCGGCTTCCACCGCATCCCGCCGGTAAACTCCACGCCTATGCGATACTTCATGCCCTGCCGCGAACAATGCCGTACCGATGCTCGCCCATGCAGGCCCAGCTTATCCGCGTACAACGTCACGAAGGATCGAACCTGCACCGGCCCTAAAATCTGCAGCCCGGCGCCGGTTTCCGAGATATCCTCGAGGGGCGCATTCATGAATTTGTCTTCGCCGGCTGAGTCCCGCCACATGATGCCGACAGGCTCAGTACAGCTTCGCCGGTCCTTCCGGCGCAGATTATGTCGACTCATAGATTAGACTCCCACTTACAAACTACACCCAGATAAGGCGTTTGCCATAGAACCTCGGTCCCGGATCAAACGTGCCTTCCGTACTGATAACGTCTTACCTACTTGCAATCGCACAGTAGAGTTTGCCATCGCATCCGAACCACGCTACATCTACAAGCCCTGTGGCGCAATGACTTAATGCGGGTTCCTGAAATGGAATCTTGGATGCAACATCTGGCGCGAGGTCAGCGGATGGAGATAACAGCCATTCGAAGCCGGTTTATCCAGGAGAGCCTCCGTAAGGCATTGAACGGCGGCGACCATCTCCTGGCATGGATGACGGCATGCGAGTTCCGGAAATATTTCCAGTGGTTCCGCGACTCGTTGCCGGATGCGGACCGGCGCCTCATCGCCAACCAGTTGGCTACGCTTGAAGAACTCTGCCGCACTGGCGGGCGCGCCTCGGAAAAAACGTCAGCGCACGCTGATCGAGTAAGGCATCAGCTTCAGGAAACCACTCTGGCGTAATGCCGCCACGGGCAGCTTGCCAAAAAGCTTTTCGATTTTCAGATCGAGCGCGGCGGAATCGTCGGATCGGTTGAAAATCAGATCGAAAACACTATGTTTCGGCGGGTAAGGCACCAACGTGATACTTTCCCCGGCTGGAATTTTCGCGCGCTGGCGGATCAGTTCCACCGCGCGATCCAATCCACCCAATTCGTCCACCAGGCCGTTCTGCTTGGCTTGCGCGCCCAGCCAGACACGGCCCTGGGCGATCGGCTCGATCTGGTCGAACGGCTTTTTACGCGCGTCCGCCACGCGGCTCACGAAAGCGCGGTAGAATGCGTCGATCTGTCCCGCGATCTTCTGCTTCTCTTCATCGCTCAGCGGCGCGTACTCGGAATCGATATCGGCGAAATGACCACGCGTCAGCAATTGCTTGTTGATGCCAACCTTGTCGTACAGTCCGTGCAGGTTCAGACGGGCAAAAATTACGCCTATGGACCCGGTCAGCGTGTTGGGATACGCCACGATCGGATCGCCGGTCGCAGCCACGAAGTAACCGCCCGAAGCCGCTACATCGCTCATGGAGATAACCAGCGGCTTCTTCTTGCTGAGATTTTTGGCCTCGTGCAGAATGTCATCGGACGCCACGCCGTCGCCGCCCGGAGAATCCACGCGCAGAATGACGCCGTTGATGTTCGAATCGTTCTCCACCTGCTTGAGCAACTTGATGAATGCGGTCGCCGTGAAACCGGGGTCGCTCGGCGATTCGTTTCCAGAGCCCTGCGTGATGTCGCCTTCGCCCACCACGAGCGCGATCCGGCGCGCCGTACTGCGCGTTTGCCCCGCGGCTTTGATGTAAGCTCTACCCGCGACCCTCTTTAGATCCGTCTGCTTCAGGCGGCCCTTCATATCCTCCACAGCCTGGTCCTCGTAACCCAGCGAATCCACGAAGCCCTTCGACAACGCTTCCTTCGCCGTGTACGGACCGTCCTCGATGGCCGCCCGCACTGCTTCGGGCTGTTGCTTTCTCCCCTGCGCGATCGTGTCGATGAGATTCCCGTAATACTGATCCAGGATTTGATTCAAAACCTCGCGCGTCTCCGGCGACATCGAAGTTTGCGTCAAGATGTCCCCGGCGTCTTTGTATTTCCCCGCGTGGATCACGTCAAACTTCACGCCGAGTTTATCCAAAGTATTTTTGAGGAACATGGCCTCGACGCGCAGGCCTTTGACGTCCAGCGAATCTTCCGGCGCCATCAAGATGCGGTCCGTCGCCGTAGCCAGATAATACTCGCGGGCTCCCGGGCTCCGCAGAAAAGTGACGATGGGCTTGCCGGATTTCTTGAATTGCAGAATTTCCGCCCGTAGTTCCTGCATCTTCGCCCAGCCGATACTCAAGCCGTGCGGTTCGAACAGAATACCCTTCACGCGCGAGTCCGCCGCGGCTCGCCGGAACATGTCCCACACCTCTTCGACCGTCATCGGGCTCTGCTCTTGAAAGAACGGCAGGGGGATCTCGGGAGGCGATTTTTCCGGGACGTCGCCGTCCAACTTAAGAACGATGGTAGACCCGTCGGCGACAGAGACGGGCCTCTCTCCTAACGAACCGGCAAAGCGAACCAGCGCAAACACCAGGACCAGCAGCGTCAGTCCAGCCAGCACGATCCCGGCCACCAGCCCGATGAGGAAGTTTTTCATAAGTGCATCGCTCCGATGGGCGAACCCATACTATATATTGATGCATTTGCGAAAGATACCGTTCGTAGGGGGTATCTACTTCGATGCCAGTTAGAACTAGGTGGGCGGTTAGCTAACACTAAAGATATCGGCGATGCAGCGCGATAAATACGCTGAAGGCTCATTACACAGCTTGCCCGGCTGCCCTCCCTAAGGTATGCCAAGAGGCTGTGTATGGGCCTTTTCAAGTCATCAGAACTTCCAGAGAGACGCAGACAGCGCGATATGCTAATGAGAGCTATGTCATCGCATGCCGCCATCGACTCTATTCTGAACGAACAACGACAATTTGAGCCCTCGCCGGAGTTCCGCTCACACGCCCACATCAAAAGCCAGGCCGAATACGAACGTCTCTATCAGGAAGCGCAAGAGGCCCCGGAAAAATTCTGGGCGAAAATTGCCAGTGAGCTGCACTGGTTCAAACCCTGGGATCGAGTGCTCGAATGGAATCTGCCCTTTGCGCAGTGGTTCCTCGGCGGCCAGATCAATCTCTCCTACAACTGTCTGGACCGGCACGTAGCAACATGGCGCAGGAATAAAGCCGCCATCATTTGGGAAGGCGAGCCGGGCGATTCGCGGACGCTCACCTATCAGCAGCTGCTGCACGAGGTTTCAAAGTGCGCCAACGTGCTCCGCTCGCTGGGAGTAAAAAAAGGCGACCGTGTTGCGATTTACATGGGCATGGTTCCCGAATTGCCCATTGCACTGCTCGCTTGCGCGCGCATCGGCGCGACGCACACCGTCATATTCGGTGGTTTTTCCTCGCAGGCCCTGATCGATCGCATCAACGACTGCGGGGCAGTCGCTGTCATCACCCAGGACGCAAGTTTTAGACGCGGCGCTGAGGTGAAACTGAAGGACGCCGTTGACCAGGCGCTTCCGGAATGTCCCACCGTCAAGAACGTGCTGGTTTACCGGCGGACGGGCTGCGAAGTAAAGATGGAGCCGGGCCGCGATCATTGGTGGCATCAGCTCATGGAAACGGCCTCCGCCGATTGTCCCGCCGAGCCGCTCGATTCCGAGCATCCGCTATATCTGCTCTATACGTCGGGCACCACCGGCAAGCCCAAGGGCATCCTGCACACCACCGGCGGATACGCGGTGGGCACTTACATCACAAGTAAGTGGGTTTTTGATTTGAAGGAAGAAGATACTTTCTGGTGCACCGCGGACATCGGTTGGGTAACCGGCCACAGCTATGTTGTCTACGGTCCGCTGCAGAACGGCGCGACCGTGCTCATCTACGAAGGCGCGCCCACTTGGCCGGAAGCAGATCGTTTTTGGAACATCATCGATAAATATCAAGTCAGCATCTTCTACACCGCGCCGACGGCCATCCGCGCCTTCATGCGGCTGGGCGAGCAATGGCCGCGCAAGCACGAGCTCAGCTCGCTGCGCCTGCTCGGCAGCGTCGGCGAGCCCATTAATCCGGAAGCCTGGATGTGGTATCGCGAAGTGATCGGCCACGGGCGCTGCCCCATCGTCGATACCTGGTGGCAAACCGAGACCGGTGCGATCTTGATCACCCCGCTGCCAGGTGCCATCGCAACTAAGCCGGGGTCAGCCACGCGCCCACTGCCCGGCATCATCGCCGACGTAGTGAATCGCGACGGCCAGACGGTCCCCACAGGCTCGGGCGGATTTCTGGTAATCAAGCAGCCCTGGCCTTCCATGCTGCGCACTATCTACGGCGATCCCGAACGTTTCAAGCAGCAATACTGG
>Ga0335080_10008381_pt1 | contig 10775 bp, 11 predicted proteins | sample Lox_Sample_34_FD_206720 | JGI IMG/M metagenome (GOLD analysis project Ga0335080, IMG submission 206720) | Soil microbial communities from Loxahatchee National Wildlife Refuge, Florida, United States - Lox_Sample_3.4 | ecosystem: Environmental > Terrestrial > Soil > Wetlands | place: USA...
AGAAAATACGATCTCTACCTTCTCTGCAATATTGATCTGCCCTGGATTGCAGATAAATTAAGAGAATACCCGGATATCGAAAGCAGGGAAAAATTATTCAGGATCTATAAGGATATCATGATTAATCAAAATACGGACTGGATCGAAATAAGCGGTGATTATGAAAAGAGATTAGCTGTTGCGATTGAAAAAATAAATAAACTAAAAGAATAAAATCATTGGATTAGTTTCTGGATATCTTCGTCCTCCTGCAAATGGTACATCTGTGACATGATCCATGGAAATCTCGCGGCCACATGTTTTGACACCGGTTTTATTGTAAACACTTTTGGATTTGGCAGACATGCCGCAATCAACGCGGCTTCGGTACGGGTTAAATTTTTTGCGGGTTTATTGAAATAATACTTTGCCGACGCATCGATTCCATATATCCCTTTTCCCATTTCACTCACATTGAGATACATTTCCAAAATTCTTTTCTTACCCCAAATCCACTCTATCATAAAAGTAAAATAGGTTTCCAGTGCCTTTCTTATCCAACTGCGTCCCTGCCACAAAAAAACATTTTTTGCAACCTGCTGGCTGATCGTACTGGCTCCATGAAGAGATTTGCTTTTCTGATTATGCTTCATCGCTTTTTCGATCGATTTAAAATCAAACCCATCATGATCAGGAAACAACTGATCTTCAGAAGAGATAACGGCTAGTTTTGCATAGGGAGAAATATTTTTCATACTCACATAATTTCTTTTCAATCCATCTCCGCTAAACAAACTTCCTAATTGAGTTAGGGTAATAGGAGGATCCACCCATTTTAAAAGGATCAAATAAAATAAATGGAAAATAAATAAGAAAATCAGAACACGCTTGGTCACTCGCCAGAGCCGGGGGAAAAATCCTTTTGTTTTGAGAGCCATCCGTTGAATTTAGAAAGCTGCAAGATAATTACTGGTCTAGAACGGATGAGGATTATTTTTATTGGGATTCAACTCCAAATAATGAATGGAAAATTTTTTTCCCAGCGAATATTTTTTATACCTGGACTTCAGCAATATAAAACCAGTAACGATAAAAACTCCTGCAGTAATAAAGCTGACAGGTGTATACCAGTCTTTAGCCTGATCACCTCTGTATAAACCATTCACTGCTCCTAAGACCAATACACCTCCGCCTGCTATCATCAACAACACTCCATCCGTCGTATAATTCAGTTTGGTTCTTTCCCACCTGATCGTTTTAATCTCTTTGTAATGAAATGGAATTCCGTTGAGAAAAATACTATCATTCCGGATAGCGGTTATTGTGCCGTCAAACCATTGCTCATAAATGGTTTCCATTGAAAAAGGCATGCCGGTTGAATAAGTCCTGACATTAGATCCATTTTTCTGCAGCACAAATACATCATCCATCGGTCTTTGTCCCGCACAAAAAAGAGGGATAAAATAAAAAATGAATAGCCATTTTTTCATAAAGAAATATACTTCAAACTTACAAAGCCGCTTGCAAGTGTTTTGTTAATAAGGTATACATAAATCTTTATGAATTGCCTGGTGGCTGAGAATTTATGTAGCTGCTTATGTGATTTTATTGCTTAAAAATATCACTCCCCACAATAAAGCAATTCCGAAACCAATTAATATAATCCCGGAAATTTTATTAATGACAGAGAGGGTTTTTAAAGTTAGTCTTTTTCTCAGGTTACCCGCCATCAGGACTTTACCGACATCAGCGGTCATATTGACCAATAGACAAACAGAAAAAATGACGATCCGCTGTTTTAGTGTATGCGTTAGTGATAGTACAGTGGCATTGCCCAACCAGAAAATAATGACTCCCGGATTGAGGGTATTGATCAAAAAGCCGGAAGCAAATATCCGGAGCATATCCCGTTTTCTAAACAAAGCCGCATTCCCGGAAGTATCAGTATTCAGAGAAATTTTCTTGAAAAAAACAAAATACACGCCCATGGCTACTAAAAAAAAACTCCCGCAATAGGCGATTATCTTTTTATATTCCAGCAATTCTTCAACCAATGCTGTAAATACATTACTCAGTACAACCAGGATGATATCACTCATCCATACCCCCGCTACAAAACTGAAGCCGCCACGATGTCCATTGTTCAGGCTTTGTTTGATAATCGTGAAGATAATGGGCCCTACAGATAAGGCAAGAACAAATCCAAGAGCAAATCCTTTCAATATTGCTTCAATCATTGTTATTCTTTAATATATGACAGGCTTTCTGCTGGCTCAATTTACAAATATTCAGACACCGCTTAAAAAGATGAAGCTACAAAGCAGTTAACTTAGACAAACGGTTTTAATGAGATTCATTTGCACCAAGGGAATATTGGATGATCAGATATTTTCTTTTTCAAGAAAAAGCTGCCAGTCTTTCATCATTTTGCCTTTCAATACTCGTGGAAATTTATGCTGTCCTCCGATCTTACCTGCCTGACGCATAAATTCCAGAAATTTTTCTTCCGGCAATACTTTCACATAAATATCTTTCAGGGCGCTTTTTCTTTCTACCGCATAATCATCATTCAGCTCCTTAAGTTTTTCGTCGATTTTCTGCCTTAAAATTTCCGCATCGGCATTGTCATCATTCGCAAGATACCATTGATGTGCGAAGAAGAGTCCATGCGGAATCCCGGCTACTGTAAATTCCGGAATGCTGATATTCATTTCTTCGCTGACCAGTTGGATTGCCTTGTTCATATTGTCTACACTCAGATGTTCTCCGACCAGGCTCAGATAGTGACGGGTTCTTCCTGTGATAATAATTTCACATCTTTCCTTATCCGTAAATCGAACGGTATCTCCAATCAGATAACGCCACGCGCCGGCGCTTGTACTCAACAAAATGGCATAATCTCTTCCTTCTTCGACCTCATGAATCATCAGTGTTTCCGGGTTTGGTATGATATTTCCATCCTGGTCGAAATTCCTGTTGTCGAATGGAACAAACTCCAAAAAAAGATGAAGGTTTGTTACCAGTTTCATTCCCCTCTGATCCTGTCGGTCCTGGTATGCAATAAATCCTTCTGAGGCAAGATATGTTTCAATATAAGTGATTGGCTTCCCCAATAGTTTTTCAAATCCTTTTTTGTAAGGTTCGAAAGAAACTCCTCCATGGACAAAAAAACCAAGGTTAGGCCATATCTCATGAATATTATTCAGCTGATAGCGGTGAATGATTTTCTCCATGCACATTTCAATCCATGCCGGTACTCCCACAATAAAACCAATGTCCCAGTTGGGCGCCTGCCTCACAACTTCTTCTAATTTCTTTTCCCAATCTTTTGTACGTGCTATTTTTTTTCCTGGTTTATAAAATGGCGAGAACCAGAATGGAACTTTTCTGGCAGTAATGCCGCTCAAATCTCCTGCATAATAACCCGGTCCTTTTTGTAAGTCAGTGCTGCCCCCGATCATCAGCCATCCCTTTCCAATACTTTTTACCGGAATGTCCTGGTAATTACGCAAAGTGAATAACTGCTTGATCATGACGATCCTGTTACCACGCAATAAGTCGTTGGTAATAGGAATATATTTGCTCGCTGCTTCAGAAGTGCCTGAACTCAAAGCATAATATTTAATTTTACCCGGCCAGCAAACATCCGACTTACCCTGCAATATTTTATACCACCAGTCCGAATAGATTTTATTGTAATCATATATCGGAACATTTTCCTTGAATTTCTTATGAGGGTTTTTGCTGAGTAATATGGTATCGAAGTGATATTGTTGTCCGAATTCTGTGAAACGTGCTTTTTTAAGTAGCTTTTTCAGTACTTTCAGCTGCTGCCTTTGCGGAGATTTTTTTGGCAGCCGGAGAGCCCTGGCGAGAGACTTGGGTAATTGTACTTCAATCAGTGCCATCAGGAGTTTGAACTGTTTTTAACTGCGATCAAAATTAAGATTTTGATATGAAGGTTTGTGGATTATTTTCAAGGGATATCAAGATGTTATATATATATTTAATAGCTGGTGAAACGAATGGTTCAACCTCAACCCCGAAAAACTGCCATATTATTTTTAATGGCAGTAAAGAACCTCCGGATAGCATGAACAAGTTCTTACTTTTGTCATATGGGAAAAATCATTTTAAACATGGCAACCAGTCTGGATGGTTTCACTGCTGAAGAAAATGGCAGCGTGGACTGGTTAAACGATTTTTTTCATCCGGGTGAAGACTACGGAATGCAAACTTTTCATGAGCAATGCGGCACAGCCATTATGGGTGCAAAAACTTACGAGCAAACGCTTTCCTTTAATTACTGGTATGGCAATATGCAGGGAATTGTTTTTACCGAAAGAGATTTACCCAGGATTGAGGGAAAATCAATTCAATTTGTTTCCGGCGATCCGAAGGAAATTGTCTTGCTATTGAGAGAAAAAAAGAAAGACAGCTGGTTGGTAGGCGGCTCTTCATTGATCTCTCAATTCATCAATAAAAACCTTTTGAATGAAATGATCATTACGGTTGTTCCCAGACTGCTGGGAAAAGGACTTCCAATTTGCCAGGATATAAAAGAAATAAAAAAATTGAAATTGGATGGAACCAAAACATATAAAGATGGAGTGGTTCAGTTGAAATATAGTTTTTAATGCCAGCTACTCTTTAAAGATATCAGAACTGAAATGGTTAAGTTTTATTGGGAAGAAAAAAATCCGGGAATCATTACCGCCGCACTTTCATTATTTGTTTTACTAATTGCCGTCACGAAATAATAAATTTCCTGTTCTGGTTTTGATGAAGGAGTCTTAAATGAAAATCTAATATCAGTCTGATAAGGGATAAATTTAAAAACCGGAGTAGAGTCGATTTTGATATTGTCATTTGTCGATTTATAAATTGCAAACCCCCTTAAATCATCATCTGCCGATCCTTTTTGAAGAAAAACTACAAAAGAATCCATGGCAGTTTCTGTCCGAATGCTGGGAGCTTTAGGTTTTATACTGTCAATCCAATTCATCGGCGGCACCAATGCCGGATACCTGTAATAGTTATTTTGCAGGCTGTCGTTCCATCCGTTCGGATTTCGTTGGAAACTGGTGCTACTGAAAAAAATCATGCCCTGCACGTTTTCCGTTCTCCTGAGAGAGGCTATTTGCCTGGGCAGTTGCGAATTATCTCTCCAATAAGCATTCAGGCCCGCTTTATAAATACCCAGCCCTATATAACAGTGCCGGCCATACGAATGGCGTCCCCACCAATCCAATAAAATGCCATAGGGGGCATTTTTTTGTTCAAATTCCCAATATAGCTGGGGGGCTACATAATCGATCCATCCCATTTTTAACCAAAGTAAAATGTCTGCATACAGATCATCGTAATTGGTTTGACCTGCTCTTGTATCACTTCCTTCAGGATCTCTATCCTTATTTCGCCAAACACCGAATGGGCTGATTCCGAATTTGCAATATTTTTTTTCTGCTTTGATAGCCCTGCTTAACATAAGAATGATTGAGTCCACATTACTTCTCCGCCAATCTTCTTTACTCATTCCATTTCCGAACTTTTTATAAGAACGGTCATCCGGAAATTCTCTTCCGGGTATCCGGTATGGATAAAAATAATCATCGAAATGAATGGCATCCACATCATAACGGCTAAGCATATCCCGGATCACCTCAGTTACGTATTGCTGAACTTCTTTATTACCGGGATCAAAATATTTTGTGTCCCCATATGACAGGAACCATTCAGGATGAATTCTTGTAATATGCGTAGGAGAAATTGATGACTGTCCGATTTTAAAAATAGCACGATAAGGGTTACACCATGCATGAAATTCCATTCCGCGTTTATGAGTTTCTTCGATCATGAATTGAAGAGGATCATAATAATCTGCAGGAGGTTGTCCCTGTTTTCCGGTTAGCCATTCGCTCCATGGCTCATATTGAGAGGGGTAAAAAGCGTCTGCTGCCGGTCTCACCTGCACAATGACAGCATTGATACCATTGCGCTGATGCATGTCCAGCTGCCTGATAAATTCAGCTTTTTGTGCTTCCCTGTTAAAATTTCCTTTTGAGGGCCAGTCAATATTATCAACAGTTGCAATCCAGACTGCTCTGAATTCATATTTAGGTTGTGAAAAAGAAAAAAAGGAGAGCAATAAAAATAATAAACCTAAAAAAAAATTTTTCATATATAAATAACCAGGCAGCGAAATTTTTGACCAACCACTATCAATCATCATATCAGGCGTTGCGAATTTTATCGAGTAATTGATTCAGGTTTTTTGCATCCGCGGGACTAAGGTTCTTGAATACAGCATCCATTTCATCATTTCGGGAGTCAATTTTTTCCAATAGCTTTTTTCCTTTTTCTGTTATGATAACATCCACGAGTCGCCGGTCAGCCTTACAGGTATTTTTTTTGACAAGCCCTTTCTTTAACAGCCTGTCTACGATTCGACTGGTATCACTCATTTTATCCAGCATACGCTGCCGTATCTGCAAGGTGGATAAGGGAGTACCGGCTCCACGCAAAATGCGCAGAATATTGAACTGTTGTTGTGTGATATCGAACGGTTCAAAAATTTTATCAATCTTTTCATTCACCCAATTATAAGTATAGATGAGATTGATTACTGATTTTTGATGTTCGTTCCTGAATTTGTGCTGGTTTATGTCTTTTTCAATGGTCATAAGAATATGAAGCCGCAAAAATAACAAATTATTGCTGCGGAACGCGAAGCGCTGCCGTCAATTGCATGATAGTATACAAATGATGTGCTTCATGCAATAAAAAAAATTCTGCCCATTGAACGATCGCCATTTCTCCGAATCTGGGATGATGAGCAGATAGCTTTAATTGTTTTTCATTCAGATACTTCAACTGCCCAATTATAACTGCGCGATTATAAGAAACATCGTCTAACAGTTCTGTTAAAGATTTTTTAAGATATTCATTAAATAGTGGATCGTTCTCAGCCACATATCTCTCAAACCTGGGTTTGTTCCCATCCAATATCAATTTCATTCTTTCAATAACTGTCAGCTGATAAGAAGCCAGGTGAACAATATTCTCAAAAGCGCTCCATTTATCCGGATTGATCCGCCGCTTTAATGCTGATTCCGGAAAACCATCAATCAATTCCGAAATAGTTTCGTGCTGATGCTCAAGCCGTGTTGTAATTGAAACTGATAAAGGCATGATTTAGAAAATTTTTGTTAATCACTCCACACTTTTGTCCCCTCACTACAATTTGTACAAATATCAATATTCTTTCGTCCCTGAAGGATTTGACTTCTGAAACGCACATAATCCTGGTTATGCCATATTTCCCTGAAAGATTTTTCCTTGAGATTGCCAAGCTGGTGTTGTGCATCTTTATCAAAACAACAGGGCACAACCAATCCGTCCCAGGTAATGACTGGGGCATGCCAGAGGCGCCAGCAATGATCACTCAGGGTGTTTTTAATTTCATATTCGTCATTTTCATTTTTTTTATACCGGCTGTATTTTTCGTTTGACGGGATCAGCTGGTTGGGATCGTTTTTATAATCATATATCTGGGCCGTTTTAAACCGAACCTGATCAACACCGATTTCTTCAGCCAATCTTTGAATATCTTCCATCTGTTGTTCATTTGGTTTGACAACTAAAAACTGGAAAAAAACAAAAGGAGTTTTGCTTTTTAATTCTTTTTTCCATTTTACGATATTTCTCGCTCCTTCCAGAACCTTTTCCAATCTTCCACCAACACGGTACTGTTCATAAACTTCCTGCGTGGTCCCGTCAATAGAAATAATCAGCCGGTCCAGACCGCTTTCAACAGTTTTTTTTGCATTACGATCATCCAGGTAATGAGCATTGGTGGATGTAGCAGTATAAATTTTTTTTTGCGATGCATACTTTACCATATCCAGGAATGAAGGATTGAGATAAGGTTCTCCCTGGAAATAAAAAATCAGGTATAAAATATCTTCTGAGAGTTGGTCTACCATATCCCTAAAAAAATCATTTTGCAACATTCCCGTGGGTCGTGTAAAAGCACGCAAACCACTGGGACATTCCGGACAACGAAGATTGCAGGAAGTTGTAGGTTCAAAAGAAACAGAAAGAGGAAGCCCCCACTGAATAGGCTTTTTTGTCCATTTACTCAGGTAATAACTAGACAATACTTTTCCACCGTTCAATATACGGCGCAAGGTGAGTTTTGAAAAAAGATTGATTGTATCATTCCAGCTGAAACCGGGCATCCATAAAATTAGTCAGAAAGTCCGGAAGTCAGAAAACTACGAAAGTTGGACGCAGGTTGTTAATTCGCTCTATAGAATCGGGCTTTGGGGCTCCCGGACTTTTCTGACTTACAGACTTTCCTCCCTACATTTGCACGCGTTTAATTGCTATTATGCCGAAGAAACCAAAGGGAAGGATCTGGAAATTGATTCTGATTTTATTTGCCGCATCCACATTCGTCATGCTATGTTTTGTCGTCTATGATTGGTGGCTTGATAGAAAATCTCATTTTGTACTTTACCCTGAATTTGGAATTGATATCCCTGTGAATTACACCATTCATGGCATCGATGTATCAAAATATCAAAATATCATAGATTGGGATTTGGTAAAACAAATGCAGGTAAATAAGGTCAGAATAAGTTTTGCATTTGTAAAAGCCACGGAAGGGTTAGGAAATGAAGATGCTTTTTTTCAGCGTAATTGGAAAAAAATTAAAAATGCGGGACTGACAAGAGGGGCATATCATTATTTTCTGGCCACGAAAAGCGGGAGAGCTCAGGCAGAAAATTTTATTAATTCAGTAACTCTCGAAAGCGGCGATTTGCCGCCCGTTCTCGATATAGAACAAACCTATGGTGTTCCTGTTGATAAGGTAAGGGAGCGGGCTAAGGAATGGCTCGACGCAATTCAAACTTATTATGGCGTTCTTCCTATTATTTATACCAATGTAGAGTTTTATAAAAAATATTTGAAAGATGATTTCGACAAATATCCTTTGTGGGTAGCTCATTATCTCCAACCAGAGCAACCTCGTATTTATCGCGACTGGATATTTTGGCAACACAGTGAAAATGGAAAAGTGAATGGGGTCGTTACCGGAGTTGACTTTAATGTTTTTAATGGAGATTCTCTCGAATTCAGAAAACTGTTGATCAATTAAAACGAGTCACAGGGTTATTGTACCGCTCTTTCTCAACTTTATTATTCGTTATTTTTGATTTAAAATTCTTCCGCCGTGAGCAGCATGGAACCAGAAGTAAAAGATTTCCTTAAAAGAATTCTCTGGACATTCTTTTTCGGACTATTCTGGCTCATGATCAATATGACCATGGGAATTTATTTTGATCTTCTTTTTATCAGAGTTAGTATCTCGATCGGTAATATTATTTTTTATCTTTTTTCCATTGTCAGCCTGGCTGCTTTAATCTGGTTTTACTATAAAACCTGGAAGAAAAAATTTCCTCACGGATAACTACACCAAAAAAATTATTTCTTTATTACTTATTGTGCGCCTTTTCCATCCAATATAATCGGCGTATTTCCTTTACCCATAATAATCATTTTTGCATTCGGAGAAGCCGCCAGTTCCTTCATCGCTTTTATTTGCTCATATTGAAGCTGCCTGTCCGTCAGGCTTTCACTGATGATACGCTGATAATCTGATATCCCCTGTGCTTCTACTCTTTTTCTTTCAGCCTCCTGTCTTTCTTTCTGGAGAACAAATTGCATTTTCTGGGCTTCCTGCTCTGCGGTAATTTTTTGTTCGATAGAAGTTTTGACTGCCTGAGGCAAAGAAATATTTCTAATTAACAATTGCTCGAGCACTAATCCTCTTTTTTTGAAGTCCTCGTCAATGCTTTTAAAAATTCTTTGCTGAAATTCATCCCTCTTTGTCGAATACAAAGCAACTGCTTCATAATACACAGCATTGTCCCTGATTTTTGTCCTTGTTATTGGCCGAACAATTTTGTCTGTATAATCCAATCCGATTTTGCGAATTATATTCGGTGCCTGCGCGGGAAGCACCCGATACAATACTGTAAGATCTAACACTACCTCCAGGCCATCAGATGTCAGTGCGCGAATAGCATCATCTCCCTGTTTTGCACCCTCATCGTGAACTCCGCTCATAGTATAATTCTGCGTTTTTATATCCATTTTTTCTACTTCCAACAATGGATTAATAAAATGCAGACCACTTTCCAGGACATCATCCTGAACTTTTCCGAATAATTTTTTGACTCCGATTTCCCCGGCTTCAATCTGAATCACACAGGCAATCAGAACTCCGAGTAAAATCATCAAAACACCTACAACACGAACCGGGCCCGAATAGCGTTTTATTACTTCTTCGCTACGGACCATGACAAGGCCAATAATAAAAATGATAAAACCAATAATGATAAGTGCCATATGAGAAAATTTTAAATAAAATATTAACTGGTATGATCTGTAATGATTACCCAACCTGATTTTGTTTTCATAAACAATAAGCTGAAAGTTCCTCCAATATTTCCAATACTTCTTTTCAGAAGCCAATTTCCGATTACAAAATAATATTCTGAGGATAGTCTCTTTACCTGTAACAAATCAAAAGAGAGTTTACCCATTTTAGTTGTGTCGTCGTAATTTTTTTTGTAATTGTTCAGTGTATTCTTGTACCCATAAGTAATTCCTCCGTGTCCGATAAATATTAAAGAATCGTTTTGCCAATAGCTTTTCATGAAATCTTCGATGTTTCCGCGGTTCCAGGAATTCACCTGGCCATCCAAACCCTTTCTTACATCCAGCTC
>Ga0335080_10008385_pt1 | contig 10773 bp, 7 predicted proteins | sample Lox_Sample_34_FD_206720 | JGI IMG/M metagenome (GOLD analysis project Ga0335080, IMG submission 206720) | Soil microbial communities from Loxahatchee National Wildlife Refuge, Florida, United States - Lox_Sample_3.4 | ecosystem: Environmental > Terrestrial > Soil > Wetlands | place: USA: Florida...
GCCACGCGCTGATAGGCGAGGTAGTACTTGAAGATGTTCGCGACGTAGGTGACCGGCTCCTGACCCACCTTCTCGGCCACCACGTACTCCACGTTCTTGAACCAGCGGTTGGAGTCGAGCCCGCGCTTCGCCGTCTCCCGCCGGAGCGACTGGATGCGATTCGGGCCCGCGTTGTACGAGGCGAACACGAAGAGCGCCTTCACCAGAGGATCGAGGTCTGGCTCGGCGAAGTACACGTTCTCCATGTGGCGGAGGTACTTCACCCCCGCGTGGATGTTCGGCTCGAGCTGGTGGATGTCCCCCACCCTCATCTGCGCTCCCGTCGCCGGCATGATCTGCATGACGCCGATCGCCCCCACCGGGCTCCGCGCGTTCTGGTCGAGACGGGACTCCTGGTACGCCTGGGCCATCATCAGGAGGTAGTCCACGTCGTACCGCTTCCCGTACTTCTGGAAGATCGCCTCCATCTTCTGGAACTTGCGTAGCTCCGTCCCCGAGGTGGCGGGGAGGACGGAGCGAGGCCTCCGCTGGTACTGCTGGAGCAGGAGGTTGCCGAAGGTCGTCCCCTTGCGGTGCCTCTTGACGAACGCATCGAGCGCCGACTTCAGCTGCGGATTGTCCTTCCGCACCATCCAGGCGATGGAGCCTCCGCTGCTCAGCGCGACCGCCGGATCGAAAGCCAGCTCCTTCAGGAACTGCCTCCAGAACGTGAGCTGGTATCCGTCGCAGACGGTGGCCGGGAGGAGCCCGGCGTTCACCATCTCGAGCAGATCCTCGTCCTCGAGGTCCTCGGAGGCAGGGACCAGCTCCACCGGAGGCTTGCCCGACTCGACGAACCGCCGGTTGAGCGCTTCCAGGTGTTCCCAGTAGCTCGAGGAGCGGCGAACGTGGATCGCCTTCCCGGACAGCGCGTCGAGGCTCGAGAACCCGGGACCGGCAGGGCCAGTGACCACCAGCTCGCTCACCTCGTCGAGGAACGAGAGCGTGAAGTCGACCTGCCGGCTCCGCTCGGGGGTGATGCTCAGGAAGGCGGCGACGACGTCACCGCGTCCGTCGAGGAGCGAGGGGATCAGCTGGTCGCGCGGGACCGGCACCAGGACAACGTGGAACCGGAGGGTCTTCGACCTGGAACGGGCGTTGATCTCGTCCTCGAGGGCCTTGAGCATCGTGTAGGTCGCACCGCGCTGCTTGCCCCGATCCACGAAGTAGAGGGTCCGGCTGTAGGCCACCAGGGCCCGGAGGACCCGGCGCCGCTTGATCTCGTCCCAGTCGCCCTTGAACGGCTCGAGGACCGCCTGCTGCGCCAGGCCCGGGCCCTTGTCGGGGGCCGCTTCCGTCTGGGCGCGCGCGGGGACCGCCGCCAGCAGGAGGGCTGCGAGGCTCCGGGCGCAGAGCGCGCGGCTCATGCGCGGGACGCATAGCACGACGACGGGCGAGGGAGCTTCCGTGACGGAGCCCGACGACTCCACCGAGAAGGAAGAGACGCATGCCCAGGTTCCTGGAGCGGGCCGTCAGTTCGGGAGGCCGAGGTGAACAGCGCCAGCGAGGAGAACCGGACGAGGCCCAGCTCCGGCTTCAGCACCCAGAGGGTGAACGGCGCCGGACCGTCGAGCGCGAGCCCGACGAGCCGGTCGACGGCGATCGCACCGGCGAAGGTCAGGAGCAGCACCAGCTCCGACCGGAGCCGCCGCGCTGCCGTCAGCGATCCGAGGAGCAGGACGGCGGTCGAGTACGCACCGAGGAGGCTCGGCCGCCGGGCGGCATGGGTCGTCGGAGCTGCGGGAAATCGGGGGGCATCCTTCGGTCCTCGCCCCCTGGACCGGACGGCGTGCCGGAACGTGACGTCCGTCTCAGCGCGTGCAGCGAGCGGCGGTCACTTCCCGAGCAGCCCCTTGAGCAGATCGCTCGCCTGCTTGACGCCGTCGTTCGGGCTCTGGGGGCTCTGGCCCACCGCCGGCACCGTGCCCGCGCCCACCCCGGGCAGGTGCACGGGGTACTCGCGGACCTTCTGCCACTGCTGCGCATTGGCCGCGCGCAGCTCCACCAGCACCGTGTCGAGGGTGAAGCTCTTCCCCGCCGGCCTGTTGCTCGTGTCGAACCGGGTGAGGAGGAACTGCGCATCGCGGGTCGCGCCCGCGGCGACCTGGAACTGGGGATCGATCCGGTTCGCCTGGAGCGTTCCGATTCCCTGCGCGCTCGCGTCCGCCGAGCCCGGGCGACCCCAGCCGTAGCTGTTCCCCTGCTCGTCGACGGCGGCGTTGCTCCCACCCTTGTAGGCCAGGACCAGCGGCTGGGTGGTCTGGTTCTTCACCCGGACGCCGAACCGGACGACGAGGTTCCTTCCGCTCACCGCGGCGGCGGTGTTCATCACGGTCACGGTGAAGGAGCCTGCGTCGTAGCAGCTCGTCCCCGCGGCGCAGCGCGCCCCTCCCGTGCCCGGGACGGCGGCGGTGGTGGGCAGCCCGAGGGGCGAGGCCGGAGCGCTCGGGGCAGCCGGTGCGGTGGGGGACATGCCCGTGCTCGACGTGGTGACGGGGGCTGCCGCTGGCGCCGCGGCACCGGAGGGCGATGCGCCTCCCGCCTGGGCCACCGGAGCTCCCGCCTTCGCGCCGTCGACCAGCCCGACGATCTGCAGCGGATACTCCGGCCCGAGCGTGCTCTGACCGTTCCCGGCGGGGACGATCTCCCGGACGGTCAGGTCGAGATCGAAGGTGTTGCCGAAGAGCTGCTGACCTCCCCAGATGAGCAGGAACCGGGCGTCCGCCGTCTGGCCGGGGGCGATCTGGAACTTGTCGTCGACGTTCCCCCGCCCGTGGATGTAGCCGATGCCCCGGGTGTCCTGGTCACGGACGATGTACCGGTTCCCGCGGTCGTCGGTCGCGCCGCCCGACGCCGGGATGTAGCCGAGGATCAGCGGTCGCGAGAGCTTGTTCTGAAAGCGCAGGGTGATGGTGAGCGTCTTGTAGTTCCCCTGGAGGCTCGCCCGGAACTCGACGACCGAGGCGCCGAAGGCAGCGACCTCGGTGCAGTTCGGGTCCCCGTTGCACACCGAGGCAGGCGCGGCCGGCGCGGCAGCCCCGCCGGTCCCGCCCGCGACGCCAGACGGGCTCAGCGAGCGCGCCTTGGAGATGACCGAGGCGCTCACCCGCCCCGGACAGAGGACCTCCCACTGCTGGGAGAGGGCCAGGCCACCGCTCGCGCTGTCCCGCCCCACCACCCCGCTCGGTCCCCGCCACCGGGTGCGCCCTGCCCCGACGTCCGAGTTGTCCCAGAGGCCGTCGAGCACGTAGGTCGCGCCGTCGAGCGGCTGGAGCTTCCCCGCCGTGCAGTCGGCCTGGATGGTGTACGTCTTCCCGAGCTCGGAGCGCTGCTGCTTCGCGCAGGCGTCGATGGCCGAGCGGGCCTGGGCGGGGTCGCCCTGGCCGGCCTGATCACCGCAGAAGGTCTGGATCGAATCCGAGGTGACCTTGGCGGTCGCGGTGGCCTGGGCCGTCCCGGTTCCGGACTTCGCGGTGACGATCGGGCTCGGGCCCTGGGTCGAGCTGAGCCACTCGGAGCCGGAGGCGGCGCGGGCGGCCGCCGAGAGGAGGGCGACGCCGGCCAGTGCGCCTGCAACCGCGTGGCGACAGGCGAAGGATTCGAGCATGGGGCTCCTCCTGCAAGACGGCTCCGGCCCTCCATGCGCAGGAACGCATCCCGGACCGTCACCCCCAGGCGCTAGCGCTTCTCGCCTCCGCCTGCGGCGGCGAGCTCGGACTGGAACCGCTGGGCATCCGCCGGCCGTCCGAGGGCGCGGTACTCCGCGGCGAGGTCCTGCCGGGCCATCGTCAGCCACATCGCCGGCGGGTCCTTGCGCTTGAGGAGGAGCTCGTAGCCTGCCCGGCTCTGCGCCTCGGCGTCAGCGGCCGCCCCCGCGGCGAGCAGGACGTGGCCGAAGCGGACGCGGGCGATGCCCTGGAGCGGATGGTCGGCGGGAAGCACCTCCCGGTAGAGGTCGAGCACCCGGCGAAAGAGCTCCTGGGCGCGCGGGGCATTGCCCCGCCGCTGCTCCACGTCCGCCAGGTTCGAGAGAGCGACGCCGATGACGTAATGCTTCCCGTGGTGGACCTGGTCGTAGATCTGCGCCATCCGCTCGAAGTCGGCGGCGGCCTCGTCCAGCCGCCCCTGGTCTCGCGCGATCAGCCCCAGCTCGTTCAGCGTGGAGGCCACCCGGGGATGCACCTTGCCGTAGACCCGCTCCTCGGTGGCGAGCGAGGCGACGAGCAACGCGCGGGCCTCGTCCCGGCGCTCCAGCCTGAGCAGCGCCCGGGCGAGGATGGTCCGGGCCGAGGCGGTCTCGGGGTGGTCCGGGCCGTACCAGCCCTGCATGATCTCCAGCGCCTCGCGGTCCCAGCGCTCGGCCTCCGCGAAGTGCCCCCCCTCGAACTGCACCGCGCCGAGGTTGATGAGGTCGTCCGCCACGTGGGGATGCCTCGGCCCGTACAGGCGGCGATCGAGGATCAGGACCTGCTTGTTGAGCGCGTCGGCCTGCGCGTACTGGCCGGTGTAGAAGTCGCAGTTGGCGAGCTCGGTGAGCGTCTGCGAGAGGTCCGCCTCCAGCTCCGGACGCCCCGACTGGAGTCGAACCGCCTCCTCCAGCTGGGCGATCGCCTCCGGGTACCGCCCGGCGTTCTCCAGCACCCTCCCCACTGCCGACGTCGCGCGCGCCACCTCCGGGTCGGTCCTCGGCAGGTGCCGGCGAAGCATGGCGAGCCCGTCCCGGATCTGCTGCTCGGCCACGTCGTACTGCCCGCGGGCGCTCGCGAGCTGGCCGCTGGCCACGAGCGACCGCGCCACCTCGGTGTGGTCCTCCCCGAAGACACCCCGGCGGAGCGTCAGCGCCCGCTCGAGCAGCTCGCCGGCCTGGTCCAGCCGGCCCAGGTTCTGGGCGATGCCCCCCAGCGTCTGGAGCAGCTCGGCCTCCACCGCGGGCTCGCCCTCCAGCGAGCGTGCCTCGCGGACGCCGCGGTCGAGCAGGTCCACCACCTTCATGTCCGTCGAGGGCCCGACCTCGCCGGTGCCGCCCTCGAACAGCTCGAGCATGAAGCGCTGGATGCGCTCGGTTCGCGCCGCCTGCGCCGTCACCGCGTCCCGGGCCCGCGCCAGCCGCACCGCGGAGTAGGTGACCACTCCCAGCACCGCGACGCCCACCGCCGAGCCCACCAGCACCGCCCGGGCGTTCCGCCGCAGGAGCTTTCCGGCGCGGTAGGCAAGCGAGTCGGGACGCGCGTCCAGGGGCTCGCCGGCCTGGTGGTGGTCCAGGTCCCGGATCAACGCCTCGACCGAGGGGTAGCGGCGGGCCCGATCCCGCTGCATCGCGGTGAGGCAGAGCACGTCCAGGTCGGCCCACGTGGCCCGGCCGGCCTGCACGGGCCGACCCGGAACCTGCGAGGGCCGGGCCGGCTCCTGCTCCACCACCCGGCGCGCCGCCTCGTGGGGCGACACCCCGGCGAGGTCGAAGGGAAGGCGTCCGGCGAGCAGCTCGAAGAGGAGCACGCCCAGCGCGTAGACGTCGGTCTCGACGCCGACCCGTCCACCGGTGACCTGCTCTGGCGCGGCGTAGGCCGGGGTCATGAGGCGCAGCCCGGTGCGCGTGGGGTCGGAGCCCGGCCCGATGCGGGTGTCGAGCTGCTTGGCGATGCCGAAGTCGAGCAGCTTCACCTCGCCGTCGGCCTTCACCAGGATGTTGGATGGCTTGAGGTCACGGTGGATGACCGCGTGCCGGTGGGCGTGCTGCACCGCCTCGCAGACGGCGCGGAAGAGCCGGAGCCGCTCCCGGAGCCCGCTCGCGTGCGCCCGGCAGTACTCGGTGAGGGGGACACCCTCCACGTACTCCATCGCGAACCAGGGCGTCCCGTCGGGAAGCGTCCCGGCGTCGTGCAGCTGGGCGATGGCGGAGTGGTCGAGCTGGGCGAGCGTCCGCTGCTCGGCCCGGAACCGCGCCCGGCGCGAGGGCGAAACCCAGGCGTCCCGGAGGAGCTTCACCGCCGCGCGACCGCCGACGTCGGTCCGCTCGGCGAGGTACACCACCCCCATCCCGCCCTCGCCCAGCAGCCGGAGCACGCGGTATGGGCCAATGGACGAGGGCGCCTCGGCGCCGAGCAGGGGTCCCGCCACCTCCGGGAGCGGTCGATCGAGAAGGAGGTCCGGCGTCCGGTCCTCGAGGAGCAGCGCCTCCACCTCGGCGACCAGCCCGGCGTCGCCCCCGGCGCTCGACTCGAGGAAGGCGTGCTGGGCGGGGACCGGTAGCTCGACCGCGGCGTGGAAGAGCTCCTGCACTCGCCGCCAACGCGCCGGATCCGGCGCCCCGGGCTCAGCCTGTCTGCCGGAGCTCATGGGCCAGGAACGCGCGTGCGGCGCGCCAGTCGCGGAGCACGGTGGCCTCGGAGATGCCGAGGATCTCGCACGTCTCGCGCACGTCGAGCCCCCCGAAGAAGCGGCTCTCCACGATGAGCGCCTGCCGGGGCTCGAGCGCGGCGAGCGCCTCGAGCGCGGTGTCCAGCGCCAGCAGCTGCTCGGCGCCCGCGGCCGGAGGAAGGGTGTCCTCGTCGAAGGTCACCACCGGCGCGCCCCCGCCGCGCTTCCGGGCCGAGCGACGCCGGGCGGCCTCCACCAGCACCTGCCGCATCGCGCGCGCGGCGATGCGCTTGAAATGGGCCGGGGAGGTGGCTGCGAAGTCGGGCGAGGCGGCGAGCTTGAGCCAGGCCTCGTTGACCAGCGCGGTGGGGCTGAGGGTACGGCTCGGATCGTCGCGGCGAACCAGGGCGGCGAGGCGGCGCAGCTCCTCGTAGGCGGCGCTGAAGAGGTGGTCCCGCGTCCCAGCGTCGAGGACTCCTGACGATCGGTGGCCTGTTCGGGCCATGTCGCGCTCCGCCCCGCTCCTGCGCCGCCCGGAGGGGTACCACGCGCGGCAGAGTTGCGGCAACGAACAGGTCGCTGGAGCTCGCACGGCGGACGACCGAGGGAGGGTCCCGTGGAAAAGATCGGCCCGGAACGGTTTCGAGCGCGCCGCCGCTCATCCTCGTTCCCAGCGCCGGAGCGCCGCGCCCAGGGTCTGCTCCAGGACCTGCGCCGCACGCCGCGGCCTCGGGGAGAGCCGCGCGCTGCCGTGAGTCACGAGCCAGAGCGGCCGGGGTGGAAGCTCGGGGAGCTCGGCCACCCGGATCAGCTCGGGAGCGAGCTCGTCCGAGCCCCGTGGCAGCACCCCGAGCCCGATGCCAGCCCCCACCGCGGAGAGCAGCACCGGGATGCTGTCGGTCCGGAGCGCCACCCCCGCCCCGTCGCGCACGGCCTGGAGCAGCCACTGCCCCGCCTCCGTCCGCGCGGCGGCTCCGGTGAGGAGCACCACGCGGTGACCGGTGAGCCGACCGATCGCGGGCGGACGGCCGTGGTCCAAGAGATAGGCCTGGGAGGCGTGGAGCGCCTGGGCCACCGTCCCCAGCGCCCGCGAGGACCCGTCCTCGGCGCCGGCCCGGGCGGTCACCTCCAGGTCGACCTCGGTCCGCCGGCCGCGCCCGGTGACCAGCTCCAGCCCGACGTTGCCCAGCCGGCGGGTCAGTTCCGCGGCGGCGGTCTGGATCCACGTCGCGGCGAGGATCTCGTCGGCGCGCACTCGCACCGGTGGACCGGAGGGAATGCGCGGCAGCGCACGATCGACCCGCGCCATCTCCTCGGCCATCCGCTCGCCAGTCCGCAGCGCGCTCCACCCGGCGTCGGTGGGGAGGAGCCGGCCGTCCTCGCGGACGAAGAGGGCGACCCCGGCGGCGCGCTCCACCGCCCTCAGCTCCTGCTCCAGCACAGCGGCCGACATCCCCAGCGCGCGGCCGGCACCGGCGAGCGCCCCATGCCGGGCGATGGCGAGCACGAGCCGGAGCTGCTCCCAGGGAAGGACCACGGGAGCGGAGCCTCACCCGGGACCCCCCGCGCTTTCAAACGGCGTCAGCCGTGGAAGGGCATGGGCACGAACTCGGGAAGAGCCGCGACGCGGCCGAGCCAGCCGCGGATGCCGGGGTAGCTCTCCAGCGAGAACCCACCCTGGGGCGCGACGTGGGTGTAGGCGTAGAGCGCGATGTCCGCCAGCGTCGGCCGGTCACCGGCGAGGAACTGCGAGCCGGCGAGCGCCTTCTCCATCACCCCGAGCGCGGCGTAACCCTTGGGGACGCGCTCGGCGATCTCCTGCTTCTTCTCCTCGGCCTTCCCGGCCTCCTTCACCCAGAAGCGCACCGTGGCGATGTACGGCTCGTGGCTGTACTGCTCGAAGAAGAGCCACTCGTACATCTTGGCGCGGAGGTAGGGGTCGGAGGGGATCCACGCCGAGCCCTCCCCGAGGTGGAGGAGCATCGCGTTCGACTCGGCCAGGATGCGCCCGTCGGGGAAGACCAGGAGCGGGACGCGGCCGTTGGGGTTCAGCCGGAGGAACTCGGGCGTCCGGCTCTCGCCCTTGAGGATGTCCACCTCGATCCAGCGGAACCGCAGGCCGCGCGCGTGGAGCATCATCGCCGGCTTCCAGCAGTTCCCCGAGGTCGAGTTGCCGTACAGGGTGTGCATGGCCCACTGTCGCCCGGGCACGACCCGGACGAACGGCACAGTCCAGGCGTCCCGCAGCGGTCAGTCGGGGATGCCGAGGGCGGCCCTCACCTGCGCGTAGTCCCGGGTGTCGACCGTCTCGCCCGTGGGAAGCGTGTAGAGGCTCGAGCCGGGCTCGGGGACCCAGCGAAAGGGGATTCCTCCGTCGACGCTCCGCCCCGCCGGGATCAGCACGTACCGGTACTGGAGGATCGAGCTCAGCGGGACGCTCCCGGAATTGTCGGCAGTGAACCGGGTGATGAGGATGTTGTTCTCGGTCGCGGCGATGCCGCCGGTGCCCACGCCGAAGGCCGGGATGAAGCTGATGGTGCTCTGCTTCCCCCCGGCGAACGAGGTGTACGGCAGCGGGTCCACGCCGACGCCGAAGGTCATGTAGACGAGGACCACCCCGCTCTGCACGAAGGCCGAGGTGACTCCGGGCGCCGCGAGGTTGGCCACCACCATGGCGCTGCCGTCGTAGGTCCCGGCGGTGATGTTCGAGGCGAAGGCCCAGCCGGAATAGAAGACGTTGGCGGTGCCGGGCGGGCCGGCATCTCCCGCAGGGCCCGGTGGTCCCTGGACCCCCGGTGCACCTGCATCGCCCGAGGGACCCGCGGCGCCATCCTTCCCTGCACAGCCGGTCCAGCAGACGCCGAGAACGAGACTTCCGATCAAGAGACGACGAGACACGCGGTTCACGGACCCTCCGGTGGTCGAGAGGCGGGGCGCATCGTCACCGGAGCGCGGCGGCAGGCAAGCATTTGCCCGTGCAACGACCCACGCGCCACGAGGTGGCGGGCGGTTTCACACCGGGACGGCGAAGTCCCGCAGCGCCTGGTTGAGCGAGGTCTTGCGGTCGGTGCTCTCCGAGCGCTGGCCGATGATGAGCGCGCAGGGGATGTGATACGTGCCGGCGGGGAACTGGCGCGGCACGCTCCCCGGGATGACGACGCTCCGCGCCGGCACCCGGCCTCTCCACTCCTGCGGCTCGGGGCCGGTCACGTCGATGATGCGCGTGCTCGCGGTGAGCACGGTGTTCGCCGCCAGCACCGCCTCCTCCTCGACCACCACGCCCTCCACCACGATGGCCCGGCTTCCGAGGAAGGCCCCGTCCTCGACGATCACCGGACGGGCCGCGGGCGGCTCGAGCACCCCACCCAGCCCCACCCCTCCGGAGAGGTGAACGCCCTTGCCCACCTGCGCACAGGAGCCGACGGTCGCCCAGGTGTCCACCATGGTGCCCGCGCCCACGCGCGCGCCGATGTTGACGTAGCCCGGCATCACCACCGCCCCCGATTCGACGTGGGCGCCGTACCGCACCGTCCCCGGAGGAACCACCCGGACGCCGGCGCGAGCGAGGTCCTTCTTCAGCGGCACCTTGTCGTGGAACTCGAACGGGCCGACGTCCCAGACCTTCATCTCCGAGACCGCGAAGAAGAGGAGGATGGCCTCCTTCAGCCAGACGTTCACCGTCCAGCCACCGGGGCCCTTCTCCGCGACCCGCAGCGAGCCGTCGTCGAGGCCGGCGATCGCCTTCAGCACCGCGTCCCGATGCGCGGGCCTGCCCAGCAGGGCGCGGTCGGCCCACGCGGCGGTGACCAGCGGTTCGAGCGGATGGGTCACGGTGCCTCCGGCATCCCGGCCAGCCTCCGGATGCTCCGGGCGATGATGTCCGGGACCTCCTCCTGGAGGAAGTGGCCGGCCTCGGTTTCGGTCACCCGGGCCCGAGGCAGCTGCTCGGCGTGGCGGCGCAGCGCGCGCCCGAGGATGGGGTCCCTCCGTCCCCAGACCAGCTCGACCGGACCCGGGAAGGCGCGGATCCACGCATCCACCGCCTTCACCCCGGGCACGCTGGGGTGCTCGGGAGAATCCGGCACCATCCGCGCCATGCCCAGCGGCGCCGCGCGATCGACCCGGCGACGGAAGGGCCAGCGGTACGCCCGGGCGACGTCCCCGGAGATGGAGCGAGGGTCACCCTGGGCGCGATGGAGGGAGCGGAGGGGAAAGCCGAGGCCGCGGAACAGCAGGGGGCCGAGGAGCGGCCGCCGAGCGAGCCGGTGGAAGGGCGTGCCGCGGAAGCGCGCGGGGAGCAGCACGGCCGTGTTCAGGAGGCACACCGCCGAGACCCGGACCCCCGGCGCGCGCGACGCCGCGAGGAGCCCGATGGGG
>Ga0335080_10008386_pt1 | contig 10773 bp, 10 predicted proteins | sample Lox_Sample_34_FD_206720 | JGI IMG/M metagenome (GOLD analysis project Ga0335080, IMG submission 206720) | Soil microbial communities from Loxahatchee National Wildlife Refuge, Florida, United States - Lox_Sample_3.4 | ecosystem: Environmental > Terrestrial > Soil > Wetlands | place: USA...
ACGTCGCCGTGTTGGCCTGCCCGCCCGGCAACCGCATCGGTCCGTGGGGCGAGCTGCTGAGCACGGCGGCGCGGGCGCGCGGCGCTGCCGGGGCGGTGACCGACGGCCTGGCGCGCGACGTCAAGCTGATCCGCGAGATGCGCTTCCCCGTGTTCTGCGGCGGCATCGGCCCGCTCGACAGCAAGGGCCGCGGCATGGTCATGAAGATCGACGTGCCCGTCGATTGCGGCGGCGTCGCCGTCAGTCCCGGCGACTGGATCTTTGCCGACATCGACGGCGTCTGCGTCATCCCGGCGGCGCTTGTCGAGAAGACAGTGAAGCTGGCGTTGGAAAAAGTTTCGCAGGAGACGACGGTGCGCGAGGAGCTGGCGCGCGGCGACCTCTTGAAAACGGTGTTCGCACGTCACGGCATCCTTTGACGCCGCGGCGGAATTGCGAACGGCAGCCTGCTGCGGCGCCGGTCCCGCCGGGAGTAACCTTAACCTCGTCCGAGGAACATGTTCATGCCTCGTTCAGGCGGTTTGAGCTAGACCTGCGGGCATGCTGTGCTGGCGCTCCCCCTCATTACTGCGTTTCTGCAGGATCGGCGCGCTGTGCGGCGTTCTGATCGCGGCGCTCGTACCGCACTCTGCACGCGCCGACAGCGATCAGGACCGGGCGCGCAAGGCGGTCGAGCAGGGGCAGGTGCTGCCTCTCAATGCCGTCCTCAAGTCGATCCGGCATCAATGCAAAGGCCGTGTCCTCGACGCGCAGCTGTTTCCGGGCGGTCGCGGCTGGGTCTACCGCGTCCGGGTCTTGGCGCGGGACGGGCAGGTTGCCGACATCGTCCTCGATGCGCAGAGCGGACAGATCATGGGTATGTCGGGAGCCTGCAGCTGATGCTACGGTGCGTGTGAGTCATGCGAGTGCTGGTCGTCGAAGATGATCCCGATCTGGCGCGTCAGCTGAAGGACGCCCTCACCGGTGCCGGCTATGCCGTCGACGTCGCCTGTGACGGCGAGGAGGGGCACTTTCTCGGCGACACCGAGCCCTATGACGTCGTCATCCTCGATCTCGGCCTGCCGAAAATCGATGGCCTGACCGTGCTCGGCCGCTGGCGGCGCGCGCGCCGCAAGATGCCGGTGCTGATCCTGACGGCGCGCGACCGCTGGAGCGAGAAGGTGGCCGGCTTCGACGCCGGCGCCGACGACTACGTCGCCAAGCCCTTCCAGATGGAGGAGGTGCTGGCGCGCATCCGCGCCCTCATCCGCCGCGCCGCCGGCCACGCCTCGGCGGAACTGGAGTGCGGCGACCTCCGCATCAATTCCGGCACCGGCCGGGTGACGGTCGGCGGCGTTCCCATCAAGCTCACGGCGCAGGAGTTCCGGCTGATCGACTATCTCATGCACCACAAGGGCAAGATCGTCTCGCGCACGGAGCTGGTCGAGCACATCTACGACCAGGACTTCGATCGCGAGTCGAACACAATCGAGGTGTTCGTCGGCCGCCTGCGCAAGAAGCTCGGCGCCAACTACATCACCACGGTCCGTGGCCTCGGCTACCGTTTGGCGCCGCCCGGAGATGAAGCTTAACTCCCTCGCGCTGCGCCTCATCCTGGCCGCCGCCTGCTGGATCGCTGCCGCGCTCCTGGTCGGCGGCATCCTGCTGTCGGCCATCTTTCGCGACTATGTCGAGCGCAGTTTCGACGCCCGGCTGGTCGTCCTGCTCGAGAGCCTTGTCGCCGTCACCACGCTCGACGACCAGGGGCATCCGCAGCTGACGCGCGGTCTCGGCGAGCCGCGCTTCGACCAGCCCTATTCCGGCTGGTATTGGGAGATCGCGGCCGAAGGGCGGCCGCTGCTGCGCTCCCGCTCACTCTGGGACCAGACCCTGCCGATGTCGGGAGAGCCGACGACGTCGGAGGCGGTCACCAGCAAGGCGCAGGGCCCCGAAGGCGAGCCGCTGCATCTGGTCGAGCGCGAATTCTCGCTGCCCGGGGCCGATCATCGTTTCCGCTACGGGGTGGCCGGCGACAGCACCGAGATCGACGAGGAGGTGCAGCGGTTCGACACGACGCTGACCTGGTCGCTAGGCGTCCTGGGCCTCGGTCTCGTGGCTGCCCTGCTGCTGCAGGTCCGCTTCGGCTTGCAGCCGCTGCGGCGCATCCGCCAAGCCATCGTCGCGGTGCGGACCGGTCGCGCCCAGCGACTCGAGGGCGAATTCCCGGTCGAAATCTCGCCGCTGTCCGATGAGCTCAACATCCTGCTCGAGCACAACGCGGCGGTGCTGGAACGGGCCCGGACCCAGGTCAGCAACCTCGCCCATGCCTTGAAGACGCCGCTCTCCGTCCTCACGAACGAGGCGGCGCTCGGCGCCGGTCCGCTCGCCGAAACGGTGAAGCGGCAGACGACGGCGATGCGTCGGCATGTCGACCACTACCTGACCCGGGCGCGGGCGGCGGCCGCCACCCGGGTCCTCGGGGCCCGGGCGGATCTCGCCTCAGTCGTCGAGGATCTCCGCCGCACCCTCGAGCGCATCTATGCGGAGCGGGAGATTCGCGTCGAAGCCAATGTTCCGCAGGGCCTCGGCTTCCGCGGCGAGCGGCAGGACCTCGAGGAGATGCTCGGCAATCTCGTCGACAATGCCTGCAAATGGGCGCGCTCGCGGGTCGTCATCGCGGTCCGCGCCGAAGGCGAGAGCATCGTCTGCACCGTCGACGACGACGGTCCGGGCTTGCCCGAGGACCAGCGGGCCGCCGTCTTCGACCGCGGCACGCGACTCGATGAGAGCGTCCCCGGCTATGGCCTCGGCCTCGCCATCGTCAGGGACATAGCCGAACTCTATGGCGGCTCGATCTCGCTCGAGGTCTCGCCCCTGGCCGGCCTGCGGGCGGTTCTGACGCTGCCGGCTGCCGCGTGATTGCCACATTTCTGCCGTTTCCTTTCCTATATGAACCGTGGATGAACCGCCTCCTCAGGGTCCGTTAAGTCCGGAATCCGCATACTCCATGTCAGGCTGGAACAGGGGCGCTCCCCAGGGCGTTGTTCGTTGGTTCCGGGATTGGGACGCCCTTGGCAGGAAGCTTCCTCATTGGCAGCAACGGAGAGGACGAGAATTATGAGAATCGCACGCTTGGGCGCCGCGCTCTTGCTCACGACCGCGCTCGGTGCCTGCGCCGGTCCGAACGGCTATGGCAACAAGGAGATCGTCGGGACGGCGGCCGGCGCCGGCATCGGCGGCCTCATCGGCTCGCAGATCGGGCACGGCAGCGGCCAGCTTGCGGCGACGGCGGCCGGCGTCTTCATCGGCGGCCTGATCGGCAACCAGATCGGCCGCTCGCTGGATCAGCAGGACCGGATGTACGCGCAGCAGGCCGAGTACAACGCGCTCGAGCACCAGCCGGACGGTCAGTATTCCCGCTGGAACAATCCGAACAACGGCAACTACGGCTACAGCGTCCCGCAGAACACCTACCAGAATCCGCAGGGCCAGTATTGCCGGGAATATCAGACGACCGTTGTCGTCGACGGCCAACCGCAGAGCGCCCACGGGACCGCCTGCCGCGAGCCGGATGGCACTTGGCAGATCGTCAGCTGACGGTCTCGGTCGCTGGAGGGTGGCAGCGCGTCATCGGACGTAGGTGTGGACTGCCATGGAACGCAATCATCAATCCGGCCGAGAGCGGAGCCGGCACCGTTTAGCCCTGGGGCTGGCGGTCGGCGCGGCCTTCGTGGGTCTCGCCGTTGCCGCGCCTGCTCCAGCCGGCTACGACGAGGGTCTTTCGGCCTACCAGAACCAGGACTATGCGACCGCGCTGCGCGAATTGCAGCCGGTCGCCGACCAGGGCGACGGGCAGGCTCAGCGCCTCCTCGGCCTCATGTACCGCGACGGGCAGGGTGTGCCGCAGGATGCCGTGCGCGCCTACATGTGGCTGGACCTTGCCGCGACGAACGGGCAGGACACCGCCGCGTCCGAGCGGGATGCTTTGGCACAGTCGATGACGCCGGACCAGAAGACCGAGGCGCAGCGTCAGGTCGAGGCCTGGCGTCTCGGCTCCGATAGCGTTCCTCCGCCCCCTCCGGGCGACACCACTCAATCGGCCGAGCAGACCCCTCCGGAGCAGCCGGCGCCCGAGGCACCGCCTGCTGCGGAGACGCCCCCGCCGGAAGCAGCAGCGCCGCTGCCGCAGACACCCGCCATGACGCCGGCCCAGATCGCCGATCTGCAATGGCAGCTCGCCGTGCACGGCTATGACCCCGGCTCGTCCGACGGTACCGTCGGGCCCCAGACGCAGGAGGCGATCCGCCGCTATCAGGCCGACGCCGGGCTTCCCGTCGACGGCGAGCCGTCGCAAGCGCTGCTGGATAACCTGCAATACGCGCAGCCCGTCGTGAACAACAAGACTGCGAGGCAGCATGAACAGGGCGCGTCCGGCATCGCCCAGTCACAGCTGCCGCCGACTCCACCGCCATCCGCGATGGCTCCGCCCGCGCCCTCGTCTGCCGGCATCCCGGTGGCGCCTGAGCTGCTGCCCGTCTACACGGCCAGCGTGCAGCAGGAACTGGCCCGCCGTGGCTACTATCAGGGTCCGATCGATGGCCGGCTCGGCCCGGCGACCCGGGCTGCCATCCGCCGCTATCAGCAAGATCGCGGCCTGCCCGTGACCGGCGACGTCACGCTCGAATTCGTGAACTATCTGCGCATCATCACCGGCGGCGCCTCCTGACCGCGACCGCTCGCCGGGGACCTCAGTACGGCATCAACTCGGCAAGGTCGCGCCGCAGCTTCTCCGGCGACGTGAAATGCAGACCGGTGATGCCGACGGCCTCGGCGCCGGCGACATTGGCCGGCGAATCGTCGATGAAGACGCAGTCGGCCGCCTGCAAGCCGAACTGATCGAGCAGATGGCGGTAGATCCGGGCGTCCGGCTTGACGAGGCGGACCTCCCCGGAGACGACGATGCCATCGAACCAGTCGAAGAACGGAAAGCGCGGCCGGGCGATCGGGAATGTCTCGGCCGACCAGTTGGTCAGGGCATAGAGCGGTGTTCCCCGCCGCTTCAGCTCGGACAGGATCTCGACCGTGCCGTGGATCGGGCCGGGCACCATCTCCTCCCAGCGCTCCCAGAAGGCGCGGATCTCGGCGTCATAGTGCGGGAACTCCGCCGAGAGCACCGCGATTCCGTCGGCAAAGCTGCGCCCGGCGTCCTGCGCCCGGATCCAGTCGTTCGTGACGACGGTGGAAAAGAACTGCTCGAGGGCGTCCGGATCGGGAATCAGCTGCTCGTAAAGCCGGCGCGGGTTCCATTCCACGAGGACGTTGCCGAGGTCGAAGACGACGGTGCTGGGCATCAGGCCGCCTTGATGCAGACGCGGTCCATCAACCGGTGCATGAAGCGTTCGCAGAGCGCGAGCTGATCGAGGCTCACCCATTCGTCCGGCTTGTGGGCCTGGTTGATGCTGCCGGGGCCGCAAATGATCGTCGGGATGCCCGTCTGGTGGAACAGGCCTGCCTCCGTGCCGAAGGCCACCTTGATCGTCGAATTGCCGCCGGAGAGCGCCTTCGCCAGCTCGACCACCTCGCTGTCGACTGGCGTGGCGAGGCCGGGGAACGCGGACAGCTCCTTCCAGCCGAATCCGGCATCGGGCGCGATGGCGCGCATTGCCGGCTGCAGCTTTTGCTCGGCGAAGCCACGGACCTGCTCGAACATCGCTTCCGCGTCCTGCCCCGGCAGATAGCGGAACTCGAAATCGAAATGGCAATCCTTCGGCACGATGTTGAGGGCCGTGCCGCCGTGGATGACGCCGGTATGCACGGTCGTGTGCGTCACGTCGTAGTCCGGGTCGAACGGCCCTTCGGCAGCGAATCGCTGGCCCATGGCGCGCAGGCGGACGATCACCTCCGCCGCCATCTCGACGGCGTTGACGGCGCGCGGCGCCAGCGACGAATGCGCCTCGAAGCCGCGGACGTGGCAGCGCACGCTCTTCTTGCCCTTGTGGCCGACGGTCACCTTCATGTCGGTCGGCTCTCCGATGATGCAGGCCCACGGCTTGACCGGCATGTCGCGCAGCACAGCAAGCAGGCGTCGTACCCCGACGCAGCCGATCTCCTCGTCGAAGGAGAACGCCAGGTTGATGGGCGTGTGCAGCCCCCGCTCGACGAACTCGGGGACGTGCGCGAGCACGATGCCGAGGAAGCCTTTCATGTCGCAGGCGCCGCGGCCGTAGAGGCGGCCGTCCCGGCGCACTACCTGCCACGGATCGCTCGTCCATTCCTGGCCGTCAACCGGCACGACGTCGGTATGGCCCGACAGCGCGATGCCGGGCTTCTCCGGCGGTCCAAGCGTCGCGTAGAGATTGGCCTTGCGTCCCTCGGCGTCGGGAACCAGCCGGGACTCGATGCCGAGCCCTGCCAGGTAATCGCGGACGAACCCGATGAGCTCCAGATTCGAGTTCCGGCTCGTCGTATCGAAGGCGATGAGCTTGCCGATCATCTCGAGGCTGGCGGGCGTGGGCGACACGATGTCGAATCCGTGTTTGTCTGCGCTTGTCCCGGCGGCCCGGGTGGCGGCTAATATGGCGAAGCCAGCCGGTAGACGCCAGTGGCATGGATCGGCCGACGGCGACGGGAAGGAGGAGCGGTGCCGCGCATCATACCGAATGTCCTGATCCGCCATGATCCGGTGGCCGACGCCGTGCCGGTCGTCTTCGACTCGCCGCACAGCGGTGCCGTCTATCCGCCCGATTTCGATTTCGCCGCGCCCTTCGCGGTCATGCGGCGGGCGGAAGATGCCTTCGTCGACGAGCTCTTCGAATCCGCACCGCGCCATGGTGCCGGGTTGCTGGCGGCGCTCTTTCCGCGCAGCTACGTCGACCCCAACCGTCACGAACACGACGTCGATCCGAAGCTTCTGGCGGAGCCCTGGCCGGATCCGGTCGTCGCCAGCGACCATGGCCGCCGCGGGCTCGGCGTCGTCCGGCGGCTGGTGCGCTCGACGGTTCCCGTCTACGGCCGCCGCCTCAGCATCGCCGAGGTGCAGGCGCGGCTCTCAAGCTATCACCGGCCCTATCACCTCGAGCTCCGGTCGATGATCGATGCCGCCCACGCCCGCTTCGGCGCGGTCTGGCACATCAATTGCCACTCCATGAAATCGACGGCGAAGGGACATCCGCGCGCCGATTTCGTGCTCGGCGACCGCCACGGGACCACCTGCGAGAGCGAATTCACCGAGTTCGTCGCGACGACGCTGCGCGACCTCGGCTACAGCGTCGCCCTCAACCATCCGTTCAAGGGCGCCGAACTCGTCGCCCGCCATGGCGATCCCGCCGGCGGCCGCCACAGCCTGCAGATCGAGATCAACCGCGGCCTCTATATGGACGAGGAGCGGATCGAACGCAGCCCCGGCTTCGCCCCGCTGCAGACCGATATCGACCGCTTGATCGCCGCCACGGCCCGTTACGTTGGCAAGGCCATCGCTACTCGAACTGCTCCGCCAGGATTCGTTCCTCGAGATTGTGCTCCGGATCGAACAGCAGATGGAGCGTGATCTTGTGGTCCTCCTGCACGCGCACCTCGGCGATGTTGCGCACTTCGGTGAAATCGGCGACGGCGCTGACCGGCCGCTTCTCCCATTCATGCGCCTCGAAGACGACCTTGGCCGAATGAGGCACAATGGCGCCGCGCCAGCGCCGCGGCCGGAAGGCGCTGATCGGCGTGAGCGCCAGCACGCCGGAGCCGAGCGGCAGGATCGGCCCGTGCGCCGATAGGTTGTAGGCGGTGCTGCCGGCCGGCGTCGAGATCAGCACGCCATCGCAGATCAGCTCCGGCAGGCGCACGACATTGTCGATGCGGATGCCGATCTTCGCCGCCTGCCGCTTCTCGCGCAGCAGCGACACTTCGTTGATGGCATGGGCGCGTTGCGTCTCGCCGCCGACCGTGCGCGCGGTCATCAGCAGAGGATGCAGGCGCTCCCGATGCGCCGCGGCAAGGCGCGCCGGCAGGTCGTTCTCGTCATAGCGGTTCATCAGGAAGCCGACGGTGCCGCAATTCATGCCGAAGATCGGCTTGAAGCTGCCGAGATAGCGGTGCAGCGTCTCGAGCATGAAGCCGTCGCCGCCGAGCGCGACGACGATGTCGGCTTCGTCCGGATTGTGGGTGCCGTAGACCGACTGCAGCCGGGCGAGCGCCGTCTGCGCCTCTTCCGTCGGCGACGCGACAAAGGCAAAGCTCTTGAGCTTGGCGGAACGTTGTCCCATCGGCGGCGCGGCGGATCGTGGCGAGAGGTCGAGAAGGCGGCGGAGTATAGCGCGGGCGGGGCCGCTTGCCAGCGGCCCCTCAGTGGTCGTCGAGCTTGCGGTGCAGGCGACGTAGGCCGAGCCAGGCGATGGCGGCGAAGATCGGCACGGCGCCGCCGACGATCAGCTCCTTGGGCAGCAGCAGACCCGCGCCGATCACTCCCTGCGTCAGGTAGGAGACGAGTCCGACGGCATAGTAGGTGATGGCGGCGACCGACAGCCCTTCCACCGTCTGCTGCAGGCGCAGCTGCAGCTTCGCCCGCCGGTCCATCGACGCCAGCAGATCGCGGTTCTGTGCGGCGAGGGTGACGTCGACACGCGTCCGCAACATCTCGCTCGCTCGCGCGACGCGTTGCGACAGATGCTCCAACCGCTGCTGCATGGTCTCGCAGGTGCGCATGGCCGGGCCCAGGCGGCGGTCCATGAACTCGCCGATGGTCTGCTGGCCTTCGACGCGCTGCTCGCGCAGTTCCTCGATGCGGCGCGTCACCAGCGCATGGTAGGCGCGTGCGGCGCCGAAGCGGTAGGGTGTGCGCGCCGCCAGGCTCTCCACCTCGGCGGCCAGCGCCGACAGCCGCTTCAGCATCGCCTGCTCGTCGTCGGGACTGCCCGCCGCGGGCAGCGCCTGGGCGATGTCCGCAAGCTCGCGCTCCATGCGCGACACCGCCGGCCCGATCTCGCGCGCCAGCGGCAAGGCCAGCAGCGCCGTCATGCAATAGGTGTGGATCTCCAGCAGGCGCTGCGCCATGCGGCCGGTCTGCCGCGGCGACATGCCGAGGTCATGAACGAGAAGCCGGACCGTGCCGTCGGCATCGAGGTCGAGATCGCTCCATACCGCCGCGCGTCCACCCGCCGCCACGTTGCCGATGATGTTGCCGCTGCGGAAGACCCGCTCGAGCAGTAGCGGCGACGGACTCGGCGCGGACCGATCGAGGAGTTCCAAATGCACGGCGGCGATCGTCTGTCCAGCCAGGGCATCGATCCACGCGGCCGGCAGCGCCCGACGCGGCGAAGCCGAAAACGGCTCGGCCTCGCCGGCCGGAAGGATGAACGTGTAAGTCGAGAATTCGGTGTGCCGTTCCCAGGTCAGGCGGAAGCCTGGGAACGCCGCAGCGAAATGCGAGGCGTCCCCCGCCGGCGGTGCGACGCCCAGCTCGCTGCACAATACGCCCAGGTGCCGTCGCTCCGCGTCGGCGCTCGCCTCGCCGGTGACGACGGCCAGGTGAAAGAGCCGCGCCGGTGCCGTCACGACGGCATAGGGACGGGCGTGCAGCTCAGCCGTCAGCGTGACGCGCCAGGGGTGCGGCGTCGGGCCGATCGGCGGCTGCGCGACCTGTTGCGTCGCTCCCGGGGAAACTGGTGCCTCCACGGCGACAGGCTAGGCGAGACGGCCGTTCGCGGCAATGACGCGGCAGACCTTCACCCCTGCCGGCGGCGCTTGCTGACGCTCTGGCGGTCGACGGCCACCGCCTTGACGAGGGCGAAGACGTCGCGCCCTTCGGCGAGGCGCAGGTCGTGGAGCGAGCGGGCGGTGACGCGCGCCCAGATCAGCGATGCGCCGGCGGCATCGAGCGCCAGCTGGATGTCGATATAGGGTCCGTCTCCGACCCCGATCGAGACGATGCGCGCCGGCAGGACGTTGAGGATGCTGATGTCGCCGGGCGCCGCCAGGGCCACCGATACGTCGCGCGCGCGGATGCGCGCCCGCACGCCGCTGCCGATCGGCAGATCGATCCGCGGAATGCGGAGCGTACCGCCGGCGAACTCGAGATGGGTAAGGCCGAAATCGTCCTCGTGGCGTGTAACCCGGGCGCGCAGGACGGCGCTCGCCTCGTAAAACCCGGTCATGGCGGTCAGGTCGCGTCGCGCCAGGATGTCCTCGATCGGCCCGGTCGCAACAACGCGCCCGCCGGCGACAATGGCGACGGTGTCGGCGAGGCGGATGATCTCGTTGAGGTCGTGGCTCACATAGACGATCGGTAGGCCGAGCTGGTCGCGCAACTCCTCGATGAACGGCAGGATCTCCTCCTTGCGGGCGCCGTCGAGGGACGCCAGCGGTTCGTCCATCAGCAGCAGCCGCGGATTCGCCAGCAACGCGCGGCCGATGGCGACGCGCTGCTTCTCGCCGCCCGAGAGGTCGCGCGGCCGCCGTCCCAGCAGATGCCCGATGCCGAGCAGCGTGACGATGCGGCCGAGGTCAAGCTGGCGCGCGGCATCCGGCGCGCGCCGGAAGCCATAGAGCAGATTGCGCCGCACGCTCAGGTGCGGGAACAGCCGGCCTTCCTGGAAGATCAGGCCGATCCGGCGCCGTTCCGGCGGCAGGTCGATTCCCGCAGCGCTGTCGAAGAGGACGTCGTCGCCGATGGAGACGCGCCCGCTCGTCGGGCGGGTCAGGCCGGCGAGGATGTTGATGATCGACGTCTTGCCGGCGCCGGAGGCGCCGAAGAGGGCGAGGATGCCGTCGGTGGACGCCTGCAAGTCGATAGCCAGCCGAAAATCT
>Ga0335080_10008387_pt1 | contig 10773 bp, 8 predicted proteins | sample Lox_Sample_34_FD_206720 | JGI IMG/M metagenome (GOLD analysis project Ga0335080, IMG submission 206720) | Soil microbial communities from Loxahatchee National Wildlife Refuge, Florida, United States - Lox_Sample_3.4 | ecosystem: Environmental > Terrestrial > Soil > Wetlands | place: USA: Florida...
CGGGACGCGCGCGCACGTTTCCGCGCTGCGCGAACAGTGCGGCGTGATCGTCGAGATCAACGCATTCGCGCAGGTTCGGCAGTGTGGCGCAGACGTTGCGGGCGATGTCGGCGAGCGGATTGCCGCGACATTCGCTGACCAAGAACAGCCCGACGCTGCGCGACTGCTGCAGCACATAGGCAAGCTCCTTGGCCTGATACGCGGGATTGACGGTGACCAGGGTCAGGCCGGCGAGGGCAGCGCCGAATTCGACGATCGCCCATTCCGGTGAATTCGGCGACCAGATCGCGATGCGCTCGCCGGGCTCGGAACGTCCAGCTCCTGCCGATCGACCCGTCGGCGCGCGCTTCGACCAGCGCCGGGGACTGCGGCGATTCCGCGGCGGCATCGAGCAGGATGCGCCCCACGGTCGTTTCGCGAACGAGTTCGTCGTGCTGCGCCGGAAAATACGCCTCGCGCAGTTGCACCGGGTACATGCCGCTTTCCCCCTTTGCCGGCAGACAATGCGCCGAAGCTGCGCGACAGGCAAGCGCTGTGGGGCTGCGTTGTGCTTTCGGGCACAAAAAAAGCCGCGACTCATCGCGGCTTCTTTCGTCCAGGGCGGCCGTGCTCAGGCCAGCCCGGCCTGCTTCATGACTTCGCCGGCGAAATCCTCGGTCTTCTTCTCGATGCCTTCGCCGACCGCGATGCGGTGGAACGCGCGGACTTCTGCACCCTCGCGCTTCAGCACGGCTTCGACGGTCGCGTTCGTGTCGAGGACGTACGGCTGGCCGGTGAGCGACATCTCGGCGAGTGTCTTGCGGATCTTGCCGCCAATCATCTTCTCCTGGATCTCGGCGGGCTTCGCCTTGTCCTTGTCGGTCATCTGTGCGAGCGCGATTTCCTTTTCCTTCGCCACGATCTCGGCCGGCACGTGATCCGGCGAGACATACGGCGGATTCATCGCGGCGATGTGCATGGCCACGCCGCGGGCGAGGTCGTCCGAGCCGCCCTTCATGTCGACGAGCACGCCGATGCGCCCGCCGTGCACGTAGGCGCCGACGCGGCTTGCGCCGTCGACCCGCACGAGGCGGCGGATCTGCACGTTCTCGCCGACCTTGGCGACGAGCCACTGGCGGCCTTCCTCGACGCTCGGGCCGTGCGAGGTCTTCGTCGCCTTCAGGGCCTCGACGTCCTGCGCGCCGTTCGCGAGCGCGGTCCTGGCGACCTCGTCGGCGAACTTGACGAAGTTCTCGTCCTTGGCGACGAAATCGGTCTCGGAATTGACTTCGACGAGCACGGCGCTGCCGCCGTCCTGGGCGAGGGCGATGCGGCCTTCCGCGGCGACGCGGCTGGCCTTCTTGTCGGCCTTGGCCAGACCCTGCTTGCGCAGCCATTCGATCGACGTTTCGAGATTACCCTGATTTTCGCTGAGTGCCTTCTTGCACTCCATCATGCCGGCGCCGGAACGCTCGCGCAGTTCCTTGACCATGCTTGCCGTGATTTCCATCGTGAAACCTCTCGCTTTCAGGACGCGCCTATATGGATGCGCGTCGTTCGAATTTCAAATGATCGCGCTGCCGGACGACAGCGCGGTGACGCTTGCGGGCAGCTCTACTCCGGCGCAGGCGTGCCCGCGCCGGCATCGGCGATCACTCCGCCGCTTCGGTTTCGCCGCCCTTGGCTTCGGGTTTCTTCGCCGCGCTCTTGCGTGGCGCGGCCTTGCGCGCCGCAGGTTTGCGCGGCGCCGGCCGGCGGCGGTCGTCGCGCTCGCGCGCGGCTTCCTTCGCGACCGGGTTGCCCTCGGCGTCGAGTTCGACGAACTCGTCCTTGGCGGCAGCGGCCGTGATCGGAGCCGCGGCCTTGCCTTCGAGCACGGCGTCAGCGGCAGCACGGGTGTAGAGCTGCACCGCGCGGATCGCGTCGTCGTTGCCCGGAATCGCGTAGTCGACCAGGCTCGGGTCGTAGTTCGTGTCGACCACGGCGACGACCGGAATGCCGAGCTTCTTCGCTTCCTTGACCGCGATGTCCTCGTGACCGATGTCGATGACGAACAGCGCGTCGGGCAGACGGCCCATTTCCTTGATGCCGCCGAGCGAGTTTTCGAGCTTGTCCTTCTCGCGCACCAGCGACAGCACTTCGTGCTTGACGAGCTTCTCGAAGCTGCCGTCGGTCGCCATCGTTTCCAGTTCCTTGAGCCGGGCGACCGACTGCTTGACCGTGCGGAAGTTGGTCAGCGTGCCGCCGAGCCAGCGCTGGCTCACATAGGGCATGCCGCAGCGCATGGCTTCTTCCTTGATCGCGTCGCGCGCCGAGCGCTTGGTGCCGACGAACAGGACCGAGCCGCGCTTCTGGGCGAGGCCGGAGACGAAGTTCATCGCGTCGCTGAACAGCGGCAGGGTCTTCTCGAGGTTGATGATGTGGATCTTGCCGCGCGCACCGAAGATGAACGGCGCCATGCGCGGATTCCAGTAGCGGGTCTGGTGACCGAAATGCACGCCAGCTTCGAGCATCTGGCGCATCGTGACTTGAGGCATTGCGAAACTCCAAAAAGGGACAGTCATCGCCAGCAGCGATGATGTCCGGGGTTGAACCTCCACGTCCCCAGCGTTGGCGATCCCACCACTCAAGGCCACGAAGGACCGGCTTCGAGCGAGCGCGCTCGTGGCCTTGAGTGGTGGGACACCCCGACAACGGTATCGGGACGTGTGCGGATTTGCTCCCCCGCAGGGGAACTGCGAAATTGTAACCTTTTCCATTCCTTAGGCGCAAATCCGTGGCGCCCGGGGGCTTGCGCGGAGGGCAGGCCGGCTACACCTTCGTTACACTATTCACCGGGAATTTCCGCTTCCTTCTTCGAGTCATGGCCGTCAGCATCAAGACACCCGCACAGATCGAGAAGATGCGTGTCGCCGGGCGCCTCGCCGCCGAGGTGCTGGAGGTGCTCGTGCCGCACGTCCGGCCAGGGGTCACGACCGAGGAACTCGACACTCTCGCGCACGACCACATCGTCAACAGGCAGAAGGCGGTGCCCGCGAATGTCGGCTACAAGGGTTTTCCGAAGACGGTGTGCACGTCGGTGAACAACGTGATCTGCCACGGCATCCCGAGCCCGGGCAAGGTGCTCAAGAATGGCGACATCGTCAACATCGACGTCACCGTGATCAAGGACGGCTGGCACGGCGACACCAGCCGCATGTATTACGTCGGCGAACCCTCGGTGCTGGCCAGGCGCCTGTGCACGGTTGCCTACGACGCGATGATGAAGGGCATCGAGGAAGTGCGTCCTGGCGCCACGCTCGGTGACATCGGCCATCGCATCCAGGCACACGTCGAGGCCCACCGCTTCTCGGTCGTGCGTGAATACTGCGGCCACGGCATCGGCACCGTCTACCACGAGGATCCGCAAGTGCTGCACTACGGGCAGCGCGGCACCGGTCTGCGCCTGGAACCTGGAATGACCTTCACCGTCGAGCCGATGATCAACGCCGGCAAGCCGCACACGCGCCTGCTGCCCGACGGCTGGACCGTGGTCACGCGCGACCACTCGCTGTCGGCACAGTGGGAGCACACGATCGCGGTCACCGAGAGCGGATTCGAGATCCTGACGCCCTGGCCGACTGCCCGCGCCGCATGAACCCTCGATGAGCGCCGTCGCCGCTGCATCCGTCTTCGAGTTGCCGCGGCTGCCGCCGTCGATTCCGCGAGCCGGTGTTTCGGAAGCCGCGCGCTCGTCCCTGCGTCAACTGCTTGGCGATGCCGACCGCCAGATCGGCGATGCGTTTCGTTCCGGCGCCGACGTCGCGGTCCTGTTGAGGGCGCGCGCCGCGGCGGTGGAATCGATCGTCGCCCATGTGTATTCCGCGACGGTCGGCGACCGGCCAGACCTGGCGCTATACGCCGTCGGCGGCTTCGGCCGCGGCGAGCTGTTTCCGCACTCCGATGTGGATCTGCTCGCGCTGGCCGGGCAGCCACCGCCGGCGCCGACGCAGCGCGCGCTCGAGTCTTTCTTCACGTGCCTGTGGGACGTCGGTCTCAAGCCGGGTCATGCGCTGCGCACACTCGACGAATGTGCCGAACTTGCCGCGCGCGACGCGACGATCTACACGAGCCTGCTCGACGCGCGGCGCATCGCCGGCGGGGAAGCGCTCGACAGCGGATTCGCCGCGCTGCTTGCGCAACCGGACCTGTGGCCGCCGGCGCGCTATCTCGAGGCGAAGGCGGCCGAGCGGCACGCCCGTTACGCGCGCTTCGACGACACCGCGTACAACCTGGAGCCAAATCTCAAGGATGGTCCCGGCGGACTGCGCGCGCTGCACCTGATCCTCTGGCTGGGCCGACGTCTGTTCAATGCGCCGACGCTCGCCGCGCTTGTGCAGCGCGGACGGATCACCGCGGCCGAGGCGGCAGCCGCGCAACGCGCCAACGCGACGGAGTCGCGCATCCGTTTCGCCCTGCATCTGGCGGCCGGACGCGCCGAGGAGCGCCTGCTGTTCGACTACCAGCGCGCACTGGCAGCGCAATTCGGCTTCATCGACGAGCACGGCCAGAACCTCGCGGTCGAACAGTTCATGCAGGGCTACTACCGCGCGGCGATGACGCTCGAGCGCCTGTGCGAGCAGTTCCTGCAGCGCAGCGAGGAAGCGCTCGATGCCGATCCGCATCCGCGCATCGTGCGCCTGAGCCTGGATTTCGTCGCGGTCGGCGGTCGCCTGGACTGCGAACCGCCGGACCTGCTCGATCACCGTCTCGCGGCGATCATCGATCTGTTCCGCGTGTGGAGCGAGCATCCGGAGCTGAAGGGCCTGCGCGCGGATCTGGCGCGGCGTCTCGAGGAAGCGCTCGCCCGTCAGGGTGACGCTCTCGCCCGCGACGCCGACGTCAACATGGCATTCCTGCGACTGCTGCGCCGCGGCGCGCCGGCGGTCGAGGCACTGGCGCGGATGAACCGCCACGGCGTGCTCGCGCGCTACCTGCCGGCGTTCGGGCGCGTGGTCGGGCGCATGCAGTACGACCTGTTCCACGTCTACACGGTCGACGAGCACACGATCCGCGTGTTGCGCAACGTGGCGCGCTGTGCGGACGCGGAGACCAGTCGCGAGTTCACCCACGCACACGAACTGTGGGCGCGCCTGCCGAAGCCGGAATTGCTGCTGCTCGCCGCGCTGTTCCACGACATCGCCAAGGGCCGTGGCGGCGATCATTCCGAACTGGGAGAAGCCGAGGCGCGCGAGTTCTGCACGCGTCTTGGCCTGCCCGAGGTGGATGTCGATCTGGTCTGCTGGCTGGTGCGCCGGCACCTGCTGATGAGCGTGACCGCGCAGCGCCAGGACATCACCGATCCCGGCGTGGTGCACCGCTTCGCGGCGGAGGTCGCCGACTGGGAACGCCTCGACTATCTGTATCTGCTCACCGTGGCGGACATCTCCGGCACCAGTGCCAAATTGTGGAATTCGTGGAAGGACCAACTCCTGTCCGATCTCTATGTCAGTGCACGCTACATGCTGCGCGCGGGCCTCGAGCAGCCGCCGCATGCCGCCGAGCGCATCCGCGACTGTCAGCAGCAGGCGCGGCAGCTCCTGGCCGCGCAGGGAATCGCCGATGCCTCCGTGCTGGCTGTGTGGGAGGATTTTCCCGAGGAAAGCTTCCTGCGCTTCACGCCGGCGCAGATCGCCTGGCAGACCGCGGGCATCGCGCGCGCTGCGGATCCGGACGCGCCACTCGTGCTGGTGGAGACGCACGGTCCGCGTGGCAGCAGCGAAGTCTTCGTGCATGCGCCGGACCGCGACGGCCTGTTCGCCGTGACCACCGCCGTGCTCGATCGCATGCGCCTGTCCGTGCACGACGCGCGCATCGTCACGTCGCGCAAGGGCATGAGTCTCGACAGCTTCCTCGTCCTCGATGCCGAGGGCGGTGCGCTGCTCGACCCGGCGCGTGGCGAACGCCTGCGGCGGACGATGGTCGAGGTGCTGTCGCGGACGCCCTACCATGCCGAGACCGTAACGCGCGCACCGGCGCGCACGCTGCGTCACTTCCACATTCCGCCGCGCATCGAGTTCGGCACGGGCACCAGCGGCCGTACCCAGCTCGCCCTCGTGTGCGCGGATCGTCCGGGCCTGCTCGCCGGCGTCGCGCAGGCCTTCCGCGAACACCGCCTGCGCGTGCATGATGCGCGCATTGCGACGTTCGGAGAGCGCGTGGAGGACTTCTTCCTGATCAGCGACGAGCAGAATCGTCCGCTGACGCAGGATATGTGCGAGGCGCTGCGTTCGTCGCTGCTGCAGCGCTTCGACGTGGCCGAACCCAGGGAGCAGCATGCATCCGCTTGAAGAACTGATCGATTCGGCATGGGAACGCCGCGGCGAGCTCGCCGCGGAAGAGATCGCGCGCCTGCGTCCGCGTCTCGAGCAGGTTCTCGATCTGCTGGAGAGCGGCGAGGCGCGTGTCGCCGAGCCAGCCAGCGACGGCAGCTGGCGCGTGAACGCCTGGCTGAAGAAAGCCGTCCTGCTGTATTTCCGCGTCAACCCGAGCGTCGTGCAGGCGTCGGCACCGGCTCCCTATTTCGACAAGGTGCCACTGCGCTTCGCGGGGTTCGATGACGGCGCCTTCCGCACGCTCGGCGCGCGCGTCGTCCCGGGCGCCGTCGTGCGGCGAGGGGCGCACATTGCCAAGGACGTGGTCCTGATGCCGAGCTTCGTCAACATCGGCGCCCACGTCGGCGCGGGCACGATGGTCGACACCTGGGCCACGGTGGGCTCGTGCGCGCAGATCGGAAGAAACGTGCATCTGTCCGGCGGCGCCGGTATCGGTGGCGTGCTCGAGCCGCTGCAGGCCGCGCCGACGATCATCGAGGACGACTGCTTCATCGGCGCGCGCTCCGAAGTCGTCGAAGGGGTCATCGTCGAGCGCGGCAGCGTGATCGGCATGGGCGTGTTTCTCGGCCAGTCGACGCGCATCTACGACCGCGCGACGAGCCAGGTGCATTACGGGCGCGTGCCGGCCGGCAGCGTCGTCGTGTCGGGCAGCCTGCCCGCGCCGGATGGCAGCCACAGCCTGTATGCCGCGGTGATCGTCAAGCGCGTCGACGACAAGACGCGCGCAAAAACCTCGCTCAATGAACTGTTGCGGGAATGAACACGCTTTTTTTCGTTCGCGCTGAGCGTAGCTTGCGCGGCCAGCGACGTCGAAGCGCAGGGTAGTCGAGCCCTGCGCTCAGGGCGAACGCAATCTGAGGAACGAACATGCTCAGGCTTTATGGTTTGGAGAAGTGCAGCACGTGCCAGAAGGCGCTGAAGTGGCTGACGCGTCACCGGATCGCGCATGAGTTCAGCGACTATCGCGCGCACTGCATCGACGCGGCGACGCTGAAATCGTGGCAGGCAAAGGTCGGCGGCTGGGAAGCGCTCGTCAACCGCGGCGGCATGACCTGGCGCAACCTGCCGCCCGCACGCAAGAGTCCCGGGTCGGATCCCGAGTGGCTGCTGCTGCTGAAGGAGTATCCCGCACTCGTGCGCCGTCCCGTGGTCGTGCTGGAAAATGGCAGTGTGAGTCTCGGCTTCACCGAGAAGAAGTTCCGCGAGATGTTCGGCCCGTGAGTGCGATCGTCGAACTCCTCAGCGAGTTGATCCGTCGCCGTTCGGTCACACCGGACGATGCCGGATGTCAGCGCGTCGTCGCCGACCGGCTGCAGCGCGCCGGTTTCCAGGTCGAGCAGCTGCACTACGGTGATGTCGACAACCTCTGGGCGACGCACGGCAGCGGCAATCCGGTGTTCGTTTTTCTCGGTCACACCGACGTCGTGCCGAGCGGGCCGGAGACGGAGTGGACGACGCCGCCGTTCGACCCGGCGATCCGCGACGGCCTTCTCTATGGCCGCGGCGCTGCGGACATGAAGGCGGGCGTCGCTGCGATGACACTGGCACTCGAATCGTTCGCGACGGAGCATCCACGGCATCCTGGCACGGTCGCGCTGCTGCTCACGAGCGACGAGGAAGGCCCGAGCAATCTGCACGGCGTGCGCCGCGTCGTCGAGGAATTCCGCCGGCGCGGCCAGCGCATCGACTGGTGCGTCGTCGGCGAGCCGTCGTCGGCGCAGCGCCAGGGCGACGTCGTGCGCGTCGGCCGTCGCGGGTCGCTGTCGGGTGCGCTCGTGGTGAAGGGCGTGCAGGGCCACGTCGCCTATCCCGACAAGGTGCGCAATCCGATTCACCTCGCCGCGCCCGCGCTCGCGGAACTCGCATCCACGCGCTGGGACGAAGGCAACGCCGAATTTCCGCCGACGTCGTTCCAGATCTCCAACATCCGTGCCGGCACCGGCGCGCTCAATGTGGTGCCCGGTGCGCTCGAGGTGCAGTTCAATTTCCGCTTCTGCACGGCGAGTTCCGCGCAGAGTCTGCGCGAGCGCACCGAGGCGATCTTGCGCCGGCACGGTCTTGATGTTGATCTGCGCTGGGACCTGTCCGGCGAGCCGTTTCTCACGCGTGCGGGGCCGCTGCGCGATGCGGTCACCGCGACCGTCGAAAACGTGTGCGGGATCACGCCGAAGGCGGATACCGGCGGCGGCACGTCCGACGCGCGCTTCATCGCGCCGATGGGTGCGGAAGTCGTCGAGGTCGGAGCAGTCAACGCGACGATACACAAGGTGAATGAGTGCGTCGCCGTGAGCGACCTCGAAAAACTGCCCTTGCTGTACCGACGCATCGTCGAGCGCCTGATGGCGTCGCGCTGAGGCGCGCTTCGCGCGCCGGCGCCCGGATTGTGCGATGCTGGAGCCGGCGCAGCGGATGAAGCCATGCAGCGGATCGGGGACAGGGCCAGGGGAGCGATTGCAGCGCTGATGATCGCACTGGCGCCTGCGCCTGCGTGGTCGGAACCTGCGCTGGCGCAAATCCGCCACAGTCATGGCGGCACGACAACGTGGCACCTAGACCAGCCGCTGCTCGACGCCATCGGGTTGCACGTCGGCGGCGTGACGCAGGCCTTGCCGCGGCACGAGGCGCCCAAGCGCAGCAGCTACCGCAACCTGGAATTCGCCGCTCTCGATCTGAGCGAATGGCGCTTCCGCGAAGCGAAGGGGCTGGCACGCGGGTTCACCGGGGGAGCCTTGCGCCACGCCGGTGGCTTTGTCCTGGAGTTTGGCAGTGGCCGGGCCGACCTGCGCAATTTCGAGTTGAGGCCGAATGCGCGCGCGGCGTTCGCGCTCGACGTCGCGGACGCGGACGGCAATGTCTGGTTCACGCTCGACCGCGGCCACTATCAGCTGGAGGATGGGAATCGCACGTTCGCGCTGCGCTACATGAACCTGCGCCTGTCCGCGCAGCTCGCGCGGGCGATGCAGCGGCCGCAGTTCGCCGGCCTTGCCGTCGGCGGAGTCGATACGCTCTCACCGCTGTCGGCGGACGATGTGGCGAGCGTCGGTGCGAAATCCTGCACGGCGCCGTGGCCCGGACAGGGTGGCGCGCCGGCTGACATCCGGATGGTGTACCAGAGCGCGGATGCTGAGAGCGGTGAGCCGGACGACATTCACTTCATGCGCTGCGGAATGCCCGACGGGCAGGGCGGATACACCGACGTGCAATGCACGGCGACGAGCACCGATCGCGGCGTTGTCTTCGCGCCGGACACCAGTCTCCTGAACGCCGGTACCACGACGGTCTCGTGGCATCGCATGTTCAGTGGCGCGTTTCCGCCGTACGGCAACGACCAGCATCCGTTCCTGGTCTGGAACCTGTATCGCGTCAACGCGGATGGCTCCCTGCAGCAGCTCGCGGCGTCCGGCGCCAAGCACGCGTTCAACACGATCAACGTCAACTGCGGCTGCAGCGATCACGCGAACAGCTATCCGAGTTGCGAGGACAGCTATTCGCTGTACAGCAACGACGTCGCGGCCACGATGGTTCCGAACTACCTCGGTCCGCGCAGCGAGATCATTCCCGCCATCGGGCAGTGGGGACGCTGCTTTTCGGTGTTCGACAAGGATTGCGACGGCGCACAGGATGCCGACGCGGGTGCGCAGAACGAGGGCGACATCTCCCCGACCGCGCAGCCCGGCGCGGCGTTCTACTTCGAGTACTGGTACGTCGTGCGCGACCAGACGAACATCTACGATGCGATGGGTCACCGGCCGGTGAGTTTCAGCAAGGTCGCCGGCGACAGCGGCAACTATCTGTGGAATCCCGTTGCCGGACCCTTTGCCAACGGCCCGGTTGTCAACCTCTGGGTGGATCCGGCGCAGTCGCCGGCCGGCGCGCTGAACTCCGAACTGGCGACACCGGAAGGACGCGCGCGCATCGCGGTCAGGACGACGGCGCTGGGCGGCGGACTCTACCGTTACGACTACGTGGTGATGAACTTCGACTTCGCGCGTGGCGTCATCGATCCTGCGCACGCGAGCGAGCCGAACGTGCACGTGCTTTCCGCCGACGGTTTTTCCGCGTTCGCCGTGCCGATTAGTGCCGACGTGATCGCGAGCGACTTCGCCTTCAGCGATGCCGACACCGATGGCGGCAACGACTGGAGCGTCACACAGGCTTCCGGCATGCTGCGCTGGCAGGCGCCGCCCGGACATCCTCTCAACTGGGGCACGCTGTACCGGTTCTCGTTCACGGCGAACGCGGCGCCGCTGCCAGCGAGCGCGCAGCTCGACGTCGCCACGGCGGGCACGCCGGCGGGCTATGCCGGCGCCACGCTTGCGCCGCTCGACGACAGCCTATTCCACGATGGCTTCAGCGAACCGTGAGCAGCTGATACGGCGTGTGTGCGCGCTTGTCGCGATCGCCGCATCGTGTGTGTCCG
>Ga0335080_10008388_pt1 | contig 10772 bp, 10 predicted proteins | sample Lox_Sample_34_FD_206720 | JGI IMG/M metagenome (GOLD analysis project Ga0335080, IMG submission 206720) | Soil microbial communities from Loxahatchee National Wildlife Refuge, Florida, United States - Lox_Sample_3.4 | ecosystem: Environmental > Terrestrial > Soil > Wetlands | place: USA...
CAGGCCGATGAGCGCGATGCGCTTCGTCCGCTCGAGCGGCCCGCCCCCGAACTCGCGTACGAGCTGGGCGCGCACTTTCGAGAGCTGCTGGGTCGGCAGGCGCGTCAGAAACTGCTGGATCAACGAGAGCTCTGCGGCCTGTTCGTCCTGCGCGCTGAATAGCTCGGCGAGCGACAGGTCGAGCGCCGTCGCAACCTTCTGCAGCAGCAGCACCGAGATGTTCCCCTGCCCGGACTCGAGCTGCGCCAGGTAGCGTTCGGACACGCCCGACTCGGTCGCCAGATCCTTGCGTGTCAGCCCGGTGCGCTCTCGTGCGGTGCGCACCCGCTCGCCAAGCTGCCCCAGAAAGCGCTCATCGTTAGCGGGCGCCGGTTTCGCGGCGCGGCGCTGGGAGGGAGTTCGAGTCTTGAGGGCTTGTTCGGATGTCATGCAATATAGTGCTTGTAAAACATATTATCTGTACTATAATGCATGTAGCGAAAAAACGGAAGCACAATCGACAGGGCCTGATCCTTGGCGCTCGACATCACCATCCTGGTTGGCACCATGACCGGCACGGCGCAGCTCGTGGCACAGGAGCTCGAGCTTCGCATCGACGACGGCAGCAACCGCGCACAGGCCCGCCTGATGGACAATCTGGACGCCACCGTGTTCGAAGACGGCGGGCTGTTCTTGATCTGCTCGTCGACCTACGGACAGGGCGACGTGCCGGACAATGCCAAGCAGCTATACGAGTCGCTGCTCAGCAGCCGGCCCGACCTCACGCAGGTGCGCTATGGCGTCATCGCGTTGGGCGATCGCACCTACGCCGAGACATTCTGCAACGGTGGCCGCCGCTTCGATCGCATCTTGTCCGAGCTCGGCGCACGGCGAATTGGAGACATCCTGCTGCACGATGCGAGCGCAGGCACGATGCCGGAGGAAGTTGCCGCCGAGTGGATCGGCGGCTGGGTCACGCTGTGCCGCGAGCAGATCGGCGAGAGCGCAAGCGCTTAGCGCCGCTTCTACTTGTCGTCCACCATCGCCACCGCCTCGACCTCGAGCAGGAGATCTTCCTCAACCAGCCGGTCGATGCCGACCATCGTCGCGGCCGGTGGCCGATCCGCGGAGATGTAGCGGCTGCGCACGTTCATCACCGCCTTGCGCGCCTCGGGCGAGAGATCGCGGATGAAGATGGTGAACTTCAGCACGTCCCGAAACGTGGCGCCGGCCGCCTCCAGTGCTAGCTTGAGGTTTTCGAAGACCTGCACGGCCTGCGCTTCCATGTCGCCCTTGCCGACCACGCGGCCCTGAGCGTCGACGGCCACCTGGCCGCTGACGAACACCAGTGTGCCGCCGCGCGCGCATGCGACGTTGGAATACATCCCGAGCGGCTTCAGTCCCGGTGGATTAATGAATCTCTTTTCCGACATGGCTCCTCCTTTCGAAAACTCGCTGCTCCGTTGTCCGGGTCCCGCTGGTAAGATCTTGATTCTTCCAGAGGAGGCTGGAGTGTGTCAGGTCTCAGCAGCGCTGACCATAGCGTAAGCCCGCCGATCGTCTCCATCCCGCGGCAGTACAACGCGGCACATGACCTGATCGAGCGCAACCTGTTGGCCGGACGGGCTGATAAGGTCGCCTACATCGACGATTCGGGGCGCTACACGTACGGCGAGCTCGCGCAGCGTGTCGACCGTGCGGCGAGCATTCTGACCGGTCTCGGACTCGAGATGGAAGACCGGATCATGCTGGCCCATCTGGACACGATCGACTTTCCCAGCGTGTTCCTCGGCGCCGTGAAAGCCGGCATCGTCCCGGTCGCCGCCAACACGCTGCTCTCCCCGGATGATTATAGATTCATGCTCGAAGACAGCCGTGCCCGCGCGCTGGTGGTGTCCGAGGCGCTGCTGCCGAGCTTCGCGCCGGTCTTGTCCAGCTCCGCATTGCTCAGACATGTCATCGTCTCCGGAAAGGATGCGCAGGGGCATCTTCTGCTGCAGGATCTCATGGTGAACGCGAAGCCGCGCTCTGAAGTCGCGCCGACCACGAGCGATGACGTGTGCTTCTGGCTCTACTCCTCCGGGTCGACCGGGACGCCGAAGGGCGCTGTCCACGTGCACTCGAGCCTGATCCAGACCGCTGAGCTGTACGCGCGGCCGATCCTCGGGATGCGTGAAGAGGACGTCGTGTTTTCCGCGGCCAAACTGTTCTTCGCTTATGGGCTGGGCAACGCGCTCACGTTCCCCCTGGCGGTCGGCGCGACGACCGTGCTGATGGCCGAGCGGCCGACACCCGCAGCGGTGTTCAAACGGCTGAAGGAGCACCGCCCGACTATCTTCAACGGTGTGCCGACGCTGTACGGATCGCTGCTCGCGAGCCCGGATCTGCCGCGCCGGGAGGAGGTTGCGCTGCGCGTGTGCACCTCCGCGGGCGAGGCGCTGCCAGCCGAAATGGGCAGACGCTGGACCGAGCATTTCGGTGTGGAGATTCTGGACGGCATCGGATCGACCGAGATGCTGCACATCTTCATCTCGAATCGCCCCGGCGAGGTGCGTTACGGCAGCACGGGGAAGCCAGTTCCCGGCTACGAGATCCGGCTGGTCGACGAGTACGGCCAGGAGGTCGGTGTAGGCGAGCTGGGCGAGCTCCAGATCAACGGACCATCGAGCGCGATCTGCTACTGGAATAACCGTGCGAAGAGCCAGGCCACCTTCGTGGGCCACTGGACCCGCGCTGGCGACAAGTACACTCTGGACGAGGACGGCTACTACACCTACGGCGGGCGCTCGGACGACATGCTGAAGGTGAGCGGCATGTACGTGTCGCCGTTTGAGGTCGAGGGCGCGCTCCTCACACACCCGCAGGTGCTGGAGGCGGCGGTGATCGGCGCGCCGGACGAGCAGCAGCTCATCAAGCCCAAGGCGTTCGTCGTAACAAAGCCTGGGGCACAAGCCGGAGAAACGCTCGCCGAGGCGCTGAAGCAGCACGTCAAGGCGCGCCTTGCACCTTACAAGTATCCCCGCTGGATCGAGTTCCTGCCGGAACTGCCAAAGACCGCCACCGGCAAGATCCAGCGCTTCAAGCTCCGCGGGCGCGCCTGAATGGACAGGCCGGCCACAGAGCAGCGTTTGGACACTCCCACCCTCACTTCGCCAGAGTTTCGGTCCGAGATCGTCGACCGGGCGCGCGCTCTGGCGCCGCGCATTGCGGAACTTGCGGCCGACATCGAGCGCGAACGCCGGCTGCCCAGGGAACTGCTGGATGCGCTGCACGAGGCACAGTTGTTTCGCCTGCTGCTGCCGCGCTCGCAAGGCGGGCTGGAGACCGACTCGGTTACGTTCTTCCATATCATCGAGACGATCGCGGCGGCCGATGCCAGCGTCGCGTGGTGTCTGGCTCAAGCAGGGGGCTGTGCGACGGCGGCGGCTTATCTCGACCCGGCCGTTGCGCGTGAAGTGTTCGGCGATTCGCGTGCGGTCGTCGCGTGGGGACCGGGCCCGAAGGCGAGGGCCGTTGCGGTCGACGGCGGCTATCGTGCGACCGGCACCTGGAGCTTCGCGAGCGGATGTCGACATGCGACCTGGCTCGGCGCGCATTGCCTGATTTTCGAGTCGGATGGGCAGCCGTGTCTCGGTGAAGGGGGCAAGCAAATCGAGCGCACCATGTTCGTACCGGCCACCGAAGTCCAGTGGACCGATATCTGGAGCGTGGTCGGGCTGCGCGGCACCGCGAGCGACCAGTTTGCGTTAAACGATCGGTTCATCCGCGCTGATCACTCGATCCGGCGCGATTTCCAGCCAGAATGCCGCGAAACCGGACCGCTCTACCGCATGCCCTCGCTCGCCTACTACGAATTGGGGTTCGCGGCGGTCGCACTGGGTATCGCGCGCGCCTCGCTGGACATTTTCATTGATCTCGCGCGCACCAAGGTGCCGCGCGGCATGAAGAGCCCGGTGCGCGACAGTCCTACGATGCAGTCGGGCTTGGCTCAAGTTGAGGTGCGCATGCGTGCCGCGCGCGCTTACCTCATCCAGTCCGCTCAGCAGATCTGGCAGGAGGTGGCGAAGCCCGCTGGTGCGCTGACGTTGCCCCACCGCATGACGAGCCGCGGCGCTTCCACGCACGCCATCCACAGCGCACGCGAAGCGGTCGACTTCGCGTATCAGGCCTCGGGCGCGACCGCGATCTTCACCAGCCATCCCCTCGAGCGCCGCTTCCGCGACATGCACACGGTGACGCAGCAGCTGCAGGCGCGGCTGGTGCACTTCGAGAACGTCGGCGCGTACCTGCTGGGCGGCGAGCCCGACCTCGCGTTCGTTTGACAAACCAAGGTGCAGACTACGAGCCTCGTCGAGTTCTACTTCGATCCCATCAGCCCGTATGCGTGGCTCGCGAGCCGGCAGTTCGACCGGCTCGAGTCCGCCGGCGCGCAGCTCGACTTTCGACCCGTGCTTCTCGCCGGGATGCTCGCCGCGCACGGGCAAAAGGGGCCGGCAGAGATTCCCGCCAAACGTGCGTACACGATGCGGGACGTGCTGCGTATCGCCAGCGGCCTGGGCTTGAGCGTCTCCGGTCCGCCCACGCACCCGTACAATCCCCTGCGTGCGCTGCGCATGTGCATCGCGCTCGACGACGCCGCGCATCGGCGCCGCTTCGGTCTCGCAATGCTCGATGCGTGCTGGTCGCGCGGACTGGAGCTCTCTGACGAATCTGTGCTGGTCCAGCTTGCGCGGGACTGCGGGTTTGATGCTGCGGCGCTGCTGGCACGCACCGGCGCGGCGGATGTGAAACAGCGCCTGATCGCGGCCACCGACAACGCGGTCGCTGCAGGTATCTTCGGCGTGCCGACCTTCCGCTTCGACGGCGAGCTGTTCTGGGGCGAGGACCGCATCGATGCGCTGCTGCGACGCCTGCGGGGTCAAACGATCGACGAAGCGCTGCTCGCCCGCATTCTCGCGCGGCCGGCGTCGGCGGTGCGTAAGACGGGGCAAACCTGACCCCCTGAGTTGACAACCTCCCCCCGGAACGTTAGAAACGCGCCAGCAAGAGCGAGTCTTGCCAAGACCTGACTAGCGATACTCGTCATTCCGGACGGCCGAAGGACGCTCCGGAATCCAGCATAGGCGACGCGGCCTTGGCCCTGATCGCCTGGATTCCGGGTTGCCGCGTCGCGGCCCCCGGAATGACAGGCTGAGACGCTCGCCAGTCAGGCGCTAACAAGAAACCAGGGGGAGGAGGCGCAGTGTTTGGTCTGAGCGTATATGCGACGCAGGCCCTGCACGGCATGGTCTACGGCATGCTGTTGTTCCTGGTGTCGTCGGGCCTGACGCTGGTGTTCGGCATGATGGGCATCCTCAACATCGCCCATGCCGCTTTCTACATGCTGGGCGCCTACCTCGCTTACACGACGGTAGCCGCCACCGGAAGTTTCTGGCTCTCCCTGCTCGTAGCCCCCATCGTGGTGGGGTTGCTTGGCGCTGCGGTCGAGCGCGGCTTGCTGCGGCGCATCCATCGCTACGGGCATGCGTACGAGCTGCTGTTGACCTTCGGCCTCTTCTACATGATGGCCGAGGCGGTGCGCTGGATCTGGGGCAACTACACCCTCGAGGTGCCGACGCCGGCGCTGCTCAGCGGATCGATTCCTCTGCTTGGCAGCCAGTACCCCGTGTATCGCCTTTTCATCCTGGCGTTCTCGGCGCTGATCTGTCTCGCCATGGCCACCGTGCTGCTGCGGACCCGCGTGGGTATCATCATCCGGTCAGCGGTCGCCGATGGCGAGATGGTGAGCGCGCTCGGGATCAACACGCCGCTCGTAGCGCTCGGCGTGTTCAGCGTCGGAGCGGCTTTGGCCGCCATCGCAGGCGTGATTGCCGCGCCTTTCCTGCAGGCCGACCCTGCGATGGGGGCGGCGATCCTGGTCGACAGCTTCGTCGTCGTGGTCGTGGGCGGCTTCGGGTCCTTGCTCGGCGCGCTGCTCGCTTCCCTGATGATCGGCGAGCTGCAGTCCTTCGGCATCCTCTGGTTCCCCGCTTTTGCCATGGTGTTCCAGTTCCTGCTCATGGCCGCTGTGCTGGTGCTGCGCCCGCAAGGGTTGTTCGGGGAGAAGGGCTGATGCGCCGCAACGTCCTGATCGCCGCGGCGATCGTGCTGCTCTTCCTCATGCCGTTCGGGCTCGATACCTTGCGATTGCGCGTTGCGATCGAGATCCTCTATTTCGGGCTCTTCGCGGTCTCGTTCAATCTGCTGTTCGGTTACTCCGGCATGCTTTCGTTCGGATTTGCCTCGACGTTCGGCGTGGGCGGATATGCAGTGGGTCTGATCTGGAAGCATTTGGGTGCGGTCCCGTTGCCGTTGGCAGTGGTAATGGGTGCACTGGCGGGGGCGGCGGTCGGCCTGGTTATCGGGTTCTTCTGCGTGCGGTTGCGGGGCACGTACTTTTCGCTCCTGACTCTGGCCTTCAGCCAGTTCCTCTTCGCCGTGGCCCTCAAGTGGCGCGATGTGACGCGCGGTGACGATGGGCTCACCGTGACTCCGCCCGATCTCACTCTGCCGGGCGGCCTTGTGCTGCACATGGGCAACGCGCTCCACTTCTACTGGCTCGCGCTCACGATCGTGCTCATCTCTCTGTGGCTCGCCTGGCGCTTCATCCGCACCCCATTGGGCAACGCCGCGCTGCTGATGCGCGAGAACGACGAGCGGGCTGCATTTCTCGGCTACAACGTGTTTGGAACCAAGCTGATCGTGTTCACTTTCGCGTCGACGCTGGCGGCGGTGGCTGGCGCGCTGTTCGCGAGTTTCCAGCGCCTCGTCTCGCCTGGTGCGCTCGACCTTCAAACCGGCACCGAGGTGGTGTTCATGGCGTTGTTCGGAGGTACCGGCGCGTTCCTCGGGCCGTTCCTCGGCACCGCAGCCTACATCCTGCTGCAGAATTGGCTGGCGAAGACCACGGAGCACTGGCCGTTCGTGATCGGCTTCCTGTTCGTGGTCATGATCCTCTTCATGCACACCGGGCTCGTCGGCCTGTTCGGGCGCGGTGGCCCGGTGCAACGGCTGCTGCGCCTGAACCGCACCCCAGCGGAAGAGCCGCGATGACGACGCCTGCACTCGAGCTGCGCGACATCCACCACGACTTTTCCGGTTTGCAGGTGCTGACCGGGGTGAATCTCGCAGTGGCGCCAGGCGAGCGCCACGCCATCATCGGTCCGAACGGCGCCGGCAAGTCGACGCTGTTCAACATCATCAGCGGACGGCTGCGTCCGCGCCAAGGACGCGTGCTGTACGGCGAACACGACATCACCGGGGCGCCGCCCCACCGCATCGCGCGACTGGGCGTGGGCCGCTCGTTCCAGATCATCAATACGTTTCCGCGTCTCACCGTCTATCAGAGCGTCCGCAGCGCAGTGGTCTCGCGCCGCGGCATGCGCCTCGACGCCTGGCGCCTGCTCGACGGCCTGGACGACGTGGCACGGGAGACGACGGAAGTGCTGAACTTGCTGGAGCTCACGGATCGGCGCGACACGCCGGCCAACGCGCTTTCATACGGAGAGCAGCGCGAGCTCGAGATCGCGCTCACGGTGGCGGTGCGCCCGGAGCTGATCCTGCTCGACGAGCCGACGGCGGGTCTCAACGCCGAGGAGACGCACAAAGCCATCGGCCTCATTCGCCGCGTGAGCGAACGCAAGACCCTGGTCATGGTGGAACACGACATGGACGTGGTGTTCACGCTGGCCGACCGCATCAGCGTGCTCCACTACGGCAAGATGCTGGCTAGCGGACCGCCGGATGAGATCCGCCACAACGCGGAAGTCCAGCGCGCCTACCTCGGAACCAAACATTCTGTTGCCGGAGCGGATCGTGCTGCAGGTTGACGCTCTGCATGCCCACTACGCCAAGTCGCACATCCTGCACGGCGTGACGCTCACCGTCGAAGCCGGCGAAATCGTCTGCCTGCTCGGACGCAACGGCGTCGGCAAGTCCACCACGCTCAAGAGTTTGATGGGGCTGGTCAAGCCGTCCGCCGGCAGCGTCAGGTTCAAGGGGCAGGATATCACCGGGTTGCCGGCTTACCGGGTGGCGCGGCTGGGTCTCGGCTATGTGCCGGAGGAGCGCCGCATCTTTCCCACCATCAGCGTGAAAGAGAACCTGCTCATGGGCATCAAGCCGCGCCTCGGCGCCGGCCCGCGCGCGAACGGCAAGGCTTGGACGCTGGAGCGCGTCTACACGTTCTTCCCGCGGCTGCGGGAGCGGGAGAACCAACGGGCCGGCACGTTGTCTGGCGGGGAGCAGCAGATGTTGACGACCGGGCGGACCTTGATGGGCAATCCCGAGGTGCTCCTGGTGGATGAACCGACCGAGGGACTGGCACCGATGATCGTGGAGCAGGTCGAGCGCATACTCACCGAGATCCACCGCGACGGCACCCCAATTCTGTTGGTCGAGCAGGCACTGGAAACAGCGCTCGGCCTCGCGCATCGCGTATACGTGATGTCCAAGGGAGAAATCGTGTTCAGCGGCAGCACGCAGGAACTGAAAGCGAGCGAACAGGTCAGGAAGCAATATCTCGAGGTGTGAGGCATCGCGCCGTCCATTTGGGGAGCGCGGATCGAATAAGAGGAGATCGAACATGAAGAGACGAGTGAGCCGCCGATCGTTTTTGAAGGGCGCAGCCGCTGCAGGCGCCGCCTCCATTGGCCCCTGGGTCATCGTCCGGCCGGGCTGGAGTCAGACCGGGCCCATCAAGATCGGGATCACCGAGCCGCTGTCCGGTCCCGTGACCTACGTCGGCGAAGGCTACGCCGCGGGCGCAAAGTTCGGTGCCCACAAGCTGAATCAGGCCGGCGGGGTGCTCGGGCGTCAGGTCGAGATCGTAGCGGTCGACAGTGAGCTGAAACCCGACGTCGCGACGCGCCGCGCCAACGATCTCCTGTTCGGCGAGAAGGTGGACATTCTCGCCATGGGCACCGGGTCGGCGGTGGCCAAGGCCGTCTCCCAGGTGGCCAACCAGAACCGCAAGATCTTCATCTCGTATGGAACCGAGGCGGCGGAGCTCACCGGCGAGGAGTTTTTCGACACGACGTTCCGCTGTTGTCTCAACACGGACATGCATTCGGGCATGCTGGCGGTGTACTTCGCCAAGATGGCGCCGCAGAAACCCGGAAAGATCTATCTGCTCAACCAGGACTACAACTTTGGGCGGGCCTGCGCCGACGGCTTCAAGAAGTTCTTCAACCGGGTCAAGGGACCGAACCAGAACATCGTCGGCGAGGAGTATCACCCGCTGCAGAAGGTGCAGGACTTCGGGCCTTACATCACCAAAATCGAGGCGTCGGGCGCGGAGGTGGTGATCACCGGAGATTGGGGGCAGGACTTGCGGCTGCTCCTGCAGCAGGGCAAGGCGCTGGGCTGGAAAGTGAAGACGGGGCAGTACTTCCTGAACGACCCCGTAGTGCTGCAGGCGGTGAAAGACGCAGCCGTCGGCCACATCACGGCCGACGCATACCACATGACGATCGATACGCCGGAGAACAAGGCGTACATACAGGAGTGGCGCAAGTTCTATCCCAATGCGCCGCTCAGCTCCAAGTTCCCTGATCTGTCCTGGACTCGCGCATTCAACTCCATTCTGTGGGTGGGCGACGCGATCAAACGCGCGGGCAGCCTGGACACCGACAAGCTGATCAAGGCCTGGGAAGGATCGAAGTTCAAGGCAGTCTGGGGCGAGGTGGAGATGCGCGCCTGCGACCACCAGATGCAGACGCCGGGCTATGTCTCACAGATCCTCGAGCCGGAGCAGATTCCGTCCGATATCCGCTACTGGGGCAACGAGTTTCCCTACATCGGCAAGCCGACCCGCATCGCCATGCAGGACATGAGCGTTCCGCCCAAGGAGACGGGCAACAAGCGCTGCGCCTGACGTCAGGTTTCCCTCCCCCGCTCGCGGGAGGTGACCAGCTATTCCCTCCCCCGCTGGCGGGGGAGGGTTAGGGTGGGGGGCTGGGTCAGGCCGCCGGAGCCGATTTCACGGGCGACGCCGTGCGCGGAGCGTGGCCCGTCCAGCGCTTGAAAGCCCGCGAGAAGCTGCTGACTTCGGCGAATCCGAGCAGGTAAGCGATCTCCGATACCGACAGGGTCGAGTCCTTCAGGTACTGCTCGGCGAGCTGTTGACGCGTGTCGTCCAGCAGCTTGCGGAAGGTGACGCCGCGTTCTTCGAGCTTGCGCTGCAGGCTGCGCAGGCTCAAGTTGAGCGCGCGCGCGATGAATCCTTCCTCCACTTTGCCGCTCGGCAGCAGCTGAATCAGCTTGGCCTGCACCTGCACGGTGACCTCGGCGCGCTCGAGGCGTGCCAGGTAGTCGGTCAACACCTGCTCGTTCACGCGCAGCAATACCGCGTTCGTCGTGGGTAGCTCTGCATCTAGGTCGGCATCGACCGAGGCAGGAACGAACTCAGCGCCGGGCAGCAGACCGAACAATCTCAGCACGACTTCGTCGCCGCTCTGCTCGAGGTCGACGCGTGCGCCAGTCGTTACGACCCGGCCGTACCGCACCACACGCAACAGCGCGTCGCGCAGGGTCTCGCTTGCCAGCGCGGAGTAGCCGAGCGCGTGGAATGTGGTCGGATGCCAATGCTGCGCCACTTCAAGCCCGAAGCACTCGTCCCCGCTGGCCGATGTGGCGAGCGCCCACAACCGCTGCATTCCGGTCTGTGGGTAGCGAGCGTTCGGATCGTTCATCCGGGCTGGATCCAGCCCCGCGCGGCCGAACAAAGCGTCGCCGTCGATCCCGTGGTCGGACAG
>Ga0335080_10008389_pt1 | contig 10768 bp, 5 predicted proteins | sample Lox_Sample_34_FD_206720 | JGI IMG/M metagenome (GOLD analysis project Ga0335080, IMG submission 206720) | Soil microbial communities from Loxahatchee National Wildlife Refuge, Florida, United States - Lox_Sample_3.4 | ecosystem: Environmental > Terrestrial > Soil > Wetlands | place: USA: Florida...
CAATGGGGATGGAACACTCCCGCATTATCCAACCCGAAGTGACTGGTCATTCGAGACTGCAGAGAACGGGTTTAGCATCGCGTCAGGGGGCGGAGTGGATTTTGTGCTCACGCGGGCATTTGCGTGGCGATTCAGTTCGCAGTACACGCATACCTGGATGCCGGATGTCGCCGGCATGCATCCGCAGAATGGATTTCGCTTCACTACACAGGCAGTGCTCCGGATCGGTACCTGGTAGAGAATGGCCCACCCGCGCTGTGGAAAAACCCGTGCGTAAAATACACCTTTCGCCGCTAAGCCTCTTCCGTTATATTACTTGCAACGGATTGACCCGCCTCGCAGCATACCGCCCTAACCCTCGTTCTTGGAGTGGCTTAGAACGCAACCCGACCTGGTGTTGACTATTCTTAGGACGGACGCCTCAAAACACGCATGGCTTTCTCGCGGATCAGCGCGATTTCCTCCGGCGTCGCGACGCGCAGGACAACGACCGCGACCGCGTATGATGCGGTCAGGACGGTGCTTCCGGCCGCCAGTACGAAGAAAGGTTTCCAACCCGTCATCAGAGCATGAGCCCCGGCCGCCACACAGCCGGCTATGGCGGCCGCGGTGGCGATTTTGCCCACGTCCTTCACCAGCCGCAAGTCGCTCCAGCGGGCGCCTAGGATGCGGCAGATTCGCGCCAGCGTGACGGCACGCTCGACAGCCATGATCGCCACCACCGTTGAAATAGCGCCCATGAGCCCGAATCGCCTGATCGTGAGCCACAGGCAAAGGGTCAAGACCCCGCATAGCACCAGGCGGAGGCGTAGCAGGAAGAACCGCTGATCCATAAAGGCGCGGAAGAGCGGGTCATAGAGCAGCACCGCCATAGGCAGCAATAAGAGGTTGACGGCAAAGATCCGGGAACTGGCGGTGTAGCGGGCAGTGAACAGGAAGGTGATGAATTCGCGCCGGAAGATCAGAAACAGTACAAAGGCCGGGAAGAACACGGCCGCGAGTTTGCGCATGGCGCGGGCCGTCAAGCGAAGGATTTCGGCCGTCTCGTTGCGCTGCTGCAGCACGGTCACCCGCAGAATCATGACTGCATTGGTGGCTTCCTGCAGCAGGTTCATGAAAGGTAACTGCACGGTACCTACGCTGTACATCGCAAAAACGGCTGGACCGAAGCGGTGCGAAACGAAATAGTTGTGCAGGTCGCTCTGTACGTTCAGCAGCAGAGCTCCAGCGCCAATCGGCAGGGCGTAGGAAAGCTGCCGGCGCATGCCGGCCAGATCGAAGCATCGCCAGAAACCAGGAAAACGCGATTGCAAATAGGCGAGGAGAATGACGGTTTGCAGTAAACCCTGAATCAAGGCTGCGTAGACCAGCGCCCGGACAGTTCCAAGCACCAGAACAGCCGCGAGATAAAACACAGTGCGGCTCAACTGCACCGCCACGATCGCGCCGCTGGCGAGTTTGATCTCCTGGTTGGCGATGGGGACGATCTCCAGAAAGGAAGATACGATCCAGAGCAGAATAACCGCGCCGATCAGGTGGCCGTAGGATGTCAGGCCGGGTTGGCCGAAAACCTCGGAAAGGACGGCCGGATGTATGAATAACACCACGCCAGCGAGCGTACCCATGAGCAAGTTGAACAACATGACGTTGGTGACGGTCTCGCGGCGCCGTTCCGGCTCGCGCGGCAGGAAGTAGTACGCGCTCATGCCGAACCCCAGTTGCAGAAACACTACCGAGGTCTGGATGAACAGAAATAGTTGCTTATAAGTACCATAGTCGGGCGGCTCCAGGCGCCGCACCAGGATAAGCGGCAAGGCCAGGTTGAAGAGGAACGAAAGGGTCTTGGCTAACATCAGCCACGACACGTGAGAAGTAAGTGAGGTCTTCTCAGTGGAAGTGGGCATGCCCCGCTCGCTTGCAGAATACCATGACCGCTAACCCTGCTCGATGGGCTGTCAAGGAGAAGCGGCGGCTCATCTGCGCTCGTATATGGCGTACATGGCGTTCGCGTAGATGGGCTGATATTTTTCGGCCAGCATATTACGCAATGCGCCATAGACCTCTGGACGGGTGCGCTCGAGTTCCGCCAGGTGCGCCCGGTAGTTGGCGTCGAGAGCGATGAAGCCGGCGGTTTTGCCGCTGTAATAGCCCAGGTTCTTGTCGTCCAATACTTGATCGAACCCCAGGCCGAAGCCCAACTCCGCGCTACCCATGACCAACTGGCCGGGCCGGAGTTCGCGGCGTAGCGCGGCGATGGCGGGCCGGTAGAACATGTCGTATTTTCGTTGCACGATCAGGGATGCAGCGTACCCGGTATCGATCAGAATCAACAGCGCTATGGTTGCCAGGCCAAGTGGCCGCCACGAGGGATGCGGTCCGGTGTGCCCCTTGTACGATACAGCTACGGCCGCTGCTAGGAGCCACACCAGGTGGATCAGGTACCACGGCTGTTTGGCGCCTTCCAGGAAGAACAGGACGAACAGAACAATAGCGATCAGAGAAATAATGATCCGCGCCGCAGGCAATTCTCTCACTCGCCGCGGCCACAGGAGCCCAACCGCCGCGGCTGTATAGATCACCAGGACAATCATTCTCAATCCGGCTAAACGCTGCGATTGCGGCATGACTCCGTATGCGGGGAGGAACCGGTCAGTCACTTCCCGGTGTAACGCGAGCAACGGCGCACCGAGCGGCCACAGCCGGCCCACGGAGTTACCCCCGAACTGTGCCCTGAAAGCCTGCGGATCTTGTAATATGTAGGACGCCCATGCGGCCACGGCGATGATGTAGGGCGAGCTGATCACCAGCAGGTGAGACCATCGCATTCTACGGCGATCGAACCAGAAGTGCAGGAGCGCCAGGCTGGGCACCGCCACGAGGCCTCCAGTCGGATTCGTCAGACCACTAGCTACAGCGAATGCGTGCCCGGCAAACAGGGCCCACAAAAAATGGTTCTCACGCAAAGCAAGATAAGACGCCAGCGCCGCCGCGCCGAAAGCCGCGCTCATCATATCCGCGCGTCCCGTAGAAGCCAGGATCAGGAACGTCGAATCGATCGACGCCAAAAACAATCCAAGCAGAGCAACGCTTCTGTTGCCTGTCAGGCATTGAAGAATGTAAAACCAGCAGAGCAGAGCCGCCAGTCCTGACACGACCGACAACAAGCGGGTGGAAGCCAGGCTCGCACCGAACAATTGGAACCAGGGCGCCTGAATAAGGCTGTGCACTGGCACGATCCAATAGGTGTACCGTTCGATGTCCTTCAGATAACTGCCTGAGCCTTCGAGGACGGGCGATCCCATATCACCGGAGTGCAGCAAGCTTAGAGTCGGGCTGGCGTACCAGCCTTCGTCGCAGATGGGTGGACGCTCGAAGCTAAGACCGATGCTCAGGACCAGGTATAGGCCCAGCACGGCCGTCATCGCTGCGTAGAAGCGGCGGTCGCTTTCGACAAGGGCGGTCACTGCTCTGTTGAGGCCCGTGGTCATCGTCGATTGCTGTTACTGCGCGTCCCGGAACCGTCACCCTTCGTCAACTGCCGCAAACAACCTTATCGCAGTGTTGCCGAATGCAGCGTGATTTGGGGTTGCGGAATGGCCCGCGTTCCACGGGCCAGCATCTCGACCTTGAGCGCCCGTTCGAAAGCTGCACAAAGTCCCGCCACCAGGGGGAAATAGAAATGATACGCGTTGCTGGCAAACATGCCGGTGATACAAAACGCCACGGTCGAGAGCCGCAGGCAAATGGCCATGTTCCCCACCAAACGCATCTCCGGATACTGCGCCGCGAACTTGCGGCCGTGGCGGGCTGTCTGGAAACAAAAGAAGAGAGCCGCCAGGTACAGGAACAGTGCCGGCAGTCCCGCCTCCGCCGAGATCTCGGTGAATGTGTTGTGCGTTTCACGCCATAAGGCTTTGCGGTTGGTGCCCTCGACATCCTTGGCGTCCCCTACCGTGAACATGCCGGGACCAACTCCCAGAATGGGGTGTTGAAAAGTCATGACGATACTGCGCCGGAACATTTCTTTGCGAGTCGCCGTTGACAACGCGGCGGAAGCTTCGACCGAATTCTCTTGATACTGGGCGTCCGAGCTCACAAAGATCGTCTTATAGCGTTCCAAGGCGTTGCTGTTGGAAAACAGTGCTGCCACGACGGCCAGCATCACGGCAGCCGCCCCAAGGGGTACTTTTTCTAAAAGCGGCACCGAGGCGAAGTAAAGCGCAAACATGATCGCGAAGGCCAGCAGACCACCGCGAGAACCGGTGCGGACAACCGTGATCGGGACCAGGAGCAATGTCACGGCGCCGATAGTCCACAGCACCGAGAAACGGGGCCGTGTGCGTACCAACAGCAGGCAAAAAGGCAAACCAATGAGAAGCAAAGTGGCAAAATCATTGGGATTGGCCAACGTGCCCGACACCAGGGAAAACCGTCCAAGATCCCGCACGGCGTTCGAAACACCCAAAGCGAAGCTGAGAAGCTCAAGGAACAGTACCGACACCGCCATGACGTACATCGCCTTGCGGCATTGCTCGATGCCGTCAACGCACCCTGCCACCAGAATGAGGCTGATCAGAGAAATCGACCAGAATATCATTTGACCGGCACTGCCGCCGCGCCAAACGCTGAAGGGAACACACACGCACAGCCATCCGGTGAACAGCAGCAGCGTCAGAACAACCTTGGAAGACAACATGCGAAACAGCCCGCCGCTCAACACTACAGCTAACAAGGCGAGAATGCCGGCGACTAAAGCGAGGCGCACACTGTGGCCAACCAGAATCAGAACAATTTCCGGAAGACGAGTGTAAGTAATGAATATGTAGACGATGGCCACATACAACGCCGGCCGCGGAGTAACCGGGGTTCGGGACACAACGGTCGGACGAACCGTGGCGATGGCGAGTTGTTGAAGACGCGGGCGAATCAATGGTCAGACCTAATGTAACACATGGTATGGTAACTGGTTCTGGGTAAGACTTCGATGAATTCGTCCCATATGAGCCGAAAGTGGTATGGGGTAACATTTCTGGCCGTGGTGTTGTATTGTGCTCTGTTGGTGGCGCATGCCCTGACTCGCCGCCCCTGGACCGATGAGGCGATGTTCGCGGATCCCGCCTTCACGTTGATCAGCAAGGGCTATCTGGGTTGTCCGGTCGAGGAATTCGCATATGCGTGGCCGAATTTAGCGCGGCATGTGTACATGCCTTTTCCTCTCAACCTGGTGGTGCTGGCGGGATGGTTTAAGATCGTGGGTTTTGGCTTGATCCAACAGCGGGTGCTCTCGATGTTGTGGACGGGGATCTTGCTGTTTAGCATTTACCGGCTGATTGGCGTGCTTTTGCAAGATGCCCGGACGGCGCTTTGGTGCACGGTGCTGGTGGCGCTGGACTATCAGATTATGGTGGCGGGCTCATTCGGCCGGTATGACCCGATGGTTGCGGCGTTGGGATTTTGCGGCTATCTTCTCTATCTCTCTTTGCGCGAAAAACATCTGCATCTGGCCCTGATCCTTGCAAATACCGCTGTGATGCTGGCCGGGACGACTCATCCGAACGGCCTGTTGTATTTCTTCGGACTGTCGGTACTCGTCCTGTACCACGACCGGCGCAGGCTGGGTTGGCGGCAAGTGGCGCTGAGCGCGGTGCCGTACGTGGCTGGCGGTTTGGTCTGGGGTGCGTACGTGATGCAGGATCCTCGGACCGCCATAGCGCAATTGAGCAGCAGTTCGTGGAACCGGGTATCCATTCTGCATCCCTGGCTGGCGTTGAAGCGTGAGATATTGCTGCGCCATGGACCGGGATTCGGTCTTATCGGCCCTCACTCGGCGGGAACCCGAGGGCCTGTTCAATTGAAGGCGGTGCCGCTACTGGCGTATGTCTCGGGAGTGATCGGCTGTTGTGCAGTGCCGGCGTTGCGGCGGCATCCGGGTTGCCGGACCCTGCTGCTCCTCACCATGGTGCACCTGCTATACCTGACGTTCTTCGAAGGTATCAAATTCGCCTTTTACCTCGAGCACCTCAATCCCTTGTATGCCGTTATGCTGGGGATTTTCACGGCGTGGTTGTGGCGATCCGGTAGAGCTCCAAAATTGGCGGTGGCTTCAGCCATGGCGCTAGTGCTGGCAATTGAGGTGGGCGGCATCGTAATGCGAGTCCGCATCAATACGTATGGCGAGCACTATGCTCCGGCGTTGGCCTTTGTGAAGCGGCATGCCAGTCCTAAGGACTTGGTTGTGGGAAGCCCGGATTTCGGCTTCGGGTATGGGTTTGAGTCGAATTTCCGGGACGACCCGTTGGTGGGATTTAACTCCGGAGTGGTTCCGGAGTTTATCGTATGGGACGCGGACATCTACCAGGACGAATTCGATAAGAACGCGCTAACCAAGCCCGACGCGCACCGTTATATCGTGGCGATGCTGCGGCAATATGACTCGGTCTTTCACAACGACGGCTACACCATCTACCGGCGGCGTGCCGATGCAGGGCCACCACCGCCGGGAGAACCGTTCGGCAAGTGAGAGTTACGGAGTGGCCTGCACCTGAGTCGGTGTTACCGCCCGGACCCGGCGGGAGCTATCGCGATAGATGACTCGATAATAGACGATCCTTTGCGAAACCGCCGGAATCGCTATGGTGCAGGTGGACGCGCAAGGGGTGCCCTGCGGATTTTCCCCGGCGAAATGGAAGGGGACGGCTTCGACAACCGGGGCATCCGCGTCGCACGGCTCATTCCGGCTGGTGCAGTTCCCGCCGAACTCCTGATAGCCGAACTCGACCAACGCGTTGGTCACGCCCAATCCTGAGGGCGGCTGCAAGGTAAGCGGCACCGGCAGAAAGTTGCTGCGTTTCACGCCGTCGGCGGCCGGAAATGGCGGCAGTTTGGCCATGTACAACTCCCGCCGCGCGGAATCCAGATAGTTACCCTGAAACAGCACCCAGGAGTTATCAGGCAGGGGCCGGGCATTGGCAAAGCCACTGGTGAGTTTCAGTTTCCCGTTCATCGCTTTGACCAGGATGCGTTGGAATTCGCCTGAAGGATCGGCTTGGAGGGTAGAGAACTGCACAAGACCTTGGCCGAGAGCGGGCATATTGTCGATGCAGATGTCGTTCGCCGGGCTGGTCTGGCCCGACACGCCGGCGCCGTAGCAATACGGAAAGATTACTGCCGGCGCGTTGACGTACACATCGCCCAACACACTATCCGGGCGGCATTCGCCCTTGGTTCTCGGAATACAATACTTGTACGAATCGGCAGGTCCATCGCTCAGTACCGCCGAAGGGCCGCTGACGTCGATCAGAGGATGGGGCCCGGAACTGGCTGCCGTCGGAAGTAGCTTGCGATTGAGATTGCCAATGGTGTCCGCATCTTTTGCCTGGTAAGTGGTCTTCCACAATTGGCCGCTAACTTGAGTCCACCGATCCGGCGGCGCCGGGGCGCTAGTGAACTTGCCCACTAGCGGCCGCACATCGAAAGCCGCCTGTCCCTCAGCGGCGCTGGCGGATTCCCCGCTAACCGAGGGATGCGATTGATAGACATTCGTGACCGCCGCCGCATAGGCTCCCGCGAATTCCGGATTGGCCGAAACGTAAGCAACGGGCGCCTGAAACAATTGCTCGAAGCCGCTCGCATGGCGTACCCGGTACGCGCCGCCCCAGGGTGAATAGGGGTATGAACTGGCTTCCACCGCGATGGTCGCGCGCTGCGTGGCATGCGCGTCAAAGAAACCGGGATCGATAATGGTGTTCAGCCCGTGCGGGTCGTGTAGATAGTCCCAGAAAACGTTGCCTCCCCAGCCGACCGCATAATAATCCGGATGCTTCGGATCGAAGCAGTTCAGATTAGTCGCACCGGACATGGCGAAGAGATACTTCACGCCCGATCCGGCGATCTCCTTGGGGCCTTGGACCCAGCGCCCCGCGTTGCGCTGAAAGACCCATTGCCCGTTGGGGCCTTTTTGAATCAGCACCACCACTTCGTTCGAAGCGTTGATGAAGTTGCACGAGGTCTGGTTCGCACTCACGCACCAGATATCTCCCACTTGCGCGGTGCTCAACTCTCCGGGTTTCTGCCCCTGCGGCGGCACCAGTTTCCAGTAATAAGGCTCATAAGAGCCGTTATTGGCGTCTATCTGCAGGAGCGTGCAATTGTTTCCCGTGATGCTCATCGGATTGCCCCATTGCGAGCAGTCCGAGCCGGCGGCAGGGACCGGTGTGTGGGTGGTCACTTGGACAGCCGTATTCCCGACATATGCGGCTCCGGCGTTCATGGTGTTCGCGCCATAGCCGAAATAGCCGCCGCCGCCGAAGTCTTGCGCCGAGTGGTTCACGCTCCAGCGGGCGGCGCCGTGCGCCCAGCTGTTCATCGCCGCGACGATGTTCGGGCCGCCCGGCTGTCCGGCATGCGCGGGGTTGCCATCTCCCGGGCTAAAAACTGCGAACCAGCCCAGCGTGTCCTGCGCGCGGTAACAGTAAATCAACATGTTGCCGTGCTGCGCGGGCCCGGTGTGGCATCCCAGGGTCGTATCGAAAGCGGGTTCGAACGCCTTCAACAGGCTGTTGAGGTCTTTGCCTGTGGAAGCAGGTGTCAGATTGGTGATCGAGGCATTCGCGAATGTGATCGAGTGGTTGTCTTTCCCATGCGGTGGGCCCGTGCCGATAGATTCCCCATCGGCGAACGGCCGGTTCGTGTCGTACGCGCCGGTATAGGTCACTTGCAGGATTACCGGCTTGTTCCCCGACTGTGCGATGCAATACCAGGTGGGGGTCGTTTTCGTATCGTCAAAGGTTTGAAAAGATCCCGGAGAGAGAAGTGGACAGAAACTGTCAGGCCATGGATCGCTTCCTCCCGGATTGCCGTTGGCCCTTGCAGGACCGATCATATTCGACGTACCGGTAGCCGGATCGATCCAGAAGACGGCAGCGCCGCCACCCCCGACTGGAACCAGGCACAGGTAGCCATTGTTGATCCGGGTATTCGAGCACAAGGTATCGTAACCCTCGGCTACCCATTCGCCCGATTGTCCGGCCACGTAAGCGTACGCCGCCGACTGCAACGTGATGGAAGTGCTGGCGTCGGTGGCGTGCCGCCGGATCATGACCGCGAAGTCGGGAGCGCAGTAGAAGGTGTACGAACCGGGGGCGCTGGTTAAAGTGAGTATCCTTCCAAACCCGTCGGCGATGGTAGACTCTTCAGATTTGCTGGCTGCCGGTGGAGCAGCGCAGGCGTCGTCGGCGGAAGCATTCGAGAGCCGGAGGCGTCCCTGTCCCCCCAGGGTCCAGTAACTGCTGAACAGATCGCCGTTGGTCTGTGTCACGGTGGCCGAGCTGATGGCGACGGTGCCCTTGTGTGTGGCAGCCTCCGGGCGATTGATGCGCGGCGTGCTGTCGAAGATCCAAGGGTCGATCCCCATCTGTCCAGGTTGGTACTTGCCGGCGGTTACCGTGCTGCTCTTTCGATCGAAGGTCAGGGTTTGAATCCCGCTGGCGCAGGATGCTCCCGCGTTCATGCTCAAACACACATCCACGGCGCGCAGATTCGGATCGCGTGAATCGCCTCGTCCCGTTAGGCTGACCTGAAATTGGTTGAGCGAAAAGCCGTAACTGGCCGCGGTTCCGCCCCAGGCGAAGCCTTGATTGTTTGGCCGCACAATGAGCCAGGCGTTTGAACTGCCAACCACGGTAGATTGCCCCGCGATCACACTGCATGGATTCGACCATGGCCCGCTGGTGTCGCAGGGATTCTGCCCCTGATTGTAGGCAGTGCCGAATTGCTGGTTGGCAACGGCCACATAGCCGATTCCAGGGTACGTCACCCGCTGGATACGAACTCCAGTCTGCGGCTCGATGATTTGCTCGTTGATCACGCTGCCGGGCGATGAAGGCGCCGCCCACTCGCCCGGCGCGGCCGGATCTGCCGGCCAAGGGTCGGAATAACCGATCCCCAACGGAATGTTGCTGGTCTGAAACTTAAACAGCGCCGTATCGTTGCCGCACGTAATCTTGCCGAAGTGGGTGGTGTTCGTCTGCAGTGCTCGCGAATAATACCGGCCGTCGGCGGCCTTGGCAGACGCGCGCCTTCCGATGACGAATGTTCGCGCCGCGCCGTCCGTAGTATTGCCCGGACGGTTGTCCTGGTCTGCCCCCCGGAACAGATTGCCGTCCACATCATGGATCACTGGGGCCAGGGGATTGCCGTGCGCATCTGCAGTCTCGCTGACCGCCACCAAACATGGCGAAGAATTCGGCGCCAGATAGGAGACGATCGCTTGTGTGGCGGTCGTGCCGGTTACCGTGACACCGGTGATTTCGGCGCCGCCGCGGGCGGCGAGGACGAAAACGAGCAAGGCCGATTTCAAGGGTGCATCCCCAGAGTTTGCACACCGGAAGGTTGAGGACGCTCGTACATGCTATACCCGCCACGGTTATAAATAACGTGATAACTGCTCAAAAGCGTTTGGATGTAAGAGTAGTTTCCGGCGTCTTTAACCCGTAGTCCCCCCAACCAGGAGACGTATCTCTGTACGTCCATCACGATCAAGTCAGGGCGCCTGCCGCTGCGGTAGCCCAGCCGGAAATCGTCGATGAGCCGCTTGTCGAAGCGGAGGGGAATCCCGAATTCCGCGCTGGCCATCACCAACCGGTAACTGCTCAGGTGAGCCTGTAAAAAAGCGGCCGCGGCGTTAAAATCGCTCCGGTTGTTCCTGATGACGCGCAAGCCTGAAACCGAAAGCTGGATTGCAACCAGGACGCTCAGGGTCACGAAAACT
>Ga0335080_10008393_pt1 | contig 10767 bp, 12 predicted proteins | sample Lox_Sample_34_FD_206720 | JGI IMG/M metagenome (GOLD analysis project Ga0335080, IMG submission 206720) | Soil microbial communities from Loxahatchee National Wildlife Refuge, Florida, United States - Lox_Sample_3.4 | ecosystem: Environmental > Terrestrial > Soil > Wetlands | place: USA...
CACCTCGGCATCGGCACCAAACACGCCCGCAAACGCGTCCTCGCCTTCGCCGACGACCACCACATCACAGTCGCTGAGGTTGCCACCGGCGAAGTCCTCTCCCACCACCTCATCGACCCGGCCAAGACCTACTGGCGCAACCAAATGCGAGAACCCGGCCGCTGGCCGAGCCCTCAAAAGTGAGACCTATGTCGCGACTCAGGTGTGACCTATGTCCCGACTCATCACATCAGCGGAGAGGGAGGGATTCGAACCCTCGTCGGACCGAAAGACCCGAACCGGTTTTCGAGACCGGCGCATTCAACCGCTCTGCCACCTCTCCGGTGGGGCGTAGGACAAGTTAGAGGAAACCGGGGCGGCGTCCTACCGCCGCGGTGCGAAGAACGCCCGCAGCAGATCGGCGCAGTCCTCGGCGAGCAGCCCGCTCTGGACCTGGGGCCGGTGGTTCAGGCGGGGCTCATCGAGGACGTCGAGCACACTGCCGGCGGCCCCCGCCTTCGGATCGGTGGCGCCGTAGACCACGCGGGGGACGCGCGCGAGCAAGATCGCGCCGGCGCACATAGCGCACGGCTCGAGCGTTACGTACATCACCGCGTCGAGGATGCGCCAGCTCCCGAGCGCGCGGGCGGCCTCGCGCAGGGCGATCATCTCCGCGTGGGCGGTCGGGTCTGCGCGGACCTCGCGCTCGTTGTGACCGGAGCCGATGACCTCGCCGCCGTGCACGATCACCGCCCCGATCGGCACGTCGTCGTGCTCGGGGGCTAGGGCCGCCTCGCGCAGCGCGAGGCGCATGAAGTACTCCTCTCGTGGGAAGAAATGTGTGCTCATCGATCGGCCGACGCTACCGTGTGCCGGGGAAACTTTGGCGCTATCGGAGTTGTCTTAGCGCCTGGGGCCGATTCTCCGTTCTGCCTTTCCTGTGTTCTCGGCCAACAGCACCCGGCGACTGATGCTCGCGACGCTCGCGTTCGCGGCGGTGCTGTGCGTGGGCGCGAGCCAGTTGGCGGCATCCACGCGCGCCGACGCCCGGGTTCGGCCGCCCGCGCGCGCCGCCGCGCCGCCGCCGGCGCGGGCCACGGCCCCCGCCCCCGATTATGTCCCCGGCGAGGTCATCGTCGGGTACGGGTCAACCCCGGCGGACGCGCAGCAGGTGGCGCACGCGGCGCGCGTCATGGGAGTCCGCGCTACGGCAGCGCAGTCCGAACCAGGGGCCACCCAGCAGATCCTCCGCGTCCCACGCGATCGGAGCATCTGGCCGGTGATCGCGAAGCTCCGGCGCCGCCCCGGGGTCCGGTACGCCATCCCCGATTACATCGCTCACGCCGCCGGCTGGATTCCGAACGATCCGGGCAACACCCACCGTCGCCAGGGGTGGCAGCAGCTGCAATGGAACTTCCTCGCGCCCAGCGGGATCGACGCAGCCGATGCCTGGGCCCACATGTTCGCCGTCCACCGGCCGGGCGGTAAAGGCGTGGTCATCGCCGTGCTCGACACCGGCGTGGCGTATCGGAACTGGAAACAGTTCCGCAAGTCGCCCGACTTCACCACCACCCACTTCGTCGATCCGCACGACTTCGTTGCCGGGAACGCCTATCCGCTCGACCGCGAGGGCCACGGCACGTTCGTGGCGGGCATGATCGCCGAGTCGACCAACAACGGCATCGGGCTGACGGGGCTCGCCTACGGCGCGACGATCATGCCGGTCCGGGTACTCGACGCCGACGGCAACGGGGATTCGGTGACGATCGCCCGCGGCATCCGGTACGCCGTCAACCACGGCGCGCAGGTGATCAATCTCAGCCTGGTGTTCGACAGCTCGGTCACCGCGGCGCAAGTCCCCAACATCATCAGCGCGATCGACTTCGCGCACCGCCGCGGCGTAGTCGTGGTCGCGGCCGCCGGCAACGACAGCACGACGCATCTCGATTATCCCGCGGCGGCACCGGGCGCGATCTCGGTCGGCGCGACCACGAGCGACCGCTGCCTGGCCGGGTACTCCGACATCGGGGCCAAGCTCGACCTGGTGGCACCCGGCGGAGGGGATGATGCGGCGCTCCCCGACGACCCCGACTGCCACCCGTTCCGCAACTTGCCGTCGGTGCACCAGATGACCTTCAATGACTTCGAGTCGCTAGAGCCCGGCCTGAATCCGGACCGCTTCGGCTTTCCCGGAAGCTACGGGACGTCGATGGCCGCCCCCGAGGTGACGGCGACCGCCGCACTCGTGATCGCGACCCGCATCCTCGGGCCCCATCCCTCGCCCGACCAGATCCTCGCTCACCTGGAGCAGACGGCGACGCCGCTCGGGGGGGCGCAGCCCAACGACGACTACGGGTGGGGGCTGATCAACGCCGGCGCCGCGACCGCGCCGCTCCCGACCGCCTCGCCCGCGCGCTGAGCCCCGATAGGCGCTAGGTCGTCCGCACGATCAGCACCGAGCACGGGGCGTGGTGCGAGACCTTGTTGGGCACCGACCCGAGCAGGAACCGCTTGGCCCCGGTCATTCCCTTGTTGCCGACCACGATCAGGTCCGAGCGCTGCTCCTCGGCGACATCGACGATCGCGTCGGCGGCGTCCCCCTGACGCGCGAACGTCTCGACCTCAGCGACGCCGGCCTTGGCGGCCTCGGCCCGAGCCTCCTCGAGCAGCGCCAGCACGTCGTCGTGAGGATTGATGATCCACTGGAGGTCCGGCGGCACATCCACCGCCTCGCCGCGGAGCCGCTGATCGGACACCGGCTCGTACGCGCTCACGATCTGCAGCCGGGCGCCGAGCCCGGCAGCCAGGTCGATCCCGCGCAACAGGGCCGTGTGGGCCGTCTCCGATCCGTCGGTGCCGACCAGGATCGAGGTGAACACAGCGCCAGCTTCCTAGGCGAGTTTGGTGATCGCTATCACCATGCCGGCGAGCACGAACACGAGGATCGCGACCTGCATCCAGAGCCAATGACGCGGCATCGACGTCAAACTAGCAACCGGGTGCGGTGAGCCTTGTGGAAGGGCGATGGTAAGGTCGCCCGCCAGCCGTGAACCCGATCGATCATGACTCCGGCGAGGACCAGCGTCGCGAGCCCGACGCCCAGCCTGACGGTCCGAGTTTGCGGCGGTCAGCGGTCTACCCCCACCCCGTCGTCGACGGCCGCGAGCGACGTGAAGGGGCCGCGCGCGGCATTCGCGGCAGCTTCCGGGGCATGTTCTCGTCGCGGGACGGGTCGCAGGAGGTCCGGCTCGAGGCGCGGCTGGCGATGCCCCCCGCGCTCACCCGCTCGAATGTCATTGCGGTGATCTCGCCGAAGGGGGGCGTGGGGAAGACGACGGTTACGTTCCTGATCGGAAACCTGCTGGCATCACGGCTCAAGGTCCGGGCGATCGCCATCGACGCGAACCCGGACTTCGGGACTCTCGCCACGTTGGCACCCGAGGCCACCGCGAGCGACCACTCGCTGGCAGACCTGCTTGCGGCCATGCCCCGACTGGCGTCCGGGGCGGAAGTGTGGCCATACGTGTCCCGGCTCCCCACCGGCCTCCATATCCTCGCCGCGCCCCGCCGTGTGGAACTCATGGAGCAGATCACCCCATCGCTGTACGGGGACCTGCTCGCGTTTCTCGGCCAGTACTACGAGATCGTGCTGCTCGACCTCGGTACCGGGATCACCGATCCGCTTTCGAGGTTCGCTGTCCAACGCGCGGACCAGGTCGCGGTAGTGACGACCCCGGAGTGGATCACGGCCACGAGCGTCTCGAGCGCGCTCCACTATCTCGATCTGACACGCCCGATCGTGATCCTGAACCAGGCCGGCGCGAGCCCGACCGCGGATTGGCGAGCGGCCGCCCGCCACTTTGCCGGCCACCGGCTCGCCCGTCAGGTGACTATCCCGTACGACGAGCAGTTACGGACGATGCTCGATTCGGGCACGTTTACGCTCGATGCCCTCCGGCGCCCAACCAGGCTGCCCATCAAAGAGCTTGGCGTGGAAATCGCCGAGCAGCTGGTTTGAGGCAGCCTCTACGGGTCGTTCTGACCGTTCAGCCAGTCCAGCACGTTGGTGGTGACGACATCGTTGCTGATTGCGTACTGGTAGAAGAACAACACCCCGTAGTGGCTTAGCGCACCGAGGTAGACCTCGTTTGTACCGTCGGTCCAGTAACCCAGGTGGCCTGTGGGTGGGGGCTGCTGGGGTCCGGACACAGGCACGACGAGCCCTTTCGTGAGCGCCTGCATGCTCGCCGGCGAGGTCGGGCTCCCGGACGGCCGCTGCGTGAGGAGCAGGAGGCCGAGGAGCTCGCGCACCGTGCTGCGGTCATCTAGATATGTGGCCCCGCGCGCGGAGAGCGGGACCGCCGCGATTTCAACCTTGGAAGCCCGCCCCCTCAAAAGTTGCACCACGCAGTAATCGGGCCTTCCGCCGCGTTCGCCGATGAACTCACTTAGGGGCGCGCGGCTGCGCGGCGCGACCAACCGGCCGCCGGCCCAGATCTTCTCGCTGGCGGCGCCCGAACGCGTGGTCCGCACGATCGTCATGCAACCGACCTCGACGGTGCGCCCCGCGATCCGCCGGTACCGCCCGGCGGCGGCGCGCTTGAACGTGACCACGACGTTGGCGCGCACGAGTCGCGCGAGGACGCCATGCGTATCCGTCCCGACCGGCAGCGCGGGAGTGTGACTGCGCACCGCTCCCGAGGCTGATGTAGCCACCACCGCGAGGAGCGCGGCGGCCAGCGCCAGCGCATGGCGAGTCATTACGGGAGTACGAGCACGACGCCGACGCCCAGCAAGTTGGGGTTGCCGGTGCGGATCCGGCTGGCGTTCGCCGTCCACAGTTGATTCACCATCCGGGCAATCTCAGCGTTTGAGGCATTCGGTGAGAGCATGCGCTTGGCGATCGACCAGAGGGAGTCGCCCGCCTGAACGACATAGGTCTTGCTGTCTCCAACGGCGGCGCGCTGGCTTGCTGCGGATGTGCTCGGCTGGGATGCGGCCTCGTTTGATGTGGAGGTTTGTGTAGTGATTGTCTGAGTGATGTCGCTCTGGCTCGTGCTCGGCTGTGAGGAGACGGTGCCGCCGTTTCCGCTCGCCTGTGGGGTAGACGCCACCTTTGTCGAGTGCTCCACGGCCCGCAGATGGCTGGCGACTCCAATTCGGTTGAGCGAGTGGGTGACAGTTGCCGGCGGCGAGGCCGTAACCAGTGGAGTGGCGGGAGTCGGCGCTGGAGCCGGCGGCGTGACTGGGGCCGGGGTGACAGGAGCGGGGCTGGGGGCGGCCGCAGCCGGGGCGGTAGGCGCTGGGGTTGTGTCAGTCGGCGTAGACGCGGTCGACGTGGGCGCCGCAGTGGTGTCAGTCGGGGTGGCGGGCGCGGGCGCCGCCGTGGTGTCGGTCGGAGTGGCGGGTGCGGGCGCCGGCGTAGTGTCAGTTGGCGGCGGGGGTGCCGGCGTGGTGTCCGTCGGGTATGTGGTGCTCGCCGGGTCAGGCGGCGCCGTCGTCCCGTCGGTCGGGGTGGTGGTGGACGGGCTCGAGTCCGTGGGACCGGCGTCCGCCGGCGGCTCACCGCACGTGGGGTCGGAGCACGTCTCGGCGGGCGGCGCGCTCGAACCACAGGTCGGATCGTCCGGGTCGCACTGGGTGGGTGGAGGAGGAAGCATGTCCTCGGCGAGTCTCGTCCTTACCACCGACCGAATCAGATCGTTGGCGACTCTCGGCTGTGCCGCATGGTGGGAGTGCGACGCGACGGCGGCGGCGGCCGATGCCGGTGGCAACAGCGTGGCCGCAGTGACGATTGCCGCGACGCCCGCCGGGACGAGAGCGGGTGGATTCGGGAGGTCACCCGCGAGTCGCGGTCGACACCGGGGACAATCGCGCCGATACGCGAGCCTGCCGTGCTCGAGTTCGGACGCCCGCAGATGCTGATTCAACCCTGCCACGCTTTCCTCCTGAAGTCGCAGACGAAGGCGGATCATACCTCCGCATGGTCGGGCGTGAGTCAGTTATCCTCCCCGGCGGTTTTCGTCCAAGAACAGCGGGAGGAACGAACCATGGAAGGACGTCGTAACGCGGCTAGGCGCCGGGGCACTTTTGCAGGGCTAATGGTCATCGCGCTCGGGTGCGCGATCTTGTTTGCCAGCACGGCCTCGGGAGCGCCGAGAGCCGTGGGTGACCCAAGCCAGCAATCCGCCGTAAAGGCACTTGAGAACGCGCAGGTAGTGGTCCACACCTATGTGAATCCAACCGCCGTCGCCACCCGTGTCGGGTCACGATGCTGGGGTGAGATACGCGACCGTTATTCACTCGTGTTCCACGGTTTGACCGTCGCGTGGGCCGAGGTCGACCAGGAAGGATGGTGTGGCAACAACACGCGGATCACCTGGCAGGGTGGAGCCACTTACCCCAAGTACCATCTGGGCGCATACTGCTGGTCCGACGACGACACCAGCGACACGTGGTTGGAATACCCGGCATGGCGCCATGCCAAGAACACGAGACAGATCGGGATCCCGACCCCGGTGGGTTGCATCGGCCTCCGTACCTTGCACGCTCATCTGCGGTACGCCGCGAACGGTTACTGGGACCGCTCGTACTGAGTACAGGCTGACGCCGGCACGCCGGCCGTCTTCGCCCCGCCGGGCGCCACCGCGCCCGGCGCCGGCGGAGCTACCATGCGCCGCCTGCTACCATGCACCGCATGGAAGACCCTGCTTCTCAACTGCGACGCGGGGTACTGGAGTACTGCGTCCTGGCTGTCCTCCGAGACGGTGAGCGATATGGGTTTGAGCTCGTGAAAGCGCTCTCCGCGCACGCCGGCTTGCTCTCCTCAGAGGGGACGATCTACCCGCTGCTCAGCCGGCTGCGGCGTTCGGGCGCCGTCGAGACGACGTGGCGAGAGTCTCCAACCGGACCGCCACGGCGTTACTACCGGCTGACCGATCGCGGCGAGCAGATGCTCGAGCAATTCACCGACCAGTGGGCCCAATTCAGAGACGCAGTCGACGACCTGCTGGGAAAGGACTCTTTGAAATGACCACGAGTTCGGTCGACCCACTGATCAGCGGCTACCTCCAGCGAGTACGCAGCGCGGGTCGACAGCTACCTCGCGATAGCCGAGACGAGCTCGTCGCGCAGCTGGAGGAGCATCTCCGAGATGCCGCCCCGGCCGGGTCATCCCGCGAGGATGTCCTCGCGGCGATCGACCAACTTGGCGAACCCGAGGTGATCGTCGCCGAGGAGTCGCGACGACTCGGCATCCCGACGGCACGCGCCGGCGCCAGGGAATGGTGGGCGATTGGGCTGCTGCTGGTGGGCGGTGTGATCGTGCCGGTCATCGGCTGGCTCGTCGGCGCCTATCTGCTGTGGACCTCACGCGTGTGGTCGTTCCGCGAAAAGCTGCTCGGAACGCTCGTGCTCCCCGGCGGCTGGATCTGGGTTCCGGTCGTACTCGTAGCGGGTGCTTCGGTTCAGACGTGCGAAGGGAACTCGACCGTCAATCGCTGCACGGGCTCCGCTACGTCGGCCGGCGCGTGGATCCTGCTAGCCGCGGCCGTCCTGCTTCCCCTCATCACCGCGACGCTGCTGGCGCTCCGCACTCGCGAGGCCCGCTGAGGCCCCGCTCCCCCGGGCTATCGTGTCGGCGATGGCCGACACACTCAGTCCGGCGCTGAAGGCGGTCAGCGACGCCGTCCTCGGGGTGGCGGCGCACCTGTCGGTCGACGAGGTGCTCCAGAAGCTCGTCGACGCCGCCCCCGAGCTGGTCAGCGCGCGTTACGCGGCCCTTGGCATCCCCGACGGCGCCGGCGGGTTCCGGCGCTTCCTGGTGTCCGGCATGAGCGATGAGCTAATCGCGTCGATGGGGCCGCTCCCGCGGACCCACGGGATGCTTGGCGCGATGCTCGAGCAGCGCGACTCCTATCGGACCGACGACATCCACGACGACCCGCGGTTCCGCGGGTGGTGGCCGCGCCGGCACCCGGACATGCGCTCGTTCCTCGGCGTCCCGATCGTGTCGCCCGACGGAAACATCATTGGCGCCTTCTATTTGACCGAGAAGAAAGACGCCGACGTCTTCGACGCCGCGGATCAGGAGCTGATCGAGCTCCTGGCGGCGCACGCGTCGATCGCGATCACGAACGCTCGCCTGTACGAGCAGAGCCGCGAGCTGTCGATCCTGTCCGAGCGCAACCGGCTGGCGCTCGAGCTCCACGACGTCGTCAGCCAGAAGCTGTTCAGCGTGATGCTCACGGCCGAGGCCGCGGCCGGACAGATGGATCGGGATCTCGTCGCCGCGCGAGCACAGATCGATCGGCTGCGCGTCCTTGCCGGCGAGGCGCTCGAGGAGCTGCGCTCCCTGATCCTCGGTCTGCGCCCACCCGAACTCGAGCGCGACGGTCTCGCCGGCGCGATCCGGAAGGAGGTTGACCTCCTCGGCCGCATGCACGGGGCGAGCATCGAGCTCGATATCGACCCCGGGTTCACGATCGACACCGGCGACCGCGAGCTGGCGCTGCTCCGAATCGTCGATGAGGCGCTCCACAACGCCGTCCGCCATGCCCACGCCGAGCGCGTGACCGTCCGCGTGGGCGGCGAGAGCGGCGCGGTGATCGTCGAGGTCGCCGACGACGGAGTCGGCTTCGACCCCGACAGCGCCGAGCTCCGCTCGAGACACCTCGGCCTGACCTCGATGGAGGAGCGGACGCGCGAGCTCCACGGGCGGCTCCGAATCGACTCGAAGCCCGGTACCGGCACCACCGTCCGGATTGAGCTGAAGCCCGATGCCTGACCCGATCACGATCCTCGTCGTCGACGACCACGCGGTCGTGCGTGAGGGGCTGCGCGCGTTCCTCGGCCTCCAGGACGGGTTCGAGATCGTCGGCGAAGCGGTCGACGGCGAGGAAGCGCTCGAACAAGCCGAACGGCTCGATCCCGACGTGATCCTGATGGACCTCGTCATGCCGGTCCGTGACGGGGTGAGCGCGATGCAGGTGCTCAAACAGCGCGCGTCGCGGAGCCGGGTGATCGTGCTCACGAGCTTCCTCGAGGACGACCGGCTATTGCCGGCGCTCGAGGCCGGAGCCGCCGGCTACCTGCTGAAGAACTCCCAGCCCGCCGAGCTCGCCCGCGCCGTCCGGGCGGCTCACGCGGGCGATGCGATCATCGACCCGACCGTCGCCGCGCGGCTCGTCCGCGCGCTGTCCGAGCGACCGGCCACGCCCGCCTTCGACGAGCTGACCACCCGCGAGCGGGACGTGCTTGTCCTCATCGCACAAGGACGCTCGAACAAACGGATCGCGCTCGAGCTCGGCATCTCCGAGAAGACCGTGAAGACGCATGTCGGTCACGTCTTGGCCAAGCTCGACGTCACCGACCGGACGCAGGCCGCCGTGCTCGCGGTGCAAGCGGGGCTGGTCAGCACCGGGTCCTAGGACCAATTACCTCTGGTAACTCGGACCGCCGCCGTCCTAGCGTGGCGGCCATGCCACTAGCCATCATCACCGGAAGTTCCAGAGGCCTTGGCCTCGCGCTCGCCCGGGCGCTGGCCGAGCGACAGTGGGCCCTCGTGATCGACGCCCGCGGCGGAGGCGAACTCGAACGCGCGGCGCGCGAGCTCGGGGCGCTCACCGAAGTCGTCGCGATCGCGGGCGACGTTGCCGACGACTGGCACCGCGGCGCGCTGGTCGACGCCGCCGGCGACCACGTCGACCTGCTCGTCAACAACGCCTCGCTGCTCGGGCCGAGCCCGCAGCCGCCGCTCGGCCGCTACCCGATCGACATGCTCGAGCGGGTCTACAGGGTCAACGTCCTCGCGCCGATCGCGCTCGCCCAGCTCGTCCTCCCGCGCATGCCCGACGGCGGCACGATCGTCAACGTGAGCTCGGACGCCGCCGTCGAGCCGTACGCCGGCTGGGGCGGCTATGGGGCCTCGAAGGCCGCGCTCGATCAGTCCTCGGCGATCCTCGCCGAGGAGCACCCGGCGCTCCGCATCTACTCGGTCGACCCCGGCGACATGCGCACCCAGATGCATCAGGACGCATTTCCGGGCGAGGACGTCTCGGACCGCCCGCCGCCCGAGGACAGCGTGCCCGGTCTGCTCACGCTGATCGAGGGCGATCTTCCGAGCGGCCGCTACCGGGCGCGCGAGCTCGCGACCGTCGCGGCGGCATGAGCGCCCTGGCGTTCGAGCTCGAGCCCGACCTCGAGGCGCACGAGCCCCCGGAAGCCCGCGGCGTCGCGCGCGACGGCGTGAGGCTGCTCGTCGGCCGCCACGCGGACGGCTCGATCGAGCACCGGACGTTCAGCGACCTCCCGGAGTTGCTCGCGCCCGGCGATGTGCTCGTGATCAACGTGTCGGCCACGGTCCCGGCAGCAGTGCCGGCCCGGCGCCAAGACGGGGAACGCGTGCGCGTGCACTTCGCGACCCGCGCGCCGCACCTCGAGGACGACTGGCGGGTGGTGGAGATCCGTAGCGGCGACGGCAGTCGACCGCACCGCCTGCCCGCCGGCGAGTTACTGACGCTCCGCGGCGGCGCCACGCTCGAGCTGGTCGCGCCATACGCGTCCGGCGAGCGGCTGATGCTCGCGCGCTTCTGCTGCGAGCTGCTGGTCGACGAGTACCTCGACCGTCACGGCGAGCCGATCCGGTACTCCCACGTTCCGATCCCCTGGCCACTCGAGGCCTACCAGAACGTCTACGCGATCAGCCCCGGCAGCGCCGAGATGCCGAGCGCGGGCCGGCCGATCACGCGTGAGCTCATCTCTCGTCTGGTCGCGCGGGACATCGTCGTC
>Ga0335080_10008396_pt1 | contig 10767 bp, 7 predicted proteins | sample Lox_Sample_34_FD_206720 | JGI IMG/M metagenome (GOLD analysis project Ga0335080, IMG submission 206720) | Soil microbial communities from Loxahatchee National Wildlife Refuge, Florida, United States - Lox_Sample_3.4 | ecosystem: Environmental > Terrestrial > Soil > Wetlands | place: USA: Florida...
GACCGACGCCTTTCATTTCCTGCAGCTGCTGAGGCTGCGCGCGCAGCGCGGCCACGTCGGCGACGAGACCGGGCCCGTGCCGCACGCGGCGCCGAACCGCATCGACCCCTATGCCCTCAACGAGCTCGACCAGCGCATGCTCAAGGAGGCGCTGCGGCAGGCGCGGGGGCTGCAGAAGACGCTGGAGCTGACGCTGGCGAGGTGAGGGGCCCGATGCGCTGGCCGTGGCAACGACGGATCGACAGGCGGCGCGCGCGCGCCGCGCTGCCGGCGCCGATGCGCGCGCGCCTCGCGCAGCTGAAGCGCGCCGAGCTCGGGCTCGCGAGCGGGCGGCGGCTGCGCGCGACGCCGCTCGCGCTCGCGCGCTTCGTGGCGCTCGACCTCGAGACCACGGGTCCGCGCATGGACCGCGACCGGATCATCGCGATCGGCGCGGTCGCGGTCGCCGAGCGGGCGCTCAAGCATGCCGAGGCGTTCACGGCGGTCCTGCGGCAACGCGCGTCGAGCTCGGTCGACAACATCCTCGTCCACCAGATCGGCGGCCAGGAGCAGCTCGCGGGCGCGGACCCCAAGAGCGCGCTGCTCAGCTTCCTCGAGTTCCGGGGTGCGGCGCTCGCGGTGGCGTTTCGCGCCGAGTTCGACGCGACGGTGCTCGCGCGCGAGCTCGAGCTCGAGCTCGGGATCCGCGTGCCGCGCCGCTTCCTGGACCTCGCGCTCTTGCTGCCAGCGCTCTTCCCGGGCACGCAGAACGACACGCTCGAGGACTGGCTCGGGCACTTCGCGCTGGTGCCGATCGGCCGGCACGACGCGCTCGCCGACGCCTACACGAGCGCCCAGCTGCTGCTGATCGCGCTCGACGCCGCGCAGCGCCTCGGCGCGCGCACCACCGGGCACCTGATCGAGCTGGAGCGCGCGCAGCGCTGGCTGGGGCGGCGGCGCTAGCGATCGAGCGCCCAGCGCACGATCGTGTCGAGCACGGCCTCGCCGCGGCCGCCCTCGGCGCCCGGGTGGTTGATGAACACGACGACCGCGAGCGGCCGCTGCGAGCGGCTCGTGACCCAGCCGGCCACCGCGCCGACGCCGTTCAGGTGGCCGGTCTTGAGCCGGATCCGGCCCTCGGCGCCGATGTCGGCGAAGCGGCGCCTGAGCGTTCCGTCCTGGCCGCCGAGCGGCAGCGAGGCGGCGAGCTCCGGGAAGTAGCGGCTGCGGTAGGCGGCGCCCAGCACGCGTGCGAGGCCGTCGGCCGAGATCCGCGTGCGCCGCGACAGCCCCGAGCCGTTGTCGAGCACGAGCTCGGGGATCTCCAGGTGCTCGGCGGCGAGCCACTCGGCGAGCGCGCGCTCGCCGTTGGCGACGGTGGCCGGTGCGCCGAAGCGCTCGCTGGCGAGCGTCAGCACCAGCATCCGCGCCATCGTGTTGTTGCTGTACTTGTTGAGGAGCCGCACGACCTCGCCGAGCGACAGTGACTCGTACTCGACGAGCAGGCGCGCGTCCGGGGGCCGCGCCTCGAGCCTGAGCTTGCCCGCGAACTCCCCGCCCTGCTCGCGCCAGTAGCTGACGAAGGTGCCGAACGCGTAGTCGGGTGCGCGCATGATCGCGCGGCGCACGACGTTGACCTCGCAGTGCGCCGGCAGGCGCCCGGTCAGCGCGAGCCGGTCCGGGTCGTCCTCGTAGGTCGTGAAGGTGATCGACTTCGAGGCGCAGCCGCCATCGCCGCCCTTGAGCGCCGTCGCGAGCTTGAGGTTGACGGGCTCGGGATCGACGATGACCCGCACCCGGCCCGCGTCGTGGATGAAGTGGAACTCCGCCGCCTGGAAGTTCACCAGCATCGCGTCCGGCACGACGTTGTAGACGCGATCGCCGCGGCCGTCGAACTCGTCGGCGTCGGGCTCCTGCAGCGCGTACAGCGAGCGATCGATCACGAGGTCGCCGTCGATGCGCCGCACGCCGGCGTTGCGGAGCGCGCGCGCGAAGCGCCACCAGCGCTCGGCGGTCATGTACGGGTCGCCGCCGCCCTGGATCACGAGGTCGCCGGCGAGCCGGCCGTCGCTGAGCGCGCCGCTCGCGTAGGCGCGCGTCGTCCAGTGGTAGCTCGGCCCGAGCTCCTCGAGCGTCGCGTAGCTCGTCACGAGCTTGATCGTCGAGGCGGGGCTCCTCGGCTCGCGGGCGTTGAGCTCGAGATAGGACTGGCCGGTCAGCGCGTCGCGCACGACGATGCTGACCGCCGAGGCCGGCAGCCCCTGGCTGTGCAGGACCTGCTCGAGGCGCGGGGGCAGGGCGGCGTCGACGCGGCCGGCGAGGCCCGCGGCGGCCACGGCGATGAGGGCCGCGAGCGCGCGGCGGGACGGCGGTATCATGCAGGCGCAGTGTAACGGCGACGCCGCCCCGGGGGTACGGCTGCAACTTTGCCCGCCGCGGCATTGTCTATGCAGGCACAATCCCGGAACTAGAGGAGCGGACGTATGGGTCGAGGGTCGCGCGTTGCCGGCATTCTGGCGGGCGTGTTGTTCACAGGACTCGGTCTGGTCGCGTGTTCGCGCACCGCCGAGCGGGCCTCGGGGCTGGTCGCGACGGCGCCCGCCGTGACGCCGCTGCCGGTCAGCCCCGGCACGAGCGCCGCGGCGGCGCGCGGCCTGCCGGACTTCACCGACATCGTCGCGCGCAACGGCCCGGCGGTCGTCAACATCGCCGTCCTCGAGAAGAGCCGGCCGGCGTCCTTCGACGAGGGCGCGCCGGACGACCCGCTGCACGACTTCCTGCGCCGCTTCGGCGTGCCGCCGCGCGGCACGCCGCAGCCGGCGCGCGGCGAGGGCTCGGGCTTCATCGTCGGTGCCGACGGCACGATCCTGACGAACGCGCACGTCGTCGCCGACGCGCGCGAGGTCACGGTCCGGCTCACCGACCGGCGCGAGTTCACGGCCAAGGTCGTCGGCGTCGACCCGCAGTCCGACGTCGCCGTCATCAAGATCGACGGCAAGGACCTGCCGACGGTGCGCATCGGCGATCCCGCGAAGCTGCGCCCCGGCGAATGGGTCGTCGCGATCGGCTCGCCGTTCGGCTTCGACAACAGCGTGACCGCCGGCATCGTCAGCGCGCTCTCGCGCTCGCTGCCGGACGGCCAGTACACGCCGTTCATCCAGACCGACGCCGCGGTGAACCCGGGCAACTCCGGCGGGCCACTCTTCAATATGGCCGGCGAGGTCGTCGGCATCAACTCGCAGATCTACAGCCGCACCGGCGGCTTCATGGGCATCTCGTTCGCGATCCCGATCGACATCGCGATCGGCGTCAAGGACCAGCTCGTCAAGACCGGCCACGTGCAGCGCGGCCGGATCGGCGTGCTGGTGCAGGAGGTCGGCCAGCAGCTCGCCGACTCCTTCGGACTCGACCGGCCGCGCGGCGCGATCGTCGCCCAGGTCGAGGCCGGCGGCCCCGCAGCCAAGGCCGGCATCAAGTCGGGCGACGTGATCCTCGCGGTCGACGGCCGGCCGATCGAGCACTCGGGCCAGCTGTCGGCGGTGATCTCGCAGATCCGGCCGGGCAGCAAGGTCGAGCTCGAGATCTGGCGCGAGCGCGCGAGCCGCAAGATCAGCGTCGACGTCGGCGAGTTCAAGGACGCCCAGGTCGCGCAGAACGAGCGCGCCGAATCCGGGCACGGCGCGCGGCTCGGACTCGCGGTCCGGCCGCTGACTCCGGCCGAGAAGCGCGCCGCGGGCATCGACGGCGGGCTGCTCGTCGAGGACGTGGACGGCCCGGCGGCCGAGGCCGACGTGCGCCCGGGTGACGTGATCGTCGGCGCCAACGGCCAGCGCGTCGCGACGCTCGGCGAGCTCGAGGCGCAGGCGGCGAAGTCGAAGCGCTCGATCGCGCTGCTCGTCAACCGTGGCGGTACCACGATCTTCATCCCGCTGAAGCTCGGCGGCTGAGGCGGTGCGTCCCCTCGGCACGCTCGCGGCACTCGTCGGGCTCGTTGGCCTTGCGGTGGCGCCCGCGGCCCCGGCCGACCCTGGCGCGCCGATCCGCGACTGCGCCGAGTGCCCGGAGGTCGTGCGCGTGCCGGCCGGCACCTTCGTGATGGGCACGCCGGGCGCGGATCCGCACCTGACGCGCGCCGAGTCGCAGGCGGTGATCGTGCGCATCGCCAAGCCCGTCGGGATCGGCCGGCTCGAGGTCACGCGCCGCGAGTATCGCGCCTTCGTCACCGACTCCGGCTACGACGCGCACGGGCCGTGCATCACCTGGGACGAGACGCTGTCGCGCTTCAACGCCGATCGCAACCGCGGGCCCGACAACCCGGGGCGGCCGCGCGAGGTGCGCGACGACCACCCGGTCGCGTGCGTCAGCTGGAGCGACGCGAAGGCCTACGTGCAGTGGCTCGCGCGCCGCACCGGCAAGCCGTACCGCCTGCCGTCCGAGGCCGAGTGGGAGTACGCGGCACGCGCCGGCAGCACCGCGCGCTGGCCGTGGGGCGATTCGGCCAGCGACGGCTGCGACTTCGCGAATCTCTATGATCTGTCGAGCCGCGAGTCGTACGCGTTCGGCTGGGAGCCGACGCGCTGCCGCGACAGCTATCCCGACGTCGCGCCGGCCGGCGCACTCCGGGCCAACGCCTTCGGGCTCTACGACATGATCGGCAACGTCGCCGAGTGGGTCGAGGACTGCTACACCGACAGCTACATCGGCCGCCCGCGCGACGGGCGCGCCTGGGTGTGGGCCGGCGGCTGCAGCCGGCGCGTCGTGCGCGGAGGCAGCTGGGTGACGCCCGCCGATCGCGCGCGCAGCGCCTACCGTGACTCGGCCGAGATCGGCACCCGCGCCGACCACCTGGGCTTCAGGGTCGCGCTCGACCTCGACGGCCGGCCGGAGGCGCGCTGAGATGCGGCGCATCGCGTGCCTGTTCGGCTTCGGACTCGTCGCGGCGGCGCTGGCGCAGCCGCAGCCCGGCGCGAAGAACGCCTCAGCCGGCGCGGCGACTCCCGCGCCGGCGAGCGGCGGCGCCATCCGCGACTGCCCGACCTGCCCCGAGATGGTCGTCGTGCCGCCCGGCACCTTCGTGCTCGGCACGAGCGCCGATGCGCACGAGCGCGACGCCGAGCGCGGCGAGTCGCCGCCGCTCGCGGTCACGATGTCGCGCGCGTTCGCGATCGGTCGCACCGAGATCACGGTCGCCCAGTTCCGCGAGTTCGTCGCCGCGACCCAGTACGCGGCGGCCGGCGACTGCCGGATCGCGAGCGGCGGGGCGTGGCTGAGGCTTCCCGATCGCAACTGGACGCAGCCCGGTTTTGCGCAGCCGCAGGCCGACAACGAGCCGGTCGTGTGCGTCAGCTGGGACGACGCGAAGGCCTACACCGACTGGCTGACCAAGCTCACCGGCAAGGTCTACCGGCTGCCGTCCGAGACCGAGTGGGAGTACGCCGCGCGCGGCGGGACGACGACGCCGCGCTACTTCGGCGATCGCGACTCCGACGAGGACTCGGTGCTGTCGGTCGCGTGCGACTACGCGAACGTCTATGACGCCTCGGCGGTCGTCGAGCTGCCGTTCGGATATCCGAGCGCGCGCTGCAGCGACGCCCACACCTACACGGCGCCGGTCGCGAGCTTCAAGCCGAACGCCTTCGACCTCTACGACATGATCGGCAACGTCCGCGAGTGGCTGCACGACTGCTACACGGGCAGCTACGTCGGCCGGCCGCCGGACGGCCGCGCCTGGGAGTGGGCCGGCGGCTGCGAGCTCAGAGGCGTGCGCGGCGGCTCGTGGGCGACGCGCCCGAGCGAGAGCCGCGCGGCGATGCGCGGCGGCGAGCCGCAGGGACTACGGCAGTCCGACCTCGGGTTTCGGGTCGTGCGCGAGCTCTGACTAGGGCGTTGAGTCCGCGAGCGCGTCGGCGACCGCGGCGAAGAACGCGTAGGTCTCGGCCTCCTTCTTGTCGTCCCAGGCATGCAGCCAGCTCGAGAGCTTGACGACGACGAGCTTCTGCACCGGGTCGACCAGGACGAACTGGCCGTGGATGCCCTGCGCCGTGAAGCGGTGATTGGCGCCCGGCAGGCACCACCACTGGTAGCCGTAGCCGAGCGGGTAGCCGGGCATGAGCTTCCCGTAGTCGACGTACGGGTCGGCCGGCCGGGTCGCCGCCTCGACCCACCCGGCCGGCAAGAGCTGCGCGCCGTGCCACTGGCCGAGGTTGGCGAACAGCAGGCCAAATCGCCCGTAGTCGCGCAGCCGCACCTGCAGCCCCCCGCCCGCGACCTCGCGGCCGGCCGATCCCGGCTGGTCGAGGATCCAGCGCGCCGGCGCCTCGGCACCGAGCGGGCGCCACAGCTTCTCCGACAGGTACGCCGAGAGCGACTTTCCGGTGACGCGCGCAACGAGCGCGCCCAGGATCTCGGTGTTCGCGGTCGCGTAGTAGAAGCGCGTGCCGGGTGCGTATGCGCCCTTGAACGAGCGCGCGAAGTCGTAGAGCCCGCCGTGGCCGCGGCTGATGAGTGCGGCGAAATTCGCGATGTCGGACTCGCGCTCCTCGTATTCCTCGGTGAAGCTCGTGCCGGTCGCCATCTGCAGCACCTGCTTGATGGTCGCCTGCTCGTAGGCCGAGCCCTTGAGCTCGGGAAGGTAGCCGAGGACGGGGTCGTCGACGCTCTTGATCTTGCCGTCGGCGATCGCGAACCCGACCAGCGTCGAGACGAACGACTTGCCGGTCGAGAACGACATGAAGAGGTCGCTCTGATCGGCGCCCTGGTAGTAGCCCTCGAACAGGATCTGGTCGCCCTTCAGGATCAGGAGCCCCGTCGTGTCGGTGCGCGCGACGAAGTCGGCGATCGAGAGCGTGGCCTCGTCGAAGCGGTAGTGGACGTCGAAGGAGGTCGTGGGCGGGACGAGCGCCGAGGGCACGCGACTCGTCGCGATGCGCCGCGTCGGGAAGCTCTCCTCGATCGAGCGGAAGGTCACCGCGGGCGTCTGGGTCGTGAACATGCCGGCCGGCGGCGGCACGCCATCGCCCGCGTCGAAGGCGGGCGCCGCGACGAGGTCCTTCGGCGCGAGGCGCTGTCCGGCGCCGAAGGTCGCGGACGCCGCGCACGCGAGCGTGGCGGCGATCACTAGGGCAGTCACTCTACGCAGCATGGAATCTCCTCGGGCGCAGGCACTCCGCGGCCGCGCGTTGCACGCGCGGCCGGGGTTCGCCGGCAGGGAGCGCCGGCGGTTGCGTTACATCAGAACCTCTGACCGAACGACAGCCCGACGAGCCGCGGCCGGATCGGGATCACGTTGATGAGGCTGCAGGTCTCGGGCGCGCAGGTCGTGTAGCGGATCTGCTCGCCGCGCTTGTCGGTGAGGTTCTCGATGAAGAACTCCGCGGTCCAGTTGCCGCGCTGCACGCCGGTCGAGAAGTCGAAGCTCGCGTAGCCGGGCTGCATGCCGAGCACCTGGTTGTCCTGGGTGCGCAGGCTCGGGACGACGTCCGACTGGTACACGCCCGCGAGCTGCACGTGCGCCTCGCCCGCGCCGGTGCTCCACTCGTAGCGCGCGATCGCGTTGCCCTTGACCTTCGAGGACACCGGCAGCCGCGAGCCGGACGGCGCCAGGATCGAGTTGCCGGGGTCGCTGCAGGAGTTGTCGGGGCTCGGCGAGTTGCAGGCGTTCTGCGTCAGCTTCGCATCGGCGTAGGTCAGCGATGCCGACAGCATCAGAGCGTCGGTTGCACGCCACTGCACGTCGCCCTCGATGCCCTGGCTGCGCGAGCGGCCGGCATTGACGATCTCGGTGATGCTGTTGGCCTGCAGGTCGGCGAGCGCAAACTGCGCGTCCTTCCAGATCTCGTAGAAGAGCGCCGCGTTGATGCGCAGCCGGTGGTTCAGCCAGGTGGTCTTGGTGCCGAGCTCGAAGTTGGTCAGGTAGTCGGGCGTGTACGGCGCGATGCCGGTGAGGCGGTTGACGCCGCCCGGACGGAAGCCCGTCGACCAGGTCGCGTACACCATCCGGTCGGGGTCGAACTTGTAAGTCAGGTTGATGCGGTGCGTCTCGCTCGACTTGGTCGCACGGTAGTCGATGTTGTCGCACGGCCGCACCGGGTTATTCGCATTCACCGGCGTGAAGCACTGCGCGGTGCCGTGCGACGAGTAGCCGCTGTCCGTATCGAAGCCGAAGAACCCGTACACGGTGTTGTCGTAGTGGAAGGCCCGGATGCCACCGGTGAGCGTCAGTCCACCGACGATGTCCCAGGAGAGGTCGGTGAAGAGCGCCGAGTCGCGGTCGGTGCGCGTCTGGGAGTTCAGGTACAGCACGCCCGGCAGGCCCTGCAGCGACTCGGCGTTGCCGAGAGACGGGTCCAGCAAGGCAGGGTCGGCGACGGCCGGGTCGGCCAGGTTTGCGATCCGGTACTCATCGCGCGTGTCGTTGCGCTGGCGCTGCAGGAAGGCGCCGGCCACGAAGCGCACCCGCCATTCCTTGGGCGATGCGATCCGCAGCTCGTGTGACTGCTTCGTGAACAGGTTGTAGCTGACGAGCGTCTGCGCCGGGCTGATCAGGTTCCCGGCGCTGTCGTGGAAGTAGTTTCCGTAGCCGCCGAGCGCGTCGTAGAAGAACGAGTAGTCGCTGTAGTCCGAGATCGTGAACACGTTGCGCTTGATGTAGCCGGCGGCGTACACGAGGTCGAAGTTCGCGATCTTGCCCTGCACCGCGAGCGTCGCCATCCACCAGTTGTCGCGGTTGGTCTCCGGCGAGTAGCGGGCGATGTTGAGATCGCCGGTGCCGCCGAGCGTGTAATTCGCGCCGTTGAGGTCCGTGACCGAGGTCGCGAACGGCGTGTAGGCAAACTGGCCATTCGCCGTCTGGCGCTGCGTCATCACGGTCGGCGTGACGCTCCAGTCGTCGCTCAGGTCAACCTTGAGCGCCGCGCGACCGCCGGCGGTGTCGACGTAGTTCGAGTTCTTCTCGACGAACAGCGAGTTGTCGCGCACGGCGCCGGAGGTCGGGTAGACCTGCGGGGAGCCCTGCACGACGCTGATGTAGCCGCCGTCGTGCTGCGCCCAGGCGACGAGGCGCACCGCGGCGTGCTCGGCGAGCGGCAGGTTGACGAAGCCCTCGACCTTCGCGCCCGGGTCGCCCTTCGTGAAGGTATTGGCGGTGAGGTCGTAGCCGCCTTCGGTCTTCGTCGGGTCGGGCTTGTTGGTGATGATGCGCATCGTGCCCGTTTCGGAGCTCGCGCCGAACAGCGTTCCCTGCGGGCCCGACAGCACCTCGACGCGCGCGATGTCGTAGATGTGCACGTCGAGGTTGTTGGCGATCGTCGTCACCGGCATTTCGTCGACGTACACGCCGACCTGCGGCTGCGAGCCGACATGCAGGCCGTCGCCGCCGTTGGTGATGCCGCGCAGGTAGAGCTGCGCCTGGCCGGGGCCGTAGCTCTGCACCGACAGGCTCGGCAGGTACTTTGCGTAGTCGTCGAAGGTCGTGACCTGCAGCTCCACGAGCTTCTTGGCGTCGAAGGCCTGGATGCTGATCGGCACGCTCTGCAGGTTCTCGGACCGTTTCTGCGCCGTCACGACGATTTCCTCGAGCGCGTTGCCGGCGCTCGGACTCGGCGCCTGCTGCGCGCGCGCCGGCGAGGTGCCGGCGAGGATCGCGGAAGTCAGATAGAACAATGGCTTGACGATGAGCGGCGTCCTCTGGCGGAGCCGGCGTGACGGTTTGCTCAAGATGGTCCCCTGCAGGGCCGGTGGCCCGATTGTTATCTCTAAGGAGCGCTGAAGAACCAGATGTCAGCACACCCCACGCGGGCTGTGCAAGGGTGCCGGGACGACGCCGATCAGACCCGGATCCGGCGCCACGCGCCCGAGTGCCAGCGCAGCCAGAGCCCCGTGCCGAGCGCGACGACGTAGCCGACCGAGACGCTCCAGCCGCCGATCGCGCCGAGCCCGAACTGCGGCAGGAAGTGCACCCAGCCCGCGCCCGGCGCGAAGGTCACGCAGTGCGTCAGCGGCACCCACAGCCCCCACGACAGCACCGTGACGATCAGCGCCGGCACCCGGACGTCGCCGGCGCCGCGCAGGCTGAAGTTCGAGCCGAGATTGAGGCCGTCGAACACCTGGTAGCAGGCCGCGAGCCAGATCAGCGAGGCGCCGAGCGCGACGACCTCGGCGGCGTGCGGATCGGCCGGGTTCACGAAGAGCGGCAGCAGCCACGGACTCGCGAGCGCGAGCAGCACCCCGACGACGCCCATGAACGCCATCGCGAGCCGGATGATCGCGTTGCCGACGCGACCCGCCCAGTCGAGGTCGCGCGCGCCGATCGACTGGCCGACGAGCGTGGTGCCCGCCATGCCGATGCCGACGCCCGGCATGTAGGCGAGCGAGGTCATCATCATGACGATCTGCGTCGCGGCGCCGGCGACCGTCGAGACGCTGACCAGCATCAGCTGGAAAAGCGCGAGCCCGGCGAGGTCCGCGGTGACCGCGAACCCCATCGGCACGCCGACCGCGAACTGGCGCAGGATCGTGGTGCGCCGCCACGCGAGCTCGGGCCGGTAGCGATGCCGGAAGCGGGGACCCACGAAGAACGCGAGCGCGACGCCGAGCCCGGCGACCTCGGCCGCGACGGTTCCCCATGCGGACCCCGCCATGCCGAGGCCGACGTGGAACATGAAGTACTGGTTGAATGGCACGTTCGTGACCGCCATCACCAGCGTCACGATCAGCGTCAGGCGCGTGCGACCGACGCCGTTGAAGAAGCCCGTCACCGACCAGACCAAGAGCCCGAGGGGACCGCCGACG
>Ga0335080_10008397_pt1 | contig 10766 bp, 9 predicted proteins | sample Lox_Sample_34_FD_206720 | JGI IMG/M metagenome (GOLD analysis project Ga0335080, IMG submission 206720) | Soil microbial communities from Loxahatchee National Wildlife Refuge, Florida, United States - Lox_Sample_3.4 | ecosystem: Environmental > Terrestrial > Soil > Wetlands | place: USA: Florida...
GCCCCCTCGGGGCCCGGCGCCCCGGCAAGACCGAGATCGTCTTCGGTCCCTCCGGCCACTACTTGACGTCAACCTCGCAGCTCAGCGCCAACGGCACGAGCTTCTCGGTGACCCGGCAGTAGCTCGCCGCCGCACCCTCGCCGGACGCCCTGAGTCGCGCCCCTGGCGGGACGCCCTGAGTCGCGCCGAGCCTAGCCGGACGGCCTTGTCACCCCCGGTCCGCGGAGCACCTCGCCGCTGCGCACGCCGGTATGGGCTCCCTCCCAGACGACTGCCTCGCCGTTCACGAAGACGTAATCCATGCCCTCCGCGTAGCGGTGAGGCACGTTCTCGAAGGGCGCGCTATGCGGGTAGGGGTCGGTCGCCCGGTCGTGCACGCGTTCGAGGTCGAAGACCACGAGGTCGGCGCGGGCTCCAGGGCGCAGCACGCCGCGGTCCCACAGCCCAAAGCGCTGGGCCGGCATCGAGGTCATCTTGCGCACCGCATCCTCGAGGCGCAGCACGGCGCGGTCGCGCACGAAGCGCTCGAGCACGCCGGGGTACTCGCCGAAGCTGCAGGGCCAGTAGGCCGCCGGCTCGTCCGGGCCCGGCAGGGCCTGCACGAGGCCGTCCGACGAGATCATGCAGAGCGGGTGGCGCAGCACGACCTCGAGCTCGACCGGGTCGATGTACTCGAAGATGGCGACGATCGCGTCGCGCTCCTCGACGATGAGATCGAGGTATGTCTCGAGCGGGTCGGCGCCGCGCGCCGCGGCGATGTCGGCGATCGAACGGCCGAGCAGCGCGGTGTCGACGGCGTGCAGCACGACGATGCGCTCGAAGCGCCCGTGGCGCAGCAGGCCGGCGTAGCCCGGGCCGGGGCGGGCGTCGTCGGCGGCGATCTCGGCGCGCAGCGCGACGCGGCGAGCCGGATCGCCGAGCACCGCGACGAGCTCGTCGACAGAGAGGCTGTGCAGCGGCTGGGGCAGTGCCCGCGAGAGGCGTGGCGCGAGCTCCGTGTGGGCGTCGTTGTCGAGCGTGACGTCGGCGCCGCGAGCACGGGCGCGCTCGATCACGGCGAGGTTCTCGGCGGCCGGCGGTCCTCCCCACTTCGGCGCGTTGTGCGAGACCTGCACGGGCAGGCCGCTCTCGGCGCCGACGCGCACCGCTTCCTCGACGGCGGCGACGATCGTCTCGCGCTCGCCGCGCACGTGGCTGGTGTAGATGCCGTCGTACTGCTTGACGATCCGCGCCAGGGCGATCAGCTCCTCGGTCGAGGAGTAGCAGCCCGGCGGATAGACGAGGCCGGTCGACAGACCGAAGGCGCCCGCCGTCATGCTCTCGGCGAGCAGGCGGCTCATGTGGGCGAGCTCGCGCTCGCCGGCCGGACGCTCGTCGAAGCCCATCGCCGCGACGCGCAGCGCGCCGTGGCCCACCAGGGCGGCGACGTTGATGGCGCAGCCGCCACTCTCGATGGTCGCGAGGTAGTCGGCGAAGCTGCGCCAGGTCACGAGCGGCGCATCCCAGTAGCTCTCCCACATGGTGGCGAAATCGGCGAGGCGGCTGTCTTCGACGGGCGCCGCCGACATACCGCAGTTGCCGACGACGTGTGTGGTCACCCCCTGGTAGATGGCCGATTCGGCGCCGGGATCGGTGAGCACCGTGAGGTCGGAGTGGGTGTGGGGATCGACGAAGCCGGGCGTCACGTAGCGCCCGCCGGCGTCGATCACGAGCGGCCCGCGACCAGCGCGGCGCGACTGGCTGCCGGCCGGCCGGATGGCGGCCACGCGGCCGGCCTCGAGCTCGATGTCGGCCGCCACCCAGGGATTGCCGGCACCGTCGATCAGCCGGCAGCCGGTCAGGATCACGGGCCGGGTGTCGGCCGCCGTACTCACCACTCACCTGCACGGCACGAGCAACGCGCGATCACGACTCGTCTCCGGCGTCCCAGGCGTAGGCCCGCACCGGCGAGCCGTCGCCGTCGGCCAGCTTGAGCGGCACGAACGCGCAGCGCAGCGGCCGCGCTACCGGCAGGCGATCGAGGTTCGTCAGGTTCTCGACGATCAGCACGTCGCGCCTCAGCAGGATCTCGTGCACGTGGGTCGAGCCCCGCACCGAGCTGTCGACGTTGAAGGCGTCGGTGCCCACGAGGGTGATGCCGGCCGCCACGATGGCCTCGCACGCCGGCGCCCCGAGGAAGGGATGGCGCAGCATCGCCGCGCCGCCCCAATGGCGGTCCCAGCCCGTGCGCAACAGCAGGGCGCCGCCCGGCGGCGCGGCGGCCAGTGCCTCAGCGAGCGCGGCCGCGGCGATCTCCTCGTCGTCGCCGGCCTCGATCGCCGCGACGACACCGGGCACGACGAACCGCTCGAGCGGATAGCGGTCGATGGTGCGTCCGTCGGACACGTAGTGGGCGGCCGCGTCGATGTGCGTGCCGCTGTGACTGCCGAGCGCGAGGCGCAGCACGCGCCACGGCTCCTCCTGCGGCGACGCGGCGAGCTCGACGACCGGGTCGCCCGGATAGATGGGCATGCCGCTCTCCAGCGTGTGACTCAGGTCGACGATGGCCATGGCCGGGCTCCTTTGCCGCGCTCGAACGCTCACCTCAGGCGGCAACAGCCTACCCGGCGGCAGGCGTTGGGAGAAGGGCGCGACCGCAAAGTTCGGACCCCGGGTCGGGCAGCATGCCTCGAACGACCCGCACGCGCGGCGAGGTCAGGGAGCCGGGTCCAGCGCGGCCGGCGTGGCGGCCCCGCTGCTCGCCGGGCCGGGGCTGGCGGTGTCGCTGGGCGTCGGGGTCGGCGTGACGCTCTCGGAGGGCGTCGGGCTCGGCGTGACCGTCTCGCTCGGCGTCGGGCTCGGAGACGGGCTCGGCGAGCTCGCGGCGACCTGGAAGTAGAAGAACGCCTGATCGCTGTTCGCGCTGTCGGCCGGCACCTGCACGAAGTAGCGCCCCGGCGCCAGGCTGTGCGCCGGCCGGAGCTCGAGCGTCGTGCGGCCGAGGCGACGCACGCTCGCCGCCACGGCGGCGTGTGAGCGATAGGCGACGATCGTGTAGTGATCCAGCCGCACAGGCCCGCGGGCACGCATGACCACGGTCACCGTGGGCGCGACGGTAGCCGACGTTCTGGGGAAGTTCGGCAGCTCGGGAGAGGGGCGCAGCTTGTAGAAGCCGCCGGACGTGCTCAGGTAGGCGCCGCTCCCCTGGCCCTTGAGATCGGCGATCAGGGTGGGGTGCGACGCCTGTGACAGGCGCAGGACCTGGGGCAGCACCAGCAGCGCGAGCACGACGACGGTGAGCACCCCGACGAGAGCCGTCGCCCGCGCCGGACCGAAGCGTGCGGCGCGAGACGGCGCCACGCCCGGTCGCAGGCCGAACGGCGGGTCCGGCGGCCTGCGCTGAGGCACCGAAGGTCCGCCGTCTTCGTGCGCGTGTCGCCTGCTCCGCTGTGTCATAGCCCCCCAACTGCGCTTGGTCGGATGCGTCATGGTCCCCCAGGACTGTCGCGCACGGCACTTTTCGAGGTGCTGCTGTTCCACGCTCCCGATGCGGCATAACCGTTCCCCGTTCGCCGTGGCTCGAATCGGGCCGGCAAACGCGCATCGATACGTCTACACTGCCGGGCGACGCCCGCGGTCTGCCTTCGCGCGCCGTTCCGCCTCGGCCGCCGAGGCCACATCGACGGCGTAGTGACGCCGCTGCTGCAGCAGCAGCAGACCGGCGGCGGCGAGGGGGATGAGCATGAGGAGAAACGCCACCTGCAGACCATCGACCCGGCGCAGCCCCGCGGCGCCGCTCACCGCCACGCTGCCGGAGGGACCGATCGTGGCCGGCCCGCCGCCGAACTGCTCCGAGACGAGGCCGAACAGCAGCGGGGCGAAGGCTTCGAGCGTGAAGCGCATGGCCGTGCGCACGCCTTCGGCCCGCCCCCAGAGCTGGGCCGGCACGACGTCGAGCCTGGCGGCGTCGAGCGGCGGGTTCGGCGCCGCCAGGGCAGCGGCCCCGAGCATGAGCAGCGGCAGCGACAGCAGAAGGGTGCGCGACAGCAGGCCGGGCAGCACGAGGGCGGCGGCCGCCAGATAGCCGACGCCGCCCACCACCAGCCGGGCATCCAGGTGACCGCGCTCGAGGAGCCGGTCGGCGGTGCGGCCGGCGACGAGCAGGCCGAGCACCGCGGCCCCTCCCACCACCGCCAGCAATGCGATCGTCAGGCCCTGGTCGATACCGAAGTGGCCGCGCACGTAGAGCACGACGAACGTACGCAGTCCCGCCAGGAAGAAGTAGCCGAGCGACGAGGCCACGATGATGATCACGTTGGTGCGCACCAGCAGCACGTAGCGGACGGCTTGCCACGTGTTCATGCGAGCCGGATCAGAGGCGGCCGCCACCACCTCCTCGTCTGGTGCGACCCCCTGCTCTTCGACCTGCCGGAGCACGGTGTCGTCGGCACGGCCGTCGCCCGCCCCGCCCGCCCGCGCCCCGCTCTCGCCGCGCGCGATGTCCGGCAGCTCGGCGGCCTCCTCGGCGGAGACGATCTCGGCGGCACCGGGCTCCAGCCGGCTCTGACCGCCGCGCGCGGGCTCGGGGAGGTACCTGTGCAGCGCCCAGGCGAGCGCCACGCTGGGTATGGCAAGGACGATGAAGCCGGCGCGCCAGCCGAGCAGACCCGAGACAAGACCGGCCACCACGACGCCGAACCCGGCGCCGGCGAGCTCGCCCGTGATGATGAAGCTGTAGATCCTGCTGCGTTCGCCGGGGGGAAAGAGGTCACCGGTGAGCGAGGCGACCGTGGGGCCGGCGGTCGCCGTGACCGCACCCAGCGCGAGCCGCGTGAGCACGAGCATCGCGTACGACGTCGAGAGACCGCTCACTGCCTCGGCAGCGCCCCAGAGCAGGATGCTGACGCTCAACAGCCGGACCCGGCGGGTCTTGTCGGTGAGGATCCCGACCGGGACGGTCGCGAGCGCCCCCACCAGTGACGAGACGGTGACGAGAAGCCCGAGCTCCACGTTGCTGATCTGCAGACCGGGGCTGAGCTGGGCGGCGATCGCCCCGACGGCCGCGCCGTCGGCGCCGTTCAGGGCCAGCACGAGGGCGAGCAGCAGGACGACCCGCCGGCGCGCCGGTCCCCCGAGCTCGTCGGTCAGCCTGTCCGCGCCTCGCTGCAGCCCGCGCCGCAGATGGGCGCTCGTTGCCGCTCCCGTGACTCGCGGGAGTCGCCGCTGCCACCGTTCGAAGGCGATGTGACGTCCTTCTGTCGTGACCCCGCAGCCGGAGCACTCGCTCCGCTAGGTTCACCGTTCCCGCCCCGGCCCCGGCCCACCACAGCGCATCGCTCGTCGCCAGTTGCCGGCGGGCTTCGCTGGGGCGGGACCGGCTTGATGGCCCGGCCGGCCGAGGCGGAGGCCGCCAGCGGTCCCGGGTGGTATCGTGAGACCAAGCCCGTACACGACACGTGAGGCCACGCTCTGCTGCGCCACGTCATCATGTTCGACCACGACGGCGTGCTCGTCGACTCGCTCGAGGTGTTCACCGCCGCCTTCACCGCTGCCTGTCGCAAGCACGGCCATCCCGACATCGCGACCGCCGAGCACGTCGTGGCCCTGTTCCACGACAACGTCTACGACTGCATGCGGGCGCGCGGCATGACCCCCGACGTCATCGCGGCGATCATCTCCGACACGGCCGCCGCGCTCACCGTCGCTCCCGACCTGCGCCCGTTCCCCGGGGTGGCCGAGCTGCTGCGCGGCCTCTCGCGCCGCTTCGACGTCGTGGTCGTGACCTCGAACGAGAGCGCCGTGGTGCACGGCTTTCTGGCGCGCGCCGGGCTGGCCGGCGAGGTGTCCGAGATCCTCGGGGTCGAGGTCGACGCGAGCAAGGTGAACAAGATCGCCACCGTCATGAGCCGGTACCCCGGCCAGGAGCGCTGCTTCTACGTGGGCGACACGAGCGGCGACATGCTCGAGGGCGCCGCCGCCGGCGCGACGCCGCTGGGCGCCGGCTGGGGCTGGCATGGTCCGGCCGTGCTGGCGGCGGCCGGCGCCGCCTACGTCGCCGCCACGCCGGCCGATCTGCTGGCCTACGTCCTGGACGGCTCCCCGGCTTCTTAGATCCGAACCGTCACCGCGGCCGGTGCACGAGCCAGCCCTGCCGCTCGGCGAGGTCGATCGCTGCCGCGACCGTCTCGTTCGCGTCGGCTCGCCCGCCCACGTATCGGCCGGCGCCAGCCCGGCCGCCGACCGCGGGCCCGTTCCCCGCAGGCCCGGCGCCGGTCTCGGCAGGCGCCAGCGAGAAGAAGGCGTCGTCGGGGCGTCCCGGCACGTAGTCGAGCACGCGGTGCAGCGAGGCCGTCAGGCCGGGGTTCACGATGCAGAGGTGAAAGGCGATGGCTTTGGCGCGCGGCTCCGGAGCCTTGCCGGGAGCCAGGTAGCCGGCCAGCTTGTACGGGTTGCTGAGCAGCGAGATCGCGGCGTCGAGGGCGCGCAGCAGGCCTTCGAGGGCGCTTCCCGTGGCGTCGCGCACGACATGGAACCACAGTACGGGCGGCTGCTCGGCGAGCACCTTGGCGATGTCGCGCCGGATGCTGTCGTCGTGCTCCGACTTGCCCGACCGCCCGCCCGACGTGAACTCGATCGCAAGGGCCGGCGCGTCGGCGTCGCCCCGGTAGAGGGCGAGGTCGATCAGCGCCCGCTGCGCGCGGGGTCCCGAGGCACGGCCCGCGAAGCGGTAGGAGAGCCGGGTCGGCGCTTCGGCGGCCAGCGCCCACGACGACGCCTCGCGGTCTGCGAGCAGGGCCGCGACGAGCGCCATGCGAGCCTCCTGCTCGCCCACGCGGCATTCCTTGCCCTTCATCGGCAACACAAGGCGCGGCCACGGCACGCCGGGCTCACCCAGGGCAAAGCGGTAGGCGTCCCAGATGATCCGGTCGCCCGCGCGGCAGAGCTCCGCCAGCCACTCCTGATCGATCGCGGGTCCCGCCACGCGCCCTCCGCCAACGTCGCTCACGCCGTCGCTGCCGTAGCCGTCGCCGCTGCCGTCGCTGTCGCTGTCGCTGTCGTCGCCGTCGCCCTCGCTGCCGTGGTCGTGTCGACGTGCAGTCTACCGCGCCGGCTACGCCCGGCACGCTTGGAAACTCCCCTCCGGTGGGTACATTTTTCGCGAGATGCAGCGGAAGATGACCATCGACGTCCCCCTGAGCGTGGCCTACGGCCTCGGCGACCTCCGCACCGTGCGCGAGGAGCTGCGCCTCTACCTCGAGGGCCGCGCCCTGCCGCCCGAGGTCACCTACGACCTGCTCACCTGCGCGCAGGAGGCCTGCAAGAACGCCCTGCGCTTCGCCGGCACGCCGCGCGGTGTCCACGCGTCGATCCTGGTCCTGCCTCACGAGGTCGTCATCACGGTGCGCGACTTCGGCGCCGGATTGGCCGTGCGGCCCGACGCCTCGCTGCCGCCCGACCCCTACAGCGAATCGGGCCGCGGCCTGTTCCTGATGGCGGCCCTCATGGACCGCGTCGAGGTGCGGGTGAGCGACGGCACGCAGGTGCGGCTGCACAAGCTGCTGCCGCTCGTCGATGCCGCGATGCTCGAGCAGGCCGCGTAGACGCTTCGCTGCGGCGGCCCGCGATGTCGCGCTCGGTCTCTCTGTCGTTCACGGAAGGATCGTGGTGAGGGCAAACTGGGTGCGCTTCGGCGAGATCGAGGTCGAAGGCAGGCGCTACGACCACGATCTCGTCATCGACCGGGGCCGGATAGCCAAACGGAGCAAGAAGGCGTCGAAGCCCTACAGGGCAAGGTTCGGCCACACGCCGCTCTCCGCCGACGAAGCGATCCCCTGGGGCGGCAACCGCCTGATCGTCGGGACCGGCGCCTCGGGCAGTCTGCCGATCATGCCCGAGGTCTGGCGCGAGGCCCAGCGCCGCCACATCGAGGTCGTCGCCGTACCCACCGAACAGGCGCTGGCGCTGCTCTCAGACACGGCCGCAGCCGACGTCCGGGCCATCCTTCACGTCACCTGCTGAAGGCCCCTAGAACGAGGCCACGAAGTTCTCGACGAGCTGTCGGCAGAGCAGCCGGGAGTCGGCGATCACCTGCGGGACGGCCTCGACCAGCCGGGCATGCAAGGCGGGGTCGCGGCGCGCGACCCCCTTGTTGTCGCGCCGCAGCCAGAATCGCAGGATGCTCTCGTCGACCTCGGCGTGGAACTGCAGACCCCACGCCCGGCGCCCCACCCGAAAGGCCTGCACCCCCGGATCGCCCGGGCGTATGGCCAGCACCTCAGCTTCGGCGGGCACGGTGAACGACTGCGCGTGCCACTCGAGGGCGCAGAACGGCGAGCAGATGTCGCGCAGGAGCGCGTCGCCGCGCACGATGTCGACCGGCAGCCAGCCGACCTCGGGCACCTCGCGCGGGTACACGCGGCCGCCGATCGCGGCCGCGAGCTGCTGGCCGCCGAGACAGATGCCCAGCACCGGCAGGCCATCTTCGACGGCCGCCGCGAGCAGCCTGCGCTCGCGGTCGATGAAGGGAAACTCCGCGGCCTGGTCGGCGTTCATGGAGCCGCCGAGCACGACCAGGCCGGCGATCTCGCCGAGCTCCGCGACGGCCGGCACGGCGGCGCCCGCGTGCAGCTGGCGCACGTCGACCGTAAGGCCGGCGTTGACCAGCGTCTCGAGCAGCGTGCCGGGGTGAGCGGCGGCCTCGTGCTGGACGATGACGACCGGGTCGTCTGTAGGTGCATGGATCACGGCAAGTACGTACCCCGCTCGCTCGACGGATGGCCCGCGCCGGCCGTTGCGGCGCCCGGTGAGGCGTCGCGCCGGCCTGCGAGGCCAATGCTAGGACATCAGACCCGCAAGTCCCAGCGCCCTGATGCCGATAGATGAAGGGGCTCCGCGGCGCAAAGGGCGCCCGGGCGGTGGGTCAGTCACAAGAGCCGGGCGGCTGTGGCAGGCCGGTCGCCGGGCCCGGTGCGGGACCGTCACGGCGAGAGGGGACGGCTTGGCCGTCGCACGAAGCACATCGGATTGGCTGCGCCTGCCGGCAGCGGCGGCGCTCGCCGGCGTGACCCCGGCGGTCCTGCGCCGCAGGGCCGACGCCGGCGAGCTGCCCTGCTTTCGGCGCGGCAGCGGACCGCGCTACTTTCGCACCCGCGACCTCGCGGCCTGGCGCGACGCCGACCCCGAGCAGGGTGTGCCGCTCGTCTTCGACCGCCGCTCGACCACCAGTCCCGACAGCCTGCGCGAGGGACTCTACGACCTGATCCTGCGCCTCTCGCCGGCCTTCGATCTGCGCGAGACGGTCGATCTGCTGGCCGACGGCCTGCGCGAGCTGGTCGACGCCGCCGACTGTGACATCTGGATGCCGGAGGGCGAGCACCTGCGCTGTGTGGTCTGCAACGACGTGCAGGGCTTCGATCGCGCGTGCACCGGCCGTATTCTGCCGCTGGATCGCTTTCCGCTCACGCGGCGCAGTGTCGAATCGACACAGCCGCTCGCGGTCGACAGTCTCGACGACGAGGCCCTCACCGAGGCCGAACGCGAGGCCATGCGCGGCTGGGGCCTCGCGAGCCTGCTCGACATCCCCATGGTGCTCGGCGGGAGCCTCGTGGGGCTCATCGAGCTCTACGACATCGTGCCTCGCGATTTCTCGGATCTGAGATCGGCCTTCGAAGGCTCGGGCCAGCTCCTGGCCGGCGCCTTCGCCAAGGCCGCCCTGCTCGACCGGCTCGAGCAGAGCAACACCGAGCTGCGCCACCAGAACCGGCGGCTCTCCTCGCTGCTCGACTCCGGGCGCGCCATCACCTCGACGCTCGTCGTCGAGGACGTGCTCGCCACGCTGGCGCGCCGGTCGGCTGAGGCCGTCGACGCGGCCGAGTGCCTCATCTACGAGTTCGACCTCGACGAGGGCACCATGACGGTGCGCAGCGACTACTGCGCACCGGGATCGGGGATGGTGCCGTTCGCCGACTCCGAGATCCAGTATCGGATCAGCGAGTACCCGGGCGGCACCGAAACGGTGCTCGGCGGCACGCCGTTCCAGGAGCTGCTCAGCGATCCCGACCTCGAGCCGGCCTCGCGACGCTCGATGCAGCGCTGGGGCGAGAAGAGCGTGCTCACCGTGCCCTTCGCGTTCGGCGACGAGCCGCTGGGCCTGCTCGTCATCGTCGAGACCGCGACCGAGCGGCGCTTCACCGCCGAGGAGATCGAGCTCGTGCGCGGCATCGGCGAGCAGGCCGCGGTCGCGCTGCACAACGCCAAGGTCTACCGCGAGCTCGAGCAGCGCCAGCGCGAGACCGAGCTCCTGAACGAGATCGCCCGCAAGATCACCTCGAGTCTGCGCGTCGAGGACATCGCCGCGACGACCGTGGCCGAGCTGCGCCGCCTGGTGCCCTTCGACCGGGCCGCCCTGGTGCTGATCGACGACGGCCGTCTGGTCAACGTCCTCACCTCCGACCGTGACCAGCGTTTCAAGGACCTCGGGGTCGGCGAGCTCGCCCCGGGCTTCGCCGAGCGCCTGGCAAGCGAACAGGCGGTCGCCCTCGAGCTGCCGGCCGACGCCCCCCTGCCGGCCGACGATCCCGTCGTCGCCGGGCTCGGCTCGGCCGCCGTCGCCGCCCTGCTGGTCGACGGCGAGCTGATCGGCGCCCTCTCGCTGGGCAGCGCGCAGCCCCGTGCCTACTCGGGCGACCACCTGCGCGTCCTGCGCAGGGTCGCCACGCACCTCGCCCTCGCCCTCGGCAACGCCCGCCTCTACGACAACATCCGGCGTCTGCATATGAGCAATCTCA
>Ga0335080_10008399_pt1 | contig 10766 bp, 10 predicted proteins | sample Lox_Sample_34_FD_206720 | JGI IMG/M metagenome (GOLD analysis project Ga0335080, IMG submission 206720) | Soil microbial communities from Loxahatchee National Wildlife Refuge, Florida, United States - Lox_Sample_3.4 | ecosystem: Environmental > Terrestrial > Soil > Wetlands | place: USA...
CAGCACTGCGCAAAGCGATTTACGAATCGAAGAGCGCAGTCGAGATTTTGACCAGGGTAGAAGAGTTCTTCGAAGCCCGGCTGCAGCTGTGTGGCGCGGGCGCCCTCGCCCGCGAAAGCTAACCCGGCATCGCCCTTGCTGGATCAAAGCGTGGTCGCCACTATCTTCCCCTTCTCATCTTTCTGAACCACTGCCCACGGCACATCGGGATCATGGGTGAACGCCGTCACCCAGCGCTCCGGAATCGCCCGCGCGTAGTAGCGTTTGCGGCTCTCGATGCTCTCGACAGGATAAAGATCAAAGGCCATCACCCAGTTCAGTTCGAGGTGGGCTGAGGTGGGGATCAGGTCAGAAATGTAGCAGACGGTTTTGCCGCCGCTTTGAATAAGTACCGCCTGCAAGTCCCGGGTATGGCCGGGAAACACCTCTACCGAGATTCCGGGCACAATTTCCAGGTTCCCGTCGAGCAGCTTCATCTGGCCGCTCTCTACCAGGGGGTCGTAATTTTCGATGTAAAAGCTGGAAGCGTCGCGCTGGTTCTCGTGCGCGTGCCTCCACTCGCCGCGCTGCGCGTAGTAGGTTGCGTTAGGAAAGGTCGGAACGATGTTTCCGTTCTTTCGGAGAGTATTCCAGCCGCAGTGGTCAAAATGCAGATGGGAATTGATGACGATGTCGATGTCCTCGGGAGCGACGCCGGCGGCGGAAAGATTCTCCAGCAGGAGGGCTGGCTGGCCGTAGATCTGAACTGCCTTTTCCGGGAGTTTGTTGCCCATGCCGGTCTCGACCAGCACGGTGTGATCGCCGTTGCGAATCAGCAGCGAATTCAGTCCGGAGAGGACACGGTTCTGCTCGTCCGCCGGCAACTTGCGGCTCCAGAGAGTCTTGGGAACGACGCCGAAGTATGCGCCGCCGTCGAGGTGGTAAGTGCCGTCGGAGACGGCCGTGATTTCGAAATCGCCGAGCGTTATCTGCCGCATAGGAACAGTATGCCCCAAGATGGAGTCCTTCTCCCTGGCTGTCCGGTGAGTTGCTGACTCCCGGCGGGCCGCTAACCGCAAAGGACGCCAAGAACTTACGAAGAGCGCCAAGCGAGAGGCGAGCCTCCGCCGCTCCGGTCTTGAGCCCATGCTAGAATTACAACAAGTGCCGACGTGGGTACTTCGGACACAGATGCTGCCTGACGTACAAAATCTCATCGAGTTGCAAAAGGCTGACCGGGAGATTTTTCGCTTGAAAGAGGAAATCGCCGCCTTGCCCAAGCGGGTGGCGGCGATTGAAGAAAGGCTCTTCGGCACCAAAGCCGGACTCGAAAAAGCCAAAGCCGCCGTTAAGATCGACGAAGCCGCCCGCCGCAAGTACGAATCAGCCATCCAGGATTTGCAGCAGAAAATTTCCAAGTATCGCGATCAGTCGCTGGAAGTGAAGACCAACGAACAATATAAAGCTCTGCTGCACGAAATCCAGTTTGCCGAGCGGGACATCCGCGCCAACGAAGACAAGATTCTGGAGCTGATGGTCAACGCGGAAGTCCGCGAAAAAGAAGTCAAGGCCGCGGAAGCCGAGTTGAAGGCGGAGATGGCCGAGATCGAAAAGGAAAAGGCCAGCGCCCGCGAGCGCACCGCGGAAGACGAGAAGCAACTGGCGGAATGGAACGGCAAGCGCGAGCAGGCGCGCGCCGGAGTGAATCCTGATCTGCTGCGGCATTACGACCGGGTTGCCAAGTTTCGCAGAACTGGCTTGGCCGAGGTGCGCGAGCAGAAGTGCATGGGTTGCCAGGTGATGCTGCGGCCCCAAACCTACAATGAAGTACGCAGCGGCGCCGCGGTGGAGTGCGAATCCTGCCAGCGCATCCTTTACTACAACCCCGCGCATGATGCTCAGATGACCGCGCCCACCGTGAGCAAGCGCCGCCGGGCTCATCCAAAGATCGAAGCCAGCCAGGCCTGGTATTACCGCCCGGAATTCGGCGAGTACGGCGAGGTGTATTTGAGTTTCGTCAACTCCGGAGGTTCGTCCATTCGCCGTCTGTATGACGTCCATACCGGGCGCATGTTGGGAGACCTTCTGCAGCGCGAAGGAGGATACCGGCTCGGATTCCCCGAGGACCTGAACGCGGCGATCCGTCTGAACGGTACCTGGACGGAAGAAGAAATGGCTTCCTGGGGCGCCGAAATGCCCATGGTGGTCTTGGATGCGCTGCAGCGCGACTTGGACCTGGCGCGGGCGGAGTCCGGCGCAAAAACTCAGTCCCACCCAGAATCCGAAGAGCCCCTGCACCATCCAGCAGCAAGTTAGCAGCCGCAACAGTTCACGTGGGGACAGCCGCCCCCGGCTGTCCGGCGAGCGCAGCTCGCCAGCTGTAAACCCCCACTCGCCTCGTGTAGGACCGGGTCTCCGACCCGGTCCGCGGCCGACAGGCCGCGTTGATGGCTGCGCTCCCGGCCGCATCGCCGCGAGGGCAAGCGATATTTACCATCGACGTCCCGAGCGCGGCCCGCCGGGTCAAAGACCCGGCGCCACACATTCACCGGCGCTGCACATTCAGGTCCGAGAACATAGAGGCGGCGGACAGGAGTGTCCGCTCCACAGGGGACGGGTTAACATCGCTGCATGCCCTCGACCGCTCCCGCAGCTTCCGTCCCTACCGTTAAAATCTCTTCGCGTGGTGTCGCCCGCCTGAAGGAAGGCCACGTATGGGTTTACCGCTCGGATGTCGTCTCCGCCGGCGGCGTCGCTCCGGGCGCCATGGTCAATGTTGCTGACGAGCGCGGGAAGACGTTGGGCGCCGCCTTCTACAGCAGCTCCTCCCAAATTGCCGTCCGCATGATTTCGCCGAAGCCGGTATTGGACCTGCAGGCGCTGCTGCGGGAGCGCATTGGGAAGGCCATCGCTTATCGCGAGCGCGTGGTCCGGAACACGGACGCCTACCGCCTGGTTTTCAGCGAGGCCGACGGGCTGCCCGGCCTGATCGCCGATCGCTACAACGACCTCATTTCACTGCAGTTCCTTACGCAAGCGATGGATGCCGAGGCGGTGCGGCAGGCGGTGATCGCCGAATTGAACGATCGGCTGAAACCCGCGGCGATCGGTGAGTATGTGGATTCGCGGGTACGGGAACTAGAGCAGCTTCCGCCCCGGCCTTCGTCTCTGCTTCAAGGTGAGCTGCCGAGCACCATTTTCGCCATGAACAGGGTGCGCTTTCACTATCAAGCCCTGGCGGGACAAAAAACCGGGGCGTTTCTCGACCAGCGGGAAAATTATGCAGCCGCCGCGGAATACGCTCGCGGCGAGGCGCTGGATGTTTTCTGCTATCAGGGTGGGTTCGCGCTGCACCTGGCAGAGCGGTGCTCCCAGGTCACAGGCGTGGACAGTTCCCGGCCAGCGCTGGAGATCGCCGAGCAGAATGCCGCGCTGAACGTCCGGGAAGTCGAGTGGATTGAAGGCAACGCCTTCGACCTGATGCGGGACTATGCGGATGCCGGAAGGAAGTACGATGTGGTCGTCCTTGACCCTCCGGCGTTTGCCAAGAGCAAACGCAACCTGGACCCGGCCTTCCGGGCTTACAAAGAGCTCAATCTCCGCGCCCTCAAGATGCTGCGGCCGGAGGGCATTCTGCTGACCTGCTCCTGCTCCTACCATGTCAGTGAGGCCGATTTTCTTGCCGTGGTGGCGCAGGCTGGCCGAGATTCGCACAGAAATCTTCGTTTGCTCGAAAACCGCGGACAGGCTAAGGATCATCCCATCCTGCTGACAGTCCCTGAAACTCGCTACTTGAAGTGCCTCATTTTGCACGTAAGTGATTGACGTAGAGGCGGTTTTAGTAGTTGACAATAACACACTCATGTTTTATGCTTCTTTTGCGCTTATGGAGCATCCAAAGCACTAGGAAGCAATAAATTCAGCTGTACCCAAAAACATTCAATTCAAAGGAGAACCGTCATGACCGTATTGACTCGTTGGGACCCCTTCCGTGAATTCACCACTCTGCAGGACCGCATGAATCGCCTCGTCCGTGGCAGCTTCGGCGATGGCCAGGAAGAGGCATTGGCGACCACGACCTTTGCTCCTCCGGTAGACGTTTACGAGGATGAGCACAACGTCACCCTCAAGATCGAAGTGCCGGGAATCGATGAGAAGGACATTGATGTCCGCATCGAGAACAACACCCTGACCGTGCACGGCGAGCGCAAGTTCGAAAAGGAAGAGAAAGAAGAGAACTATCGCCGCGTGGAGCGGCAGTATGGCAGCTTCACCCGTTCTTTCACCCTGCCGACTACGGTAGACCCGGAGAACGTGCAGGCCAACTATGACAAAGGCGTTCTCAAGATCAAGCTGGCCAAGAAGGCAGAGGCCAAGCCGAAACAGATCAAAGTGAACGTAGGCGGCGAGAAGACTCTGGAAGGCAAGCCCGCGAAGGGCGCCAGCCAGGCCGCGTAATCGAAACACGTAGGGACAGCCGCCTCGGCTGTCCGGTCGAGCGCAGCTCGACTTTTGCGATGCAGCGAGGGAGGCGGAGGTGATCGCCTCCCCTTTTCGTTTAATGGGTAAGGACAGCTTGGCCGGGCAGGGGAGTTGGTTCACAATGAATCTGTGAAAGCTACCCTTGAGGCGATCAACCAGATGCAGGCCGATGGCGTCATCGGCAAATACGCCATCGGAGGCGCGGTGGGGGCGACGCTATATCTGGAGCCGGCGGCCACGCTTGATGTGGATATTTTTGTGGTATTACCGGAAGTGCCCGGAAGCAAGTTGCTGAGCCTAACTCCGCTGTATGACTATTTGAAAGCCCGTGGTTGCGCGGTGCAAGACGAGCATATTGTCATCGGCGACTGGCCCGTACAGTTTCTCCCACCCACCAATCAGTTAGAGCAGGAGGCGGTGGCCGAGTCGGTTGAGACAACGGTACAAGGCGTACCCACCTGGGTCATGTCGGCGGAACATCTCGTCGCCATCGCGTTGGGGACGGGGCGGTCAAAGGACCACATCCGTATTGTGCAATTCATCGAGCAGGACGCGGTCGATCGGAATAAGTTGCAAGCCATTCTCGAACGCCATGGCTTGAGTGCAAAATGGCAACGGTTCGAGCAAAAGTATTTGGAAGGTGCCCATGAGTAAGCAGGAGATGCGCAAACGCCTGGCAGCGCTAAGCTTTTCCGAGAAGGTCAAGATTCTGGAGAAACTGCGCGACCGAAGTCTGGCGCTAGCCGGCAGTGGGCTGAGGCGGAAGGTTGTCGGTAAGGTGGGGAACTCAAGAGAAAAGATGGAGTAGCTATGGCAATCCGTTGGGACAAATTTACCGTGAAGGCGCAGGAAGCGGTACAGCGCGCCAATGACCTTGCCTCCGAGCACGGCAATCCGGAACTTTTGCCGCTGCATGTGCTGGCGGCTCTGCTCGAGGATAAGGAAGGCATCGTGCCGCCGGTGCTGGAAAAGATCGGCCTGGGCCCCCAGGCGGTGTTGAACGATGTCTACGGAGCCATTGAGCAGCTGCCTAAGGTCTCCGGCGAAGGCGCGACGCAAGCCGCAATCTCTGCAACCGCAAACCAGTTGCTGGACCGGGCCTTCAAGGAGGCCAGCAACTTTAAGGACGAGTATGTCTCAACCGAGCACCTGCTGCTGGCGATTACGCAGCTTAAGCGGGATGCGGCACAGCAAATCCTGGCGCGACATGGCGCGACTTATGACGGTATCCTCAAGGCGCTGACCTCGGTGCGCGGCTCGCAGAAGGTCACCGACCAGAATCCCGAAGCCAAATATCAAGCCCTGGAGCGTTATGCCCGCGATCTTACGGAGCAGGCCCGCCGCGGCAAGCTCGATCCGGTGATCGGACGCGACGAGGAAATCCGTCGCGTGGTGCAAGTGCTTTCGCGCCGTACCAAGAACAATCCGGTGCTGATCGGCGAACCGGGCGTGGGGAAAACGGCGATCGTGGAAGGCCTGGCACAACGCATTATTTCTGGCGACGTGCCTGAGGTGCTGAAAAACAAGCGCGTCGTCGCACTGGATCTGGGATCGATGCTGGCGGGGGCCAAGTACCGCGGCGAGTTCGAAGACCGCCTGAAGGCGGTTTTGAAGGAAATCGAAGACTCCGCCGGGCAGGTCATCCTTTTCATCGACGAACTCCATACCCTGGTGGGCGCGGGCGCCGCCGAAGGCGCGATTGACGCCTCCAACATGTTGAAGCCGGCGCTGGCCCGCGGCGAATTGCGCGCCATCGGCGCCACCACGCTCAACGAATATCGCAAGTACATCGAAAAGGACGCCGCTCTCGAGCGACGTTTTCAGATCGTCTTTGTCGGCGAGCCGAACGTCGAAGACACCATCGCGATCCTGCGCGGCCTCAAGGAGCGTTACGAGGTCCATCACGGCGTGCGCATCAAAGATTCAGCCATTGTTGCCGCGGCGACGCTCTCGCATCGTTATATCTCCGACCGCTTCCTTCCCGACAAGGCAATCGACCTGATCGACGAAGCCGCGGCGTCTCTGCGCATTCAGATCGATTCGCTGCCGACCGCGATTGATGAGCTCGAGCGCCGCGCCATGCAACTGGAAATCGAAAAGCAGGCGCTGAAGAAAGAAAGCGACGCTAATTCGAAAGAGCGTCTTGCCGCGATCGAGAAGGAGCTTGCAGGAATCCGCGAACGATCGAATGCACTGAAGGTCCGCTGGAAGCAGGAAAAAGAACTCATTGCCCGCTCCCGCACCCTGAAGGAAAAAATCGAGCAGTTGAAAATCGAAGAGCAGGCGGAGGAGCGGAAAGGCAACCTGCAGCGCGTGGCGGAAATTCGCTACGGGCTGATTCGCCAGACGGAAGAAGAGTTGGCCAAGGCCACGGCCCAGTTAGAGCACCTGGGCCAGCGCATGCTGAAGGAAGAAGTAGACGAAGAGGACGTCGCCAAGATTGTCTCCAAGTGGACCGGCATTCCGGTCTCGAAGATGCTCGAAGGCGAAGTCAAGAAGCTGGTCAGCATGGAGGAACGGCTCCGCCAGCGAGTAGTCGGGCAGGATGAGGCTCTTGAGCGCGTGGCCAATGCCGTTCGCCGTTCGCGCGCCGGGCTGAGCGATCCCAAACGCCCCATCGGCTCGTTTATTTTTCTTGGCCCGACCGGCGTGGGCAAAACCGAACTGGCTCGCGCTCTGGCCGAATTTCTCTTCGACGACGACCATTCCCTGGTGCGCATCGACATGTCCGAGTACATGGAGAAGCACGCGGTTTCGCGGCTCATCGGCGCGCCCCCAGGATATGTGGGCTATGAAGAAGGAGGCCAGCTCACCGAGCAGGTGAGGCGGCGGCCTTATGCCGTGATCCTGTTCGATGAAATCGAAAAGGCTCATCCCGATGTATTCAACATCCTGCTGCAGATCATGGACGACGGGCGGCTCACCGACGGTAAAGGCCGCACGGTGGATTTCCGCAACACCGTTATCATCATGACCTCGAATATCGGGTCTGCCTTCTTGCAAGCCGAAAACGTGGGGACGGCCGCCCCCGGCCGTCCATCCGAGGAGTCGTGGTTCACCGAAGCTTCCAGGCAAGTGCTCAACGCCTTGCACGGCCACTTCAAGCCGGAGTTCCTGAACCGCGTGGACGACATCATCGTCTTCCGGCCGCTGGGCAAGGAACAACTGGTGAAAATCATCGAGCTGCGCCTGGAAGACGTGCGGCGTCTGCTGGCGGAGCGCAAGATTTCCATCGAACTGACCGACGCAGCCAAGGACCTGCTGTTTACTGAAGGCTTCGATCCCAACTTTGGCGCGCGCCCGTTGAAGCGCGCGATTCAGAAGCTGGTGCAGGATCCGCTCGCTCTGAAGATTCTCGATGGCGAAGTGTTGCACGGCGACCACCTCGTCGTGGACGCCGACAAGCGCGCCGGGAAAATGATCTTCACCGTCAGCAAGCGCGTAGGAGACAAAGAGCCGGCGAAAGCACGGGCGTAGGGCAATTGACGGGGCGGGCTGTTCCGGCTCGCAATCTGCAGCGATCTTGATTCCCGGCAGAATCTGCGGTATCGCGCGATCCGGACGGGGGCGTCCGGGTCCACGTGGGATTGCTCGCGTCGGGGCGGACGCCTCGTCCGCCCGGAACGTGAAGTGCTGCTGCCCTACGGCAGGCGGTCGACTACCCATTCATTGTCGGTCGCCCTAATGACCACAATGTGCGAAAAGTGCGGCCGCGCGCTTGTCCCGCGCTCCGCAACGCCGAACAGAACCACAGGGAAGCTGTATCGGCCGCTGCCAAGCGTTCTTCCACGAGCGATCTCATACGCGGCAGACGATCCGTGCTCGAAGAAGTCCTGGATTTGCTCTTCCGAAACGCGGCTTTTGGCGGCATCGGTCAACAACAGCAGTCCATCCTCGGGATTCTGTGTCTGCCAGGCTTGCAGAAAGCGATTCGCCACAGCGAGCGCCGAAGCGTAGTTTGCGTCGGGAGCGGGCATTGCCCGACGGCTTCTTGCCGGCAATGGACAGGTCAAAATCAGGCAGGCGACCAAGATTGTGCCAACGCGCGAAACCGCGTGGCACAGCTTGCGCGCCAGAACTTCGGGAATTCGCACGTAGGATCAGACCTCCGGGTGGGATTTCAGGTAACTCACGGCCCGCCGCACCACATCACGCTCTCCTTTGTAGGAAAGCTTCGCGGCTGCTTCGGCGATGGGGAGCCAGAGGGCGCGCTTCACCTCGATGCGCATGTCCGGCGTGATGTCGTCGATTTTCCCCGACCGGTAACGCAATACATAGAACGAGACGATCTTGAACACCCGCTGATTGTCGCCCCAGGTGCGCACGTAGACATACTTGATGTCGGCCAGTTTGCAGATCGGCGTGGCTTTGAGTCCGGTTTCCTCTGCTACTTCGCGCAGCGCGGTCTCTTCGGGCTCTTCCCCGGGATCGACCAGCCCTTTCGGCAGGGCAAGCACGAGCTTCTGCCCTGTTTTCTTTCTTGGAGAGGCGACGACAAAAGCCTCTCGCTGCGGCTCGATCACAGCGACTGACCAGCCGTCCGGAGATGGTTTAATAACCACGCCGCCCGCCGAAATCTCTCGCACCATGGACCCCAAATTATCAGGACTACAGGACTTATGGCGAATACCTAGTAGGGAACGTGCTGCAGCGCTTCAGCCGTGAAAGCTCGCCGAAACGTCGAAACGTCGAAACTGCAGACCGGCTGTGTCGGGCGTAACTTTACAGTGCCGTACCGCCGTCTTACACTCCCGGCTGTGAAAGGCCCGTCACAGCCCCGTCCAGACGCCGATTCGCGTACTTCAGCGGGCAGCTTCGGGCCTGGTTCAGAGCCTATTTCTCCGCAGCCGGTCGGTCTTCGTCCGGGGAACTGGCGGGTTGTGGCACTGGGAGTGGTCGTCGGTTTGTTGTTGACTCTGTTTGTGCGGACCAGCACGGCGCAGGCCGCATGGGAGGAAATCTCTCGTTTCCTGAGCCTGACCGGCAAGCCTGAAGCGGCTTCGGCTAATGTTCTGTCCGAGCATGAAATCGTAGATCTGAACCGGATGCCGGCGCAGAGCCAGGCGCAGCTTCTGCTGGAGCGGTCGATCAACCACTATCAGGGCGCGAACAGTGAGATTGCCGAGCGGGTGAACGGCTGGAGGGGACGAATCAAGCTCGACCAGTCGCTGAATTCGCTCTTCATGACCGCGATCAACTCCGACGATCTGCGCGTACGGGCCGCGGCGCTGGAGATCGACCTCGCCTGCCGCAATCTGGAGAAAAGTTCCACCACCATCGACCAACTGGAGCCAGATGCCAGGTCCGGAGAACAGGGCCCCCGGGCCAACGCCCTTTGGGACTTGGGACTGCTTGGCAATCGCGGCGTGGAACCGGAGCGTGTGGCGCAGATTCTGCTTGCCTCGGTGCATGACCCCAATCTGAACATCCGCTATTGGGCGGTGGAAGGTCTGGCCTACCTGGGCACGGACGAGGTCATTGCCCCGCTGCTGGAAGTTTTTCATGACGATCCCGCGCCGTCGATTCGCGAGCGGGCTGCGTGTGGCCTGGCCCAATCCGGCATGCTGAGCGAGAAACAGCGCCGCACCGCAGTGCCCCGTTTGCTGGATTTTGCCGAAGACCCCGGGCTGGACGCTACCACGCACGAGTGGGTGTTCCAGGCATTGCGAGACATCACGGGGCAGAGTTTGCCGCACGATCCCGCCGCCTGGCGCAATTGGTACAACAGCCCCGGCGCGCAGTGGAACCCCGTGACGCGCGACTAGGAGTGTGTGGGGACGGGTCTTCGACCCGTCCCAGGCGGGCAAGGCCCGCCAGGCCTTTTCGCGTCATGGGTAGGGCTGATCGGGTTATCTTCAGAGAGCAGCGCAACCACAGGCGAGAGCCTGCCGAGCTTTGCTCGGCTGGACGGTTCAGAGACCCGTCCCTACACGGACCGTGCCGCCGCCGGCTTCAGGAGGAGACTCCAAACAGCGCGCCATTTTCGACTTGCGTGACGCTTACGGTGAGCCAACGATTTGGTTCATGGCGTCCCCGTAGACGGAGCTTCAGATAATTCCCAGTGAGGGCTTCGGTGTAGGTGCCAGGGGCGGGAACGCGAGAGCCTGCCCTGAGCTTGTCGAAGGGCCCCTCGACTCCGCATTGCGATTCGCTCTGCGGCTCGCAATGCTCCGCTCGGGATGACAAGTTGTTGCTGGTGGCGAGGGTGATTGCTTCCACCGTCCTGCCCACGAATCCTCGCATGAAGGCAAGCTTCTTCTCCGCGCCGAGCTCGCGCAGGATGCGGTTACGCTCATGCGCAGTGT
>Ga0335080_10008400_pt1 | contig 10766 bp, 9 predicted proteins | sample Lox_Sample_34_FD_206720 | JGI IMG/M metagenome (GOLD analysis project Ga0335080, IMG submission 206720) | Soil microbial communities from Loxahatchee National Wildlife Refuge, Florida, United States - Lox_Sample_3.4 | ecosystem: Environmental > Terrestrial > Soil > Wetlands | place: USA: Florida...
TTTGAATTTGTCCGTGAGCAAATCAATTGCGCCGGAAAACAACCGGGCATCGGCCAGCAGGGGCGCGATGTCCTTGAATTGGATGCCCGGCTTGGGAAAGTCCGGAATGGTGCGGATGGCGCATTCGATGTCGGCGGAGGTGGCAGGGGGCATGACGTCAGTTTTCCTTGTTTTTGGCGGCTTCGAGTTTTTCGATCATTTTGCGAAGTTTTCTCAACGCGAGATTCTGGATCTGGCGGACGCGCTCGCGCGTGACGCCGAATTTCTCGCCGACCTCTTCCAGGGTTTTTTCCTGGCCGCCATCGAGGCCGAAGCGATAGCGCAGAATGGTCGCCTCGCGCGGGTCAAGGTGTTTAACCATGTCCTGCAACATGCCAGTGACGGTCTTGTCCTTGAGATTTTCGTAGGGCGAAACGGCGTTTTCATCCTCGACCACGTCGGAAAAAAAATTCGACTCATCATCGCCGATGGGCGCGTCCAATGATGCGGGGCGGATGGCGGCCAGCCGCATTTGCCGCACACGGGCGGGGGTCATGCCGAGTTCGTCGGCCAGTTCCTCGTCGGACGGCTCGCGGCCCAGTTCCTCCTGCAGCCGCATGGCGAGGCGGCGCATTTTGGAAATCTTGTCCACCAGATGCACCGGCAGGCGAATGGTCTTGGACTGGTTGGCCAACGCGCGTTTGATGGACTGTTTGATCCACCATGAACCGTAGGTGGAAAGCTTGCCGCCCTTTTTCGGGTCAAAACGCTCGACGGCTTTCATCAGGCCGATGTTGCCTTCGCTGATCAAATCCAGCAGCGGCAGGCCGATGCCATCGTAATCGCGCGCGATTTTCACGACCAGGCGGAGATTGGCCTTGATCATCAGTTCGCGTGCTTTTTTGTCGCCCTTTTTAATGCGAGCGGCCAGTTGGATTTCCTCCTGCGGCGTGAGCAGTTTCACCTGCCCGATTTCGCGCAAGTAAAGTTTGATGGCCGTGTCGCCGTCGTAACCGGAACTTTCCCGCCGGATGAATTGCGTGGTGTCACTCTCCCCGGCCGGTTTGGTCGGGGCGGGGGGCGGGACGGCCGCGGCTATCGGCGTGCGCGTGGAAATTTTTGCGCGGCGCGCGGCGACCCGGGGCCGGGGTGCGCGCCGTTTGGATTTGGCTGCGTTGTGTTTTCGCCTCTTTAACGCCATACAACGGAGGAAACGTTACGGCCTAAATGTCCGCCGGCAAGAAAATTAAACAAAATCAGGATGCCATATCGGCGGCCCTGATTGATTTGGGTGGCGGCGCCACGCCGTCTCGCCCAAAGATTTATCGCCGGCTGTCGCGCGCGAGGGTGAGGTAGTAAAGCAACGTCAACAGGCTGCTGACCAGTGCGGCCACATAAGTCAGTGCGGCAGCGTCCAGAACCTTGCTCACCCCGGCGCGTTCCTGCTCATGTACGAGGCCCAGCCGGAACAATTGTTCCTTGGCCCGGCGGCTGGCGTCGTATTCCACCGGCAACGTGACGAGCTGAAAAAGTGTGATCACCGAAAACAAGGCGATGATCGCCCACAAAGCGACGGGGAGAAGGTGCACAAAAATTCCAACCAGCAGGATTCCCGCGTAAGCCGTGCTGGCGAATTGCGTTACTGGAACCATGGCCATTCTCGCCTGAAATAATCCGTACGCCGCCTGATGTTGCAGCGCATGACCCGCTTCGTGGGCGGCGACACCCACGGCAGCAACGGTTTGGCCGTGAAAATTGTCGGAAGACAAAAACAGCGCGCGTTTGGTCGGGTCGTAATGGTCGGTCAAACGGCCGGGCACTTCTTCCACCGGCACATCGGTCAGGCCGGCTTGGTTGAGAATCTCTCGCGCGGCATCCGCGCCGGTCATGCCGGAATCCACCGGCACTTGGCTGTATTTGCCGTAGGCATGGGACAATCTGACTTGCGCCCAGATACCCAGTAGCAAACCGGGAATCAGAAACAACCAATACAGGCCGATCGATTGGAGCGAATTATAAATCATAAATTCCAGTCAATTTGGTTTATTGACAGCCCGTCGGCTGTTTTCATTCAACCAGCCAGCGGCGTGCCAACTTGATTTCGATGAATTTACAGGCATCGGCGTTGGTTGAAAGAATTATATAGTGTCAGCGCGACACAGTTGAGCCATGGCTTTGGCACAGTTGCCCGACCGGGCGCGGTTCACGAGTGACATCAGCAACGGTTTGGCTTCATCACAATGTGGAAATTCCGTCGGCAATCGTCGGGTACTTCAAAACCGGTAGCAAATCTTTCCGCATTCGTCCCGTGTCGCCGTAGTAAGACACCCTGCCGATATCAATGAAATCGCGCGTCAGAGGCGAAATGGACCCGGTCATTTTCGAATAGAACTCGCAGGCTTCAGCGGCGGCGTAAATCAACCACAACGGCAAGACCCATGGTCGCCCAACTCCCCAGTGACAGCAGGCCAATTCCAAAAACTCCTGCAACGAGACATTGCCTTCGTCGCCGATATGATAAATGCCGGAGGCGGCGCGATTGGTGATGGCCGCCGTGCAGGCCGCACAGAAATCGTCCTTCGATATCAAATGAATTTGGGTGCGCTCCTTCCAGACACCCAGCAACCGGCGTTTTGCCAGCCAGCGGGCGGTGTCCATCATCAGGATACCCCGTCCGTAGACCATGCCGACGCGGAGAGAAATCGGCTCGACCGCATTCGCAAAGAGATATCGCTCTGCTTCAAGGCGCGTTTTCGCGTGAACGGATATCGGCGTTCCGTCCAATTTCCCTTGCGCCGGTTTTTCGATGGATGTTGGGCCCTCGACGTGGGGAAAGCTAATCAGGATCAGCTTTCGGACACCGTTCGCTTTCGCGACATCCACGAGATTTTTGAAGTATTCCGTGTTCGTTATGCTTAAAAAACGTTCGGGATTGGCCTGGAACAGCACTCCGGCAAAATGAACGATGACATCAACGCCGGCCACGGCGGCGGTCAGGGTTTCACGTTTGGCGAGGTCGGCCCGGACGATCTCGGTTCTGCCTGCCACCTTCAAATCAGCAGGCACATCACGTCGGAAAACCATCAGGCGGAGCAAATCCATCTCCCGTCCCAGCAAGTGGCGGGCGAGCAATGAACCGAGATTACCGGCGGCACCGGTGATGAGTATCCTCATTGCCGGACAAGTGACATGGGTTGGTTCGTTCAGATTTCCGCACTTTTTCGAACCGCGTCAGGTTGCGCGCGCCGTGGTTTTGCGTTGCCGTCGCCGTTTTGCAAAATGGGCCGCGATTTTGCCCATGTCCTCCACTGCCTGGAGTTTCTCGCGCAAGGTGAGCTTGCCCCAGCGACGGAACTGCTCGCGCCGTGCGCCGCTCCAGGTGCAGGAGTCCCAGGAATGGGTTGTTCTTTTGCGGGCCATGTTCAATGTTTGGTGCGTTTTAGAATCGCCTTCAGATTTTTAATGTCAATCCGATCTTCCGCACGATTGGCTTTAGTCTTTAATTTGATGAGGGTTCGAAACGAGACAAATCTGACCGGCAGTTTGGGTGATAAATCTTCAACGAGCGCGATGGCTTCTTCCTTGGCAAAGTCAAACGGCTCGGTCACGAAAATGTCCACCGGCGTTTCCCGGTGTTTGTCGCTCCACATTTGGAGCACGGTCATTTTTTTGGTTTTTATGAAACGTTGGCGGTTTTTAGGATCGGCAAATTCCTCGGCGGTGATGGGCACGGCGGGCTGGTAGCCGAGTTTTCCGAACACTTTGAATGCGGCGAGAATGTCCTTTTCCGTCAAACGAACAACCAAATCCACATCGTTGGTGAAACGCGCATAGCCGTGAGCGTTGACCGCCAGTCCGCCGGCCACGAGATAGCGCACCTTGGCTGCATTGAGCGCGCGGACGATGGTTTCAAAGCTCGTGAGCTTCATGGGCCTCAGATTTCCAGCACCTTCTCGAACCGCGTCAGATTGCGCGCGCCGTTGCTGGTCACCAGCGCGACGTCTTCCAGCCGCACCCCGCCGATTTCCGGATAATACAGTCCCGGCTCGACGGTCACCACATGGCCGGGGCGGAGTTTGCCGGTGGAATTTGTGCTCACGCGCGGCGATTCGTGGATTTCCAGGCCGAGCCCGTGGCCCGTGCCGTGGAAGAACCCTTCCATGCGCCCGTGATGGCGGCGGGTTTTGTAGCCTTGCTGCTCAAAATATTCCTGCACGGCGCGATGGGCATCGCCGGTGGGGATGCCCGCGCGGATTTTCCGGAACGCGATGTTTTGTCCGCGCAGCACGGTGTCGTAAAGCCGTGCCACCGCCTCGCTGGCGCGTCCACGCACAACGGTGCGGGTGATGTCGCCGAAGTAACCGGTTTTTTGCGAGCGCGGAAAAATATCAATGATGATCGGCTCGTGTGCGCGCAGCGGTCCGTAGCCGCGTTCGTGCGGGTCGCACGCCTGCCGTCCGCCGGCGACGATGGTGTTGGCGGCCAGCCCGCTGGCTTGAAGAATCGCGCAATCAATCACCGCGCGCAGTTTTTCCGAGGTCAACGGCAGATTATGGTAAAGGAGTTTGCGGTCGCGTCCGATTTTGGAGCGGCGCAGGACTTCCATGCCCTCAGCCATGCCCACCTCGGCCATCATCAGCGCGGCGGAAATCTTCCGGACTTCGGCGGCGGATTTGATTTCGCGTTCCGGGAAAAAATTGCCCGGACGGGCTTTGACCGTGACGCCGAGTTTTCCCAGGTCCCCGGCCAGGCCGAGCGGGAAATTATCCGGCACGGTGACGCGGCGGATTCCTTTTTCTTGTAAAATTTGCCGGACTACGTGGGCGGGGCCGGGCCGCGGGATGCCACCCGTGCGGAGTTTTTGCTGATACCGGCCGAGGGACACAGCCCGGCAGTGCGGGGCCTGGACGCGGGCGCGGTCAATTTCCAGGTCGCTCATCACGATAAGCGGGCGGCCGCGGGTCTGCAGGTAAATGAACGGGTCGGGCACGAACAAGCCGGTGGCGTAAAGCATGTTCGCGTCGTGTTCGCTGTCTGCGACCATCAATAAAGTGTCTCTCATTTCCAATTCTTTATCGTCCTCCGCCTCGTCCTCGTAATCGTAATCGAAACATCGAGGACGAGCACGAGGACGAGGACGAGAAGGATTGTTTACGTTCCAAACAACCGGTCGCCGGCGTCGCCAAGGCCGGGCAAAATATAACCTTTGTGGTTCAGCCGCCGGTCAACGGCGGCGGTGAAAATCGGCAGGTGCGGATAACTTTTCCGCACGCGGCGGATGCCTTCGGGCGCGGCGACCAGGTTCACTAGCCGGATCCGTTTCGCGCCCTGCTCGGCGAGCAAATCCAGGGCGGCCACGGCGCTGCCACCGGTCGCCAGCATGGGATCAATGAGGATGATTTCAAACCGGCTCAGATTTTTCGGCAGACTTTTGTGGTAAAATTGCGCGCGCAAGGTCGTTTCTTCGCGTTTAAGGCCGATGAACCCGACGCGGGCGTTGGGAATCAGTTGCAGGATGGAATCGAGCATGCCGAGGCCGGCGCGGAGCACGGGCACGAGCACGACATCGCGTTTGATCCGGAAGCCGCGGGCGGACGCGAGCGGCGTTTGCACGGAAACGTGCCGGGTTTCGAACGACCGCGTGGCTTCGTAAAGCATGAGCGCGGCGATTTCGACGAGCAACCGCCGGAACTCCTGGGGCTGTGTCCGTTTGTCGCGCAACCGCGTGAGGTTGTGCTGCACCAGCGGGTGCGCGATGACGGTGACCCTTTTCACGTCAATTCACAAAAGTGGGCGACAGAAAGTAAAGTTGTCCGGCCTGCAATTTGGGCAGCTCCAGGCCGAGGTTGAGCTTGATTTCATGCGCGGCCTCGCTCTGTCCGAACAGGCGCAGAAACTCGGAAATATCGTAGCGCTCGCGGTATTCGATCAGATTGGCCTTGGAGAGGCCGGCGATTTTTTTCGTGGCTTTCACCGCATCATCGAAATTGCCGAGTTCGTCCACAAAACCAAATTTGAACGCGTCGGAGCCGGACAGCACGCGGCCGTCGGCGTAATTGGTCCAGTTGTTGACGAGCGCGTGGCCTTCGGTCTTGTTTTTTTCGTGGGCGGCGTTACGGCCGGCAGCGACGACGTCTTTGAATTTCTGATACGTCTGGTCGATCAAACCCTGCACCATCGCCCGCTCCTCCGCCGGAATTTCATTCGTGCTGCGGTCGCCGCTGAGCATGTCCTTGAATTTGCCGCTTTTGTACGTCACCGGGGCGAGGCCCACCTTATCCATCAATCCGCGATAATTCCACGTGTGCAAAAGCACGCCGATACTGCCGGTGATGGTCAGATCGTTCGCCACAATCCAGCGGCTGGGCGCGGAAATGTAATAGCCGCCCGACGCTGCGAGGCTGCCCATGGAACAGACCACCGGCTTGCCCCGTGTGGCTGGTTTGCCCGGTTCGGCCGGATCGTCCTTCTGGAAATTCGCGATGGCTCTGCTGATTTCATCCGAAGCCATCACTTCGCCCCCGGGCGAATCCACCTTGAGAATCACCGCCTTGACGCGTTTGTCCTCCTTCGCGCGGTCGAGTTGCGCCTTGATGACGTCCACCATGCTGTTACCGGCCTGGTCCCTGGCATTATCGGTGATGATGCCGTCCACGGTGACCACGGCAATTTTGCTGGCCGCGTCGTCGTCTTTGAGCATGTATTCTTCAAGTCGCGGGCCGGATTCGCGGGCCAGGCTGGTGCGAAAGCCGCCCCGGCTGAATCCGGCGTTGAAGGCGCGCGTGACAAATTGCGTGAAATTCCCCAACAGGCTGAACGCCAGCAACACGAGCAGAATGATCGCAACAATCATCCAGCCCCGGCTTTTGCGCGGTTTGGCCGGCGGCGGCGCGATGATGGGCGGCGGCGTCAACGGCGGCGGCACACCCGGCGAATCGAATGGCGGATTTTCCATAGCGCCCGCAAACTAGCTCAAAACGGGCAGGGGAGCAAGGCGGATTGGGGATGGAGCGCCGAACTCCGATTCGGCGTGAACTAGCAACGCATCCGCCGATTCGGAGATCGGCGCTTCGGCACGGCAGGCGAGGACGAGAATGAGGGCGAATTGTAGAGTCGGCGCTGTCCACCCTCCGCCGTACTGCTACGGAGGACGGGTGCCGATAGAATCGAGCCGCAGGCTCGACGCTACATCTTCCCCAATGCAGTTAAAGCTACGGCACGGAGCGGATGCGCCAGAAATTGTTCAGGGCCGGGTCCGGCGTGTTGGTGAACACCAGCCCCCCGCCGGTGTCAGCGGGATTGGTGACCTGCGGCAGCCAATCGAGGGGTGCCAAGCTAAAGGAACGATCCAGCGCGTAATTCGCATTCGCGATGCCCACAAATGACAAACGCACATCGCCTCCGCTCAAAAGCCGGACGGCGATCTGGTTGTAGCCCGGGGGAATGGCCACAATCTGCTCGGGGCGATTGGTCTGATAATAGATGCCCAAACTGATCATGCCGGAAGTGCCGTCGCCCAACTGGCCGTCATTGTTGAACCCCATGGCCCAGAGGCTGCCATCGCTCATGAGAAACAGGCTGTGTTGGCCGCCGCCGGCGATTGCTGTGACGTTGCCGGCCACAATTCGCTCCGGTTGGTTGGTTCCGTAAGGGGCGTTGGTGCTGTAGGTGCCGTCGCCCAACTGGCCATAATAGTTTTGGCCCATGGCCCACAGGCTGCCGTCGCTCATGATAAACAGGCTGTGATTGTCTCCGGCGGCAATCGCCGTGACGCTGCTGGTCACAAGCTGCTTCGGACGATTGGTGTTGTTGAGCGTACTGTCGCCCAACTCGCCCGAGTTATTGCGCCCCATGCCCCACAGGCTGCCGTCGCTCTTTAGAAACAGGCTGTGATAGTATCCGGCGGCAATTGCCGTGACGTTGCTGGCCACAACGATCGGCCGGTTGGTCTGGTTATAAGTGCCATCACCGAGCTGGCCGTAATTATTGTGGCCCATGACCCACAGGCTCCCGTCGCCCTTCAGAAACAGGCTGTGTTCAACCCCGGCGGCGATGGCCGTGACGTTGCTGGCCACAATTTGCTCGGGATAGCTGATTCCATACGGGGCGCTCGTACTGTAAGTGCCGTCGCCCGACTGGCCATAATAGTTTTGGCCCATGGCCCACAGGCTGCCGTCGCTCTTCAGAAACAGGCTGTGGTCGCCTCCGGCGGCAATCGCCGTGACGCTGCTGCTCACAATTTGTCCGGGACAACTGATGCTGTTGTAGGTGTAATTGCCCAACTGGCCTTCGATGTTTCTGCCCGTGGCCCACAGGCTGCCGTCACGCTTGACCAGCAGGCTGTGGTTCCATCCGGCGGCAATTGCCGTGACGTTACTGGCCACAATTTTCTCGGGCCGGTTGGTGATAAGATTGGTGCAGTCGCCCAGCTCACCGGTACCGTTGTTGCCCATGGCCCACAAGCTGCCGTCGCTCTTCAGAAACAGGCTGTGAAAATCTCCTGCGGCAATCGCCGTGACGTCACAGTCCACAATTTTCTTGGGTTGGTTGGTGCTGTTATAAGTGCCGTCGCCTAGCTGGCCAGAATCATTCCTGCCCGCGGCCCACAGACTACCATCGCTTTTAAGAAACAGGCTGTGGAATGCGGCGGCGGCAATCGCCGTGACGTTGCTGGCCACAATCTGCTCAGGCTGGTTGGTGTTGTTGAAAGTGCCGTCCCCCAACTCGCCATCGGAGTTATACCCCATGGCCCATAGGCTGCCGTCGCTCTTGAGAAACAGGCTGTGGAAACCACCTGTCGCAATCGCTATGACGTTGCTGGCCACAATCTGCTCGGGCCGCTGGTTGGTGTTGTTGTAAGTGCCATCGCCTAACTCGCCAAACCAATTTCTACCCATGCCCCACAGACTCCCGCCGCTCTTGAGAAACAGGCTGTGGCCGTATCCTGCGGCAACCTTGGTCACAGGTTGCGCACCGCTGGTGAGCGATTGCAGCATCGCTGCACACAACAGACAGATTTGAATCAGGGTCTGTTTGGTGTTCATGGTTTTTCTTTCCAGACTTTGTTTCAAACGATATTCAAAAGTCGTTACTCCAGTGCGGCTGCGGAACCGACTTGCGCGTCAACAAAAGAACTTTCGCAGCGATTTTGGTGCCATTTTATTGACTTTGAACGGTTCACAGCACCTGCGATTTGTTCACCGTTTCAAAATCCAGTCAATCCACCCTTTTTGTTTGCAGGCAGGCCAATCAGGGTGATTCCAGGTCGAACCCTTTTCTGGCGGGTTCCTCATGCCACCAGTTCAACATCTTTGATGACCAGCCGTTGATCGCCAAAGTTTGGCCTTTATTTGCCGGAATTCAGGACTAGTATTTTAAGCCGTTGTTGGTGTGGCGCTCAGATTTTGCTGCGCAGGACCATCAATCAAATTAGTACCGGATGTTTTATGATAACGAAGCACTTTCAGCGCTGGTCGCGATACAGCCTGATCCTCGGACTCGCCACACTCGCTTTTTCCACCCGGGCGCAGACCATTCCAAATGCCCCGGCCAATCTCACCGCATCCGCACAATCGGCCTTCCAGATCCGCGTGTCGTGGACGGACGCTTCCGCCGACGAAGATGGATTCATGGTCGAACAATCGCTGAACGGAACCGATTTCAACCAGATCGCGCAAGTGTCGGCGAACACGACGAATTATCTGAACGCCGGACTTTTTCCCGGCACAACTTATTTCTATCGGGTGCGCGCCTACAATTCTGCGGGCAGCTCCGCGTACGCCGACGCGGCCAGCGCTCAAACGCTGACCCCGCCATGCCCGTTAGCCGTCGTTGGCTGGGGGTACGACGCGGATGGCGAAATAGATGTTCCTCCCGGGCTGACGAACGTGGCGGCGATTTCCGTTGGTTACTCCCACAGCCTGGCCTTGAAAAGTGACGGCACGGTCGTCGGCTGGGGGGATGCCGAAGCAACGCCCCCGATGGGGTTGACCGGGGTGGTGGCGGTTGCCGCTGGTAACATCCACAGCCTGGCCTTGAAGAACGATGGCACCGTCGTCGGCTGGGGTACCGACATTTACGGTTCCATGACGCCCCCGACGGGACTGACCGGGGTGGTGGCGATTGCCGCCGGTCTCTTCCACAGCCTGGCCTTGAAGAGCGACGGCACGGTGGTCGCGTGGGGCGCCGGACAAACCAATAATCCCAGCGACGGCATTGATTACGGACAATCCATCGTGCCCGCTGGCTTGAGCAATGTGGTGGCGATTGCGGCCGGTCTCTACCACAGCGTGGCCTTGAAGAGCGACGGCACGGTGGTCGCGTGGGGCGACAACACCTACCATCAGACGAACGCGCCGACGGGACCGCCCGGGGTGGTGGCGATTGCGGCCGGTCTCTTCCACAGTCTGGCCTTGAAGAGCGACGGTACCGTCGTCGGCTGGGGTTACAACGGTTATGGCGAAGCGACGTCCCCGACGGGACTGACCGGGGTGGCGGCGATTGCCGCCGGGCTCTTCCACAGCCTGGCTTTGAAGGGCGACGGCACCGCTGTTGGCTGGGGCGACAACCGTTACGGCGCAACGACGCCACCGACGGGACTGACGGGGGTGGCGGCAATCGCGACCGGTTATTATCACAGTCTGGCTTTGGCAACCAGTCCCGGCCCGCCATCGGCGCTTGGTTCGACCGTGGTGGCCACGAATGAAATCGACCTGTCGTGGAAGGAGCATTCTTCGGGCGTGGACGGGTTTGCAATCGAGCGGGCACCGGACGCCGGCGGCGGCCCG
>Ga0335080_10008403_pt1 | contig 10763 bp, 12 predicted proteins | sample Lox_Sample_34_FD_206720 | JGI IMG/M metagenome (GOLD analysis project Ga0335080, IMG submission 206720) | Soil microbial communities from Loxahatchee National Wildlife Refuge, Florida, United States - Lox_Sample_3.4 | ecosystem: Environmental > Terrestrial > Soil > Wetlands | place: USA...
CCGCGCCGGACGCGGTGCTGACGATCGAGCCCGAGCCCTGGCGCTGCATCACCGGGATCTCGTGCTTCAGGCAGTAGAAGACGCTCGACAGGTTGAGCGCGAGCGTCGCGTGCCAGTGCTCGAGCGAGAGCGCGTGCACCGGGCCGCCGCCGACCGGACCGCCAGCGTTGTTGTGCGCGCAATCGAGCCGGCCGAACGCATCGACACAGGCCTTCACCAGCGCCGCCACCTCGTCCTCGCGGGTCACGTCGCAGCGCTGCGCGCGCGCCTCGCCGCCCGCGGCCGCGATCTCCTTCGCCACCGACTCACAGCCCGCGGCGTCGGCGTCCGACACCAGCACCTTCGCACCTTCGCGCGCGAAGGCCAGCGCGCAGGCGCGTCCGATGCCCTTCGCCGCGCCGGTCACGAGCGCAACCTTGCCCGCGACCAGTCCCGCGCCGCTCACAGCGCGACCGTCGCGGTGCCGACCACCGGTGACTCGTGCGCCTCGTTTTGGATCGTGAGGTCGATCTCGACCGTGCCGCGCTCGTCGTCCTTGTCGGTGATCACTCCGGTCGCGCGCGGCCGCGAGCCGACCAGCACGGGCGCGCGGAACACCGTGTCGATGCGCAGGATGCGCGCGCCCGGCGCCCAGCGGTGGATCAGCGCCGCCAGGATGCCCTGACTCATGATGCCCGGCACGATCGCCCCGGGCAGACCCTCGCGGCGCGCGGCCTCGTGGTCGGTGAAGCGCTCGAAGCTCATGCCGGCGGCGCGCACGAAGCGTTTCACGTTCTCGAGCGACACGTCGGGCTCGAGCGCCGGCAGCTCCTCGCCGAACTCCACTTGCGAGTGACTCCGTGCGCTCATCTCACGCCCCCGCGCGCTGCACCATGCGCCAGTCCACGGTGGACACGTGCTCGCCGCGCTGGTTGGTGAACTCCATGCGGTGCACGATGAACAGCATCGTGCCGGAGCGGCCCGTCTTGGTGTAGATGTCGTGGATGCGGCTCTTCGCGACGATCTTGTCGCCGGGCCGCAGCGGCCCGAAGGCCTGCACGCACTTGCCCGCGTCGAAGCCGAAGCCGCTCGAGAAGCGTGGGAAGTTGTCGGGCAGCACGCGCCGGCCGACGTAGCGCGAGGTGAAGGTGGGCACCGCGCGGAACTCCGGATGACTCGGATCGGTGTAGTGCGCCGCGACCTCGCCGCACGAGCGGGCGAAGTCGAGCATGTCCTCGGACTTGATCTCGAACTCGACCGTGTCGAAGGTCGACCCGGCCCAGTCCCGCTTCAGCGCAAGAACGTCGATTTCCACGAAACTGCCTCGAATTCCCCGGCGCGCAGCGCCTCGACCAATTCTCCCACGCCCTGCACCGCAGCGGGGAACCGGGTCGCGCAGCGCCCGATATGACTCACGATGTGGGCGTCGCTGCCGCCGATGCCCTTGTAGCCGAACTTGTCGGCGAGCTCCTGGGCGCGCTCGTCCTCGCTCGCGCGGCTGCCGCCGTTGCGCGTCTCGACGATGCGCACGCCCGCGACCGGGCCGCGTGCCTCGTAGTGCGCGCACAGGCCCACGCGGACGCGCCCAGGGTGACACGGCACGGCCACGCCGCCGCAGCGCTCGGTCTCGCGCAACACGAGCTCGAGCGGCAGGTCGATGCGCGCGAAATCGAACGCGCGCAGCATGGCGTCGTTCACGCCGAATACGAGCACGTGGCCGTAGTCGGTCTCGACCTCGCTCGCCTTCAGGATCTCGAGCCCGTACTCGGCGGCGAGCGCGCCGTAGTCGGAGGTCGCGTCGAACTGCCGGTGCTCGGTGAGAACGAAGCCGTCGATCGGCAGCTCGCGCTTGCGGATCCACTGACAGTAGTTGTCGACCCGCGCCCGGCCGTCGTCGGATTTCAGCGAGTGATTGTGCAGGTCGAGGATCATGCCGGCCGGAACACGGGGACGCCGAGCGAGTCGTTGGCCGTTCGGAACTCGGCGCGCACCGGCAGGCCGATGCGCACCTCGTCGGGCGAGCAGCCGACCACGTGAGTCAGCAGGCGCGGGCCCTCCTCGAGCTGCACGTAGGCCAGCACGTAGGGCACGGCGTCGCGGAAGGGCGGGACCTGGTTCTGCTCGGTCACGGTGAAGGTGTACACGGTGCCGCGGCCCGAAGCGACGAAGTGTTCGATCGGACCCAGACACTTCGCGCACTGCGCGCGCGGCCGGTGCTGCACGGCGCGGCAGGCGCGGCAGCGCTGCAACACCAATTCGTGTCGGCCAGCGCCTTCCCAGTATCCGCGCGTCTCCCAGTCGGCCACGGGTCGCGGGTACTCGAGCTCCTTCGCCATCACGCCCTCGCCAGCACGAGCGTCGCGCCCGAGTGCGCGACGCCGAGCGTTCCGCCGGTGCCGTGCGCGAGCGCGATGCGCGCGTCGGCCACCTGGCGCTCGCCGCACTCGCCGCGCAGCTGCTTCACCGCCTCGATCACCAGGAAGATCCCGCGCATGCCCGGGTGATTCGAGGACAGACCGCCGCCATCGGGGTTGAGCGGCAGCGCGCCGCCCAGGCCGATGCGGCCGCCCGACACGAACGCCCCGCCCTCGCCCGGCTTGCAGAAGCCCAGGTTCTCGAGCGTGACGAGCACGGTGATCGTGAACGAGTCGTAGATCGTGCACAGGTCGACGTCGTCGTGACTCACGCCGGCCATGCGGAAGGCCTGAGCGCCGGACTGTTTCGCGGCGATCGAGAGCAGGTCCGGCGCTCCCAGCTCCTGGTGACACACGGCCTCGCCGCAGCCGAGCAGGTGCACCGGGCGCTTCTTCAGGTCGCGCGCGCGCTCGGCGCTGGTGACCACGATCGCGCCTCCGCCGTCCGAGATGATGCAGCAGTCGAGCAGGTGCAGCGGACGCGAGATCATGCGGCTCTCGAGCACGTCGGCCACGGTGATCGGCTTGCGCATCTTCGCCGCGGGGTTCAGCCCCGCGTGCCGGCGCATGGTAACTGCGATCTCGGCGAGCTGCTCCGAGGTGGTGCCGTAGGCGTGCATGTGGCGCTGCGCGACCAGCGCGTAGCTGCCCACCGTGGTCATGCCGTAGGGCGTGACGAACGAGGCGCCGGCGTCGCGGCCGCCGCCCAGGCCGGTGCCGATCGCGAGCGCGTTCGAGGCAGCGGTGCTGCCGTACAGGATCAGCGCCACCTCGCACAGGCCCGCGTGGATGGCTGCGGCCGCGTGACTCACGTGCGCAACGAACGACGAGCCGCCGATGTTGGTGCCGTCGAGGTGGCGCGGCCGGAGATCGAGATATTCCGCGAGAGACACGATGCCCATCGCTCCCATCGACATGCTGGCCGCGAACAGGCCGTCCACGTCGCGCAGCTCGAGCCCGCAATCCGCGAGCGCACCCTTCGCCGACTCGGCCATGATCTGGAACTCGGTCTTGTCGGGCGCCCAGCGGGTCGGGTGCTCGTACACGCCGGCGAGCGCGATCTTTCCGGAGAGAGTCACTTCGCGATCCCCCGCAGGAACTCGAGCACCGCTTCGGACAGCGCCTCGGGCGCCAGCAGCGCGACGCGATGACCGACCTTGGGCAGCACCAGCTTGCGCGCGCCCGGGATGCGCGCGGCCAGGATCTCGGACGGCCCGGCCGACTCCGCGTCCTCGTCCCCCACCACGACCAGCGTCGGACACGAGACGCGCCCCAGGTCCGCCTCGCGGTCGAAATCGCGCACGGCCAACGCGTTCTGGTACACGACGCGCGGGTCGGTCTTGATGTCCTCCATGAAGCCCCGGCGCATGACGTCGGGCGTAGCCGACGCGGGATAGTCGCGCCGGTCGAACTCGCGCCGCGCCTTGCCCTCGCTGATCAGCCGCCAGCGCTCGAGATACTCGTGGCTCACGGGAACGCGCGCCCCGCTCGCGACGAGCACGAGCGCCTTCACGAGCTCGGGCGCGACGAGCGCCGTCTCGAGCGCGACCATGCCGCCCATGGACCCGCCGAGCAGCACGCAGCGCGGGACGCGCAGCGCCGCGAGCACCCCGCGCAGGTGCGCGCCGATGCGCGCCACCGAGCCCAGCGAGTCGAGCGAGCCGGAGCGCGCGTGGCCCGGGAAATCGATTGCGATCGGGCTGTGCTCCTTCGCCAGCCGCTCGAGCACGTCGCCAAACAGGCCGCTGTTCCCGCCCGCGCCGTGCAGACACACGATCGTGTCGCCGTGCGACAGGTCCGGCGGCGCTTCGGGCAGCGTGGTGGCGCCCGTATGTCTCAGGAAGGTCGCGATCCCGTCGACCTGGGCGTACTTCTCCGGCACCGAGCGAGGCTACCGCGCCGGCACCGGGGGCTTCAACCCGCTCGTGGTAGCATCCGCGGCATGGACGCCAACGAGAGAGTCATCCGCGATTTCCTCGCCGCCTGGTCGCGCCGCGACGCGCACGAGCTGGCCGGCTATTTCACGGACGACGGCGTGTACCACAACATGCCGCTCGCACCCGTGGCCGGTCGCGCCGCGGTCGAGCAGCTGATCCGGGGCTTCATCGGCGGCTGGAGCGAGGCGAAGTTCGACCTGGTGTCCGTGGCATCCGCTGGCCAGACGGTCATCGCCGAGCGCGTCGACCGGATCCGCGCCGGCGGCAAGTCAGTCGACCTGCCCTGCGTCGGCGTGTTCGAGCTCGAAGGCGGAAAGATCAAGCGCTGGCGCGACTACTTCGACCTGGCGACGTACCAGCGAGCGATGACCTGAAGAACCTGGGCTAAGTCGCCTCGAGCCCGGCCAGGTCACCCTTCTCGCGCCATTCCTTCAGCATGTTGAAGAACAGGATCGAGCCGCCGCCGAAGAAGCCGTTCTGCGCGGCCAGGTTCGAGAGGTTGCCCTCGTTGTTGTAGTAGCCCGGGGTGCACGACTCGAGGAAGTCACGGCCCATGCGCGAGAACGCGATGATCGTCTGCACCCACTGCTCCTCGCCCGCCTCCGAGGCCTCGAGCGTGCGCGCGCCGCGCTCGTTCGCCTGGGTGATGAGATAGGCGATGTGCTTGGCCTGCTCGTCGAGCATGTGCGGGTAGTTGACCGTGAACGCGCTCTGTTGCGGCCCCATGATGAAGCAGTTGGGGAAGCCGCGGCTGTGCATTCCGTGCAGCGTGCGCAGACCGCCCGACCACTTCTCTGACAGCGTGAGTCCGTCGCGCCCGTGGATCTCGTAGCCCGCGCGGCGCGTGTACTCGGTGCCGACCTCGAAGCCGGTGGCGAATATCAGACAGTCGAGCTCGTACTCGACGCCGTTCGCGACCACGCCCTTCTCGGTGATGCGCTCGACGCCCTTGCCCTCCGTGTCGACCAGCGTGACGTTGGGACGGTTGAAGGTCTGCAGATACTCGTCGTGGAAGCACGGGCGCTTGCAGAACTGCCGGTACCAGGGCTTCAGCGCGGCGGCGGTCGCGGGATCCTCGATGATCGAGTCCACGCGCGCCCGGATCTGGTTCATCTTCTCGAAGTCGGCCAGCTCCATGGTCTTGCCGACGTCCTGAGCCGCGCCCTGGTCCTGCTGCACCATGATCAAGAGCTTGCGGATGATGTCGGTCCAGCCGTCGCTGACCAGGTCCTCCTCCTGGAATCCGCCCGAGACCAGGACGTTGAAGTTGTCCATCCGGTGCTTGTGCCAGCCGGGCTTGAGTGACTCGGCCCAGCCCGGGTCGGTGTCGCGGTTCGCGCGCACGTCGATCGACGACGGCGTGCGCTGAAACACGTACAGCTGCTTCGCCGCCTCGCCCAGGTGCGGCACGCACTGCACCGCGGTGGCGCCGGTGCCGATGATGCCCACGCGCTTGTCGCGCAGCTTGTCGAGCTTTCCGTCCGAGTCACCGCCGGTGTAGCCGTAGTCCCAGCGGCTGGTGTGGAAGGAGTGACCCTTGAAGCTGCCGACCCCCGGGATGCCCGGCAGCTTCGGCCGGTTCAGCGGCCCGTTCGACATCGCCACGAAGCGGGCCTTGATGGCGTCGCCTCGGTTGGTCTCGACGATCCAGCGCGCGCTCTCCTCGTCCCAGCGCATGCCGGTGACTTCGGTCTGGAACAAGGTGCTGCGGTACAGGTCGTATCTGCGTCCGATCGCCGCGCTGTGCGCCAGGATCTCGGGCGCGCGGGTGTACTTCTCTTTGGGCACGTAGCCGACTTCCTCGAGCAGCGGCAGATAGATGTAGGACTCGACGTCGCACATCGCGCCCGGATAGCGGTTCCAGTACCAGGTTCCGCCGAAGTCACCGCCCTTCTCGATCAGCCGCAGGTCGTCGATGCCGGCGTCGCGCAGGCGCGCGGCGGCCAACAAGCCCCCGAAGCCGCCGCCGATCACGATCACCTCGACCTCGTCGTGGAGCGGCTCGCGCTTGAAGCCGGGCGCGACGTAGGGGTCGTCGACGTAGTGGGCGAACTCACCCTTCACCTCGACATATTGCTCGTTGGCGTCCGCGCGCAGGCGCTTGTCGCGCTCGGCGCGATACCTGGCGCGCAGGGCATCGGGATCGAAGGCGGGGGTCGTGGTCTGGGTCTCGTTGGAATCCATGCCCGTATTGTGGCGGGTCGATCCGCGCGATTCAAAGCAGCCCAGGCGCGGTTTAGAATCGCGGCCCTCGGAGGTGGTGGATGTCGGTCGTCGGTCGTGTCTTGCTCGCCTGCCTGTCACTGACCTTCTGGATCGCGGGCGCCGCCCAGGCCGGCAGCGGCAGCGCCACGGTCAAACGGGTGGGGAACGCGCTCAAGATCGAGGCCGACAGCGCGATCTCGCTCGACGTCATCGGCGACTCGACGCTCGGGCACGTGGTGGTGACCGGCAACAACACGTTGTTGAACGGCCAGAGCTCGCCGCTCACGTTCGACGGCATCGACAGCATCGGCCTGAGCGCGAAGTTCTCGGCCCTGGTGGAGTTCGACGACCTGCAGCTCCGCAAGGGCATCTCGGTCCAGGCCAAGGACGCGCCGCTCGACCTCGACTTCAACGACTGCAAGCTGAGTCAGAGCCTCAGCGTCTCGAGCAACGCCGGCATCACGCTCGGCTGCGACTCCAACACCGTGCTCGAGGGTTCGCTCAGCGTGAAGGGCGGGCCGAGCAACGTGCTGCACATCTCGTGCGTCGTTGCCAAGTCCATGACGCTCGCGCTGGGCGACGGCGGCAACGACGTTCAGTTCGAGAGCGGCGCAGATGCCACGTCGCTGTCGCTCACGACCGGCGACGGCAACGACACGGTTTCGTTCGACGCGATGATCGTGACGAAGAGCGTCAAGCTCGATCTCGGCGCGGGCTCCAACCAGGTCGACGTCGATCAGAGCTCCCTGACCGACCTCGGCGTGAAGACCGGCGCCGGCCACGACTCGTTCTCGGCCGAGTTCTCCACCATCTCGGGCAAGCTGAGCTTGGCGCTGGGGAACGGAGACAACAGCGCGACGCTCGACAACGTCTTCGCCGGTGGCAAGTCACTGACGGTGAGCGGCGGCTCGGGCAATGATACGTTCGACTGCACCACGTGCATCGCGGGCGGGAACGCGAGCCTGAAGCTCGGCTCCGGCAGCAATCACACCACACTCTCGGGATCGGTCATGGACGCGAACCTGTCGGTGAGCGGCGGCTCTGGCGACGACGTGGTCGAGTTCGCCGATGGCACCCTGGTCGACGGCAAGACCCACTTCAGCCTCGGCGGCGGAAACAACACGACTCCCTGATTCGCCGCCGGGAGTAGAATCTCGGCATGCGTATCTGGTGGTGTGTCTGGGCGGTCGGGCTGTCACTTTTGCTGGCTGTTCTCCCCGCGCGCGCCGGGAACGTGAAGGCGACTCAGAAGGGCGGCACGCTGACCCTGAAGGGCGACGGTCACGGCGCGGTGCTCGGCCTCTCGGGTGCGCTGCCGATGGACGTGGGCGTCGCCGGCCAGGTCGTCATCACACCGATGTCCGGCACGACCGTGAACGCCACCACCGGGCTCGAGCAGTTCAACGGGGTAGCGAACGTGAACCTCGCCTTCGGCGCGCACGGCGACAACGCCGTCAGCGTCCAGCTGCTCACCCTCGACGGGTCGATCACCTACAAGGGCGGAAGCGGCTCCGATCTGTTCTCGGTGTCGGGCTCGCAGCTCATGGGGAACCTCACGGTCGCTGCGAAGGGCGCGCTGGGCTTCAGCTGCACCACCAGCTCACAGGTCGGCGGCAAGCTGTCGGTGAAGGCCGCCGCCGCGGACGATTCGGCCAATCTCAACTGCCCGGTCGGGGGCGGAGTGAGCGTCAGCCTCGGCGACGGAGACAACGCCGTCTCCGCGGGCGGAACCCTCGGAGACATCGTGATCTTCGACTCACTCCAGCTGAAGACCGGCCGCGGCAGCGACGACGTCACGCTCTCGTTCCTGAACCTCTTGACGTCGGGCAAGCTCGACCTGGGCAGCGGCTCGAACGTGCTGCAGCTCAAGTCCGTCGCGCTCCCGGGCGACTTGCAAGCCAAGGGCAAGGCGGGATCCGACATCGTGATCACGAACAGCCTGACCGTGGGCGGCGACGTCAACTTCGCCCTGGGTGACGGCAACAACCACACCCAGCTCGAGAGCACGGAGATCGACGGCGCGCTGTTCATCTCCGGCGGCAGGGGCGACGACGTCGTCCTCTTCGTCAATCCACCCACGATCGGGCATGGGCCGTTCTACCGCCTCGACGGCGGAAACAACGAGGTGCCCTGACTCGCGTAGAATGCGCCGCGTGACCCGATTCGATTCGCCCGCGCTCGCGTCCGGCTTGCTCGCGCTCGGGCTGGCCACGACCGCATACGCAGGCAACGTGCAAGTCACCCTGAAGCACGGCACGCTGCAAGTCAGCGGGGACAAGGACGCCGCCTCGCTCAGGCTGTTCGGGAATCTCGCGAACGAGCTGGCGAACGTAGGCTTCGTAGACGTCCACCCGAATGCCGGCACGGTCAATGGCAGCGGCCAGGACGCCACGTTCACCGGCGTGCTGAACATCCGTGTCTCGGTCAAGAACGGCGGCAACACCCTCGCCTTCGACCAGCTGCAGCTCTCGGGCGGCATCCAGGTGAGCACGGGCTCCGGAGACGACGAGGTCACCGTCACGGACACCACGCTGAGCGAGGACCTGTCGGTGAACGGCGGCAACGGTGTGCTGACCTTCACCTGCAGCGAGTCGGTGATGGGTCGCGACCTGGTAGTGAAGAGCGGCGCGGGCGACGACGTCGTGGACGTCGACTGCGGGGCCGCCCGCAACGGCAAGATCTCGGTGGGCAACGGCTTCAACGCAGTCTCGGTCACGCTCGCCCACCCCTTCTCGTTCACGAATCTCTCCATCCAGGCCGGGAACCGCGCCGACCTCGTGCTCTTGTCCGACAGCGGCAGTCACACCTCGGTGACGGGCGACTTGAAGATCGACCTGGGGGGCGACGGCAACGAGGCGCAGGCGAGCCGCTTCCAGGTCGCCGGCAATTTCTCCTACAAGGGGGGCGGCGGGGTCGACGCGATCCTGGGCGACCCGCTCGCGGTGGGCGGCGACATGCGCCTGTCTCTCGGCGGCGGCGACAACTCCGTCCAGCTCACCGACTCGCACGTCATCGGTCAGCTCAGGGTCAGCGCCGGGGCCGGCGACGACACGGTGGTGTTCATGGGCACGACGACCGCGGGCTCGACGAAGTTCCAGCTCGGCGGCGGCGCGAACCAGCGCCCGTGAAGGAGGGTCGAGCGATGCGTCCGGTTCGGATCATCTCCGCGGTCCTGATCTCACTCCTGTTCGTGGTGCCGGCGCATGCCGGAGACGTGAAGGCGACGGTTCGGGGCAAGACACTCACGCTCAAAGGCGACGGCCAGGGCGCGGAGCTCACGCTGATGGGCGGCGGGAGTCCCGACAGCGTGTTCGTCGCGCCGTCGGGAGGCACGACGGTGAACGGGAGCTCGTTCACGCTGATGTTCTTCAACATCTCCAACGTCAGCATGTCGTTCGGCGGGAACGGCGGCGCAGACGTGGTCTGCGACAACCTCGAGCTGGATGGGTCGATCAGCTTCAAGGGCGGCTCGGGCTCGCAGCAGCTCGCGATCACGGGCTCGCAGATCGGCGGCAACGTCGGCGTGAACGGCAGCTCTGGGATCTTCGACTTCACCTGCACCGAGAGCGAGATCGGCGGCAAGCTGGCGCTGAAGACCGGAACAGGGCCGGACTTTGCGCGCATCTCGTGCACCGTCACGGGCAGCGTGAGCGCGAACCTCGGGGACGGCGCGAACACGCTGCAAGTGACAGGTGGCGCGGGCACGATCTCGGTCGGGTCCCTCGCGCTGAAGACCGGCCGCGGCGACGACGACCTGACGCTCGAGTCCGTCGGCGTGGAAGCCGCGGCGAAGGTCGACCTAGGAGGCGGAAACAACCACGCGCAGCTCAGCGCGCTGTCGATCTTCGGAAACCTCGCGTTCACAGGCAAAGGCGACGACGACACCGTCTCGGGCGACACGCTCGGGCTCACCGGCAACGTGAGCTTCAGTCTGGGGAGCGGCGCGAACACGCTGAGCCTGCTGAACTCGGTCCTGTTTCACGACTTGTCCATCTCGGCGGGCAGCGGTGACGACCAGGTGGTGCTTGGGCCCGGGCTCACGATCGACGGCAAGAAGAAGATCCACCTGGGCCGCGGCAGCAATCAGCTGGAAGAGTGACTCCTTGAAATCGCTCGCGATCCACGGTGGAGCCCCCGTGCGCACGCGGCCCTGGCCGGCGTGGCCCGAGTTCGGGGACCCCGAGCGCGCGGCGCTGACTCGGGTGCTCGAGGGCCGGAGCTGGGGCGG
>Ga0335080_10008405_pt1 | contig 10762 bp, 10 predicted proteins | sample Lox_Sample_34_FD_206720 | JGI IMG/M metagenome (GOLD analysis project Ga0335080, IMG submission 206720) | Soil microbial communities from Loxahatchee National Wildlife Refuge, Florida, United States - Lox_Sample_3.4 | ecosystem: Environmental > Terrestrial > Soil > Wetlands | place: USA...
CCGCTTTTTAGAACCGCATCTCTTAGCTTCGCGGCTGCGGCCTGATCCAGGCTCTCCGAAACCAGCACCGTGCTGTCCGCCCACTGCTCAACGATGACGGGCCCCTCTTGCGTGGCAACCTCGATTGAAGAAACCGGGCAATGCGCTCCCGCGCACGATCTCGTGGGCTGCACGGTTGCGTTGGCGTAGCGTTGCGAAACTGACGCGGCATAGAAGCGCGCGAAGTGGGCAGCCGACTCGGGAGACTTCCAGCGGGAAACGTACAACAGAGCCAGGTCGGCGGGCGTGGGATCCGATGCGCCGGCTTTACCCGAACGGCGCAGAGTCACGTACACGCCGCCCCGCCATGCCGTAGAAAGATCGTCGGCTACCCTCCGTGTCCCATACTGCCGCAATAGCGCCCGCACGTCGAGTTCGCCCACTCCACCCGAATCGTAGACGTCGTATTCGCCACCCAGGACTTCTTTCACATCCGGAATATGCACGCCGGCCAGTTTCTCGCGGTCAATGTAGGCTCTGGGTTGCAGCACTTCGTGGCTGTTGGCGGGGGGCCGGGCGAACACGCCGGGAAACGCCATCGCCCTGCCGCCGTTGCCCAGCAATTCCGCCTCGAAGATCAGGCCCTCGCGATAGGGAAAGGTTCCGGCCTCGCGCAAAATCATGGGCGCGTCGTGCATCATTTGCGAGTCAATGCTGGCCTTCACGGCAGGATCTTCCATCTGGTACACGAGTCCGGGCATGTCTTTCAGGTTGCGACCGAAAGGCTGAAGCAGATAATCGATGTAAACCACCATCGCCTGCCCTTCGACAACCGCTTTGCGCGCGGTTTGGCGCTCATCGTTGTTGCCGGAGTCTCCCTCCGCAGCGGGATTCCCGGCATCGCCCGGTGCCGGCTCTCGCAGCATCCACGATTTCAGGTTGTAGTTCTGGTCCTGCAGCGCGTGCGTGAGCTCATGAGCGAGGATGGGTTCCTGACGATCGGGCGCAACCCAATTCAGCAGGGAAATGACCTTCGTGTCCTCATCATAGTAGCCTGCAATCTCCTGCCCATTGGCTTTCACCAGGAATTCCCGCAGATTGAAATCTCTGGGCAGCAGGCCTATTTTTTTCATGGTCAACTCAGAGCGGCCGAAGCGCTGCACATACTCCGCCTTCTGCATCTGCTCGTGGGTGTATTTCTCCACCTCTTCCCGACTGACCAACTGGCGCTTGACGCTGGCGCGTTTGGGAAAGCCCGAGTCCTCGGACGCAAATGTCAATAGTTTGTCGACCTCGGCGAACAGTTTCTTGGCATCCGCATCAGTCATCTTGACTTCCGTGGTGGTGTCCTTGCGCATCTTTCGCGCCAGGTCGCCCAGACTTTGGGTTTGTGGCGTTTGCGAGTCTGTATCGCTGCTCAGGCTGGCGGGTAGTCCGGCCTGCTGACCAACCGCCGCTCCGCACAGGACGAAGCACACCAATACACGCAATCGAATGCTCATGGGACCTCGAGGTCTTCGTGATTTCCGGGGATGAGTCCATTGTCTTCCGGAAGACCGTTCGGAGCGGCAGAAAACATCCCGGGATCATTACGTCCGTAACGGTCAGCCCGGTCTGCAAACCGATCTGCCGCAGCACGGCTTCAGCGGGGTACAATTCCTTTCTTCGGCGCGGCGTACGCCAAATGTCCATTCGCCAAATTACGATTGTGGGAACCGGGCTGATTGGCGGCTCGCTCGGGCTCGCCCTCAAGAAGCATGGCTTTGCCGGAAGAATCATCGGATCCGACCGTGCGCCGGTGCTGGAACGGGCTCGTGAGAAAGGCGCGATCGATGCCGGCCAGACGAATCCCGCCGATGCCATCCGTGGCAGCCAGCTGATTGTTCTGTCCACTCCGGTGGGTGGGATTGTCGAATTGATCCAGCGTCTCGGACCGGCACTCCCCCCCAAGACCCTCCTGACTGATGTGGGCAGCACCAAGGAGGCGGTACTTGCGCGGGCGAGGACTGTCTTTGGCAAGCATACGGCTTCCCGGTTTCTTGCCTGCCATCCCATGGCCGGAAAGGAGCAATGCGGTGTTGAATTTGCCGAACCTGACTTGTTCCAAGGGGCTGCATGGTTCGTGACACCGGCTCCCGGGCAGAAAATCTACGAGGGGCTTAGCGGAGAGTTTCTCGATTGGGTCGAACGGATCGGCGCGCGGATCGCCAGCCTCGATGCCAGCGAGCACGACCGCCTCTGCGCCTGGATCAGCCACTTACCGCAGATGATTTCGACCGCTCTGGCGGCAACGATGGTCGACGAATACGGCGTGGACGCGCCGTTGCTCGAAGTCGGCGGGCGCGCCATCCGCGAAATGACCCGTATCTCCGCCAGTCCATACTCGATGTGGCGTGACATCGCGCTCACCAACAAGAAGAACATCCAGGACGCACTGATCAAGCTGGAACAGAGGCTTTCACATCTCCGTGAGAATCTCGATACCCGTGAGCTGGCGATGGAATTCGAACGCGCCCACCAGTTGAGGAAGATCTCGCCACGGGCGCAAAAACCCAAAGAGAAAACGCGACATTAGGCCAGGACCCGCCTGTTCCCGTCGCCGGATTATCTTCATTTACAATCATCTTTTATGAATAAGTTGGTTCCTGGCGCGGACGAAGCGGTTCGTGATGTGTTTGACGGCGCTACGATCATGGTCGGGGGCTTCGGCCTCTGCGGGATTCCCGAAAATCTGATTCGCGCGCTCGTCCGCAAGGGCGTCAAGAATCTCACCACCATCAGCAACAATGTGGGCGTCGATGGCTTCGGGATGGGCCTGCTGCTTTCCGCTGGACAAATTCGCCGGCACATTGGAACTTATGTCGGGGAGAACAAACTGCTCGAACAGATGGTGCTGCAGGGAAAGATTCAGCTTGACCTCGTGCCCCAGGGAACGTTCTCCGAGCGCATTCGCGCCGGGGGGGCCGGCATACCCGCGTTTTTTACCCCCACGGGCGTGGGTACTGTGGTCGCCGAAAACAAAGAAACCCGCGAGTTCGACGGCCGCCTCTACCTCATGGAACACGCCCTGAAAGCCGACTTCGCGCTGATCAAGGCCTGGAAGGGCGACCGGTGGGGAAACCTGATGTATCGCAAGACCGCGCGTAATTTCAATCCTATGATGGCGACGGCCGCCGCGGTCACGATCGCCGAAGTCGAACAGTTGGTCGATGTCGGCGATCTCGATCCGGACGCGATCCATACTCCCAGCGTGTTCGTGAAACGGATCTTCCAGGGTGAGCTGTATGAAAAACGAATCGAGAGAAGAACCGTAAGGAAAGCAAGTTAAGCGGCCGGGCCAGACCGGCGGCGACGCGAAAGAAATTAATATGGCGACGGTGACCAAGCCCGATAAAGACGTTGAAAAACGCGAGCGCATCGTCCAGCGCATCGCCCGCGAGCTGCGGGACGGCTTCTACGTGAATCTGGGCATCGGCATGCCCACGCTGGTGGCGAACCATGTTCCCGCCGGCATGCACGTCATTCTCCAGAGCGAGAACGGGATGCTGGGCATTGGCCCCTATCCCATCGAAGGAACAGAGGACTCTGACCTCATCAACGCTGGCAAGGAGACGGTCAGCGAGATCGACGGCACCGCTTACTTTTCCAGCGCCGATTCCTTCGCCATGATTCGCGGCGGGCACATCGACCTCAGCGTGCTCGGCGCGATGGAAGTCGATCAGGAAGGCAGTATCGCGAACTGGATGATCCCCGGAAAAATGGTGAAGGGCATGGGCGGAGCCATGGATCTGGTTGCCGGCGCCCGTCGAGTGATTGTCGCCATGGAACATTGCACGCGCGAAGGCCGGCCCAAGATTCTGAGAAAGTGTTCGCTGCCGCTCACCGGCGTGCACGTCGTCGACACCATCGTCACCGACATGGCGCTGATTCAGGTCACATCCACCGGGCTCGTCCTCGAGGAAATCGCCCCCGGACTAACTGCTGAGGATGTGCAACGCGCGACTGAACCCGACCTGATCGTCAGTTCCATCTTGAAGACGGTGTAGCCACGCATCGCCCGCTACCCCGGCGGCCAATGCAGGCTGCGCCCGCCCAGCAGGTGCACGTGCAGGTGAAAGACGGACTGACCGGCCTGCGGGCCGACATTGAGCACCGTCCGATAGCCCTGTTCGATTCCGCGCTGCCGCGCTATGCTCGCAGCTGCAAGATGGCAGCGGCCAATCAATTCGGCATCTTCCCCGCCGGATTCCTTGAGCCCTCGGATGTGTTTCTTGGGAACCACCAGCACATGCGTCGGAGCCTGGGGATTGATGTCCTCAAACGCATAAGTATGCTGGTCTTCGTACACTTTCTTTGAGGGAATTTCGCCTGCGATGATGCGACAGAACAGACAGTCTTTCATGGCACGTCCTGGTCCTGGTTTTCAGCCGTCGGCCAGACACACCGGCGCCCGCAGCTTTGGGAGGAAGCGCGTGCCTACTATAACCGAAAGCTGCAACTCTTTGCAGTTCGATGGATGATTCGCGCCAGGCTCACGACGGCATCGTCAACACCACTCGAAATTGCGCCTTTCCGCTCATCATGCGCTCGTACGCCGGGTTGACTTTCTCCAGGGGAAATGTCTCAATCATCGGCCGCACCTGGTTCAGCGCGGCGAATCGCACCGTATCCTCCGAGTCAGTAGGGGTTCCGGACGCCCAGCCCTTGATATCACGTCTACCGAAAATCAGCTGCAGGGAGTTTACTTCCACGGGATCCGGAGGCGCGCCCACGATGAGCAGGCTTCCGTTGGGAGCCAGGCCGTCGACGACCGCCGACATTGCCTTGCCGCTTGTGACCGTAGTGAGAATTACGCGCGCGCCTCCCATCTTGGCGAGTTCTTGCGCCACCTGGACTGAGTTGCTGTCCAGGTATCGGCTGGCTCCGAGCCGGATGGCCAGGGCCTCGTTCTCCGGACCGCGTCCGATGGCTACCACCTGCATGCCAGCCTTCCGGGCGAATTGAATTCCCAGATGACCCAGGCCGCCAACGCCCTGCACGGCGACCAGTTCCCCCGGCATTACGCCGCTGCGGCGGAGGGCATTGAAAGTCGTGATGCCGGCACAAAGCAGGGGCGCAGCTTCTTCGGCGGAAATGTCGTCGGAAATGCGCGCTAGAGCTTCCACCGGGGCGACCATATATTGGGCGTAACCGCCGTCGTAACTGATGCCGGTAATTTTCAGCCGCTGGCAGTTGACGAAGTCGCCCCGGCGGCACGGAAGACATCGCGTACAGTGGCCGCCATGCCAACCGATGCCAACCCGCTGGCCTCGGGGCCAGTCTTCTACTCCCGGCCCGGGCTCGTCGACGATGCCGGCCACCTCGTGTCCGGGCACTCGCGGAAGTTGAATTCCGGGAAACATGCCTTCCCGCGTCAGTACATCGCTGTGGCAGACGCCGCACGCAAGAACCCGCACGCGCACCCAGCCGGGACCGGGACTCGGAATCTCTCGTTCGACCAGGTCGAAGGGCGCCCCCGCCTTGGTGGCCTGCGCCGCCATCATCTTCGTCATAACGTTCTCCTTTGGGATTTCCGGTTGTGTCAGTCAGGCCAGAAGATTTCAGACTGTCAAGCGGATTCGATGTCGGGAAGCAATGAAGAGATTCGCGCCCGCGCCTAGTCCAGACGAACCAGGAAAATCAGCTGCTGGGCGATTTCGACGTGACGGGCGACTTCCTCGGCACGCTGGCGGTCGTCATCGAGTACTCGCACCCGCACCCACCAGTTTCCGATGGGGCTGCTGAAACACTGCACCTTGGCCGTCTGGTAACGGCGGGTGAGCTTTCCTGCGACTTTGTCGGCCGCATGTTCCTTCTCAAAAGCGCCAATCTGCACCGCCCAGCGCCCTCCGCTTTCGAGCGGAGTCGGCGTGCGCAGCACTTCCACCCGAACCATCGCAGTTCCCGGGCCATAGACGTCGACTTTTTTCGCGGCCGCCTCCGACAGATCCAAAATCCGCCCCGCGATAAACGGGCCCCGGTCGGTGATGCGCACCAGGGCCGAGTTGCCTGTCTTGACATTCGTTACTCGCACCAGCGTGCCCAGCGGGAGAGTGCGATGAGCCGCCGTCATGGCGTGCATGTTGTAGACTTCGCCGTTTGAGCTGCGCCGGTGGTTGTAGGGTGGACCATACCAACTGGCCACGCCGGTCTCTACGAGCAGGGGTTTCGCGTCCTCCGGAGCACCCAGAGAGCGGCTCGGGCTGGGCCGATCAACTTCTCCATCCGGCCCAGCATTCAGGCCGGCGTCGCTCTCTTCTTCACCGGCAGACGGTGGAGGAGGCACACTCGCCGCGATCGACTTGTGTCCGCCACAGCCCGTCAGCAAGAACGCGAAGAGGAAGGCGCTTGAAAGCAACAAGACCCGGTACTCCCTCATTTGTGAGAAGTCGGATGCTGCTCCATGTACTCCGCCAGCCGTGTGATCTTCCCGGCTGCGATTCGCAAGGCCTTGGTGGAATGCCCGCGCACCGCTGGAATTACCTCGTCGTTCAGGTAAGCGATGAGTTCCGCCGTTTCCTGCTCCAGATTCTCGGCTGCCTCTGCCACTGTCTTGCTCACTCGCGCAGACGCTTCTTCGACCTTGCGGTTGAAGTCGCTCATGCCGATTCCTCACTTTCTTGAGTACGGCGACGGCCACTCGGTTTTCGCGGATACCAGGCGGAGGCATTATTTCCTGCTTTGTCGCCGGAGTCAACAAAGAACAGAGATATCGGGCCGTCAGGGAAGTCATTGGGAACACATCATTAGAAACCCATTCCCACGGCGCTGGTTGTACGCAATACTCTCCCGGAGGGCGAATCGCTTTTGTCAAACGGACTTGATACGCCGTGTACTATGGGACAGCACATCGCTTGGTTGGGATCGTCCTTGCGGTTTGCGTCCAGTGGTTTCCTGGAAATCAATGCCTGAGGCGTCTCACTTTCATTCTGTACCCCGCTTTCGCCGCATGCTCCTCGCCTGGTTCGATCGCAACCGGCGCCAGCTGCCCTGGCGCGGGGATCGTGATCCCTACCACGTGTGGCTTTCGGAAATCATGCTGCAGCAAACGCGCGTTGCCGCCGTCGTCAACCACTACGAGCGATTTCTGCACCGCTTTCCTACTGTGAAAACACTGGCCGCCGCGCGCGAGTCGGCCGTGCTGGCAGCCTGGAGCGGCCTAGGCTACTATCGCCGCGCACGCATGCTGCACGCCGGCGCGAAAAAAGTGGTGACCGAATACGCTGGAGCACTTCCGTCAGATACTGCGCATTTGCGTGAACTGCCCGGCATCGGCCGCTATACTTCGGCTGCAATCGCCAGCATCGCCTTCGGAGAGCCTGTCGCCGTGGTCGACGGCAATGTCGAGCGAGTTCTGCGCCGCGTTTACGGCAGAAATCTTGCCGGAGAATCTTTGTGGAGCGCCGCGGAGCAACTCTTGAGCAGAGAACACCCCGGCGATTTCAACCAGGCGATGATGGAGCTGGGCGCGACGCTCTGCCTTCCCCGCCAGCCACGATGCTCGCAGTGTCCAATCACTCCGTTCTGCGCGACGCAAGGCGAGCTGCACGATGGCAAATCCGCGGTCCGGCAAAAAAAGCGGGAAATTTGTTACGCCTTTGCCCACCGTGATGACGCGGTGTTCCTGGTGAAACGGCCTCGAACTTCAACCCTGATGCCCGGCATGTGGGAGCTTCCAGAAATGCCCCAAACGAATGGTGCGGTCGGCGGGCACAGCTCCAGGGAGGCCTGGCTGAGCCTGCGGCATTCGATCACCGTCACGGATTACACCGTGCACGTGTTCAAAGCGGCGAAGCCGCGGAATATCCGAGGCCGATGGGTGCTGGCCTCCCGTACTCCAGAGCTTCCTCTGACCGGGCTGGCGCGCAAAATCCTTCGTGCCGCTGGAGTCATCTAACATAACGCGGTGGTATGGTTTCGCAACGTGTTTGGAGGACGTAACATGGCTGCTCTCACGCCGGGGAGCCTGGCGCCGGACTTTAGCTTGCCAACCATGGAGGGCAAGAAATTCTCATTGAAGGATGCCCTGTCGCGCGGCCCGGTGGTGGCTGCTTTTTTCAAGATTTCCTGTCCCGTGTGCCAGTTTGCCTTCCCTTTTCTAGAGCGGATTTACAAAGCATACGGCAACGCGAATGTCACTATCGTCGGCATTTCGCAAAATAACAGGAAAGACACTGCCTCTTTTCTCAAAGAATATGGCGTGAGTTTTCCCGTCTTACTCGACGATACCGATACATATCCGGCGTCGAATGCCTATGGTCTGACCAACGTCCCCAGCATTTTCTGGATCTCGGAGGAGGGGAAGATTGAAATTTCGAGTGTGGGCTGGCTGAAGAAAGAAATCGAAGAGATCGCGGAGAAGGCCTCGGTCGCCACAACCGTTACCCTCACGCCCATCTTCCGTCCCAACGAACAGGTGCCGGATTTCCGGGCTGGTTGAGGGTCAAAAAATTAGCCCGCGGTCGGCGGGCAAGACAGAAAGCTCACACCAGGAAAGAGTCAGGAGTTGCTATCTGCGGGCCTCCCGCTGGCCCTCATCTCTTGGTGCGTTCGGCCACGTCACGTTTTCCCGTACAATAAAAAGTTCCTTTAGACCTTTGTTCAGGAGTTCGTCCGGATGCGTTCTTTCTTGCTTGCAATTGTCTTGGTTTCCGTCTTCGCCGCTGCTCAGGAAAACCAACAACCTGCCCACACCTCCCATTCTTCCACCGCCTCGGCACGGTTGCCGGGCGCGGCGATTGCCGCCATGCAGCAGATCGATCCCGAGCGCATCCGGGCGCACGTCCGCTTTCTGGCTTCTGATCTGCTCGAGGGCCGGGGCACAGGTGCGCGCGGCGGTGATATCGCGGCGGAATACATCGCCACTCAATTCGCCCTGGACGGATTGAAGCCCGCAGGCGACAACGGCTCGTTCCTGCAGAAAGTTCCCATGGTTGGTATCACGCCCGACCCGGCGACCACGTTCTCTTTGGTTCCTGACAATGGCTCGCCCCTGGAGCTCAAACCTCTGGATCAGTATGTCGCGTATGACCAGACGCAGCAGCCCGAGTCGACGGTTGATGCCCCGATCGTTTTTGTCGGCTATGGCATCGAAGCGCCCGAGTACAAGTGGGACGATTACAAGGGGGCTGATGTCCACGGCAAAGTGCTGCTGATGCTGGTGAACGAACCGCCGTCTGACGACGTGAAGTTTTTCAAGGGCAAAGCTCTCACTTACTACGGCAGGTGGACATACAAGTATGAGGAAGCGGCGCGCAAAGGCGCAGTCGCCGCCATCCTCATTCACAAGACCGATATGGCGAGCTATCCCTGGGAGGTGGTTCGCAATTCAAACTCGGGCGAGAAGTCCTATCTGAAGCTGGACGGCTCCCCGACCCTGAGAGCCGCATCATGGATCCCACTCGACGTGGCCGGGCAGCTCGCCGGCGCCGCCGGGCTCAGCCTTGAACAGATGATCGCTGACGCGCGTTCGCCGGAATTCCATCCCATTCCCCTGCCAGTCAGGTTGAAAGCCCACATGGTGAGCAAGATTCGCCCGTTCACGTCGAACAACGTGATCGCAGTTCAGCCGGGAAGCGATCCCAGGCTGGGGAGTGAAGCCGTGATCTATACCGCGCACTACGATCATCTGGGCATTCGTCCCGATATGCCGGGCGACAATATCTACAACGGCGCTGACGACAACGCCACCGGCTGCGGCATCCTGCTGGAAGTCGCGCGAGCGTACGCGGCGGCGAAACAGAAGCCTCGTCGATCCGTTTTGTTCGCCTCCGTGACCGGGGAAGAACAGGGCCTGCTAGGTTCGGATTACCTGGGCAAGCACCCGCCGATCCCCGCGGGCAAAATCAGCCTCGATCTCAACTATGATGATCTGCCTCCGCTCGGCGCACCCGAAGAAGTCGAAGTATCCGGAGCGGAACGGACGAACTTTTATCCAGTGGTTGAGGCGATGGCCAATACTTTCCGGTTGGCGATTCGTCCCGACCCGCGTCCGGAGGCCGGACACTACTATCGTTCCGATCACTTCAGCCTGGCTCATGCCGGTATTCCCTCGTTCTCGATCAACGAAGGGATGAAGTACCAGGGCCACGACACGGCATGGGGACAAAAACAGGCTGACGACTATACGGCGCATCGCTACCACCAGCCTAGCGACGAGTATCGCCCGGACATGGACTTCACCGGAGACGCATTGATGGCGCGTTTTGGCTTTGCCCTGGGATGGGAAGCGGCGACCCAATCGGCGCTCGTCGGCTGGCAGACGGGCGACGAGTTCGAGCCCGCCCGGCTCCATAGCGAAGCCGGAGGCCATCATTAGACGCCCGTGCGTACAGAGTAAAGAGACTCCGTGGCGAACTCAGAGCAGGTTCAGGTTAGTTGACGGCTGAATCCGGTTCGCCGGCTTGCCCTTCCGGAGCGCCATGACGCCGCAGTAGCTGGGGCAGGTTCTGGGAGAACGCCGAGCGCGGCAACACCATATCGCATCCCACCTCATGCGCCTTTTGTTTCAAGTCGCCCTGCACGTGGGACAGAAATCCAATGATCGACGTTCCCTTCTTCAGCTTCGTCTTCAGCTTGGGGATAAGGGTTAGGGGTTTGGCGCCGACATTATTCAGGTCGAAGATGATCAGCGACGGCTTCTCGTCCCCGTTCTGCTTCATGTGTTCCAGCAGATCTTTCTCGGCCTTGCAGAACTCCACTTTGACGTTGAGTTTTCGGGCGGTCTCCTGAATCTTCGCCTGGA
>Ga0335080_10008407_pt1 | contig 10760 bp, 14 predicted proteins | sample Lox_Sample_34_FD_206720 | JGI IMG/M metagenome (GOLD analysis project Ga0335080, IMG submission 206720) | Soil microbial communities from Loxahatchee National Wildlife Refuge, Florida, United States - Lox_Sample_3.4 | ecosystem: Environmental > Terrestrial > Soil > Wetlands | place: USA...
CTGCGGCGGGCGCCGATCCGCTCGGCTTTGCCTACGTGCCGCTGACCTATGCCGCGGGCCAGATCCTCGCGGACGCCGTCACCGCGACCAAAAGCCTCGACCAGGGCAAGCTCGCCGACTACATCCGCACCCACAGCTTCGACACGGTCGGCGGCAACGGCATCGCCTTCGGCAAGGACGGCGAATGGAAGGAGTCGCGGATGACGTTCACGCAGCTCGTGCACATCGATGGCAACGACGTCGGCCAGTTCAACGACCCCAAGAAGACCGTCCTCGTGTGGCCGCCCAAATTCAAGTCGGGGCCCATGTTGTACCCCTACGCCACGGCCAAGCAGTCCTAGGCGGAAGTCATCCTCCGCCGCTCTGGTGCGTCGCACTGGGCCGCTGCGACGAGTGCTCGTGCGCGATCAGCCAGCGGTCGCCGTGCTTGACCATGACCATGGTGAAGCGGGCCGGCGCCAGCACGGCCCGCCCGCCCTGCACCACCTCGTAATCGTAGAATCCGGTCGCGATGACGGAGTCGTCGTCGAGCACCAGCAGGTGGCGCTCGTTGACGCGAACCTGGGTACCGCTGTTGGGAAGACGGGCGAAGTACTGGAAAATCTGCTCCGTGCCTTGCGATATCACCGGACTGGACGTGCCGAGGAGGATCGCATCGGGCGTGTAGAGCGCGGTCACCGCTTTCGCATCGTTGGCGTTGAACGCCGCGACCCAGCTGTCCAAAAGCGCATTGGCGTCGTCGGCCGGCCCGGCGTTGGCGGCTGCCGGCGACACCATGGCCAGCACGGCCCACACCCATATCCTTTTGCGCATGGAATCGCTCCTCCCCTCGGAGCCAAAAGAATATCACAAAGCACTTCGTCGGCTTTTTAGCCAATCCTTAACCTCGTTCGGCCAGACTCGCCTGCGGCTGTCATCTATCACGCTGGAGTCCCGCATGGACGTCAGCCAACCCCGCAGCCTGTTGCCGACGAGCCTACGCGTGGCAGAGCATCCGGCCCGGATATTGCTTGTCGAAGACGACGTTTTGGTCTCCGAGGCCTGCGCTATGCTGCTCGAGGATTTCGGTTATTCCGTCCGCCGCGCCGGCTCCGCCGACGAGGCGCTCGCGGTACTGGAGGCGGGCCACTCCGTCGACTTGGTATTTTCGGATGTGAGGATGCCCGGGACCAGCGGCCTGGAGCTTGCCCGCACGCTTGCGGAACGTTATCCGGACTTGCCAGTCCTCCTCACGACGGGCTATAGCAGCGCTGCTGCGGAGGCCATCGCGAGCGGCTTCGCACTTATATCCAAACCCTACCTTCCGGCCGACGTGCAACGCGCGATCGCGGCCGCACTCGGGCAATCGTCGCGCACCGGACTCTAAGTCACGTGAGAATCATCAGCTGGAATCTCCTGCGGCGCACCGGCGCCGCCGCCGCGGACGTCGCAGCCCTGATCGCGCGGCATCGTCCGGATCTTCTGCTCATGCAGGAGGCGACGAAGGACATGGAGAGTCTGCCGGCTCTCGTCGGCGGCCATATCTACCGCCGCCGCCTGCCCGGCCGCATTCACGGGCTCGCCGCCTGGGCGCCCGGCGAGATGCCGCGGCCGAAGACGCTGATGCTGCCGGTGTCGGCGCTGCCCGGCGGCCTGCCGCCGCGCGTGGCGCAACTCGTGCAGGTCGGCGGCATCACGTTCGCGAACGTCCATCTCTCGCACGGGCAGATCCTCAATCGCCTGCAGCTGGCGTGGATCGTCGACGCGCTCGACGGACCTGCCGCCGTGATCGGCGACTACAACGCCGTCGGCCCGATCCTCCTCCCCGGCTTCCGCGACGTGGGGCCTCGGCGCCCCACGCACCACGCCAGCAACGTCGTCCCGTTCCGGCTCGACCGCTGCCTGGTGCGCGGCCTCTCCTGCCACGGTACTCACGCGCTCGAGCGCGGCCCGTCCGACCACCGGCCGATCATGCTGGAGCTCGAAGTGATGCCGGCCGCGGCCACTCCCCAGCGGCGGCGGCGGCGGTGGCGCCTTGGCCGCACCGCCCCCGAACGGCCGGCACCGCAAGCGGCGTGACCGGGCTGTAGGCAGCCCTTTTTTCGTCAGACGCCCCCGGGCGGAACCGCCTCCGCACCCACCCGTTGACCGCCGTAGTGTTCAACGGATGGGCAAAGCCATGAAACCACTCAACATGTTTGCGGCGCTCGCGGCGCTGTCGGGGACGGCCGTCTTGGGCGGTTGCTACTACTCTCACACCGAACGCGAAGTCCCGGCACCGCAGCCGGCCACCGCAGCGGTTCCGGTCACCTGCTATTACGCGAATGTGCCCTACTCGGTGGGCTCGCGCGTGGTGACACCCGAGGTGCGCACGATCGAGTGCGGTCGCGACGGGTTCTGGCACGTGGTCCAGTAAGGCCCGGTCATTCGATCTTCACGCCGACGGCTTTGACGATCTCGCCGTACCTGTCGTAGTCCGCCTTGATGAACGAGGCGAACTCGTCGCGCGTGGTGATGAAGGGGTACATGCCGCCGCCATGCAGGCGCTGGGCGATTTTCGGGTCGGCCAGCGCCTTGTTCACGTTGTCGTGCAGCTTGGCAAGGATCGCTGCCGGCACGCCCGCGGGGGCGAAGAACCCGAGCCAGGGCGTCACCTCGTAGCCGGGATACGTCTCGGCGATGGTCGGCAGGTCGGGATAGTCCGGCGACCGCTTGAGGCTGGTGACCGCGAGCCCCCGCAGCAGGCCCTGGCTGATCACGGTCGCGGTCGAGTTGCCGCCGAATTCGGCCGCGACTTCGTTGGCCACCAGCGCCTGCGCCGCCGGCCCGCCGCCTTTATAGGGCACGTGCACCAGGTTGATCCCGGCGCGCAGCTTGAGCATCTCCATCGCCAAATGGTGCTGGCTGCCGTTGCCGATCGAGGCGTAGAGGAGCGGCGGATTGGCTTGGCGCGCGTACTCGATGAAGCCTTTGAAGTCCTTCACCGGCAGTTTCGGATTGACGGTCAGGATCATCACGGTCGTGACCAGGCTGGCGACTGGCACGAACGCCTTCATCGGATCCAGGGTCGAGCTCGTGTAGAGATAAGGATTGATCACCAGCTGCGAGTCCTGGCCGAGCATGATCGTATAGCCGTCCGGTGCAGCCTTGGCAGTCACCTCGCTCGCCAGCTGGCCGCCCGAGCCCGGCCGGTTCTCGATCACCACGCTCTGTCCGACCAGCTCCGACAGCCGCTGGCCGACCAGACGTGAGCTCGTGTCCGTGGCACCCCCCGGCGGATTCGGCACGATGATCTTGATCGGGCGGCTGGGATAATCGCTGTCTGTCTCTGCTGTGGCGGCCCCTGCGAGACACGCCGCCGCAATCCCAATCATCGCGAGCAATGCCGCGATCAGGCGCATTGTGTGTTTCATTAGCGCTCCTCCCCGCGATCATTATAGTGGACGCGCCCGCCGAGACCCAGGGGATGCCAGTGATGAGCGACGCCACGCGATCCGGCGCCGCGCCCAGAGCCACCAAGACCTACGCCGGCCTGCTCGACCGCGTGATCCTTCGCCGCACGGCCGAGGCTCTCGCCATCGGTGCGGCGGGCGGCGTGGCATTAAACGCGACCGGCATGCCGGCCGGACTGATCTCGGGCTCCGTCGTCGCCGTCGCGATCGCCGCAATCGCCGGCCGGCCGCTCGCCGTGCCGGTGCTGCTGGCGCGCACCGTGTTCGTGCTGGTGGGCATTGCACTCGGTGCCATCGTCAGCCCGGAGACACTGCACGGCCTCACCGCTTATCCGCTGAGCATGGCGATCCTGGCGACGTCGACCTTCTGCATGATCGCGGCCACCAGCTTCTATCTGCGCAAGGTGCATCGGTGGGACCCGCTGTCGGCGCTGTTCGGCGCCAGCCCCGGGGCGCTAGCGCAGGCGATGGCGATGTCCGCAGAAGTTGGGGCGGATCTGCGCGCCATCGTCATCGTCCAGACGATCCGCGTGGTCATGCTCACGGTCGGCATTCCGGCGGGCCTCGCCCTCGTCGGCTTCGAGCTGCCGCCGGGTGGACCGGTCAGAGCCGCCGCCTCGCTGTTCGACCTCGCGATTCTGCTGCCGGCGGCCCTGATCCCCGCCTTCCTGCTGTATCGGGTCGGCTTCCAGGGCGGCTGGCTGTTCGGCGCGATGCTCGGATCGGGGGTCCTGCACGGCGGCGGCTTCATCCACGGCACCTTGCCGTGGTGGATCTACGATGCGGCCGTGATCGTGCTCGGCACGGTCACCGGCGCCCGGTTTGCAAACACCAATCCCCGCCTGCTGGTGCGCCTGATCGGCGCCGGGCTCGGCTCCTTCGCCGTCTCCGGAGCCATCGCCGTGGTCTTCATGGCAATGGTCGCGGCGGTCGTGTCCGTGCAGCCGGCCAACATCGTGATCGCGTTCGCCCCGGGCGCGCAGGACACGATGATGGTTCTGGCACTGGCCCTGCACATGGATCCGGTCTTCGTCGCCGCCCACCAGATCGCCCGCTACCTGCTGCTGTCGCTGTCGATCCCGATCATGGCCGGCCGCATCCAACGACGCACCGGCCTGCCCTGAGCCATGCTGTGAGCGGGGCCCTGACGGGTGCTTTTGCCCCCATTTGGTCACTCGATGACGAAACTGTTTCGGCTCATGCTCGGGCGTGGCTGTTAATTGACACTCGACACTCGACACGAATTTTCAGCCGCGACCGCGGGACGACAAGTCCCCCGGCGACGCTACGCATTTTTTTAAGGGACGCTCAGGAGGCTTCGGATGGGGACCGCAAAGGTTGAGCTGGCCGATGGGAAGGCGGCGTATTTCAACGACATGGCCCGGCGCTATCAGTCGCTGGCCCTGGCCGAGCAACACGAGAGGCAGTCGGACCTGTTTGGGACGATCGCCGCGGATTACCACGAACTCGCTGCCGCCGCGGGCCAGCCGCCGCGCGATCTGACCGCGGTCGAGGCGGCGGAGGCGGGCGCGTTCGCCCGCTGGCTGTTGCGGGTCGGCCGCTGGTGGCGCCCGGCAGCCCAGCTGCAGCTGCCGGCAGCACCCAACCCGGCGAAGTAGCCGCGCGGGCGTACCGCCGGACGTGCGAAAGCAAGCGCCGGCGGGACCCGGCGCCTGCCGCTGGTCGGCCCTCATGCGGGCGCGGTGGTCACTCCTCGTCAGGGGCGAGCATCACGACGACGTCGGTCGTCTGCGGCTCGTGGGGTGCAAGCCGGGTCCGGTCGTCGTCGGTCCAGCTTGCGAGCTTCACCACACACGCGGCGTTGTCGGCACCGTCCGGCCGCGTCGCCTCGACGATCTCGAGCCCCTCGCCGTCCAAGAAGAACGTGTGGTCCCCATAGATACGCGTGAGCTGCATGACGATCGGATGGTCGGCAGGTACCGGCTGGGCTCCGATTTCATCCGCGGTCTGCACGATCTGGGTGGCAGAAAGCTTCATCGTGGCCTCCTGGCTAGAGACGTGAGAGGTCAACCGGCCGCCGCGCACCCCAAGCGTCCGACCGGGGGGCGCGGCACGGTTAACCTGAGGGAACACCGCCGTGTCGCGGCTGTTCCCAAAAATGTTTCGACGGGGCGCTAGGCGCGGGTGAGAGTCAGCGAGTAGCGCGGGTCGGCCGCCAGGCATTCGGCCACGGGCAGGCCGAGCTCCTTGCGCACGATATTCGTGCCGAGCACCATCGCGACCATCTTGTAGACCGCGTGGCGCCGGCTCATTCCTTCGCGGCCCATGCCGCAATCCGAGGAGATGATCAGGCGCTCGGCCGGAATGTGCTTGAGGGCCGTGCGGATCAGCGCTGCGATGTCCTCCGGCCGCTCCACTTGCAAGGTGTGATGGTCGATGACGCCGATCACCACCTTCTTGTCCTTGACCACCCTGCCGATCGCCTCGAGGTCGCCGGGCCCCGAGGAGCAGGTCTCGAACGTCAGCGCATCCGCATCCACCTGGGCAAGGGCTTCCAGGGTCGGCTGGTAGCTTTGCGTTTCCTTGAAGACGCGCTGCTGCGAGGGATTGCCCCAGCAGGTGTGGCACCACACCTCGGTCTTGGCGCGCAAGCCCTTCACCGTCGCGTTGAAGATGTTCACCAGCTCCTTGACGCCAAGCTTGCCGAAGGTCGGCCCGCGCGCCGGCACCATGTGGATCTGCGGCTCCTCCATCTGGATCACCGGGCAGCCGCAATCGGCGAGCGCGTTCAACTCCGCATTCAGCGCCGCACTCATCGCCATCGTGAGCTCGACCGGGTCCTTGTAGTACTCGTCGACCACGCCGGCCGCGAGCAGCTCGGGCAGGATGGTGCCGAACTTGACCGGCTTCCGGGTCAGGCGCTGCGCCACCTTCCACATCGCGGCGTATTGCAGGTTGCCCGGGCCGAGCGGGCCCGTGACCTTGGGCGTCACCTTGGCCTCGAGATAGTCGTGCAGGATGTGGCCGCGCGGGAACGCCACCGCTCCCACCTTGTAGGTCGCCGGCTGCGGGTCTTTGTCGAACCCTGCCATGTGCGCCGGCGCGTAGCTCTGCCAGCTCATGCCCCCGACTTCCTCGTCGTAATGCGCATCGCCGTCGGTGCAGATGTCGAGCCCCGCCGTCTCCTGGGCGCGCAGATGGACCGACACGGCGTCCTCGTACTGCTCGCGATAGCGCGAGTTCACCATCGCCTCGAGGAAGCTCTTGGTCCCCAGAACGGCCGTGTACCAGGCCGGCCGCGGCAGCGAGCCGATGATCGACGTCGGCAGCATGACGTTGGCGGAAGCTTTGAACATTGTGGCGCCCTCTCCCTGCAGATGCGCCAACGTGGCCGAGGCTATGCGCGAACGTCAAGCCGGTGCTGCGTGGGACAGCCCCCACAGGGGCTGCTCCGGCCGCTTCGCGGGACCGAGGCCCGCCCCTAGAGTTTGGCTATCGTGTGATCGACCTCTTCCATGAGCGCGCGCACGGCCGCGGCTTCGTCGCGCGCCAGCGCCCGCCGGTGCTCGTCGAGGAAGATGCGCAGCCGGATGCGCAAGCCCCGCAGCTGGTTCGGCGGGGCGGTCGGCCTCGCGGCCAGGCCCGCACGCACGCGCCGGAATTCGTCCCGGAAGCGCGACAATGCGGCTCCGCGCATTTGTGTGTCCATGGTCGCCACCATATGCCCATAAACTGCGGGGGCAGTCTTCGGTTCCATAGCACCGCGCGCCCGCGCCGCGTTCGCGAAATTGACACACCTCGACTGCGCACGTTTTGCGCAAGATGACCCGGCCTCCCTCTTCTCCTGTGATTGATCTCGGGCCGCGAAGCCGACCCGGAACAATTCGGCCAAACGCTGATTTGGATGTTGAGCATGGGTATGCGCTCATCGCATCGGTCGTCCAAGGCGGGCAGATCGGACAGCACTTCCGAGCGGTCGCAATACGTCATCTCGGACATTCCCCGCTCGCGCGCCGAGGCGATCGAGGAGGCCGCGATCGCGGCGAAGGTCGAGTTCTACCGCAACGAGGCGCAGCGCCTCCTCGGACTGGCGGCAGCATCCACCGTCGTGGACGCGAAGGCGCAGTTCCTGGCGCTGGCTCATCAGTACGAGACGCTCGCCGCGCACACGGTCGGGCGCGCACGCCGCCTGCGCTCCTGACCGATCTCAGCGTGAGACTTGTTTCAGCGGGACGCCTGGGCCCATTGCTCGGGCTTGACGAAGCCGGGCCATAATCCGGCGCCGTTCGCTTGCGCCCGGCCCTGCTCGGCGCGGTAGGGCGAGGAGTCCGAGGCGCCTTGGATAATGGCCCACCCCGCCTCGACCTGCATCGCCGCGAGGTCCCAGCCGCGCCGGTTGCGGCACACCGCCACGGTGCCAGCCGCCTGCGCGGCTCCGGTCGCCGGCAGGCACGCGACCGGTGCTCCGCCGGCAAAGCTGTCGAGCACGCGCCGCGCGATGTCGCCGCAGCGGATTTCCATCACGTTGGTCCGGCACACGAGCGACGCCGGCGGTGCCTGAACGCCTTGCAGGCGGATGGTCTGGCCGGCGACGGTCAACGTGGCGCCGTCGACCGCCTGCGCAGGACCGGTGAGCGGCTGGGGGCCTTGCGGCTTGGCGGCCAGCGCCGGTGCGGACGGCGAGGAAGCCGCGACCGTGATCACCTGCGATTGCGCCCTGCCGAACAGCCCGGGCGCGTAAACCGTGGCACCCCCGGCAATGCCGGCCCCGAGCGCGATTCCACCCACGACGATGACCAGGCGCATCCGGGCGCGCTTCTGCTTGCGCGCTCGGGCCGCCTGCCAGAACTGTTGCTGCGCGGCCCTGTTGCGGGCCTCGGCCTCGGCCGCCGCGGCGGCATCGGCGGCTGCGCCTGCGTCTTCCTTAGCCATAGCTACGCCGAGGACCTCATCCCCGAGTCAAGGCACGATGGCCGAAATTCGGCGAACGCGGCGGCGAATTCAAGATGAATTGGGTTAATTTCCGCCGCTCACGTGCGGGCCGATGGGCCGGCGCCGTCAGGCAGGCCGCAATGGGAACCCCATGGCCGCGGCATAGGCGTTCCACACCTCCACCGGCTGGCCGGCCTGCCAGCGAAAGTCCTTCATGCGCTGGCGATACAGCGGATGATTCTCCCACTCGGCCAAGGTCAGGCCCTCGCGGCTGATCGCTTCATTCACGTTGGGCAGCTCGACGAGCCGCGCCACGTGCGGATCGCGGATCACCGCCTTGGGATCTCGACCGGCCGCGACCGCGTCCAGGTCCTTGAACAGCTGGCGGCGCATCATCGCGATGCCGCCGTCGCTGCTCCCCAGGAACTCGCGCGTGCGGTCGGCGATGGTCCCCTGCCCCACCCAGGCGACGAAATCCTGGTTCATGACATGGCTCGTGATCCACCGCCCGTGCTCGTCCGTCACCGGCCCGTGCCAGGTCGGGATGCTGTTCTGCACGTACGGCTCGCGGCCTTTGGGCACGCGCGTCCAGAACCAGCCGATGCTGAGCGTGTTCTCGTCGTCGATCGGCACGCGCCACTCGAAATGCTCGCCGAGATAGAAGCCGTTGGGCCACAGGCACACGCGCCCGACCGTCCACAGCCGATCGTCGTCCTTCTGGCCTTCGCGGATGCGCTTGTAGACGAAGCCGTAGTCGAACTCCGCGAAGTCGACCTTGAGGTGTGCCGGGGGACGCGGACCGTTGCCGCCGCGCTGCTGCAGGCTCCAATGGTCGTGCATCCACTCGAAATGCACCGGATCGATCGAGTTCTCCTGGCACTGCAGCCAGTTGCACGGCACGTCCGAGATCACGATCTCGGTGAAGCCGTGCGGCCAGGTGAACGGTGCCCAGTTCGGCAGCTCGGGCCCCGGCAGCGGCCCCATATAGGCCCACACGAGGCCGCCCAGCACTCTGACCGGATAGGCCTTGAGCCGCACCTGCTCCTTCAGGCGCGCCGCCGGATTGGCCGTGTCTTCGTAAGGCTGCTCGAGGCAGCGTCCCTCCTGGTCGTACAGCCAGCCGTGATAGTTGCAGCGGATGCCGCAGTCCTCCACCCAGCCATAGGAGAGATCGGCGCGCCGATGGCAGCACCGGCGGTCGACGAGCCCGAACCGGCCGCCGCGGTCCTTGTAGAGGACGAGGTCCTCGCCGAAGAGCCGGATCGGCTTGATCGACAGCGCATCGAATTCGGTCGCACCGGCGATCGGGTGCCAATAGCGGCGCAGCAGACCGCCCATCGGCGTCCCCGGCCCGACGCGCGTCAGCACATGGTTCTTCTCGGCGGAAAGCATGCATCCATGGTCCTTCGCGGCCCAGGTTTTTGCAACTATGCTCGCCGCCTACACAACAGGAGAGCCGCATGGCCGAGAAACCCGACCAGACCGCCGCCCGCCTCGCCGCCGCGCGCGGCTACAGCTATCCCGAATGGGAGTACCTGGCCGAGCGCGACCCGGTGTTCCTCGAGGCGTACAACCGGCTCTCCGGGCTCGGGCTGCTGCACGACGGCGTACCGAAGGAGGGCAAGGCCCTGCCGGCGAAATATCGCGAGCTGGTGGCGATCGGCGCCATGATCGGCCAGGCGCGCATGTGGGGCGTGAAGGCGCACATGGAGCGCGCCCTGCGGCTCGGCTGCACGGAGATGGAGATCCTCGAATCGCTCGAAGCCGCTCTCATCCCGGTCGGTTCGCCGCCCTTCCGCCAGGCGGTCAACATCCTGATGCAGGTGACAGGCTGGAAGCCGGCCGCCGAGCGCTAGACCGCAGCCGCCTTCCCGGGTTGCGTCAGGCGCCGCGCGAGAGGCTTCAGGAGCTGCGGCAGCAGGTAGATCGGGAACTGGCAGAGCGCGAAGTAGATCCACGCGAGCTCGGGCAGCACACCTCCCGTCGCAGCCAGCATCAGCCCCATGTTGCGCTGGGTCGTCATGAAGGCGATCGTGAAGGCGTGCTCGCGACCGGCCCGCACGAACAGCGCCGCCGTGACGACGAACAGCGCGAAGGACACGACGAAGGCGAGTGCCGCGAGACCGATCATCGCCGCCGGCTCGGCCGCGAAACGGCCCGCGACGTTCTCCATCACCGCCGCCACGAACACATAGGCGATCAGGATGTTGAGGCCATCGAGCTCGACCTTCCAGCGCACGATCCGGACAGCACCGGCGGTGCGACGGATCACGAGCGCCAGCAGGCCCGACCCGGCGAGGATGGCGAACAGCCGCATGCCGAGTGCCACGGGCGACATTGCGAGCGCCGGTCCGACGAACAGGTAGGCGAACAGAGGGGCGGTGAGCGGCGTCAGTGCCGTGCCGGCGACGAGGGTCACGAGCACCAAGGTCGCAT
>Ga0335080_10008410_pt1 | contig 10758 bp, 9 predicted proteins | sample Lox_Sample_34_FD_206720 | JGI IMG/M metagenome (GOLD analysis project Ga0335080, IMG submission 206720) | Soil microbial communities from Loxahatchee National Wildlife Refuge, Florida, United States - Lox_Sample_3.4 | ecosystem: Environmental > Terrestrial > Soil > Wetlands | place: USA: Florida...
GTGAGCCTGGGCTAGAATCGGACATGACCCTGCGCCGGGACCCGCTCCAGGAGCTGCTCGACCTCCAGGAGCGGATGAACCGCCTCTTCGACGAGACCCTGACCCGCGAGCGGCTCGACGAGCCGTCGCTCCTCCAGGGCAGCTGGGTGCCCCTGGCCGACGTGGTCGAGACGCCGGACGGCTACGTCGTGGACGTCGAGCTGCCCGGCCTGGGGCGCGAGGACGTGGTCATCCAGGCCCAGGGCGACGAGCTCGTCGTCCGCGGCGAGCGGCGGCTCGACGGCGCGAACCGCCCGGAGTCCTTCCACCGCCTCGAGCGGCGCTACGGCCCGTTCGCTCGCTCGTTCCGCTTCGCGGAGGAGGTGGACCCCGACCGGATCACGGCCGAGTTCGAGGACGGCCTCCTGCGCCTCGAGGTTCCGAAGGCGTGCCCGCGGAGCACGCGGGTGAGGGCGGAGCGGGGCGACTAGAGAGCGCGGCCGGCTGCGGCGAGAGGACCTAGTCGAACGCGCGCTCGAAGCCGGGCTGCAGGACGATCTCGCGGCCCTCGACCTTCACGAGCCCCTGGCGCTCGAGGTCCTTGAGCATCCGCGTCACCGTCTCCCGCGTCGTACCGATGCGGTTCGCGATCTCCTGGTGGGTGGCCCGCCGGAAGGCGATCCGGCCGTCCTTCAGCCGCCGACCCTCCTCCCGCGCCATGTCCAGGATGACCCGCGCCACCCGGCCGTAGACGTCCAGGAGGGCGAGGGTCGAGATCTGGTGATTCGCCCGGCGCAGGCGCGCCGAAAGCACCTTGATGAGGGCGCCGGAGATCGCAGGGTTGTCCCCGATCACGCCCTGGAAGTCGGTCCGGTGGAGCGAGAGCAGCTCGCTCTCCTCGACCGCGATGGCGGTCGCCGAGCGCGGCTCGTTGTCGAGGAGGGCCATCTCCCCGAAGAAGTCCCCCGGGCCGAGCATGCTGAGGATGATCTCGCGCCCGTCGTCGCCGAGGATCGTCACCTTGATCCGGCCCTCGACGATCATGAAGAAGAAGTCGCCCTCCTCGTTCTCGAAGAAGACGACGGTGTCCTTCGGGTAGCGGCGGCGGGCGGCGAGTCGGCCCAGGCTGACGATGTCGGAGTCGGAAAGCTCGGAGAAGAGCGGCACGGTCCGGAGCAGCTCCCTCTCGTCCATGGAGGCCTCCTCGGCGGGATGGTACCGCAATTCTCCGCGCGGGCCGGGGAGGCCGGCGCGGGACCCGTCGTCTAGGAGCCCGAGAGCCGCGCGAGCGCGTCGACGACGTCGGCGGCCTCGCGGCCCGACACCACCCGCCACGGCTCGAAGCCGCCCGCCGCACCGAGCCCCATGAGCCCCGCTCCGAGCGCGCGCTCGACGGCCTCGTAGTCGAGGTGGGAGGGGGGCATGTCGCCCGGAGCGGGGCCCGCCGTGCGCGGCCACCCCAGCCGGTCGAGGACGCGCGCCGCCGCGCGCGCCAGGTCCACACGGCGCACGATCGCTCCCGGCTGGAAGGTGTGGTTGGGGTAGACGTCCATGATGCCGAGGGCCAGGACGCGGGCCACGAACTCGCGGGCCCAGGACGCGCCGATGTCCACGGCCACGCGCGGCTCCCCCGCGCTCACCCGACCCAGAGCCTTCACGCGCACGGCCACGAGAGCGGCGAGGTCGGCCCGCGTGATCCGGGCCGACTCCGGGATCCGGCGGTACTCCTCGGGGAGGGAGAGCAGCTCCAGGCCCGCGAGGGCGGCCTTCTCTCCCGCCCGCGCCGCCTCGTCACCGGGGTCACGTGAGGCGAGGCTCCGGTAGACCTCGGCCGCGCGGGCGAACTCCTGCAGCTCCATCAGGAGCCCGGCCCGCCGCAGAGCGGCCTGCCGATCGCCCGAAGGATCGGCCTCCAGGAGGGCGACGGCGCCGGCGACGTCGCCCGTCGTGACGAGCAACTCGGCGAGCGCGAGGCGGACACCCGCGACCTCGGGGGCGGCGCCGAGCGCCCCCGTGTACTCGCGAATGGCCGCCGCCGTGTCGCCCCGCGCGACGGCGGCCTGGGCCAGGCCCATTCGACGCTCGGTGGCCTGCAGCTTCAGCGCGGCCAGCCGCTTGCGGACGAGGGCGTCGTCGGGAGCGACGGCCTGGGCCTGGCGATAGAAAGAGACCGCGCCGTCGAGGTCCCCCCTCCGGAAGGCCGCCGAGCCCGCCCCGACGAGCGCCGGCACGTCGTCCGGCCGGGCCGCGAGGACCGCGGCGAACACCGCCGACGCCTCCGCGACCCGGCCCGCTCGGAGCCGCGAGTAGCCGAGCCCGACCTGCGCGGGCGCGAGCCCGGGCCGCCTCTTCAGGAGCGCCTCGTACCGGCGCGCGGCCGACTGAGTGTCGCCCGCGAGCACCTCCTGCCAGGCGGAGCGAAGCTCCTTGGCCTCGCCGGCCGAGACCTCCCCCGGCGGGACGACGGGAGAGGCGTAGTCCTCTCCCTCGGGTAGAGGAGGAGCCACGCGCTTCGCGCAGGCTCCGACGAGCAGCAGGGCGACCAGGGCTGCGCTCTTCTTCACTCGAGGTGCTCCCGGTACCGGTCGAGGGTCCGCCCGGCGAGCTCCGCCTCGAGGACGACCCGTCCGTCCCGGACCTCGTGCCCGAGCACGCGTCCCGCGGCGTAAACGCCGGCCACGCCGCGCCGGTCCGCGGCGGAGAAGCTCAAGCGCACGCGCCGGGGCGAGAGGTCGAGGCGGGAGGCCACGGCGGCGAGGAGGCCGTCGAGACCGGCGCCGGAGAGGGCGGAGACGACGGCGGAGCCGGGCCTCGCCTCGGTGAGAGATCGGACCCGCTCGGCGGGCGTGCGGTCGGCCTTGTTGAGCACGAGGAGCCGCGGGCGGTCGCCGGCGCCGATCTCCCCCAGCACGGACTCGACGGCGGCCTCTCGCTCCTCGACGCCGGCGGACGAGGCGTCCGCCACGTGCAGGAGGAGGTCCGCTTCCTTGACCTCCTCGAGCGTCGCCCGGAACGCCGCGACGAGCGAGTGCGGGAGCTTCTGTACGAAGCCCACCGTGTCGACGAGCAGGACCTCCCGCCCCGGCCCGAGGCGCACCTTCCGGACCAGGGGATCGAGGGTCATGAAGAGCTGATCGGACACGACGGCCCCGCCCCGCGTGAGCGCGTTGAAGAGCGTCGACTTCCCGGCGTTCGTGTAGCCGACGAGCGCCACCACCGGGGCCTCGCGCCGTCCCCGCGCCTCGCGCCGCGTCTGCCGCTCGCGCCGCACGTGCTCGATCTCCTTCCGGATCGACTGGATCCGCTGACGGATGCGCCGCCGATCGGTCTCGAGCTTCGTCTCGCCTGGCCCCCGCGTCCCGATGCCGCCGCCCAGGCGCGAGAGGAGGACGCCCTTCCCGGCGAGCCGCGGCAGCAGGTAGTCGAGCTGGGCCAGCTCGACCTGGAGGCGCCCCTCCCGCGTGCGGGCCCGGCGGGAGAAGATGTCGAGGATCACCTGGGTCCTGTCGAGGGTCTTCGTCCCCACTGCCTGTTCCAGGTTGCGCTGCTGGGCCGGAGCGAGGTCCGCGTCGAGGATGAGGACGTCCGCCGCCTGCTCCTCGCAGGCCCGCTTCACCTCCTCCACCTTCCCCCGCCCGATGAGCGTCGCCGGGTCGCGCCGGGCCCGCTCCTGGAGGAGGGCGCCCACGACCCGCGCGCCGGCGCTCCGCGCGAGGAGAGCGAGCTCCTCGAGGGACGATTCCGTGCGGGCGCGATCCCGCCGGCCGAGCGACAGGCCGACGATGAGCGCCCGCTCGCCGGGGCCGTTCATCGTGCGGGGAGCGACGGCCGCGGCCTCGGCGCGCCGGCCGGCGGCTCGCTCACCCGCGTGATCCGGGATTTTCGGACCAGGTGATGGCGTTCGCCCTCGCGCACGTTCAGGAAAGCGCCCGGGCGGTTGAGGACGTCCAGCATGCGGGAGTGGTTCACCGGCATGTCCACCAGGACCTCGCCGTCGAGGTGCCAGGAGCCGCACTCGACGTGGACCCGCCGCATCCTCACCCCCACCGCGTCCATCGCGTCGTCGCGATCGGCCGCGGCCGCCACCGTCACGACGAGGATCTGCAGCTTGTTGAGGATGACCGGCCGTCCTTCGCCGTCGGGCAGGAAGGGAAAGAAGGGCGCGGCGTCGTTCATCCACTCCTCGGCCCGCATGGCCCCAGGGTGGGACTCCGCCGTCGCGGGGAGGAAGACGCGGCCGTGCAGGACGCGGCCGTCGGCGCAGAGCACCTCGGCCGCGCGCAGCAGCCGGGGCACCTGGAAGCCCTGGGCGTCCGCAGGGCCGAGATCGTGATCCTCGTCCGTCACCATGCGCGCGCTCCCCGGTGGATTATCCGGCGCCCGCCCCGCCCCGCGCAACGCGGCCCGCCCAGGCCACCTGGCGGGCGAGGCCGCGCAGGAGGACGACCTCGCGGGGAGTCGGACCGGCGCGCGCGATCAGCCGGCGCAGCTCCGTCAGCACGCGGTCGGGGTTCTTCGGGTCGAGGTAGCCCACCTCCAGGAGCGCCGCCCGAAGCTCTCCCACCGCCTGCTCGACGTCGCCCGCGGAGGCCGCCTGCTCTCCCTCCGGCTTTCCACCGGCGTCGCCCGGACGATCGAGGGCGCCGAGCCGCACCTCGTAGGCCATGAGCAGGACGGCCTGGGCGAGGTTGAGGGACGGGTGATCCGGGTGCGTCGGCGCGTGCACGAGCGCGTGGCAGAGCCGCATCTCCTCGCCGGTGAGACCGGAGGCCTCGGGTCCGAACACGAGGCTCAGCGTCCCGCGGCCGGCGAGGCGCGCCGCCTCCTCGCCCAGGCGGCGCGGGCTCCACGCCCCGGCAACCGCCCGACCCGTCGTTCCCACGACGGCGACGCTGCCCGCGACCGCGTCGGAAAGGCCCGGAGCGACCCGCGCCCCTTCGAGGACGTCCCAGGCGCCGTACGCGAGGGCGCGGGCCTCGCGGTCCCCGAGGCCGCTCGGCGGCTCGACGAGACAGAGGCCGCGCAGCCCCATGTTCTTCATCGCCCGGCAGGCCGCGGCCACGTTGGCCGGGCGGCTCGGTCGAACGAGGACGACCTCGACGTGCCGCAGGTCCAAGGCAGCGGGAGTCTAGCAGCTATAATCCCGTCATGAGCTGTCGCGTGGCACCGGCCTCTCGGTGACGATCCTCCGCCCCCTGCCCCGGCCCGCCGCGCGATTCCTTTCCGCCCTCGTCCTCGTGGCCTGGGTCGTCCAGATGGGCGCTCTCGCCCGTCGGGCCTGGTCCTCCACGACGGTGGCCCTCGCCGCCGACCTCGCCCGCTACGGGTCCTCGGCCCAGTGGCGTGGCATCTACTACCGGGGCGACAAGATCGGCTTTTCGGTCGGCCAGACGACCCCGACCGAGTCCGGCTTCGAGGTGCGCGAGGACGCGCGCCTGCAGATGATGGTCCTCGGCTCGACCGCTTCCGTCCGCCTCACGACCCGCGCGAACGTCGATCCGGCCTTCGCCCTCCAGCGGTTCTCGTTCGCCCTCGACGCCGGCACGGGCGCGACGGAGGTCGACGGGACGCTCCAGGGCCGGCTCCTCCACCTCTCCATTCGGACGCCGTCGGGTGGCGAACGAAGGGAGACGCGCGAGCTCGCCGAGGCGCCGGCCCTCTCCCTCAACCTGCCCCGGACCCTCGCCGCCCGCGGGCTGAAGCCGGGCGAGACCCTGCAGGTGTCCGTCTTCGACCCGGCCACGCTCACCAACGTGCCGATGACGCTGGAGGTGAAAGCCCGGGAGGTCGTCCGCGCCGCGGGGCGTCCGGTCCCGGCCTTCCGCGTCGAGGGTCGGGCCGCGGGCATCACCACGCGCTCCTGGATCACCGACGTCGGCGAGATGGTGCGCGAGGAGAGTCCGATGGGCCTCATCGTGGTGCGGGAGACCCGCGACCAGGCCCAGGCCCTCGCCGTGCCGGGCGCGATCCAGACCGACCTCATCGAGGCGGCCGCGATCGCGCCCGTGACGCCGAAGCGCATCGACGACCCCGCCACCGTCACCCGGCTTCAGGTCCGCATCGACGGGCTCTCCGGCTTTGATCCCGCCGACCTCGAGGGGGCCGGGCAGTCCGCCTCGGGCGGCACGATCGAGGTGCGTGACGCGCGCGGGCTGCGGCCGGGTCCCGACCCGGGCGACCTCGCGTCCTTCCTTCGCCCGGAGGCGTTCCTCGAGAGCGACGCCCCGGAGGTGAGGGCCGAGGCACTGAAGGCGGCGGGCGACGCCGCCGCGCCGCGCCTGCGCGCGGAGCGCCTCGTCCGGCACGTGCACGCGATCCTCGAGAAGAGGCCGACGGTCGGCATCCCCTCGGCCGTCGAGGTGCTCAAGACGCGGATCGGCGACTGCAACGAGCACACGGCCCTCTACGTCGCCATGGCCCGCTCGCTCGGGCTTCCCTCCCGCATCGCCGTGGGCCTCGTGTACCTGCGGGGCGCCTTCTACTACCACGCCTGGGCCGAGGTCTGGATCGAGGAGTCGAAGGGACGCGGCGTCTGGCTCCCGGTCGACCCCACGCTCAACCAGTTCCCCGCCGACGCCACCCACGTCCGCCTCACTCGGGGCGGCCTGGAGCGTCAGGCGGCGATCGCGGGCCTCATTGGCCACACCCGGCTCGAGATCCTCGACGTCCAGCTCCGGCCCGGCTCGAACCCCGTCCTCGTCGGCCGGGCGGCGAGCGACCTCAGGCCCCTCGACCTGCCCCTGCCCCGCCGGGACGGCGCGGGCCGCGGCTGCTGGTCCTCGCCCGCCGGAGGCCGCCCGTGATCCGGCTCGAGGGCCTCGCCAAGACCTTCGGCTCCTTCAAGGCCGTCGACGGCGTCGACCTCGACGTCGCCCCCGGCGAGATCCACGGCTTCCTCGGCCCGAACGGGGCCGGCAAGACGACGACCATTCGGATGATCGCCGGCCTCCTCAAGCCGACCGCCGGCCGCGTCACGATCGACGGCCACGACCTCGCCCGCGAGCCGGAGGCGGCCAAGAGCGCCCTGGGCTTCATCCCCGACCGCCCCTTCCTCTACGAGAAGCTGACCGCGGCCGAGTTCCTCCGCTTCCACGGCGGCCTCTATGGCCTGGAAGGCGAGCCGGTCGAGGCGCGGGCCCGGGAGCTGCTGGAGCTCTTCGAGCTCCTGGGCTGGAAGGACGAGCTCGTCGAGAGCTTCTCCCACGGGATGAAGCAGCGCCTCGTCATGTGCTCCGCCTTCCTGCACCGGCCCAAGGCCGTCGTCGTGGACGAGCCCATGGTCGGCCTCGACCCGAGAGGAGCCCGCCTCATCAAGCAGGTCTTCCGGGTGATGGCCAGAAAGGGCGTCGCCATCCTCATGAGCACGCACACCCTCGAGGTGGCCGAGGAGATGTGCGACCGGATCAGCATCATCCTGGGCGGCCGCATCATCGCCCGCGGCACCGTCCAGGAGCTGCAGGCCCTCGCCGGGACCGACGATCCCCAGCTCACCCCGGTCTTCCTCAAGCTCACCGGCGGCAGCGGCCTCCAGGAGATCGACCTCTGAACCGGCCCTTCCCCTGGCTGCTCCTCCCCATCGTCTGGAGCACGCGCAACCGCGCCCGCCGCCGCGAGAAGGGGGACGGTGCGCGGGCAGTGCTCTTCGGGGGCGTCGGCCTCGCCGTCGCGGGGACCCTCTTCGCCATCAGCTTCTGGCTCACCTGGCAGCTCCTCGACTACGAGGAGCTCGGCGACTACCTCCTGCGCCTCGGCTTCGCCTGGCTCTTCCTGACCTTCCTCTCGTTCGTGGCCTTCAGCGCCGTCGTCAGCGCCCTTTCGACGTTCTTCCTCTCGGAGGACCTGCGGCTCCTTCTCTCCGCCCCGGTCCCCTCGGCGCGCCTCTTCCACTCCCGCTTCGCCCGGACCGTCGGCCAGTCGGCCTGGATGGTCGTGGCCTTCCTGCTGCCCGTCCTCCTCGGCGTCGGCCTCGCCCGGTGCGCTCCGCCCGCCTACTACGTCCTCTCGGTCGCGAGCGTCGTCCCGTTCGTGGTCGTGCCCACAGCCATGGGTGCCGTGGTCACCCTCGGCCTGGTGAGCGTCTTCCCCGCCCGCCGCGCGCGCGACGTGCTGATGCTGATGGGCCTGCTCTTCGCGATCGCGATCGTGATGCTCCTGCGCTTCATCCGGCCCGAGCGCCTGTTGAGCGTCCAGAACCTGCCCGACGTGACCGCGTTCTTCGCCACGCTCCAGTCCCCGGTCACGCCCTTCCTGCCCTCGTTCTGGGCCGGGGAGAGCCTCTTCACGGCCCTCCGCGGGGGGGTCGACCTCCTCCACCTGGGCTCCCTGTGGACGACCGCCCTCGCCCTCACCGTCCTCGCCCGCGCCGCGTACGGCCGACACTACTTCGCGGCCTGGAGCAAGGCCCAGGAGGCCCGGAAGGCCCGCTTCACACGCCTGTCGTTCCTTGAGCCCGTCGTGCGCCGCCTTCCCGTCCCGCCCGCGCGGGCGGCGCTCCTCGTCAAGGACCTGAAGGTCTTCCTGCGGGACACCACGCAGTGGTCGCAACTCCTCCTCCTCCTGGCCCTCGCCCTCGTGTACGTCTACAACTTCAGGGTGCTCGACCTCGACCGCCTGCCCTACATGAGCGGTGTCGTCAAGAACGCGTACGCCTTCGTCAACTTGGCCATGGCCGCCTTCGTGACCTCCGCGGTGGCGGTGCGCTTCGTCTTCCCCGCGGTCTCCGCGGAGGGCGCGGCGTTCTGGATCGTGCGGACGGCGCCCGTCCGCATGTCCTCCTTCCTCTGGTCCAAGCTTTGGACGGGCCTCGTGCCCATCCTGCTCCTCGCCGAGGCGCTCACCATCGTGTCGAACCACCTGCTGGGCGTCGCTCCGTTCATGAAGGTGCTCGGGGCGGGCGCCATCGCGTTCATGGCCCTCGCCCTCGTCGGCCTCGCCTGCGGGATGGGGGCACGGCACCCGCGCTTCGCGGCCGAGAACGTGACCCAGGTCGCCGGCTCCTACGGCGGCGTCGCGTTCATGGTCCTGGCCGTGCTCTACATCGTCGGCATGGTGGCCCTTCTCGCCTGGCCGGCCTCGCAGTACCTCTGGCACGAGTACCGGCATTTGCCCCTCGCGCCTCGCCTGCGGCTCCTCATGGCCCTGTCGATCGGCGCCGCCGCCTCACTCAGCCTCGTCACGTTCTGGCGCGCGATGAGCGGCGGCGTCCGCGCCCTCCAGGACCTCGAGTAGCGGCGGGCGTCCTCCGCGCAACCCTGCTACGATCGAAGATCGAGATGAAGAGAAACCCCACCCGCGCCGTCCGCGTCGGCTCCGTCTTCCTCGGATCGGGCCACCCCGTGGCCGTGCAGAGCATGTGCGCCACGCGGACCCAGGACGTGGACGCGACGGTCGGGCAGGCCGAGGCGATCCGGAAGGCCGGCGGGGCCCTCGTCCGGGTCGCCGTCGACAGCCCGAGAGACGTCGAGGCCCTGGCCGAGGTGCGCCGGCAGACCCGCGCCAACCTCGTCGTCGACCTCCAGGAGAGCTACCGCCTCGCCGAGAGCGTGGCCCCGCACGTCGACAAGATCCGCTACAACCCCGGCCACCTCTGGCACCACGAGAAGTCGAAGCCGGTGTGCGAGAAGGTCGCCTTCCTGGCGGCAGTGGCCCGGGAGCACGACCTCGCCGTCCGGATCGGCGTCAACTGCGGCAGCGTCGACCCCGAGGTGAAGGCCCGCCACGCGGAGGACGACGTCCAGGCGATGGTGGCCTCGGCCCTCGAGCACTGCCACCTCATGGACGACCTCGGCTTCGACCGCTACGTGGTGAGCCTCAAGGACTCGCACCCCCGGAAGGTCATCGAGGCCAACCGGCGCTTCGCCGAGGCGCGCCCCGACGTGCCGCTCCACCTCGGGGTGACGGAGGCGGGGATCCCGCCCGAGGGCGTCATCAAGACCCGGGTCGCCTTCGAGCAGCTCTTGAGCCGCGGGATCGGCGACACGCTGCGGGTGAGCCTCACCCTCCCCAATCCCCGGAAGCACGAGGAGGTGACGGTCGGCCTCCAGATCCTGGCCGACGTCGCCGCCGGCCGCTACCGGTCGGTGCCGGTCTTCGACGACGACAAGCTCAACATCATCTCCTGCCCCTCGTGCTCGCGCGTCGAGAACGAGCGGTTCGTGGAGCTCGCGGAGAAGGTCAAGGAGATGACGGCCTACGCCGAGAAGCACGCCCTCACCATCGCCGTCATGGGCTGCCGCGTGAACGGCCCCGGCGAGACGGACGACGCCGACCTCGGCCTCTGGTGCGGCCCGACCCACGTCAACCTGAAGAAGAGGACCGTGGCCCTCGGGGCCTTCACCTACGACGAGATCCTCGGCCGCCTCCGCCGCGAGCTCGACGCCCTCATCGAGGCCGGCTCGGTGACGGCCAAGGCCTGAGCGTCTCCGGTCGACCCTGCGCCGCCTGCCGGGCGACGAGCATGAGGGTCATGTCGTCGCCCAGCGGCACGGAGCCGCAGAAGCCCTGCACGTCGTCGGCGGCCCCCCGACGTGTTGGCGCACACGTGCCGGTTGAGGGCTCGGATCAGCTCACTCGCCCGCAGCCCGCCCGACACGAGCGCGCGCACGCTCCCGAGGAAAGAGGTCATGAGCAGCGCCGCCGGCAGGCCCTTGCCCGTGACGTCGCCGACGATCACCGCGAGACGCTCGTCGTCGAGGTCGACGACGTCGTAGAGGTCGCCGCCGACGGTCCGGGCCGGCCGCATCCGCGCCTGGACGATCACGTCGCTCTTGCGGAAGACTT
>Ga0335080_10008411_pt1 | contig 10757 bp, 9 predicted proteins | sample Lox_Sample_34_FD_206720 | JGI IMG/M metagenome (GOLD analysis project Ga0335080, IMG submission 206720) | Soil microbial communities from Loxahatchee National Wildlife Refuge, Florida, United States - Lox_Sample_3.4 | ecosystem: Environmental > Terrestrial > Soil > Wetlands | place: USA: Florida...
GTCGTCACCCCGGCGGTGGCATTGCAGCGAAACTTGGCCGCCCTCGGGCGTGTACTTGATGGCGTTGTCCAGCAGGTTCAGCAACATCCTGCGCAACAACGCTTCGTCTGCCTCGATTGGCAATTCCGGATCGATTGTGGCAGACAGCGTAATCTTCTTCGCCATGGCCAGCGATCTGGCCCTGCGCAGCACGTCCGCGGCCAGCTCATCCAGGTAGACGCTTTGCAGTTGCAAAGGATACTGGCCCGCGTCGGCGCGCGTCAGCGTGAACAAGTCCTCCACAATCCGAGCCAGTCTCTGCGACTCATCTTTCAAAATTCCCAGCGTTTCGCGATATTCCTCCGGCGAACGGTCTACGCGCGACAGTGTCACTTCTGTTTCGCCGTGAAGGATAGCTACCGGAGTACGCAATTCATGCGAAGCGTCTGCCATGAAGCGTTTCTGGCGTTCGAAGGATTCCTCGAGTCGCTCCAGCAATTGATTGAAGGTAACCGCCAATTGTCCCAGTTCGTCGCGCGGATTCAACACCGCCAATCTGGCGTGCAGGTTCGCCGCGCCCATTGCACGCGCTTGCGTTGCCATCGCGGCCACCGGCTGCAGGCTTTTTCTGGCCAGAAAATATCCGCCGAGGCTCGCCACCAGCAATGCAATCGGGATGGCCCACAAGAAGGTGTTGCGAATATCCTCCAGCATCTCGTGTTGCGGGTGCAGCGATTGCATAACCACCAGCGTGTAAGTTTCGTTTGTTAGTTCGATGCGTCTGGCGTAGCCGCGAAATAAATTCCGGCGTGCTCGCATCGTGCGCATCGACCGCCGTGAAGAATTGGAGTCAGCCACAAGATCGCGAAAGGATGGCGAAGCAAAAATGGCCGGCGTCAGTCGTTCGAGTGAAGGATCCGCTGCCGGTAGATCCATCGTGCTTAACACCACGTTTCCGCTGGAATCGAGGACTACAAAAACAGTGTCGCGAAATCGGTGTTCCAGAATGGCCGCGCGCGCCGATTCTTTGGCGGGATCCGGGCCGTCCTGATCCTTCAGTTCCGCTCGGAAAGTGGTAGCGAACGCATCGGCCAGCTCCACCAGGTTGCTGTCTGTGTGTTGCGCACTATTTCGCGCGTACAGCACATAGGTGAGTGCCGCCAATAGAATGAGCACGAACGCAAGCGCCAGCGTGTACCACACGGTGAGGCGCACGCGCACCGAATCAAGCATGAAGTTTTCTCGTGCCGCCCGAGGTGGGCGGCTTTCCGGGCTTGCCGTTGGCCACCTCGGCGTTTTCCTCGCCTGCGCACAGCAGGTATCCGCTGCCGCGCCGGGTCTGGAGCATCGGTTTGGCCGCGTCTTCGTCAATTTTCCGGCGCAGGCGATTGATGTACACCTCAATCAAATTCGAAAACGGGTCAAACGATTCATCCCATACGTGTTCCGCGATTTCCGCGCGTCCAATCACGCGGCCGGCATTGCGCGCCAGGAATTCCAGTAGCGCGTATTCCTTGGTGGTCAGCGAAATGGCGCGATGCCCGCGCTTCACGGTTTGCGCCGCCGTGTCCAGCACCAAGTCTCCCACTACGATTCGCGGCGAACGCACTTCTTTCGGCCTGCGTAGCAAAGCCCGCAACCGCGCCAGCAACTCGCCGAATTCAAACGGCTTGGTGAGGTAATCGTCAGCGCCGGAATCCAGGCCGGTAATGCGATCTTCGACGCTGTCGCGCGCGGTCAGCATCAGAATCGGCGTGCGTTTTTCGTTGGCACGGATGGCTCGGCAGGCGGCGAATCCGTCCATTCCGGGAATCATCACGTCGAGGATTACCACATCGTAGTCGTTGATTTCCGCCTGGTACACCGCGTCTTTGCCGTTCGCCACAACGTCGACGGCGTAGGACTCTTCGCGCAATCCTTTCGCAACGAATCGCGCGATCCTCGCGTCATCCTCCGCCAGCAGCAGTCTCATGCCCGTATCATACGGCAAATGATTCCGAGCGATAGCAGGGAACTATCGGCTTAGCGGGCAAGCCGCTCTTCCATCTCATCCAGCGATCTGGGCCAATCCTCGCGCAGTAAGCGGCTCAGCGCGCGATCCGCGAGCAACTTGCCTTCGGTTTGACAGTACGGGCAGTAGTTCGTTTCATTGGACGCATAACGTATGCGTTGGATTTTCGTACCGCACACCGGGCAGGGTTGCCCGTAGCGACCGTGCGCCGCCATTCCTTCGCGAAAGGCCGTAACTTTTTCTGGAAACTTGTTGCCGACTTGTTCCCGCAAGCGCTGGGTCCACTGTTGAAGCGAATGGCGCACGGCCTCGTACAATCGTTGAATCTCCTCTTCCTTCATGCGCTGCGTGAGTTTCACCGGCGAGAGCCGCGCGGCGTGCAGGATCTCGTCGGAATACGCGTTGCCGATTCCGCTAAACGCGTGCGGGTCCGTGAGCGCCCGCTTCAAGGTGTGATTCGAAGCCGTCAACTGCGCACTGAACTCATCAAGCGTCGCGCACAGAACCTCCAATCCGCCGGGATCGAGCTTTGCCAGTTCCGCATCTCCATCTACAACATGCAGAGAAGCGCGCTTCTTCGTGCCTGCCTCGGTCAACGTTAAAGTGCCCGAATCGAAATCCAGCGCCGCCAGTGTTCTTCGCCCGTCGGGAGTGACACGCTTTTGGACCCAATGCAACCGCCCTGCTATCATCAGGTGAAACACCAGCCACAACTCGTTATCAAACTTCAGCGCAATGCGTTTCCCAACGCGCCTCAACTCCTTCACGGTATGACCTTGGATCGCTTCAATGGGGGGCTGCGCGGTTCTCAACAAAAACGGCCCACGGATTTGCATTCGTTCCAGAACGTGTCCCAGGACGCGCTGCTCCAGCGCTTCGATGTACACGGTTATGTCAGGAAGTTCGGGCATCTGTGCTCAGGGATCGGTGCGGTGCTTTTACTTGGCTTTGCTGGCCTCAACGCCAAAGCCGTAGACGCCGAAAGCGGGAGGTCCGCCCAAAACATATTGGCCGGGCGCCAAAGGCTCTTTGGGAATAATTTCGACGACGGTGTCGGAGATGCGCTTGACGTCGATCACAGCGGTCCATGCAAAGGGTAGCAAAATACGAGGAGTGGCCATGATGCAGCCTTTCTTTCGGGCGGCGAATTTAACAGTACTACTTGGTGAAGGAGATCAGTGTAATCCCACCCATGATGTAAAACCCAGTGAATGATTTGTGAAAAGAGGGGCGTGGACCAGCAGCCATCAGTTCGCCGAAAGATGGCCCGATGGAGTAGAATCGGCGCACGCCCGCAGACAGACAGGTGGCAGTAGCCTGACGGAGTGAATGATGAATCGAGCCGGAAGAAGCCTGAAGTATTTTCAACGCCACGGTGCTGCCGCGGCGATTTTTCTTTTTACTTTAATCCTGACGCCACAGGCATTGGCGAAAATGACGGTCGATTTTGATCCCAATGTCGATTTCTCGAAGTTTAAGACCTTTGCCTACATTGGCGGAGCGAACATGCTGGAGTTCCGGCAGTTGAACCCGAATTACATCACCGATCGGGTGCATTCGGGGGTGTCGCAGGCGCTGACGCAGCGCGGGTTGAGGGAAGTAAAGCCCGACGAGAACCCAGACCTGGTGGTGCGCTACTGGGCCAACAGCCAGTCAAGTATTGTCTCCCCGTCAGCTGGAACCTGGGGACAGTTCGGGCAATATGTCAGCGACTATTGGGCCTATACCTACGACCTGATGAGGTCAGAGAGCACGCTGGACGCATCTCTGGTGATCGATCTGATTGATGCAAATCGAAAAGACCTGGCCTGGCGCGTTTACATGGAGCAAAAAATCGTTGATGAAGACAGCATTTGGGGCAAAGTGCTGAAAGAAATTTCCAAAGGCTTCGAAAGTTATCCACCCTCTAAGCAACAAATCGAGGAAAAGCGCAAGGAACGCGCCGAACACCCGCCGAAGCCCGTGTCGCAGTGACGCGAAACCCGTAACGAACGGTCAACCGGCCTTCCCAAGCAGTTGGCGGGCGTAGGCTGGGGCTTTGCCGGAATCTTCGTGTTTGCAGTAGGCAAAGACGTCCACGCCTTGGCCCACCCAGGTGTCAAAGCGTTTTTTCCAGGCACTGAGCTGCTTCGACGTGTAGTTTTCCAGGCGCAAACGCGCGTAAGTAAATCCGGCAGTGATGACATCGGGCGGAGTTTGCTTCTCGGTTTCTGACAGGCACAGCGCGGTGTCGTGCTGGCGAAGCACGGCGTAGGTTTCATCGGTGTACCAGGAGGGGTGCCGCACCTCGAAGGCGAAAGCGAACGCGGGTGGGCGAAGCGCCAGAAAATCTTCTAGCAGCGGGCGATCGAATTTGAAGTTGGGCGGCAGTTGCACCAGGATGGGGCCGAGGTGGTCGCCATCGCTCAGCACGCTGGCCACTTCCAGAAAACGTTTCAGCGTGCTCTCGCAGTCGCGCAATCTTTGGATGTGCGTGATTTTCTGGTTGGCTTTCAACGCGAAGCGAAAGCCTTCGGGAACAGTCTTGGCCCACTGCAACAGCACATTCTCTGTCGGCATACGATAGAAGCTGTGATTGATCTCGACAGTCGAGAACTGTTGGGCGTAGAAGCTGAGCATCTCGCGGTCCGCAAGCTTTTGCGGATAAAAACTGCCCTTCCATTCTTTGTAGGAGTATCCGGAAGTCCCAACGCGAAGCTGGCCCGAGTCCGGCATCATGCACCTCCGTGCCCCGCCATTTAAACACGGCGCCGCGCGTTGCGAAAAGGCAAAGGCCCGCGAACCCGGGCAATCAACGTCCCTTCGTTCGTGCTGGCATGCGTTGGCTGAGTAGCTCGATGGCTTCTTCCAGTCGTTGCTGCCGCTTCCAGAAATCGCCCCAGAGATCGCCCTTATCTTTCAGCCGGGCAAAAACTGTTTTGATGTTCAAGGTTTCGGGCCGCAGGGATTTGCGCAACTCTTGCGGCAAGATCGGCGCGGAAACGGGCGCCTTGGGAAAGGCGCGCACGGAATAGGGAGAGGCTAGGGGACGCCCGTGTGCATTCTGTTGAACGTCGATCAAGATGCGCCCTGCGGGGCGCTTCGCAACAGACCTTTCATTGGTCACCAGATTGGGGTGCTCGCTGGTGACGGTGCGCGCCACAATCTCGGCAAAGGTCCGCAACTGTTCATAGCTGTAAACCGGTTCGACGGGAATATAGATGTGGATCCCGGTTGCGCCGGAAGTTTTCAGAAAGCTCGCCAACTCCAGTTCTCGCAGTTTTTCGTGCAGCGCTCTGGCAATCGTGACCGCTACGGAAAATTCCGTGCCCTCGGAAGGGTCCAGGTCGAAAAAGAAATAGTCCGGATGATCCAGATCGTCGTAGCGGCTGGACCACGGATTGTGATCGATGCAGCCGAGGCTGGTCAAAAACAGAAGTGAAGCGCGATCATTGGCGGTGGCGTATTGAATTTCCTTGCCGCGTCCTTCGGAATCGACCGGCACGGTCTTGAACCACTCAGGCAGGCCTTCGCGCACATCTTTTTGGAAGAACGCCTGACCTTTGATTCCGTCGGGATAGCGGCGCAGCACCAGCGGCCGATCGCGGAGAAAAGGCAGAATAAAATCGGCCATGCGGTAGTAGTAGGCCAGCAGTTCGCGTTTTGTGTAACCGGATTCGGGAAAGTAAACTTTGTTGAGGTGGCTGAGCCGTACGCGTTTGCCGTCCAGTTCGATGGTGACGGTTTCGGCGCGGCCCTTGAACAACTCCGCCTCAATCTGCACTTTGGTGTCGAGCACCTTGCCCGTCACGAGGGGCGCGTGAACGATGGCAGGCGCGACCTTGGCGGGCTCGGCCTCGCTCTCCCAGAGGCAATCGGTCGGACGCGCGTCTTCGCGAAGCGCGACGAAAACAGGGTGGCGCAGCGAATGCTCCTGCGTCCAGCCGCTGAACTTGACGCGCGCGACCAGCGCCGGTTCCACCCAGGAAGGCTTTTCGTTGGTTTCGGGCACGGTGTCGAACGGGCAGTCTGCCGATGCCAGTTCCTTCAGCTTGCCGCTTATTGCTTGCAGCTTCTTGCCGTCAAATCCGCTCCCTACATGACCAATGAAGCGCAACTTCTTGCCTTGGTACAAACCCAGCAGCAGAGAGCCAAAGGGAAGGGCGGGAGTGCGCGATTCGGTCCAGCCGCCAACCACTGCGTCAAGGGTTTTGCTTACCTTCAACTTCATCCAATACGTGCTGCGTTCGGAAACATACGCGCTATCGAGGCGCTTGGCCACGATTCCTTCCAGACCGGTCTGCTTCGCCAGTTCAAAAAGTTCTTTTCCGTGTTCCAACTGGTGATCGGCGTAGCGAAACCGCTCCGACACGTGCACCAAACGCTGCAGAAGTTGCTTGCGCTGCAGCAGCGGCGCTTTGCGAAGGTCGTAGCCGTTGCAATAAAGAAGATCGAACGCGAAGAAAACGACAGGCACCTGTGAGACCAGGCGCTCGCTCGGCGCGCGCACGTGCATGCGCTCCTGTAAACGCTCGAAGCTGCTCAGTCCGTGTTCATCCAGGGCCACTATTTCTCCATCGACAATCGCATCCGATGCCGCCAGGGCCTGCGGAAGAAATGCCAGTTCTGGATAGCGTTTGGTGATGTCCGCACCGTTGCGCGAACGCAAAGTCAGATTGCCATCTTCTATTCGGGCCAGTGCGCGCACTCCGTCCCACTTAATTTCAAACAGCCAGTTCGCATCGGAGAAAGGATGCTCACCGAGGGTGGCCAGCATGGGTTCGACGCGGGCAGGCATGGAGGTTTTTCGCGCGCCATCCAGTTCGCCGGGTTCGATAGGATTGGCGCCGCGCTTGGGAGGCAACTCCTCAGAAATTTCCTTAATGGTGCGACCGGTAAGCACCGAGCCATCATGTTCGTCGATGTTCCAGGCAGGATCTTCGTTGGCGTCCTTGTGCTTGATGAACAGCCACTCGTTACCCTTTTCGCTGTGCTTCAGCTTAACGAGCACAAAACTGCCGCGCAGCTTTTCTCCGTTCAGATTGAATTTGATCTCGCCTCGTTCAATTTGTTTGCTGGCGCTGGCGTCGCCGATTACGCTGAACGTTCCGCGATCCCATACCATCACGGTTCCCGCCCCGTAGTTGCCCTCGGGAATTTTTCCCTCGAAGCCTGCATAGTCCAGCGGATGATCTTCCGTCTGCACCGCCAAGCGCTTGTCGGCGGAGTTCAGCGAAGGTCCTTTGGGAACGGCCCAGGACTTCAGCGTGCCGTCGATGGCCAGACGAAAATCGTAGTGCAGGCGTGTTGCGCGGTGCTTCTGGACGACGAATGTGTCGCCATGCTCGGCCCCGGGACGAACTTCGAGTTGCGGCAATTTCGGGTTTGGCAGCCGTGTGCGTCTGCCGGGGCGTGGAATTTCCTTACCCGTATCGGTTGCAGCTTCGGATTCCCCGGATGGTTCCGGCGTCCGGTCGAAGTGGCGTTTTCGCTTGTATTCCTCAAGCTTGGCCATGGGTGGGATTCTATCTCACGCTAGCGTTGCGGTTAAATTGTCTCCCAGCCCCTTAACCCTGTCGCGATTTCCAAAATGAGCAATACCGCATGGGTTTATCTTGATTCTCGCCTGCCGGGAGGCTAACCTTAGAACCTTGCGCCGTCCTAGGCTTACCGAAGGAGTTCGCTCATGGCCACCACCGTCTGGAAGGGTCACCTCACCTTTGGCTTGATTTCCATTCCCGTGCGGATGTATGCCGCGGCTCGCGGTGAACGCATCAGTTTCAACCAACTCCACAAAGAATGTCATTCGCGGCTGAAACAGCCCTTGTTTTGCCCGGTATGCAACCGCAACGTGGAGCGCTCTGAAATTGTGAAGGGCTACGAATACGAAAAGGATCAGTACGTATTGTTCAGCGAGGAAGAGCTGGACAAGATTGAGCCTCCTTCGGCTCATGTGATGGAAATCCTGGAGTTCGTCAAGCTTAACGAAATGGATCCGCTGTACTTCGACTCCTCGTACTACATCACGCCAGAGGAAGCCGGGGTGAAAGCGTATAAGTTGCTGATGAAGGCCATGGAAGAGTCTGGCTATGGCGCCGTCGCCAAGCTCACCATGCACCAGCGCGAGCACATCGTGATCATCCGCCCGGGCAGCCGCGGCATGACCCTGCACACCATGTTCTATTCCAACGAGATTCGCGCCGTGGAATCCATTCCCACCGACAACGTCGAAGTGAGGGATCAGGAAAAGAAGCTCGCAGAGCAGTTGATCGCCAGCCTCGCTGCGCCGTTCGAGCCCCAGAAATATCGCGACGAATATCAAGAGAACGTGCGCGCGCTGATTGCGGCCAAGCTGAAGGGACAGGAAATTACGGAAGTCGCCCAGCCACATCTGGCTCCGGTAATCGACTTGATGGAAGCATTAAAAAAGAGTATTGCAGAGAAGAAAGCTCCTGCTGCTGCCGCCGCGGAAGTTGCCGCAGGGCCTGTTCCGGTGGGAAAGAAGCCACCCGCGCGAACCGTGCCGGCAGCTGCAACTACGCAGCAGAAGAGGGCAGGCAAGAAGGCCGGATAATTCTGAATGGGTACGACCGACAGATTTAGTCCCGAGGACGTCCAGCGTATTCTGGGCCTCACCGGGAAGCAGTTGGACCAATGGGACCGTTTGCGCCTGGTTTCTCCTCGAAATGATTTGGGAACTCCGTGCTATGACTTCCGGGACTTGATCGGCCTGCGCACCGTAAAACAATTGGTGGAAAATGGAGTTTCCGCGAACCGCCTGCAGCGCACCATGGCGGCGCTTCGCGAAAAGCTCTCCCAGGTACATTTGCCGCTCGCGGAACTTCGCGTTCTTTCCGACGGCAAAGATGTGATTGTCGAACGCGAGGGGGCGCGCCTCGAGCCGCTTTCCGGCCAGTTCGTGCTGAATTTCGAGACTCGCGAACTCGACGAACGAGTGCGCGTCATGGCGGAACCTACGGCCGACGAATGGTTTGCCAGGGCGCTGCAATATGAAGTCGACAGAAGCAACCGCACGCAAGCGCTGGATGCTTATGATCACGCGTTGCGACTCGATTCGCACAGGCTCGACGTGCTGATCAATTGCGGAACCCTTTACTACGAGGACGGCAATCTGGAAAAAGCCGCGGAGTGTTTTCGCCGCGTTCTCGCTCTGGATTCCAAGAACGGACTGGCGCATTTCAACCTGGGAAGTGTGCTGGAAGATCTGGGCGACTTCGAGGCCTCACGGCAACATCTGCGACAAGCGGTGGGCCTGCTGCCAGACTATTGCGATGCGCACTACAATTTGGCTTTTGTTTGCGAGAAGCTGGGCGCGTTTGCCGAAGCGTTGGAACACTGGCGGGCGTACGTCGAACTGGACCCCGCGGGCCCGTGGTGCAACTATGCGCGCCAGCGACTGGCTTCCGGCAAGGCGGCGAAATCGGCGGTCATCACCAGGAGCTAGCTGCCGCGGGAACCGAAAGCCTGCCTGAACTCATCTATCCTTTAGAGGTGCAACGCAAATGTGTAGAAACATCAGGCCGCTTTTCAACTTTGATCCCCCTGTCACGCCCGAAGAGATTCGCGCGGCTTCGCTGCAGTTCGTCAGAAAGATCAGCGGTTTCAGCAAGCCATCTCTCGCGAATGAAGCCGCATTCCTGGCGGCTGTTGACGATATCGCGGCCATTTCCGCTCGCCTGGTTCACTCGCTCGAAACCAGCGCGCCACCCAAAAATCGCGCACAAGAAGCCGAAAAGGCAAAAGCACGCTCTGCAGCCAGGTTCGCCGATTAAACCCTTCCGGGCTTTCAAAGTTGCTCCGGCTGAGCGGCCGTCCGGCGGACGACGATTGTCGTTAATTCTCTGAAAATACAGGGTTTTATTCTATAGGCCGATCAGCCCACCTACGCCGAGACCTTTACAACTTTTTACAATCGTTTGCGGCGTCTTGACACACTCGCTTTGCCGGGTCTTTATAGTCTTGTTTCGAAGGGTAGATGAAGAGGCTGAGAATGTCTAAGAAGAAGTGGCGATTAACGGACCGCACGCGAACGCTTCTGACGCTGGAACTGGCTATTACGCTTCCGGCAGCGGCCTTGATGGCCTTCAGCATCTGGAACTTGAAACATATACAGCGCTCCGAGGCCGTCGAAGCGGCTATCCAGCGCGACTTCGCCCACGTGCTGTTGATCGCCGAAAAGAAAACCATGTACAAAGCCAACGACCTGATCACTCCGGTGCGCGAGGAGTTTCCAAGCCCTGATCAGGACCACGCCATGATCAAGGCGAAGCTCGAACACATTCTGTCGGAGCATCCTGAACTGTCGTATGCGTTTCTGTACGACAAAAAGAACAACCTGATGATCAGCCGCGCACAGCCGGCACGCGACAAGGATCCAGACTTCTGCACGCGCACGCAAGATGCGATCAACATGATCGCAACGTGGTTTCCCTTAGAGGCAGGCGACATGTCCATGCGTGTTCGGATCATGGAGGAAAAGGACGAACCTCCGGTGGTGATCACGGGCGAGTGGATGCATCAGGACAATCAGTATCACTATCAGACGCTGATCTATTTTCTGCCTCCGCATACCGCTAAGGACCGCGTGGTGCTCGGCGCCGTGGCGTTCGATGAAGACTATCTCAAAAACACCTTCATGCCGGCGATGATGAAAGAGGTGTTGAGCAGCAAAAGTGAGGTCCTTAAAGGTGACAATCCGCCGGTGATGATGATTCGTCCGTCCAAGGGGGATTACACACCTTGGGTGAGTTCTGGGAATTGGGCTGAC
>Ga0335080_10008413_pt1 | contig 10756 bp, 9 predicted proteins | sample Lox_Sample_34_FD_206720 | JGI IMG/M metagenome (GOLD analysis project Ga0335080, IMG submission 206720) | Soil microbial communities from Loxahatchee National Wildlife Refuge, Florida, United States - Lox_Sample_3.4 | ecosystem: Environmental > Terrestrial > Soil > Wetlands | place: USA: Florida...
AGCCAGCGCGTCGCGGCACTGCTCCCGCGCAGCGGATCGCGCAGCGTCCGCTGCCAGGTGCGCAAGCGCTCGCGCAGCGGCCGCTTGGGCAGGACGGGGCCGGCGCGGGCGTTAGTTGCCTGCAACGGTCATCGCTCCGATCAGGACGGAGCCGCAGTGACGCGACCCGCGCGCATCGACGTCGGCGCCGATCGCGACGATGTCGCGGTACATCCGGGTCAGGTTGCCCGCGACGGTGATCTCCTCGACGGGGTACGCGACCTCGCCGCCCTCGATCCAGTAGCCGGCCGCGCCCCGCGAATAGTCCCCGCTCACGGGGTTGACGCCCTGCCCGAGCAGCTCGGTCACGAGCACGCCCCGGCCCATGCGACGCAGAAGCTGTGGCAGGTCCTCGGACCCGTGCGAGACCACCAGGTTGTGGTTCCCGCCGGCATTGCCCGTCGACACGAGCCCGAGCTTGCGCGCGCTGTAGCTGCCGAGGAAATAGCCCTGCACCACGCCGTCGCGCACGACGTCGCGCGGCTGGGTGGCCACGCCCTCGTCGTCGAACGGCGCGGAGGCCTGCCCGCGCACCAGGTGCGGCTCTTCGCGGATCGTCACGTGCGGAGCGAAGACCCGCTTGCCGCGGCTGTCGAGCAGGAACGAGGTCTTGCGATACAGGCTGCCCCCGCTCGTGGCATTGACGTAGTGGCCGATGAGTCCGGTCGCGACCGGCGCCTCGTAGATCACCGGGCACTCGACGGTGGCGAGCTGCCTCGCCCCCAGTCGCCGGACTGTCCGCTCGCCGGCGGTGCGGCCCACGGTCGCGGCGGCTTGCAGATCGTCGGCGGAGCGCGCGGCGCTGTACCAGTCCTCGCGCTGCATCCCGCTCTCGTCTTCGCCGATCACGGAGCAGTAGATGCCGTGGCGCGACGTGGCGTAGCCGCCGGAGAATCCGAGGCTGTTGGCGTACACGAACTGCCCCTCGTGGAGCGACACCGTCGCGCCGTCCGAGTTGGTGAGACGCCGATCGACGGCGAGCGCGGCGGACTCGGACTCCCGGCCCAGCGCGATCGCCTCGTCGACCGAAAGCTCCCAGGGGTGGTAGAGATCGAGGTCCTGCCAGCCGTGCGCGAGGAGCTTGGGATCGGCGAGACCGGCGCAGCTGTCTTCGGCCGTGTAGCGGGCGATGGCGAGCGCCTTGGCGACCGTATCGTCGATGGCGTCTCGGGAGAAATCCGCCGTGCTGGCATGCCCGCGCCGCGTGCCGACGTAGACGGTGACGCCGATCCCCTTGTCACGGTTGTAGGCGATCGTCTCGGTGTCGCCCTTGCGGACCGTCACCGACAAGCCGAAGGCCTGGGAGACTTCGGTCTCGGCGGCGGTCGCGCCGCGATCGCGGGCGGCGTCGAGCACCTGGGCGGCTATCGAAGCCAGCCCATCGCTGGTCAGGGGAAAGCGCGTGGCGGGCGCGGCAAGCGCCACGGCGGCGGGATCGCTCATGCGGACTCTCTTGGCGTGCTCGAGAGCGCGCTGGCCGTCGCAGGAATCGGCTGCGGCGTCGAGCGACGGATGCGCAAGCTCGTTCCGAGGTTACTAGTATGATAGCAAAGGCGTTCCTCCCCGACCGCCCGACGTGCGACGATCCGACGAACGACCCCCGCGAACCGGCCAGGAGGCCGTACCGCCATCGAAAACGCGCCGCAAGGCCGAGATGGGCGCGCTGCAGAGCCTCGGCGAAGCGCTGCTCGAGCTGAGCCCGGCGCGGCGCGCCGAGCTCGGGCTTCCCGAGCGGCTGCTCGACGCGCTCGAGGCCGCCGGGCGGATCACCCGCCACGAAGCGCGCCGGCGGCAGCTCCAGTTCATCGGCCGGTTGATGCGCGACGTCGATCCCGCGCCCATCCGGGAGCGGCTCGCGCAGTGGGCCGCCGCGCCCAACGCGGAGAAGGCTCGTCTGCACGCGGTCGAGCGCTGGCGGGAGCGGCTGCTCGCGGAGCGCGATGCGCTCGATGGGTTGTGCGCGGAGCAGCCCACCGCCGATCGCGACCGGCTGGCTGCCCTGATCGAGGCCGCGCACGCGGAGCGCGCGCGCGCCCAGCCACCGCGCGCCTATCGCGAGCTCTATCGCGCCCTCAATCGACTTTTCGCTCCCCGCCCTTGAGCGCCTCGACATGACCGCAACCCGCTCGCTCCTCATCGGACTGGTCTCGGTCAGCGATCGCGCCTCGGCGGGCGTCTACGAGGACAAGGGCATCCCCGGGCTGAAGGAGTGGTTCGGCGCCGCCCTGCGAACGCCGTGGCGGATGGAAACGAGGCTGATCCCCGACGAGCTGCCCCTGATCGAGCGCACGCTCATCGAGCTGGTCGACACGGCGGGCTGCGACCTCGTGCTGACCACCGGCGGGACCGGCCCGGCGCCGCGCGACGTCACGCCGGAGGCGACGCTGGCCGTCGCGCACAAGCTGCTGCCTGGATTCGGCGAGCAGATGCGCCAGGTGAGCCTCAGGTATGTCCCGACCGCCATCCTGTCGCGCCAGGTCGGCGTCGTCCGCGGCCGCGCGCTGATCCTCAACCTGCCCGGTCAGCCGAAAGCGATCAAGGAGACGCTGGACGGCGTATTCCCGGCGGTGCCGTATTGCCTCGACCTGATCGGCGGTCCGTACGTCGAGACTCACGAGGACGTCTGCAAGGCGTTCCGGCCGAAGTCCGCGCAGCGGCCTCCCGGCGCGGGTTGACGAGTCGTGCCATGCGGTCGACGGACGCGAACCAGCCCCCGCCGTTCGAGGGCCGCAACCTCTACCTGACCGATCCCGGCCTGCGCGCGGCGGCAGCCCGAGAAGGCGCGGCGTGGGCCGACGATCTCCTCGCGACCTGGGGCGAGCGGCTCGGCAGCGCCGCGACGCTCGCGCTGGCGGCGCGGGCGAATCGCTTCGCGCCGGAGCTTCGCACCCACGACCGGTTCGGCGAGCGCATCGACGAGGTCGCGTTCGATCCGGCGTGGCACGAGCTGATGGGCCTCGCGATGCGCGCCGGCGAGCACTGCCAGCCCTGGGCCGAGCCGCGGCCGGGCGCGCAGGTCGCGCGCGCCGCGTCCTACCTCATGCATGCCGAGGTCGAGAACGGCACGCAGTGTCCGCTGACGATGACCTACGCGGCGGTGCCCGTGCTGCGGCATCAAGTCGAGGCCGGGCCGCCGGTCGCGGAATGCCTGCGCCGCGCGCTCGAGCGCGAGTACGATCCGCGCACGCTGCCCATCGCTGCCAAGCGCTCGGCGCTGATCGGCATGGGCATGACCGAGCGCCAGGGCGGCTCGGACGTGCGCGCCAACACCACACGGGCCGAGGCGGCCGCCGACGGCGGCTATCGGCTCACCGGCCACAAGTGGTTCTTCTCCGCGCCGATGTGCGACGCGCATCTAGTCCTCGCGCAGGCCCCCGGCGGCCTCAGCTGCTTCCTGCTGCCGCGGCTACTGGCCGACGGCACGCGCAACGCGGTGCGCCTCGTGCGGCTCAAGGACAAGCTCGGCAACCGCTCGAACGCCTCGGCGGAGGTCGAGTTCGACGGGGCCTGGGCATGCCGCGTCGGCGAAGAAGGCCGCGGCATCCAGGTCATCATCGAGATGGTCCAGCACACGCGGCTCGACTGCGCGATCGGCAGCGCGGGCATCGTGCGCGGCGCGACCGCGCGAGCGCTGCACCACGCTGCGCACCGCCGCGCGTTCGGGCTGCGCCTCGCCGAGCAGCCGCTCATGCAGAACGTGCTGGCAGATCTGACGCTCGAGACCGAAGCCGCAACCGCGCTCGCGCTGCGGCTCGCGCGCGCGTTCGAGTCGGACGCCCCGCCGGGCGACACGGCGCTGGCGCGCCTCGCCACGCCGGCGATCAAGTACTGGCTGTGCAAGCGCGCCGCCACGATCGTCGCCGAAGCGATGGAGGTCCTCGGCGGCAACGGCTACGTGGAGGACTCCGAGCTGCCGCGCTTGTATCGCGAGGCGCCGCTCAACTCGATCTGGGAAGGCTCCGGCAACGTCATGTGCCTCGACGTGCTGCGCGCGGCGAAGCGCGAGCCCGGCGCCGTGGAAGCGCTCGTCGCCGAGCTCGAGCTCGCGCGCGGCGGCGACGCACGACTCGACCGGCACGTCGGCGCCCTCGGGACGACGCTTCGCGCGCGAAACCTGGACGAGCGCGACGGGCGGCGGATCGCGGCCGACATCGCGCTGGCGCTGGCCGGCGCGATTCTCGTGCGGCACGCACCGCGGGCAATGGCCGACGCCTTCTGCGCGACGCGCCTGGCCGACGCCGCGCTTGCGGGGCTCGGCACCCTGCCCTCGCAGGTCGACCTGCTCGCGGTGATCGAGCGGCGGATCGAGCGCTCGCTGGCTTCGTGAAACAAAGGGCCGACGCGGTCGCCCGCGCCCGCCCGGACTTCCCGCTTCCTTCTTACTGGATGCCGAGGATCTTCTCGGCCTTCGCGAGCGTGTCGAGCGATTCCTGGTGCTTGCCGGCCTTGTGCAGCGCTTCGCCCTCGGCGCGGTACTTCTTCACGTCGGCCATCTGCGCGTCGGTCAGCTTCGGGTTCTTGGCGAGCGCGTCGTCGATCTTCTTCATGTCCTGCGGGCAGTGGAACGCGAAGGCGCTTCCCGCGAACAGCAGCGCGGCGGCGAACAGAGCGGTGCGAACGTTCATGGTTGTCCTTCTCCTTTTCCGGCGTCTCGAATGGCGGCTCCCTGGCCGACGGCGGCTAGGATAGCGCGCGGCCCTGCATTTGCAAGTCCCGCCCGAGGCGCCGGCGCGGCGGCTCAGTGCTCGAGGAGCAGCTCCGTCCGGCTCGCCGGGTCCTGGCGGTAGAACTGCGCAAAAAGCCGATACACGGCCGGGTATTCCGCCTGCAGCAGCGTGGGCTCGGCGAAGAACACCTCGGAGAGCACCGCGAAGAACTCCGCCGGGCTGTCGGCGGCGTAGGGGTCGAGCGCGGTGTCCTCCGCGGCCTCCGCCCGCCTGCGGAAATGCTCGTACGCCGCCCCCATCGTTTGCTGCCATGCGTGCGCCGGGATGTCCGCGGGCAGCGGCGGGCAGCCGTTCGCCTCGCCGCTCTTCATGTCGATCTTGTGGGCGAATTCGTGCAGCACGAGATTCATGCCGGACGCGGACCAGTCGGCGCTCGCCTCGACATCGGGCCACGACAGGATCACCGGGCCGCCGGGCATCGCCTCGCCGGCGAGCGGCTCGTTGCGACGATGCACGACCCCGATCTCGTCCTCGTATTCGAGCTCGGTCACGAACTCGTCCGGGTAGACGATGACGTTCTCCCAGCCGTCGTACGTCCCCGGGTCGAGGTTGAGCGTGAGCACGCAGGCCTGGATCGCGATCATGACCCGCATCAGCGGCGTGACGTGGAAGCCCTTCGCCGGCACGATGCTCTTGTCGGAGAGGAAGAGGACCACGCGCTCGCGCAGCCGCGCGAGCTCGGTTTCGGTGTAGATCGCGAGGAAAGGCAGCGCTTCGAGCGCCTCGCGCCACAGCTCGTCCGGGATCGCCGAGCCCGCGAGTATCCGCTTGCGCCTCCACTTGCGGATCGCATCGAACATGGCGGGAGCGCGGGTCTCGCCCCGAGGCTACCGGCGCGGCGACGCGCCGGCGTCGAGCCGCGCCAGGAGGTCCGGCTCGTCCTCCTCGTCGAGCGTCTCCGCCTCGCCGCTCAGGATCTGCTCGGCTTCGAGCTGCGGCAGCGCCTCGACGTCGCGCAGCTTCTTCGCGATCGTCGTGCTCTTGCGCCCCGCCTCGTCGAGGGTCTTGCCGACCGCGTCGAGGCGCTCCTTGGTCTTGGCGAGCAGCTCGCCGAACTTGCTGAACTCGGTCTTGACCGCGCCGAGCACGCGCCACACTTCGGTCGAGCGCTGCTCGATCGCCAGCGTCCGGAATCCGAGCTGCAGGCTGTTCAGGAACGCCATCAGGTTGCTGGGGCCCGCGAGCATCACCCGGAAGTCGCGCTGCAGGCAATCCGCGAGGCCCGGCCGCGACAGCGCCTCCGCGTACAGCCCCTCGGTCGGGACGAACAGGATCGCGAAGTCGGTCGTATGCGGCGGCTCGACGTACTTGTCGCGGATCTTCTTCGCCTCGGCCTTGAAGAAATCCTCCAGGCTCTTGCGGCTCGACTCGACCGCAACGATGTCGGCCCGGTCGATCGCCTCCTGCAGCCGCTGGTAGTCCTCGAGCGGAAACTTGGCGTCGATCGGCAGCCAGCACGGAGTCCCGTCGTCGCCCCGGCCGGGGAACCGGATCGCGTACTCGACCCGCGCGTCGTCGCCGGGGCGCGTGGCCACGTTCCTCGCGTACTGGCCGGGGGCGAGCATCTCGTCGAGCAGCGTGCCGAGTTGGACCTCGCCCCAGCCGCCGCGCGACTTGACGTTGACGAGCACGCGCTTCAAGTCGCCGACACCGGCGGCGAGAGAGTGCATCTCGCCCAGTCCCTGGTGCACCTGATCGAGCCGGTCGGAGACGAGCTTGAACGACTCGCCGAGGCGCTGCTCCAGCGTGGTCTGGAGCCGCTCGTCGACCGTCGCGCGCATCTGCTCGAGCTTCTGGGCGTTGTCGCTGCGCAGCGCCTCCAGCCGCTGCTCCACGCTCGCGCGCACCGCTTCGAGGCGCTGCTCGTTGCTCGAGGTGAGCGTGGCGAGGCGATCGTTCTGCACCCCGGCGTTCGCCGCGAGCTGGTTCTGCAGCGCCTGCGTGAAATGCGTGAGATTGGCGGAGAGCTCGCCGCGGGCGGCGCTCGCCGCCTGCGCGCTCTCGCCGCGTGCCTGCGCGAGCTCGGCGCGCAGCTCCCGTCCGAGCCGCTCGTTCTGCTCCCCGAGCGCCTCGAGGCGGCGCCTGAGATCGCCGTCGTCGCCGGCGTCCTGCGCCGGGCTGCGCAGGCGCAGCAGGACGGCGACCAGCAGGACCGCGAGCGCTGCGGCCACCACCAGCGCTACGATGGCGATCGGCGAGAGCGACGAATCCACGCGGGCAAGTTTAGCAGGCGGCGGGCACCCCGGGCGTGGCGCACGCCGTCACGCGGCTTCGCGGCTCGCTTTCTTGCGCTCGTGCGCGACGAGGTGGCGCTTGCGGATCCGGATCGATTTCGGCGTGATCTCGACGAGCTCGTCGTCGGCGATGAATTCCACGGCGTACTCCAGGGTGAGCGGAATCGGCGGGGTCAGCATGATCGCCTCGTCCTTGCCTGCGGCCCGGATGTTGGTGAGCTGCTTGGTCTTGATCGGGTTCACGACGAGATCGTTGTCGCGGCTGTGGATGCCGATCACCATGCCTTCGTAGACCTTGTCCCCGGGGCTCACGAACATCCGGCCCCGCTCCTGCAGCTTCCACAGCGCGTACGCCACGGCCTCGCCGTCTTCCGCTGAGATGAGCACGCCGTTGCGCCGATCGGGGATCTCGCCCTTGACCGGAGCGTAGCCGTCGAACACGTGGGAGAAGAGCCCGGTCCCGCGCGTGAGGTTCATGAACTCGCCCTGGAAACCGATCAGCCCGCGCGCCGGCACGCGATAGTCGAGGCGGGTGCGGCCGCGCGCGTCGGACTCCATGTTCTGCAGCTCGCCGCGGCGCGCGCCGAGCGCTTCCATCACCGCGCCCTGGTTCGCGTCGTCGACGTCGACGGCGAGCTGCTCGAAGGGCTCGCAGCGCTCGCCGTCGCGATCGCGGTACACCACGCGTGGCCGCGACACCGCGAGCTCGTAACCCTCGCGCCGCATGTTCTCGAGCAGGATCGTGAGATGCAGCTCGCCGCGTCCGTAGACCGTGAAGACATCGGTATCGGGGGTGTCCTCGACGCGGAGCGCGACGTTGGTGAGCAGCTCCCGGTAGAGCCGTTCGCGCAGGTTGCGGCTGGTCACGTACTTGCCGTCGCGCCCGGCGAGCGGCGAGGTGTTGACCTGGAACTGCATCGACAGCGTCGGCTCGTCGACCGCGATCAGCGGAAGGGCTTCCGGCGCGTCGACCGCGCAGATCGTGGTCCCGATGTGCAGCTCCTCGATGCCCGTGACGAGCACGATATCGCCCGCGGCCGCGGCGTCGACGGGCACGCGCGTCAGGCCCGAGAAGCCGAGCACCTGACCGACCTTGCCGCGCAGGGGCTCCCCGGCGCCGTGCGCGACGGCGACCTCCTGGCCGGGAACGAGCCGCCCCCTGCGGATGCGGCCGATGCCCAGCCGGCCGACGTAGCTCGAGTAGTCGAGCGCGGCGATCTGGAGCTGCAGCGGCGCCTCGGCGTCGCCGGCGGGCGCCGGAATCCGGGCGAGCATCGTCTCGAACAGCGGCCGCATGTCCGTGCCGCGGACCTTCGGGTCGAGCGATGCGTCGCCGTGCAGCGCGGAGGCGTAGACGACCGGGAAGTCGAGCTGCTTCTCGGTGGCGTTCAACTTGTCGAAGAGCTCGAAGGTCTGGTTGACGACCCACTGCGGCCGCGCGCCGGGCCGGTCGATCTTGTTCACCACCACGATCGGCAGCAGCCCCAGAGCGAGCGCCTTGCGGGTGACGAAGCGCGTCTGCGGCATCGGACCCTCGACCGCGTCGACCAGCAGCAGCACGCCGTCGACCATCGAGAGCACGCGCTCGACCTCGCCACCGAAGTCCGCATGCCCGGGGGTGTCGACGATGTTGATGTGGGTGCCGGCGTAGTCGATCGCGCAATTCTTGGCGAAGATGGTGATGCCGCGCTCGCGCTCGAGGTCGTTGCTGTCCATGACGCGCTCCGCGACGTGCTGGTGCGCGGCGAAGGTCCCTGCCTGGACGAGCAGCTTGTCGACCAGCGTCGTCTTGCCGTGATCGACGTGGGCGATGATCGCGATGTTGCGCAAAGCGCGCGCGGATGCCATGGCTGGGTTGGCGAGAGCAAAATCGATCGATTTTACCAGCCAAGCGCAGTCGGGAGCAAAAATAAGTTGCAAAATCCGATATTTATCGTTAGAATTTCAATTCATCGGCGGCCATTCCGGTCACCGCCGATCCTTCGGAGCCCGATCCGCCAGCAGACCCACGCCGGGTCGGGCTGTCCGCCAACGAAGCACCCTTGAGTGTCGCGCCTGGACTGGAGCTCGAAAGAGCGGGCCGCGTCCAGGAGCTTTCATTCGATGAGCAGTCCCTCGAGCTTTGCCGAGCTTGGGCTTCGGCCGGAGTTGCTCCGTGCCGTCGCCGAGGCCGGATACACCACGCCTACGCCGATCCAGGCGCAGGCGATTCCTCTGATTCTCGCCGGCAGCGACGTCATGGGCGGCGCACAGACCGGCACCGGCAAGACCGCTGGGTTCGCGCTGCCGATCCTGCAGAAGCTTCTCCCCACGGCCAACACCAGCCCTTCGCCCGCGCGGCATCCGGTGCGCGCCCTGATCCTCACGCCGACGCGCGAGCTCGCGATCCAGGTCGAGGAGTCGATCCGGACCTACGGCAAGTACACGGGGCTCCGATCGACGGTCGTGTTCGGCGGCGTCGACATCAAGCAGCAGCTGCCGATCGTTCGCGGCGGCGTGGAGATCCTCGTGGCGACGCCCGGGCGGCTGCTCGACCACATCGAGCAGAAATCGCTCTACCTGGGCCAGGTGGAGATCTTCGTGCTCGACGAGGCCGATCGCATGCTCGACATGGGCTTCATTCCCGACATCAAGCGGATCATGGCCTTGCTGCCCGCCGCGGCGAAGCGCCAGAACCTGCTCTTTTCGGCGACGTTCTCGAACGAGATCAAGAAGCTCGCCGACGCGCTGCTGAACCAGCCGCAGCTCATCGAAGTGGCCCGCCGCAACACGGCCGCCGAGACCGTGAGCCAGACCGTGTACAAGATTCGCGCGGAGGACAAGCGCGCGCTGCTGGCGGAGATCGTCACATCGCGCAACCTCTGGCAGGTGCTGTGCTTCGTGCGCACCAAGCACGGCGCGTCCAGGCTCGCCCGGGCCCTGGAGAAGGACGGGCTCAAGACCACTGCCATCCACGGCGACAAGAGCCAGCAGGCGCGGCTGGACGCGCTGGCCGCGTTCAAGGAGGCCAAGGTGCAGGTGATGGTCGCGACCGACGTCGCCGCGCGGGGCCTCGACATCGACGATCTTCCCTTGGTCGTGAACTACGAGATCCCGCACGTGCCGGAGGACTACATCCACCGCATCGGCCGCACCGGCCGCGCGGGCGCTGAGGGCGAAGCGATCTCGTTCTGCGCGCCGGAGGAGGAAAAACTCCTCGCCGAAATCGAGCGGCTGCTCAAGCACAAGATATCGGTGGCGAGAGCCGACGGCCTGCCGGTCACCTCGTCGCGCAGCCGCGAAGCACGTTCGGATCATCCGCGGTCCCGTGCCCACTCGCCGCAGCCCGCGCGTGCCGGGCACCGCGTCGACTCGCCGCGGCACGCACCGCGCCCCGCACACCGCGTCGACGCCGATCGCAATCCCGACCAGCCGCGGACGCATCACGCGCCGCGCGCGCACTCGCCGGCGGCGCTGACGACCTCCGGCGCCCAGCCGCCGGCCCGGCCTGCGCTCCGCAAGCCCAGGCCGATTCCCGCGCTGCTGATGAAGCGGCGCCTTCCCGAGCCGGAGAGCGCCTGAGATCCCGGTCTCCGAGAACCCGGAGACCGCTGCCATCCCCTGTCTGCTGGCGCCTCAGCGCGTGCCGGGGTACGCTCGCGGCGCGCATTCCGAAGTCCAACTCAGGACGCATGCATCCGGCTGCAGCCTCGCGTCCAGGCGCCATGCCGTCGTCGAGGACTGAAACGGAGAAGGGATGGAAGCTCTTGCCGGAAG
>Ga0335080_10008414_pt1 | contig 10756 bp, 10 predicted proteins | sample Lox_Sample_34_FD_206720 | JGI IMG/M metagenome (GOLD analysis project Ga0335080, IMG submission 206720) | Soil microbial communities from Loxahatchee National Wildlife Refuge, Florida, United States - Lox_Sample_3.4 | ecosystem: Environmental > Terrestrial > Soil > Wetlands | place: USA...
CATCAAGATCTCGGTCGCCACCCTGAGTGGCTACTGCATCCGCAACACCGTCCCGGGCACGGTCACCTACCACAAGTCGGGCCCGTCCGGCGACATCTCGACCGGCGGCTGCTAGCAGCCTCGCACCGGTTTCGCGAGGGGCGCGGGAAACCGCGCCCCTCGTCGTTCTCCGGGTCAAGCCCGGCGCGCCCACTGCCGATAGAGAACCCGTGAGCCAGCGCGTCCGGATGTTCGCTGCGGCCGGCCTCGTGGCCGTGCTCGCCCTCGCTGGAGGGCTCTTCTTCCTCAGCCGGGGCCAGAGCTCGTCGCCCGCGGCCGTGACGGTGATCAAGCCGCTGCACCCGGTCACGAAGCACCAGGTCTTGGCCGCGGAGACGACGAAGACGAAGGCCAAGGCTGCCGCGAAGGCGAAGGCCACACCGTCGCAGGCGAAGAAGAAGCGCTCGGTCCCCGCGGTGATCAACGGCATGCCGGGGGCGCTCGCGCTTGCGTTGCGCTCGCACAGCGTCGTCGTCGTCTCGCTCTACGCCCCCGACTCGGCCGTCGACTCGATGGCCAGGGACGAGGCCGACCAGGGCGCTGCCGCGGCGGGCGCCGGCTTCGTCGCCCTCGATGTCTCGAACGAGAAGGTCGCAGCACCACTCACCGCGCTCCTGACTGGCGGGGCGACCGCGGCCGACCGCGTGCTCGACGACCCGGCGGTTCTCGTCTTCCGGGCTCCCAACACACTCTTCGTCCGGCTCAACGGCTGGACCGACCGCGACACCGTCGCCCAGGCTGCGGCGAACGCCGCAGGCGCACAGTGAGCGAGATCCCGGCCGTCGGCTCCTCCGCTCTCGCGGCGGGACGCGAACGCGAGCTCTTCGTGCGGCACGCGCGCAAGGACGGCCGCTCGGTCGCGATCATGCGCGCGGTCGATCACGGCGACTCCTGCGTCGTCGAGGCCGAGGTCTACCCGCCGGGAACGCCCGCGACGGAGCCCCTCCGCCCGGGGCCGTACACCTTCGGCGACGCCCGCGAGGCCACGAGCTTCGTGACGGAAGCGGTCGAGGCGCTGATGTACCTCGGCTGCGACGTCCAGGCAACGTAATGAAACCCGCGCAGGCCTCGGCCTCTCGGCCGAGGCCTGCACGCTGACTCCGTAGCGTCTAAACCGTTAGGTCGTGACGCGCGCGAGCTCTTCGATCGACGTGAGCCCGGCGGCGACCTTGGCGAGGCCGTCGTCCCAGAGCGTCCTCATGCCCTCGGAGATCGCGGCGCGCTCGAGCTCCTCGCGGCTCGCCTTGGCGGCGGCGAGGGTCTCGAGCGTCTCGCTCATGACGAGCAGCTGGAAGACGCCGAGCCGGCCCTTGTAGCCGGTCTGGCCGCACCGCGGGCAGCCCTTCTTGCGGTAGAAGACGACGCCGTCGGCGGCCGCGGCCACGTCGGGCGAGACGCGCGCCTTGATCAGGTCCTCGGTCGTCGGCGAGAACATCTCGCAGCAGTGGGCGCAGAGCTTGCGCGCCAGGCGCTGGGCGAGCACGGCCGAGACGGCGGAGCCGGTCAGGAACGGCTCGACGCCCATCTCGTTCAGGCGCGTGATCGCGCCGGGGGCGTCGTTCGTGTGCAACGTCGAGAGCACGAGATGGCCGGTGAGGGCGGCCTCGATCGAGATCTTGGCCGTCTCCCCGTCGCGGATCTCGCCGACCATCACGACGTCGGGGTCCGATCGCAGGATCGACCGCAGCGCAGCCGCGAAGGTCAGGCCGGCGCGCGTGTTGATCTGCACCTGGTTGACCCCACTGAGCCGAAACTCGACCGGATCCTCGACCGTGATGATGTTGATCTCCGGCCGGTTGATCTCCGTGAGCGCCCCGTAGAGCGTCGTCGACTTACCCGAGCCCGTCGGCCCGGTGACGAGGATCGCGCCTGTCGGGCGCCTGATCAGTGCCTCCATCTTCACGCGCATGTCGTCGCTGAGGCCGAGCTCGGTCAGGGTCGGCGCCCTCTTCGACTTGTCGAGCAGACGCATCACGACCGCCTCGCCCTCGACCGTCGGCAGCGTCGCGACGCGGATGTCCAGCATCCGGCCGGCTGCGGCGGCGTTCAGCGAGATGCGACCGTCCTGCGGCTTTCGCCGCTCGGCGATGTCGAGCTTCGCGAGCACCTTCAGGCGCGTCGTCACACCGGCGGTCATCCGCTTCGGGATTCGCTGCACCTCGTGGAGCACGCCGTCGATCCGCAGCCGCACCGCGAGCGCATCCTCCTGGGGCTCGAAATGGATGTCGCTGGCCCCGTCCTCGGCCGCCTGGAAGATGATCGAGTTGACGAGGCGGACGAGGGGGACGTCGGAGATGCCGTCCTCGACCTCGAGGTCGTCGGCCTCCTCCTCTTCCGCCCCGAGCAGCCCGGCCTCCTCCTCGAGGACGGCGCGGGCGCCGAAGGCCTCCGAGGCGCGCTCGAGGCGGCGGATCTCGTTGGCGATGTCCTCGCGCGAGGCGACGGCCAGTTCGAGCTGGAAGCTCGTCGCCAGCCGCAGCTCGTCGATCGCCTGGACGTTGCCGGGGTCCGCGACGGCGACCCGGAGCGTCGCGTCCTCGAGGGCGTAGGGAACCGCGGTGACGCGCTCGAGCACGTGCAGCGGTACCTGCCCGGCCGCCTCCTGCTGGACGCTCACCAGCGCCAAATCGATGAACGGGAGCTGGAAGCGGCTCGCGAGCGTGCGCGCGATGCCCTCCGACGAGGCCACGCCCTCGTCCAGGATCGCCTGTGCGAACGAGCCGCCCTGCTTGGCGCGGCCGCGCACCTGGGCGAGCCGGTCGGGCGTGACGAGCCCGGTCGTCTCGATCAGGTCGGCGACGAGCTCGGCGAGCTCGTTGACGGGGAACGGCGCGGGAAGACTGCCGCCTTCAGCAGCCTGCTTCGAGCCGGCCTGGCCGGATGTGCGCAGTTTCGGGAGGTCCATGAAGTACCTCGAACGAGGTATCGGCAAATCGCCGCCTGGATGTGAGCGCTAGAACGTCGACAGGTACGCGTCCAGCAGCGGCTTTCCCACGAACAGCGCCACGACGGCGCCGAAGGCGAGGTACGGCGCGAACGGAATGCCCATCTTGCGCGCCGCGGAGCCGTGCCGGGCCAGCAGCACCGCGCTCGGAATGAGCGCTGCGAGCATGCCGAGCATCAGGCCGACCGCGACCAGGCGCCCGAGCATCGCGCCGAGGAGGAGCGCCAGCTTGACGTCCCCCATGCCCATTCCGGCGGGGTAGGCCAGCGCGGCCGCGAAGAGGAAGCCTGCCGCCCCGAGGGCGCCGATCGCCCACTCGGGGCTCGGGTAGAGCGCCGTCTGCGCCAGCAGGACGATGAGGGCGGCGGGCAGGACGATCCGGTTTGGGACGATCCGGTGTGTGAGGTCGGTGGCGGTGACCGCCACCAGCACGGCGCAGAAGAAGGCGGCGACGACAGCCTCGCCCGAGAGCCCGAAGACGACGAAGCACGCCGCGACGAGCCCCGCCGTCGCCAGCTCGACCGCCGGGTAGAGCGGGCTGATGCGCACGCCGCACGAGCGGCAGCGGCCGCGCAGCAGCAGGTACGAGAGAACCGGCACGTTGTCGTACCACGCGAGCTCCGAGCCGCAGGCCATGCAGGCCGAGCGCGGCTGTACGACCGAGCGGCGCAGGGGCACCCGGGCGGCGACGACGTTCACGAAGCTGCCGAGCGCGAGCGCCGGCCAGAAGGCAAGCAGGCCGAGAGCAACGTCCACGGGCGCCTTATCGGCAGGAGACGCCGGTCAGTTGAGCCGCGCGACGCCGAGCCTCGGTCAGATGCTGTCGCTCTATGCGCGCGTGCCGTTGCGCAGGACGACGTCGTCCGTGAGCTCGTAGAGCTCGGTGGTCTTCGTCGGCTTGACGTTGACCGGAAAGTCCACGTTCACCTTCGGCAGCAGCCCGCTCCCGGTCGTGGCGGCGGTGTAGCCGAAGACGTTCGGGAGCGTTAACGCCTGGGCGTAGCGGGTCCCGCCCGAACAGCTCGCCCCCGCGCACGTGCAGCCGCGGAAGAGCCCGTAGGAGCCCGAGTTGCTCTCCGTGCACCAGGTGACCGTCCCGCTCGACGCGCAGCCGCTCGGGAGCACGATCGTGACGGAGTTCGCGGCGAGCGGTCCGGACGGCGAGGCCGCCGACCCGAGTGTCACCGAGCTCGCGCAGTGCACCTCGCGCCTGAACCTGTCGAGCGCCAGCCTTGCGTTCAGCTGCGCCTGGAAGCGGTTGTTCATGTCCAGCTCGGAGTTGGAGGCCGAGACGAAGACGGTGGTCAGGCTGCCCATGACGATGGCCATCACGACCATCACGGTCAGCATCTCGATCAGGGAGTAGCCACGCTCCCCGGACAGCCGGGACCGCAGCCTGGGGAGCGTCATCTGCTCTTCCGCTCCACCCGCTTGAGCTCCCTGCGCGCGACCGCCTCGCTCCGGTGCCCGATCCCCCAGATGCGCTCGACCTTGCGGTCGACGGCGATGAGCTTCACGAGCGCCTGCGAGCCGTGCCACCACCCGAACCCGGCGCCGTCCACGATCCACGCGTGCTGGTAGAGCCAGCGGCTGACGTTGGCGTTCGTCCGCTTCGGGTGGGTCGCGATCCAGGCCGCGAGCAGGTCGGCGCGGGCGGGGAGGCTGATCTCGTCGAGAGGCTCCTTGCGCCCGCCGGGAACCGTGAAGGCGGGAGGCCGCGCGGCGGTGGCCGCCCGCTTGGCGGGCTTGGTCAGCTTCGCCTTCGCCTTCGCCTTCACCTTCACCTTCACCTTGGCCTTCGGCTTCGCTGCGGGCTTCTGCGGGACGACCGGCGTCTTCGGCGCCGTCGTCACGCTGTGCGGGAACGCAATTCGCGTGCCGGTGTAGCTAGAGGTGTTCTCCGGCTGGCCCTGCTGCGCGTACTGGCCCTTGACCAGCCGCAACACGATCGTCGGCGCGCCCGTGTCGACCAGGCGGGTCCCGGCGGCCGGCGTCTGGGCGAGCACGCGGTTGCCCGAGTAGCCCTGGACCGGGCCGGTCACGCGCCAGGCGAAGCCCGCGTCCTCGAGCATCCCCTTGGCGAAGACGAACACCTGGCCGGTGACAGAGGGCACGATGAGGTTCGGCGCCTGGGCGGGCGCCGACGAGGCCGTGGGAGAGGGGCCGATGATCTTCTGGTCGGCAGCGAAGGTGAAGGCCGCCGTCGCCAGGACCCAGACGAACACGAGAACGACCGCACGGGGCAAGAGCGCGCCAAGCCGCATGTTCCTCCCTTCGGCACCGTTGCGTGAGGTTGTCATCCCCCTACCGGGTGAACAGGACGACGGGACCGCTTCTCCGCGACGCCTGCGCAGGCACGACGGCGAAGACCGGAGGGCCCTGCACAGCGGCGTCGGTCGGGCCGGCGTCCTGCCAGCGGAAGGCGACGTTGGCGAAGCGCTGGAACCACGGCTGCAGCTGCGGGTAGCTGAGCGGCGGATCGAGCTGCAGATGGAGATGCGGGCCGGACGCGTCGCCGGTCATGCCGACGAGGCCGACCTGCGTCCCCGCGGCCAGCCGCACGCCGGCCGTCACCGAGGGGTCGAGGTACGACATGTGGCAGTACGTCCAGGTCTGGCCGTCGCCGGTCTGGATCGTCATCCCGATCCCGCAGCGGGGGTTCGGGTACTGCCAGGAGCGGAGGACGACGGCGTCGGCGAGCGCGTAGATCGGCGAGCCCAGCGGCGCCGCGATGTCGGCCGCGGGATAGTCGTGGTGGTCGTGCGAGACCGAGACGACGGACGGGCCGCCGCCGACCGGGAAGACGTAGCTGCCGTCGTAGGCCGGAGCGCCGAGCATCGTGCCGGCCGCTGGCGAGAAGGACGAGGCGAGTGAGCGGTCGCGCGCGGAGGCGAGCTCTTCGCGCGCCTTGGCGAGAACGGCTCGGAGGCCGCGCACGCGCGCCTGCGCCGAAGCGCGGACGACGCCCGCCTGGACGGTGCGCTTCTGGAGCGGGAGCCGGTCTGAGAGCAGTCTCGCCCGATCGGCTCGTGCCCTGAGCGCGCTCTCCCGCGCCACGCGGGCCCGGAGGACCCGCTCGGCCGCGACCAGCTTGCGGTTGGCGTGCACGACGGCCGCACGGGCGTGGTCGAGCGAGACCTGCAGCCGGTCGAGGGTGAAGGTCGCGTCGACGCCGCCGGTGCCGAACAGACCCGCGAGCTGAAGCACCTCGTCCACGTACCACTGGGCGTGGTTGTACGAGAAGATCGCGCCGGCTATGTCGGTGCGGCCGCCTGCCGCGGCGAGATAGCGGGCCGCCGCGGTGATCGCGTCCTGCGCGTTCCACGGGTCGGCGACGCCGTCGCCGTTCGCGTCGACGCCCCAGCGCTCCCACGTGGACGGTATGAACTGCATCCAGCCGATCGCGCCCGCCGAGCTCGGGCCCATGTTGCGCCCGAAGTTCGACTCGACCTTGTTGATCGCCTCGAGCACCTGCCACTGGATCCCGTAGGCGGCGCCCGCCTGCTGCCAGATCGCGAGGAGCTGCGGGTAGCTCAGCACCTCGGGAACCGCCGGCGGCGTCAACGAAAAGGAGATCGAGCCGGGCGCGTTGGGCACCGACGCGCTCGGCAGGCCGGCCGGGGAGCTCGGCGTGTTCGGGACGATCGTGAAGACGTCGGCGCCGGCCGAGCCGGACAGCGCGAGCGCGAGGATCACGGCCGCAGTAAGCCGCTTCATCCGTCCTGCGCGCCTGCGACCCGGAGGCCCGGCACCGGCTTCTCCTCCGGCGTGGGCACGTCCTGGGCCGCCTCCGAGAGCGGCCGGCCGTGGTCGACCCCCGCCGCCTTGCGCTTCAGCGCCCGCTCGAGGGCGACCAGGAAGTCGTGCCGGCTCGTGGCGGCGTTGGCCGCGGTCTCCTCGTCGATGTCACCCGAGAGCACGAGCTCGATCAGCGCGTCCCTGAAGGTCTGCATGTCGAAGAAGTCGCCCTCTTCGATCGCGTCCGGGACCTCCTCGATCTTCTGCTCGCGGATCAGGTCGGCAATGCGCGAGTTCGTCACCATCACCTCGACCGCGGCGACGCGCCCGCTCCCGACACGCGGCAGCAGCCGCTGGCTGACGACTCCTCGCAGCACCCCGGCGAGGATCGTCCGGATCTGCTCCTGCTTGACCGCCGGGAAGAACTCGATCAGCCGGTTGATCGTCTCGGCGGCGTCGATCGTGTGCATCGTCGAGAGGACGAGGTGGCCCGACTCGGCGGCCTTGAGCGCGGTCTCGGCCGTCTCGGCGTCGCGGAGCTCGCCGATCAGGACCACGTCCGGGTCCTGGCGCAGCACGCGCCGGATCGCGGCGAGGAACGACTCGGTGTCGAGCCCGACCTCGCGCTGGTTGACGATGCAGCCCCGGTCTGAGTGCAGGATCTCGATCGGGTCCTCGATCGTGACGATGTGCAGCCGGCGCGTGCGGTTGATGTGGTCGACCAGGGCCGCCAGGGTGGTCGTCTTGCCCGAGCCCGTGGCGCCGGTGACCAGCACCAGGCCGCGGTGCTCCTCGGCCAGGCGCTGCACGCCCTTCGGTAGCCGCAGATCCTCGAAGCTGGGCACGTGCTTCGGGATCACGCGGAAGGCGAACGAGATCGAGCCGCGCTGGCGGAAGCCGTTGACGCGGAAGCGCGGCAGGTCGCCGGCCGTGTAGGCGATGTCGAGCTCGCCGGTTTCGTGAAAGGCCTGGAGCTTCGCGGGCGCCAGGTCGGCCACGACGGCCAGTGCGGCCTCGAGATCGGCATCCATGAGCGGCGGATGCTCCGGAAGCACGCCGAGCTCGCCGTCCCGCCGCACGACCGGCGGCTGGGCGACCTTGAGGTGGATGTCGCTCGCGCCGATCTCCACGGCGCGTGCGAGGACGGCGTTCAGGTCCACGAACGTGCTGATCGGCATGAGCACGCCGCCGCTTGAGCGGTCAGAATCGTTCCCGATGCCTCGCCTGCGCTCGAGCCCGGCCCTTTTCACGCTTGCCGTGCTCCTCGTCTTCGTGGTGCTCGGCCTGGCCGATCGGCATGTCGACCTCGACGGACAGCTCGGCCTCGGCTTCGCGACCTGGCTCGTCCTGCTCGCCGCGCTGCGGCCGCTGTCCGTCGAGCGGCGCGTCCAGACGCTCCTCGTCGTCGGCGTCGCGACCTGCATGGAGGTCGTCGGCTCGATCCTCTGGGGCGTCTACACCTACCGGCTCCACAACCTGCCGCTGTTCGTGCCGCCGGGCCACGGGCTCGTCTACCTCGCCGGGATCAGCCTCAGCGAGACTGCGCTCGTGCGCGCGCGGCCACGGGGGTTCGTCCTCGTGGTGGCGGCCTGCGCGGCGACGTGGGGCATCGTCGGCCTGACCCTGCTGCCGCGCTTCGACCTGGGCGGCGCGATCGGCGTCTCGGTGTTCCTGTTCTTCCTCTGGAAGGGACGCGTGCCGGTGGTCTACGGCGGCGTCTTCTTCATCGTGCTCTTCCTCGAGCTCTGGGGCACCGCGGTGGGGCTCTGGCAGTGGCATGCGATCACGCCGGGGCTCGGCCTGCCGATGGGCAATCCGCCGAGCGGCGCGATGAGCGGCTACGTGCTCTTCGACATCGTGGCGATCGCCCTCACTGCACGGCTGCTGCGTGCCCGGGCCGCCGTGCGGCGTGCGCAAGCGCCCGCAACGCTTGCAACGGAATCCGCATCGTCCCGCTGACGGCCCGCGGGTCCGGCAGCTCGTCGCGTAGGAGCCGCTCGGCGACCCGCCAGGCAGGCGGCGTGCGGGCGATCGTGAACGCAAGCCGCGGGAACCGGTCGAACGCGAGCTTCGCCGACCACGACGCGGAGATCATGGGCGCCAGGTCTCGCTCGAGCCGCGCGCCGTACGGCTCGAGATCCGGCTGCCGTCCCGCGAGGAGGTCGAGCACGGCGTCGGCCGCGAATCGCGAGCTCAGCAGCGCCTCGTAGATCCCGTCTCCGGAGAGCGGATCGACGAGGCCCGCGGCGTCCCCCACCAGCAGCGCGCGGCCGCGAACCGGAGTCTCGCCCGCCCGGCGCATCGGCAGGCGGAACCCGCGCACCGCCTCGAGCCGCGCGTGCGGGAGCCCGTACGCCGAGCACGCGCGCTCGAGGTGCTCGCGCAGCCGCGGCCCTTCGGAGCGCCAGCCGCCGACGCCGACGTTGACGTGGTCGCCCTTCGGAAAGACCCACGCGTAGCCGCCGGGAACCGTTCCGAGCTCGACCACTGCCCGCCCTCGCCAGCGGTCCTCGCGCGCGTGTACATAGGAGACGTTGCCTTCGAGCGCGACACCGTGCCTGCGCGACCCGAAGCCGAGGGTCCTCGCGGTCAGGCCGTTGACGCCGTCGGCGCCTATCACAACGTGTGCGGACGCGGCGGCTCCGCCGAAGCGGACCGTGCACCCGTCGTCGTCCAGCTCGAGCGCGATCGCGCGCAGCCCGTCCCGGAAGTCCGCGCCTGCCGCCGCGGCCTCGGCAGCGAGGTGCGCATCGAGGCGCCGCCGCTGGGTCATCAGGACGAGCGGCCGCTCTCCTCCCCGGACGAAGCGCGTCCCGTAACGGAAGCCGAGCTCGAAGCGGTCGACGATTTCCTCGACGACGGCGTCGACGGAGACCGGCAGCTGCCTGACCGCCCGCTCGGTCAGCCCGCCACCGCACGGCTTGTCGCGCGGGAAGCGGGCCCGGTCGAGCAGAAGCACCTTCACGCCCGACCGCGCGAGGCGGTAGGCAGCCGTCGAGCCGGCCGGCCCGGCCCCGACGACGATCACCTCGAACCGCTCCACCGGGCCATCGTAAGAGATGATCCCGCGGAAGAAACCCGGGAGCCTCGTCCAAAGGTCACCGCCAGGAGAGGAGCAGGAAATGACCCAGATGCTGGACAGCCAGAGCGTGGACGCCCTCCAGGCGAAGCTGCACGGCGGCGTCACGCGGCCCGGCGACCCCGACTACGACGAGGTTCGGGCGCTCTACAACGCCATGATCGACAAGCGCCCGGCGCTGATCGCGCGCTGCGCGGACGTCGACGACGTGGTCGCGGCGGTCAACTTCGGACGCGAGAACGGCCTCGACATCGCCATCCGCGGCGGCGGCCACAACGGCGCCGGCCTCGGCAGCGTCGACGACGGCCTGATGATCGACCTCTCGGGCCTCAAGCAGATCGAGGTCGACGCCGAAGGCCGCAGCGTCACGATCGGCGGCGGCTGCCTGCTCAGCGAGGTCGACGCCGCGACGCACGAGCACGGGCTCGCCACGCCGGCCGGGATCATCTCGACCACCGGCGCCGGCGGCCTGATGCTTGGCGGCGGGGTCGGGAACCTCACGCGCGCCTGCGGCCTCTCGATCGACAACATCCTCGGCGCGGAGCTTGTCCTCGCGGACGGGAGCGTCGTCAACGCCGATGAGACCGAGAACCCGGATCTCTACTGGGCGATCCGGGGCGGCGGCGGCAACTTCGGCGTCGCTACGAAGATCCGCTCCCGGCTGCATCCGGTCGAGAACGTCTTCTGCGGGCCGATGTTCTGGCAGCTCGACAACGCCGCCGACGTACTGCGCTGGTACCGCGAGTTCATCCTCGCGGCGCCGGAGCAGCTGAACGGCTGGTTCGCATTCCTGTCGGTCCCGCCCGCGCCGCTCTTCCCGGAGGAGCTGCACCTGCAGAAGGTGGCGGCGATCGTCTGGTGCTGGTGCGGGCCCGCCGACGGCGCCGACGACGCGCTCGCAGAGGCACGCGCTCAGGAGGGCATCCTGCTCGACGGCACGCACGAAGCTCCATTTC
>Ga0335080_10008415_pt1 | contig 10755 bp, 2 predicted proteins | sample Lox_Sample_34_FD_206720 | JGI IMG/M metagenome (GOLD analysis project Ga0335080, IMG submission 206720) | Soil microbial communities from Loxahatchee National Wildlife Refuge, Florida, United States - Lox_Sample_3.4 | ecosystem: Environmental > Terrestrial > Soil > Wetlands | place: USA: Florida...
GAATTGACACCATTCGAGGGGAAGCAAAAGTTAATTGGCCATGACCCAAACGAAAACTGTGACCGCTCACGCCGTGGACATGCTGGAAACCCGCACGTCCCTAACTACGGGCAACAGTGACTTCGGTATATGCGAAACCGCCTGATATAGTTGAACCAAGGAACATTTTCGGTTGGGTCGACCTCGTCAGAGAGCACGGCCAAAATAGCCCTGAAATCGATGCCGTTGTTCCATACGAAAACAAAGCGTTGCTCATTGATCTCCCCCAATTCTCGCGTCTGGAAGACAAAGAACGAGCCGTGTATCAGCTTTGTGCCTCGGAGATCTCGATTGGCTGTTCGGTCGGGCGGTCGGGCAACCTTCCTTGGTCATCTTAGAACGTGTAGGAGATGCCCGCCAGAGGAACCGGGTTGTTACGCAGGCCATTATGATCAAACCGCACCAGAACGTTTCCAGTTACGAGCAGGTTCTTCGCAGGGTTCACCTTCAATCCTAACGAGCCCTTTGCTGTGTTGAAGTCGCCATACACGGTAGCAACGTCAGGAACCTGAGTCCCGGGAGAGGTGGTTGTCTGGATGCGCTTTAATCGATACTGATTTGAGACGTAATCGCCCAGATAATCGGCCGCCAAAGTCAGCTTTGGTGCGATTGCCCAATCCAGGCCGCCGGAGTAGAAGAAGTCGTTCGCCAGTTTTCCCTTTGATCCGGCTGTCGCCGATCCGAGAAGAGAGTCACCATTCCACTGATAAGCCAGGTTTGCATGAAGCGAAAGCGTTCCCCCGCGCGAAAAAGCAACAAACGGTCTCACGCCCGGCGCACCTGAGCCAAGGAAATTCAGTTCGTCTCCTGTCGGCGCCCGGAAATCACCACCCACAGCCAGCTTGTATTTTTCGTGCGTCAGGATCTGCCCCTTCACTCGAAAAACAATGTCTCCGAGCCCGGTCTTGCTTCCGGCTGAGGACGCTGGCTGGAACACGTACTGGATTGGAGCGTCCGGATTGGAGAAGTCATAGGGCCCGTTACACGGATTGCAGCTAACTCCGGCAGCCGACTCGGACACATTGTTGATTGGAAAGGCCGCTGAAACATCAATCCGATTCGTCAGGCCGAATGTCGCAAAGAGTGCATATTGATTGACGGTGAGGCTTAACTTATCCGTCGTTCCAATTGGTGCGCATTGTCCGGTAACGGAACAGACGTTAAAGACGACGGGAATGTCATTCAGCCCTATCCCGTCGATGCTGCCGAAGGTGAATCGTTGATAGGTAAACGAGACGAACAGACGATCGCGTCCCATGGTGTCGCCCCGCTCTGTCAGCACGGGGCCGTAGGTTTCCTGCCCACTCCGCTTTGGCACTCCCGATCTCGGATCAGACACATAGATGATGCCGGACGCAGGAGATGCCAAAGGAAGTTGGGTCAATTGAGTTGCAAAGGCCGAAGTGATCGGCGTAAAGGGATTGGGATTCGCTTCGGCAAACAAAATCGGGAGAAGACAGTAGAGTTCACCCGTCCGATTGGTACAAAACGCGGGAGTGCCGGGAACGATGGTCTGGCCGTGAGTCACTGGACACCAAACCACAGCTGTCGAGAGAATCAGCAAGAAATGGGCCAATCGCTTTAGCATTGATTTCCTTTCGATCTGGCTTATGTGCTTCGGTGGCCAAAAACTCGTCTATCGTGCTGCGCTATTGAACAACCAGACCGACGGTGCCGATGTTTTCGGGAGTACCACTCGGCCCCGTGCCCTGAAGCTGGAGTGTGTAGGCTCCTGGCGGTGTGCCACCGAAGTTCTTGGTGGTGGTTGAGCCGAAACTGCCGTTGGTGCCGCATCCAGTTAGACCAATCCAGGACAGTGCAACTATGGCGACAACGGCAAGAATCAGCGACGAACCTTTCACCTGCTTTCGGAATCGCTTGAAACAGCAGAAGGGCACTAGAAGCACGAATCCGCCAAGAAGTACCTGACTGGAGCGAATGGCCGCGCTTTGCTGCCCGGTGGTTTGTACTGTGAAGGTAAAGTTCACGGTGGTGGCTCCAGGTTGCACGCTGACGCTTTGGCAGGTCACGCCATTCGGCAATGTTTCGGTCAGGCATTGAATCCTGAGCGGACTAAGTGCGTCACCGGTACCTCCAAGGATGCTCAGGCTGTACGTTGCTGCCTGTCCTGCTTGTACCGTCGCTGTTCCACCGATGCTCAAGACCGGCTTCAGGAACAAGGTTGCCTCTGTTGTCCCAAAGACCGCGGTGTTTGAATTTAGAACAGCTTTGATCGTGTCTGTTGCAGGACTACCAAGGCTGGAGGGGACGGTATAGTTGCCGTTCGCGTCAATACTGCCGCAGGCATGGCCTCCGCAACCGGTTCCACTCACGGACCACGTGACTGGCCCCGAGGCACTGGAAGGAAGAATGTTCGGCAGGAACGTCTGTGTCGTCCCGGCTTCCAGCTGTGGATTTGCGGGGAACAGCGTTATCGAAATCGCCGATCCGCTCAAACTCACGGATTGTGTGGCGCCGGCAGTACCTCCTGCGTTGTCCGTCACTACGACCGTGGCGCTTCTTGTTCCTGCCGCCGTCGGGATGAATGTCACGTTGATTGCGCACGATCCACCAGGTGCGAGGGATAGACTCGCTGTACATGTGGTGCCCGCTGCAATGGCAAAATCACCAGCATTTGCCCCCGTAATTGCCGGTGCCGCACCCAGCGTGAGGTTGACTTGTCCGGAGTTTGTGACCGTAATCGGCTGGGCCGCGCTCGTGGCACCCACGGCTTCTGCTGTGAAGGTAAGCGAAGCCGGGCTGACATTTACTGCTGGCGCTTGCTGCCCGGTTCCTGTCAGCGTTACATTCTGCGTTGCGTCCGGGCCCACCCCGGTGTTGTAGGTGATGGTCAGTGTTCCGTTGCGGGTGCCGGTGGCAGTTGGCGTAAACGTCACCTTGATCACGCAGGAGGCATTTGCAGCGAGGGCGAGATTCGCGGTACAGGTTGTGCCTGAAGCGGTGGCAAAGTCTGACGGGAGTGTGATCAGCGAACTCACCAGCGTTGAATTCGCTTGCCCGGTGTTCGTCACGGTAATCGTCTGTGCCGCGCTGGTCGTCTGCAACGTCTGGGCGGCAAACGTCAGGGACGTTGGGTTGACCATTGCCGCCCCTGGGCTTTGCCCCGTTCCTGCCAGAGTCACGTTTTGGGTCGCATTCGGACCTACGCCCGTGTTGTAGGTGAGGGTGATCGTCCCGTTGCGCGTACCGGTTGCTGTGGGCGTGAATGTCACCTTGATCACGCACGAGTCGTTGGCTACAAGGGAGAGGTTAGGAGTACAGGTCGTTCCGGATGCGGTGGCAAAGTCCGATGGAAGGCCGATCAGAGCGCTTACCAGCGTGAGGCTCGCCTGACCGGTGTTTGTAACTGTAACGGTTTGTGCTGCGCTGGTTGTTTGCAGCGTCTGCGCGGCGAAAGTGAGTGATGCCGGGTTAGGGGTGATGGCTCCAGGGTTTTGCCCGGTTCCAGTCAGAGTTACATCTTGCGTTGAATTGGAGCCGACGCCGAGGTTGTAGGTGATCGTCAATGTTCCGTTACGCGTTCCGGTTGCGGTCGGCGTAAATGTCACATTCACTACGCAAGAGCTGTTGGGGGCGATAGAAAGATTCGCAGTGCAGGTTGTTCCGCTGGCGCTCGAAAAATCTGACGGAAGTGCGATCGAAGCGCTCACTAGCGTGAAGCTGGACTGACCGGTATTAGTGACGGTTACAGTTTGTGGTGCACTGGTGGTCTGTAGCGTTTGGGCTGCGAAAGTCAATGACGTCGGGCTGGCCATGAATAACCCAGGGTTCTGCCCTGTTCCCGACAAATTCAGGCTCTGAACCGTTCCAGCAGTTCCGCCTGAGTTGTCGGTCACCTGGAGGGTTGCACTTCTAGCCCCAGTTGCTGTTGGTGTAAAGGTCACGCTGATCGAGCAGTTGGCATTCGCGGTCAAGATGAGACCCAGAGTGCAAGTCGTGGATGAAACTGCGAAATCCGAGCTATTCGTGCCGGCAATCACGGGAGCAGAAGTGAGAGCCAGATCCTGTTGTCCGGTGTTCGTCAACGTAACTGTCTGCGCAGTGCTTGTCGTCTGTATGGTTTGCGCTGGGAAAGTCAGAGAGGTTGGTTGATAGGTCCCGGTCGGCGGTGTAACCAGCGTTAGCGTCACCGACGCGCTCGCTGCCTGATCCGTCGTGTCGGCATCCGGAGTAGCCGTGATAACCGGAGATCCCAGCGATGTGGAAGGCATGGTTGCCGGCGCATAGTAGGTCACGGAATTTCCGTTCGCGACAATGACACCCAGCGGACAGGAAGCGCCCTGGGCTCCTTGCGAAGTGCACGTCGGAAAGCTCTTCAACTGCCACGTCACGGTTGAATCGGTATACGCGTTAGTGACCTGAGCCGAGACGTTGTCGCTAGCTCCCAGCGCAACAGTGAGCGAATCTTCCGTCAGCGTGGTTGTGACCGGCCCTACAGAAATGCCGACGATGATCGATCCGAGAGGGTCGTTTACATCCGTAATGGCGGGCACGACCTGTGTACCTGTCGTACTCGAATCGTATGTCGGCAAATCCTGCGGGAAGACAGTACCTCCCGTAGAGTTGAGGGGTGGCTCCGAGGAACTGGATTCAAAGCCATTCCATGTAGGCTGGCCGGCGCCCCAGACGCAACTCGCGGGATAAGACGCCGACGCCGACGTATTCTGGAAATTGCCCGAAACAACAAAACTCGCAGAAAGAATCTGGTTTCCGCTTTGTTGAAGTGTCAGGTTAATCTCGGGATGCTGCGAGACCAGAAAGCCCCGCGCCTGGATAGGGGACGCGGTGAACGTCGAAACAAGTCCGTTAGGGTTCAATACATCAACCTGTCCAATTGACGCGACATAGACCTTCGATTGATCGCTTTTTGTCGTAACTGAGGTTACCGGTAGGCATGAGGCGTCGCATTGTCCTGCTCCTACGCCTTCGGTATCGAACACACTGGAAGAAGCGACAAAGCCCGTCGTCGATGTGCCGTCCGTGGCAGAAAAGGAATAGAGGTAGTCGTTGATGGCGGCATAGAATCCATGTCCATCGGGCGAGGCGCCTGTGGAAAGCCAGAATGGAGACGTTGTAGCCGCTCCATCAGGAAACGCGACGGTAGCGGGAATCGTGTTGCCAGGGCACCCGGGCGCCGACGGTGATCCGCTATCACACGCATCGGAGAAGTAACCCAAGTATTCGCCACTTTTCGAGCCCACGGTTCCCGGTCCAGCAAATGCCACAGTATGCACTGCTCCGGCAGCCCAAGAGGGATATGAAGTGAGTACGGTCATCCCCAGGGGCGCAACCGCCAGTTTGTCGGCCGTGTGCATCACGGTCTGATTCGCAAGAGCGGTTGATCCGCTGGTGAAGGACGAAATGAGGCCCGCATCAAACGTGCTTCCGGAGAGACCCGCAACCGATCCAACGTACACCAGACTATCGACCTGGTCCGCACTGGCGGCGACGGAAATTGGTATGTAAGTAAAGGCGTCGGTGGATGACGAATTTGCGGCCTGAGTTACGTTCGTGCCAGGAGTCCACGTTTTCTGGCCCGCCTGCACCTGCGGTATGTCAGCGATCGAATACATCTGCACGTTCGGCACAGGCTCCGTCGCATTCGAAGCGCAGCCGCCATCGGTTGCAGCCCCATTTTTGGCTACCGACGGTCCAGCATTCACGACGTAGAGATTGCCTCCGGCTACTGCAATTGAGGTCGGATAACAGAGCAAGCTGGAACTTATGGTTGCCGCGACCTCAAAGGTCTGCGTATCAATTGCAACCACCGTGAAGTTTGATGACGAGGAGCTGTAATAACCGGGACTAGCGATGAAGAGATATCGTTCATCATTGCTTAGAGCTATCGGAACTGCATTGTTACCATTCACCGTTCCCGTCGAAGTCAGATAGTTGACGGTCGTTACCAAGGTTGGGTCTTGGGAGTACGTTACGTCGCCGACGGTCAGAGTGTTGCCATCAGCCGCATAGAGTGCCGTCTGAGGAAGTACGATCGGAATCTCTATCGACGCTGGTGCAACGGACGATCCCGGAGCGGTTGCCGTGATCGTTATCGGCGTCACAGATGCTTTGAGAGCCGTGGCCACCCCGCTCGTGTTATCTACCGAGACGACCGTTGAGTCCGATGAGGTCCAGTTGACATAAACGGGAGCTGTTGTAGGACCGCTCGGGCCGGTGAAGGACCCGGTCGCTGTTAGTTCGACGAAGGCGCCAGTATAGAAATTTCCCGATGGCGCACCGTTGATCGTAATGGACTGGAGCGTCTGAGCGGTTGCAAACGGAACTGCTGCGACGCAAAGAAAGAGCGAAAGAACACCGCCGTTACGAACCACGAGTCCTCCACAATTCACACTTCTTTGTCCAAACTGCCCGACTGAGTATCAGAAGTTACGCACAGCGCTGCAGGCTTCTCAGGGAACGAATAGTTCTTCAGAAACTCCTGCCAGTTGGAAGCAATGAGGCCATCTTTCGCCGATGAGGCGCCTAGTGGCGGTATATTGATGCAAGTCGCGCGAAATGCCGTGATGCTCACGTTGGGTGGTTCTTCGGAAATACCTGGCCATCAGTTTGCCTAGGGTAACCCTCATTTCGAGATCCGAGATTTGAGCTGAATCTTTCGGCAGGATGTTCCGACTGTTAATCGAGGGGAGGCAACGTTTCCGTGAAGAACCACCTTCATCGCGGAGAAGGGGCCCAAGATATGCTTCACCTTGAAAGTTATCTCTCGGATCGGGAAACGAGCATCTCGGCGGATCCCATCCAAGGAATAATTTTGATTCGGTATCGCACTCTCCCTTCCCGGCCCGGCAGATAACGAGTCGTTCGAAAATCATCAATCCACCCACGAGAAAGAAATTAGCCGAGGTCGTCAAGCTGGCCTCGCAGCTGCAGCCGGAGGCCGGATTAACCCCTCGGTCACAACGGCCCGTCCGAAAATGGGAAGCACAAACAAACTCGCAGTCTTCTCAATGGAGAAGCGAGAGGGACTTAAGTCCATCTGGCTCGAACCGACCCCCTGCGAGAGTCTGCATCAGCGAGTGAGGCCTATATTTCCCCAAAGCTAGAAGCTTGTCAATAGGCTTCTTTAGTTGCAGTCAACATACCTTACGCCTCGTGGGGTAAGTCACAATCTATGTCAATTTCTTGTATTCAAGTAAGGTGGCGCTATGAGGTAGGGATAAATTCAATAAACCAGCCGTTGCTCGTATCTTTTTTTACGTATATCGTCTTCGACCAGGTGCGCTCCTGCTTTCCCTCCAAGTCATATCGAAGCGTTTGGGTAGTTTCGACTGTGATCCGATCCCCCGCCGGCACGGCGTTTCCCATCTGAATCTTCATATCCACCGATTTTGCGATTTTGAAGAAGTTCTTGATGGTCTTCACTTCGTCGGATGGAATGGACGGCCAGAGAGACTGAATCGCTTTGAGGTCTCGCTGGCTATACGCGATTGCGTAGCGGTTCAGAAGATCCAAAATTGCCGTTCGATCCTGCTGAGAAACAGCAGGCGTCGACCGTACTGCGGGGACATTATTTGTGCTACTTGTCGAGGGAGAAGGAAGTGGCGTTAGATTCACCACCAGGTTCTGTTGTTCGCCGGCTGACATATTCACCGCGCGGCTGTAGGGCTGAAACCCCTGTAGGAGCACTTCAACAGTTCTTGAGCCTGGCTGTACTTGAGCTTTGATTGGACCACCTGCTGAATGCCCTATGACTTGCTGGTCGATATGTATCTCGGCTCCCACTGGGGCCTGAATGGTGATGAAGGTGTCTTGAACTGGCTGCTGTTGCGCGGCTGGGTGTGTCGGCTGCACTTGCTGGACGGCCGGTTGAGCTTGTTGAGGCGTCACCGATGGCACTGGTTTTCCATTGTTGGACTGATTGATTGAAGTGGCCTTCAAGGGAAAATTTGCGAGGACTGTTTCATGCACCCCTGCTTCAACGGTTCTAATCGAGGGGGTTTCATACCCAGGCTTTTGTACCAAAATCTGATGCTGGCCTGAAGACGTTGCAATCCTTACCTCTCCATTTGGTCCGGTCTTGTCTCGCGCCGCTTTCATGTCATCTAGGAAAACCAAGGCGTCGGGAACACCAGTGCGAATGAGAATCGAAGCGTTTGCGGCAAGATTGGACGTATCTGTTCCGGTGCTTGGAACTGGAACGCTTGGTGCGGATGCGGGTGAAAGCGTGAGTTCCTCGGCTTTTGCTCCGAACGGACTCACGTCGATCGTCTTTTGTAGATCGAGGTAACCCGGTCGAGTCACTGTAAGCTCATGCTTTCCAGGCCGGAGGTTCAAAACGCAGGGCGAACTGCAGCGCTCAGTATCGGCGCGCACCGATGCCTGCGCGGGTTTCGTTTGAATGGAGACGGTCCTTGGTACGAATAGGAAGAGGACCGCCCCGATCGCAAGAGATACGCAGACTGCCGCTCCAATGAGCGCCAGCCTCTTCGAGGCGCGGCTGGGGCCCACTGTTTCGTCTTTGCCAGGTCCTCTTGGAGATACGCCGCTGAGAACTCCTGATAGTGCGGGAGGTTCAGTCTCGTCTTTGTCGATGGCGGCTGTTTCAGCTTCGGTGGCGGCGGCAACTTCGAGCAGTGCTGCTCTGCGGGTCACAACAGATTCATTCAGATGGTTTTCAAGTTTCTTGAGAACTGGGTCGTTCGGAAAGCGCCCAACCAGGTCCCGCTGGCGGGCGAGAATCAGTTCCAGTTCTGCTATGCCGGTAGCGGTTCCGCACGATGCCAGGAGCCCTTGAACGCCGGCTTCGACTTTCCGATATTCCCGGCGTTTCTCTTCGACCGCGCGCTGAACTCGTCGAAGCTGATCAGCTATCTCCTCAAATGCGGTATGCTCAGCAGCCGTCTCCTTCGCGTATGCCTCGAGTGCATCCAAATCCACCATTGATCGGCAGGTGTTGATTTTTGCGCTCGTCTCACGCAACCCTTGAAGAACGTTCTCAATCCTGCTGAGCCGATCTCCAGCTCCTTTGACCAACTGATCTAAACGTGAACTGATTTCTGGATCAGAAAGATCGGACGAGAGCAACTCAGCCTGTTCCCGAAGTAGCCGGATCTGACCTATGCTCGAAGCGCTCGCTATTGCGCTTTGTATCCGTGATAGTTCATTGAGAATGCGAGCTTGCTTCTCGCGGTGCCCGTTGATGAAGTCCGACGCCTGAGAGAGCAGGTCGACAACCACTGGGTCGTCTTTCCACTGCGCGCATAATTCCTGCAATTGTCTCTCGAGATCTCCCATCTCGCCGATCTTTCGACATTCCTGTATCGAGCGAATGAGAGCAAGCGCATGTGCGGTTGTCGCTTCGCGGCGTTCTTTGAGCCTGCTGACGTCGGTGATGATTTCCTTGAATCGATTCTGTATCTCATCTCCCGAGCCATATTGCTCTGCGATGAACCGCGCCTTCTCCGCCAAGGAATCCAACTCAATTACATTGGCGCACGTCGAGATCCTTTCTGCGAGTTCCTTTAAAGCATCATGATCCTTCGACCATCTGGCCAAACGCGCCTCGAATTCATTGAGAGCAGCTGCAGCCTGTGCGTGGCCCATTTCATTCGATCCCGTTTCGGAAAGAACCTCTCGAACTGAATCCGCAAGTCCTCGAAGGTCTGCCATGGGCAGCTTTCGAGCGATTCCGTTCCTCAGTTCTTGGATCGGACCCAGCAGATCACTGATCTTGCGCACGCTCGAATCGGAAGAGGAACTCTCCGACATCAAAGCCCTGAACTTCTTTTCTTGTTCTTCGCGCTCGAGGGTCTTGCGCTCGTAATCTGTCCGAATCATCGCCAGGAGCATCTCGAGGTTCGTGTCGCCGTCAAATGTCCTCAATGCCTTTTCGAGGAGCCGAATCGCATCGCCGTCTGACCCAAGATCCACAAGTCTGCGCGCCTCTGATCCAATTTCCTCTACTCTCTGTCGCCGACTGTTCGCATCGATTTGCCGTTGCGCGACATCTCTTAGTTTCAGCAAATAAGGATCGTTTGGGAACCTCTCGAGGGCCTTCCCGGCGAGGATGAGAGCGTCAGAGTGACGATTCCCTGAAACCAATCGCCCGAGATCATCGATATAGGTATTGAGTTCCTTCCGCTCCTGTTCCTGGTCGTAACCTCTTTTGGCCCAGGTCAGCAATTCGCGGATATTTGAATCGGACGGATCAAGGACCTGCGCTTCCTGCAGGGATTGCAATGCGGAAAGAAAATTGCGGCTCGAAATATCACGCCGCGCCTGATCGACGAACGTCTGCAGCTTTGCTCGTCGCGAGCGCTCCTCCAGCTCGCTTCTGATCAGCGTTTGAAGGGCTCGGGCCTCCGTGTGATCGTGCTGGATCTCAAGCGCCTTGTTTACGGCTTGGTTTGCCTCTTCTAAATTTCCGGAATACAAGGCTGCCTGTCCGCGCCGCAGTGCATCCGCGAGTTCTCGTGCTCGCTCAATCTGCTCTTTGATCGAAGCCGCCAGACCAAATAGAATCGGATCTTCTGAGTCCAGCCTGCGGGCCTGTTCAATACACTCCAGGGCCTCTTCGAATTGCTGACTGGCAAGTGCGGCCTGCGCCTGAGACTTGAGCTGCTCAATCTGTGCCGAGCGCTGCTGTTGCTGAAGATGTTCGCGAACGGACTGCAGCAGTTCGGCAGCCTTAGCGTTTCTTCGATCGAACCTCAGTATTTCCTGGAGCTTCTGCCG
>Ga0335080_10008416_pt1 | contig 10755 bp, 6 predicted proteins | sample Lox_Sample_34_FD_206720 | JGI IMG/M metagenome (GOLD analysis project Ga0335080, IMG submission 206720) | Soil microbial communities from Loxahatchee National Wildlife Refuge, Florida, United States - Lox_Sample_3.4 | ecosystem: Environmental > Terrestrial > Soil > Wetlands | place: USA: Florida...
GGAAAAAGACCGCGAGATCCGTTACCAGAGCGCTGCGGAGATGCGGGCCGACCTGAAACGCCTCAAGCGAGACACCACTTCCGGGAAGGTTGAGGCCGCCGCTCCTCTGGCTACCCGTAAATCTCGCTGGCTCTGGCCGGCGGCGATTGCCGCGGTGATTGTGGTCCTCGGGGGAGCGTTCGCCTGGCTCAGTTCTCCGCCGCCTCCCCCCAGAGTTTTGGCCACCACGCAACTGACTCGCGACGGCATTCCCAAGTACACCATCGTGACGGATGGGTCGCGACTTTACCTGACCGAGGCGGGCAATTCATTCCAGATCGTTCAGACCTCGGTGCATGGCGGCGAAACTTCGCCCATCCCCACTCCCTTGCCGAACGTTATTGCCAATGACATCTCCCGCGATCACAGCCAGCTATTGGTGTCTGGCTTTTTGAACCAGGGAAACACTGCACAGTTTTGGAGTCTGCCTTTGCCTTCGGGCGCTCCGCGGCGGCTCGGGGACAGTGCAGGCAGCGGCGGCTCCGCGTGGTCTCCTGATGGGCGCTACCTGGTGTTCGCCGTGGGCACCGACATCTTCCAGGCGAATGCCGATGGCACCGACCCGCACAAACTCGTCAGCGTCTCGGGGTCCGCTTCTGGGTTCCACTTCTCCCCGGACGGCGCTCGCATCCGATTCGTCCTCGCAAAGCCTGAGAGCAACTCTCAATCGTTGTGGGAAGTTCGGGCCGACGGCAGCAATCTTCATCCCCTGCTCCCGGGCTGGCACAATCCTCCCTCAGAGTATTGTGGCGCCTGGGCACCGGATGGCCGTTATTATTTCTTTATCAGCCAAACCACCAGCGGAAGCAACGTCTGGGCGATACGCGAACCGGTTGGCCTGTTTCGTTGGCATTCTTCGCCGCCTATGCAACTGACCACCGGCCTCTTGTCATTCCAGGTTTTAGCGCCCAGCACCGATGGTAAGAAACTGTTTGTAGATGGAGCGCAGGCTCGCGCCGAACTGGTGCGCTTCGATTCCACGTCCCAGCAATTTGTGCCTTTTCTTTCCGGAATTTCGGCGGGCGAACTCGACTTCTCGCGCGATGGCAAGTGGGTCACGTACATCTCCTACCCAGACAACACGCTTTGGCGGAGCCGCACGGATGGGAGCGACCGCTTCCAGCTCACCTATCCGCCCGCGGTTGCCGCCCTACCCCGGTGGTCTCCCGACGGTACACAGATCGCCTATATTGACGCTCAGCCGGGCCATCCCTGGAAGGCTTTTCTGATCTCTGCCCAGGGCGGGTCGCCGCAAGAGGTGTTGGCAGAAGCCCACACCCAGGCCGACCCGGTGTGGTCTCCTGATGGCAAGAAACTCGTCATAGGTCGGACCCAGCAAACCGGATCCACGGAACCTCTTCTGATCCAGGTCGTCGACCTCGCCACTCGTCAGGTCTCGACCATCCCAGGTTCGGAGAACCTGTTCGGCCCCCGCTGGTCGCCTGACGGTCAGTACCTGGCCGCGGCTAACGCCGAGTCCACAAAAATGTTCTTGTTCAACTTCAAAACCCAGAAATGGTCCGAGTGGGGGTCTGGACTGGGTGTGATCGGCTTTCCCAACTGGTCACACGATGGAAGCTACCTTTACTACGACGATGTCCTGAGCGAGCACCCGACTTTTCGAAGGATCAAGGTCGGCCAGACGCAATCGGAACTTATTGCCGATCTGAGAAACCTTAAGAGGTACTTGGGCCCCGTCGCTGGCCCGTGGACCGGGATCGCCCCGGACGGGTCCGCGCTGTTCGTGCGCGCCTTGAGCGCCGATGACATCTACGCTCTCGACCTGGAACTGCCGTAGTCGGAACCGTATATACTCTCCTCCCACCATGGCCAACTCCAGCGAACTGGCCCGCGACCTGGGCGTCAGCCACGCCTCGGCCGTGGTTGTGGGCACGATCATCGGCAGTGGAATTTTTCTTGTCCCCACAGAAATGATGCAGGCGGTCGGCTCCGCCAAACTGGTTTATCTGGCGTGGCTGGTGGGCGGATTGCTTTCCTTCTTCGGCGCGCTCACCTACGCGGAGCTGGGAGCGATGAAGCCGCAAGCCGGTGGCGAATACATCTATGTTCGCGATGCCTACGGTCCCCTGCCGGGTTTTCTCTACGCCTGGACCTGGTTCCTGATCGCCAAACCGGCTTCAATCGCCACCCTGGCTACGGGATTCGTGCGCGTACTGGGAACTTTTCCGGCCTTCAGTTTCTTTTCGAAGAATCTGGTTAACACGCCATTTGCCGTCACCTACGGTCAAGTTGTTGCCATCGCCGCCGCTGTCCTTGTTTCTTTTCTCAACTATATCGGGATCAAGAAAGCGGGCGAGTTCCAGCTCTTCATGACTTTGTTGAAAGTGGCGATTATTCTCAGCATTATCGCGATCGGATTCAGCTACAGCCGGGGGAGTTGGGCGAACTTCGCCGGTACATTTACCGGGGCCAAAGGCGGCATGGCGGGCTTCATGGCTGCGTTGGTCGCTGCGTTGTGGGCGTATGACGGTTGGAACGATCTGAATATGGTCTCGGGAGAGGTGCGCGACCCCGAACGCAACATTCCGATCGCGCTGATCTTTGGAGTTGCCCTCGTGGGAATTCTGTACATGCTGATGAATGCGGCCGTGCAGTATGTTCTGCCGGCGGCGGCCATCGCCGCATCACCGCGCCCGGCCTCAGCGGCAACGGCCGCTGTCTTAGGGAGCCTCGGCGCGGGGATCGTCTCCGCCGGAATGGCGCTCTCGATGCTGGTGGCAATGAATGGTACGGTCATGAGCGGGGCCCGTGTGCCCTATGCGATGGCGCGCGACCGCTATTTTTTCTCGGCTCTGGCTGAGGTCAACCCGCGATTCCACACTCCCTCGGTCGCACTCTTTGTGCAGGCCGTGCTCACCATTATTTTGCTGTTGCTCGGGGGAAGTTTTCGCCAGCTTTTCTCGCTAGCCATCTTTTCGGAGTGGCTGTTTTACATGATTGCGGGCAGCACCGTTTTTGTCTTCCGGCGCCGCGATCCCGATGCACCTCGTCCATATCGCGTTTGGGGATACCCTTTGGTTCCTATTTTGTTTGTGTCCGTCGCGGCGGTGTTGCTGGTCTATACGTTTCGCGACAACTGGCCAAACTCAGGTTATGGCACGCTGGTGATTCTGGCAGGGATTCCGATTTTTCTGGCTTTCGCACGACTGCGAAAGGCCTGAGGGATCCTCCTTCTCGCCGGACACTCGCCGGCGGGACGTCGGCGCTACGCTTTTTCGGGAATTTTCCGGGTTCGGGCCGTTATCGTTACTTAAGTACACTAACTCAGGACACGTTTACCCCCCGTCCTATCTCCCGTAGCTTAGAGACTCCAACCCCGCGCTTCACCCCAGGCTCGGGTCCCCATTTTTGGAGATTACCTATTCATGGCTACGCCTGATAGTTTTCAGCTCGGAATTCTGCCGGAGCGCAAAATCGACCGCCGCGCCCTGGCCGCGAGCTACGCTTTCGTCGTCCTTCTGATCATTATTGTCATTAATATCGGTCTGATTTGGCCTGATCGTCTGAACCTGGTGCGGAAATACCACGTGACCGAGCTGATTCCCATGCCCAGCCTTCAGCCTAAGGCGTTCAAGATGAAACCGCCTCCGCGAGTGGTGAAGGCGAAGCTGTTGCCGCCGGCTCCGGTATTTGCGGCTCCCAAGCTGGTGGTGCCGCGCGAGATTCACCACGCTAGAAACGAAGAAGTGCAGGCTCCGAAAGTGGTGATGAACAACTTCACCCCGGCGGTGCTGAAACAGGTTTCCGGTGGCGCACGGCCGGCGCTGATTGTCCATACCGGCGAATTCGGCAGCTCCGCTAAACCCACGCTCAATGCGCCGATCCAGAAAGTGCAGACCGGAGGATTTGGCGACCCGAACGGAATTAAAGGACAAGGCAAGGAGAACGCTCGTCTCGTTGCGGCGAACACCGGGGCTTTTGACATGCCTACGGGTCCCGGCACAGGCAACGGTTCAGGTGGCGCGCAGGGTCTAAAAGGAACCATCGCCAGCGCCGGGTTCGGCAGCGGTATCGCCCAGCCCGGACAAGGCGACGGCCGGAGCAACGGCCGCGGGTCCGCTGTTCAGACTTCAGGGTTTGGCGCGCAACAAACGGTTCAGCCCGGCATGCACACCCAGCAGCTCGACAGTGGACCAGCGACGACACCCGTAGAAATCACTTACAAACCGAATCCGGTTTACACTGAGGAAGCGCGCCAGCTGAAGCTGCAAGGTGAGGTGTTGTTGGAGGTTATGTTCGCGGCAAATGGACAGTTACACGTGAATCGGGTGGTCCGCGGAATGGGCCACGGCCTGGACGAAGCAGCGGTTGCCGCGGCCAACAAAATGAGGTTCAAGCCGGCATTGCGGACTGGGCAGCCGGTGGATTCCACTGCCATTGTGCACGTGGTGTTCCAACTGGCGTTCTGAGATTCAGTAGCAGCCGGCATCTTGCCGGCCCCGCTAGCGCATCTGACGGCGCAGGTCAGAGATACGAAGTATTGTAAGAGCAGAGAGGATCAGAGTTATGCGTAACAGGCATTGGACAGTAATTGCTTGCGTTTTACTGGCACTGAGCGCGACGGCGCAACAGCCCGCGGCACAGCCTTCTTCGACGGTAACGCCGGATGCAGCGGCGGCCGCACAGACCCCGGCTCCCGCACCTCAGCCGGCGGCTCAGGCCCCGAGCGCTACGCAGCCCTCTGCCGCCAGCCCGATGCCGTCTTCCGCACCGCCCACCACGATGGATCAGGTGGTGGACCGCGCGATCGAGCGCGAACGAGCGCTCATCGAGATGCTCAAAACGCGTACGCCGCTGGTCGAAACTTACTTGCAGAACTTGAAACTGGATCAGCAGGTCGGGCCCGCTCCCGTGCAAGACCATTACTTCCTGGGACGCATGGACCTGAGCGACATTGTGGACCGCCGCGACTACCTCTCCAAAGACACCAGCTTTGAAAGCCGTATGCTCGGCGGATTCACCAAGATGTTCAAGTTTGAATACAAGCCCATGGGCTTTTCCTGGATGATCTTCGCCGACCGCGACGACTTCAACCGCCAGACTTACGATTTCAAATACATCCACCGCGAGTTCCTCGGGGATGTCCGCTGCATCGTTTTCGACGTCACACCCAAGAAGGGCACGGGCAATGGCCGTTTTGAAGGCCGCATCTGGGTCGAAGATCAGGACTACAACATCGTCCGTCTGAACGGTACGTACGCCCCTCGCCCGCGCAACGCTTATTTCTTTCACATGGACAGCTGGCGCCTCAACTTGATTCCCGGCTACTGGGTGCCTTCGTACATCTACAGCGAAGAAGGCGACTTCAGCTACGGCTCAAAAGACAAAATGGCCTTCAAGGCGCAGACCCGCCTCTGGGGCTACAACCTGCAAAAGAGCGGCAAAGACAGCGAACTGACCCAGGTGCTGGTCGATTCGAGCGTGAAAGATGAGAGCGCCGCCGCTCAGGATGCTTCCCCGCTGCAAGCCCAGCGCGAATGGCAGCAGCAAGCAGAAGACAATGTGGTCGAACGCCTGCAAAACGCCGGCTTGCTCGCCCCCGAAGGCGAAGTCGACAAAATATTGCAGACCGTCGTCAACAATCTGCTGATCACGAACAATATCGAACTGCCACGTCCGGTGCGGACGCGCGTCATGCTGACCTCGCCGCTTGAAACCTTCAGCGTGGGCAACACCATCATTGTGAGCCGCGGCCTGGTGGATGTGCTTCCTGACGAGACCTGCCTCGCGATGGTACTTTCCCATGAACTGGCGCACATCGTTCTGGGACACAACCTTGGCAGCAAGTACGCCTTTACCGATCGCATGCTCTTCTCCGATGAGTCAACTTACCAGAACCTTGGCTTCCGCCACGTCCCTGAAGAAGAGACTGCCGCCGACAAAAAGGCCGTCGATCTGTTGAAGAATTCGCCGTACGCGCAGAAATTGGATACGGCCGGCCTGTTCTTGCGGCAGTTGAACGTCCGGGGCCCGGCGCTTTCCGCGCTGCTCACGCCGCACCTGGGCAACAGTTTTACCGATAACAAGGGCAACGTGGAGCGCATGGCAGCGCTGATGACCTCAGCGCCGGCGCTCGATCCCAACAAGCTCGACCAGATCGCAGCGCTTCCTTTGGGCGGCCGCGTCAAGCTGAATGCCTGGGACGATCACGTGGAACTGATCAAGAGCGCTCCGGTAGCCATCACTTCCGCGCGCGACAAGATGCCGCTTGAAGTAACGCCGTTCTTCCCGCGGCTTACGCGCTACGGCACCCTGACGAACCAGAACGCTCCTGCGAGCGCTGCCAACACGGCGCCGAGCAATTAGAAAGCTGTTCACCGAGTTGCAGTAAGCGTGGGCCGGGACCGGAAGTCTATTCCGGAATTCCGGCCTTCGTATTTGTGGACGGAAGCCGCAGAGTGAACAGTTTTTTGGACAGCCGCCTCTCCTTTGCAATTCCGCTCTTGCTGCCGCAGGCCCAGGGCGCCTGTGGTGGCCGAAAACCACCACAGTGGCCGAAACCAGCCGGGACGAGCGCACCGTGAAGTTCCTCTTGTTGTGGATAATCCTCGCTAACGTCCTGAACCGAAGCATCTAACGAAATATCGCGAACGACCCGCGGCTTGGCACCGCAGTTGCCCTTCTTAATATTCCGAAACCCCCATGTGGAGTGCCTGCCCCAGGAGCCACTCCGCAGCCCAGACGGGGAAACTCATCACAAGGAGCATCTATCCATGGCTTCCCAGACTCGCGTTCTGTGCCTCGTGGTTCTGCTCGCTCTTTTGTCTTTGCCCGGCTGCAACAACACTCTGAATCCGCTTTGCGGCAGCGCCCGGCCCGCGCCGCTTATCGGCTTCCTGTCTCCAAGCAACATGACATTTGACCAAGTGCAGCAGGGTGCCGAGCTCATTGTGAACGGCAGCCAGTTCGTGGCGTCTTCTGAGGTCATGATTAACGGAACCGTCCTGAGCACCACTGTGATGAGCAGCCAGCAATTGAAAGTTACGCTCTCGACCGGCCTGATCTCGGGCCCCGGAACGGTGCAGGTAACGGTCCACACTCCGAGCGGGAGTCCGGGAGACCTGGGCTGCAGCAGCGGCGGTAACAGCAGCGTATTGACATTGACGATCAGCTAGGCAAGGCAGACATGCGGCGTATTGAAACCGTCGGCTTGCTTCTGAGTCTGTGCGCGGTAGTTCCTCGGATTTCGGCCGCCCAGGAAAGTGCTGAGAGCCTGGGGGCGAAGCACCGGGAAAACAGGGATTCCGCCCCGCCGGTTACTGCGTGGCTCCTGACTTCGGATGAGGGCCTGACGATCCTTGGCGCCGCGCTCGAATCGCGTCAGCAAACTGATGCGAATGCCGATTGTTCACACCTGGTGCATCAGATCTACGAACGAGCCGGTTACAGCTACTCCTACGCGAATTCCATCGAACTTTACGACGGCAGAAAAGAATTCCGGCGGGTCACGCGTCCACAACCGGGCGACCTGGCTGTGTGGCGCGGACACGTCGGAATCGTGATCAGTCCCCGGCAACACTCTTTTTTCAGTGCGATGCGTTCAGGGCATGGTGTCGAAATCTATGATTCGCCTTATTGGGCAGCCCGCGGACGCCCGCGTTTTTTCCGCTACCAGCGGACCGCGCCGGCAACTCTATTTTCCGTTTCGACCCGAAACTCTACCTCGGATCTGCGTTCTTCGAGAAGCAGCGGTGAGCCGGTCGCAGCGAACACATTCCTTTCCCAAACAGTTCTCAAGCCACCAACCGCTGCTGTGCCCCGTCACCGGTTCGGCGCCATTCCGCGTCCTCCAGACGACGTCGACCCGCAGGATCGCAGTCACGATGGACAATAGCCAGACTGAGGCTCTGGTCTTTAGCTGAAGACTGACGGCTGATGGCTGAAAGCTGGTTTCCAGGTACTTTCGTCACATTCCGGCCACGGCTTTGCAACCCTTGTCATCTTGCCCCAAGGGCAGTCCGCAGTTGACAATCGAACCGAGGCGTTGCTTGCGGGCTTTTCTGCTCAAAATCTGGGCTTCAGCGTTTCTCAAGTCGATTTGGGGCGCGTACCTTGTCCTGACTTCTGTCTATTGCCTGCTCGCCTTTCTGCCGTATACCTATGTCGCGCTGATCAAATCGCCGGCTTATGCCTGGATGCCCTGGTTCGCCCATCATCAGGCGAGTTTGTATTGGCTGGCGCTACTGGCCCTGGCGATTTCGGTTTGGCTGGCCGATTGGTCGAGAGCGAAACGAAAAACTGGCGCACTGGTGTTCGTGGCGCTTGCGCTGGCTGGAATTTATCTGGAAGTTCGGCCTTTCCTGCCCGGCTTGCAGAATAACTGGTCGGCTTATCGGTGGAGCCTGGTCGCGTTGCTGCCGTTGGGGTTGGTGGCGGTTGCCGATCTTTGGAATCTTCACCGTTGGAACTCGGGCCAGAAGAACACTGACTCCCTGCCCTATTCCAACGGAGTTTGGGCGGGCGTCGCGGTCGCACTGCTCTATGCGGCAAGCGTCCAGGTACACGGCTACGCCGGGAACCGAGTGCTGAAACTGGACGCAGCCCAGGCCGAAGTTACCGCATGGAGCGTGCTTTCGCATGTTCTGGTGGCCGTGATCGTTCTGTCACTCCTGAATTTTATTTACCTTGGAACGCGGCGAATGCGACGGCCCAACGGGTTGCGGCTCACGCTCTACGGCGCTCTGGTGGGGCTTGCGCTGAGAATCGCCGTGGACCGTTTCCTGGGAAGCGCTTTGACCTTCGAACGCTGGCCGGCTCATCTCTATGCCACGCTGTTTGCCGTTTCACTGACGCTGTTTCTCGGGTTCTTGGTGCTGCCGTTCCTGGACAAAACGAATCTGCCCGCGGCAGATGAGACAGCAACATTCCGGCTGATGCCTGCCATTCTTGCCGGCGGTTTGTCCCTACTTGTCGTCGCACTACCCACGCTCATCGGCGGCGGCGACTGGGACGGGGTCATCCAAGGCACCTTCACCAGATTCTGTTGGACCACGCTCACCGTCTGCTTTTATCTCATGCGTCCGCGGCGCACTAATTATTCACTGGCCGCAGTGATGGCCGTCCTGTTACTGGGAGTAATCGGATACAAGGCACTGCAGGTGACGGCCATTTTCTGGGCGAAACCATTGGGTTCAACCGATGATGAAGTCGCCCACACCCTGGAAAACTATGCGGCGCAGGATGCTTCTTTCGCGCTGGCCCACCGCATCCTCGGAAACGCGCGGGAAGCTTCCTGCGGCGATCTTTGCCGCATTCTGCGTGAGTACACCAACATCCGCGATGCCGAGGCCAAGACCGATCTCCGCCTGGTCGATTCGCTCGTGCCCAACACCGCGAGCCGCCCCAACATTTTCATTTTCGTCATCGACTCCATGCGCCCCGACTATCTCGGAGCCTATAACCCGCAAGCTGACTTCACTCCCAACCTCGATGCCTTTGCCCACGACAATATTGTGGTGCACAACGTCTATACCCAATATGCCGGCACTTCCCTTTCCGAGCCCGCGATCTGGGCGGGCGCGGCCTTGCTGCATGCGCACTACATGCAGCCATTTTCGAAGGTCAACAGCCTGGAGAAACTGGCGCGCGCCGATGGCTACCAGATGGTGGTCAGCTACGACGAGGTGCTCAGCCAGATTCTTTCGCCCTCGGACGATCTGGTGAAACTCGACACGGACAAGAAACTCTGGAACCAGCTCGAACTATGCTCCACGGTTCGAGAGGCGGAGGCTCTGCTCGATCGCGGGCTCGCCCCGAATAAGCCCCTGCTTTTCTACACTCAGCCTAAGAACGTCCATCAATTTGCCCGCAACGACATGCCGGGAATGACCGCCGACAACTGGCGAATGCGCTCAGGCTTCGACAACCGTATCGCCTATGAGATGCACCAGGTCGATGCCTGCCTCGGCGATTTTTTCAACCATCTCAAGGCGCGCGGCCTCTACGATGGCAGCATCATCATCGTGACTTCAGATCACGGCGACGCCACCGGCGAATTGGGGCGTTACAGCCACTCACTTTCGATTTATCCGGAAGTCATGCGGGTGCCGCTGATCGTGCACCTGCCGACTGAAATGCGGCGCCGGTCGATCTACGACGACAACGGGATCTCGGCACTCACCGACATCACGCCTTCGCTTTATTATCTACTGGGCCATCGGCCGGTGCTCACGAATCCTATCTTCGGGCATCCTCTGTTTGTTGAAACCCGTGAGGAACTGCAGACCTATCGTCGCGGCGAACTTTTTCTGGCTTCGGACGAACGCGCCGCCTACGGTTTGCTGACGGAAAACGGCAAGTTTCTTTACGCCACGTATGATTTTCCCGCCCAGAGTTTCCTTTTCGACCTAAGCCGCGATCCTAACGCGCAGCACAACCTGCTTACTCCGTCCCTTCAGCAGGCATACGACCAACGCGTCATCGAACAACTTCACACCATTGCAGATTTTTACGGCTACAAACCTGGCATGGGATCGCTGCTGGCAGCGGCGCACTGAAGAGGATTGTGTGGTCGCGGGCGATCCTTCGACTTCGCTCAGGACAGGCTCACCCGCGAGTTGCCCCGGCACGCACTCTCATATCATGACCACTGTGCCATGATGACCCAAACGTCATGCTGTAGTAACCTGTCCGGTGGTACCCCCCCTCGCTACCCCGCCACGGTAATCCGGCTGCCGTTGACACGGGGGAACCTAC
>Ga0335080_10008417_pt1 | contig 10755 bp, 8 predicted proteins | sample Lox_Sample_34_FD_206720 | JGI IMG/M metagenome (GOLD analysis project Ga0335080, IMG submission 206720) | Soil microbial communities from Loxahatchee National Wildlife Refuge, Florida, United States - Lox_Sample_3.4 | ecosystem: Environmental > Terrestrial > Soil > Wetlands | place: USA: Florida...
GAATCGCCCTTTCTGGCTTTGCCCCGGTCGGTGGCGGGACAGACTGTTTTTCTCGCCAGGAACCCAGATGTCTCACCCTTTCTTGACGGGTCCACGTCGCGCAGACCGAGGTGTTTCCAAGTGGCCGACGATAGGTCCGGAGCTTGAGCGAGCCGAGGGCATCGGCTAGTTGTGCGCGGGCCGCGGCCCACGGTAACCTGAAGATCATGAGCGGTGTAAATGAGATCGAGGAGGCCGTTCTGCGGCTCACGCCTGCCGAACTCGACGCATTCAGAGCATGGTTTGCTGAATTCGACGCCGCAACCTGGGACCGTCAAATGGAAGATGACGTCGCGGCGGGGCGCCTGGATGCTCTTGGGGACGAAGCCCTCGAAGACCTGCGTGCTGGCCGTTGCACAGACCGGTGAGGCACCAGGCCACTCCGAGGTTTTGGGCTTGTTATCGGCAACTTCCCGACGATATACGCCGCTTGGCTGACGAATCCTACCATCTGCTGCGGCGCGATCCGAAGCATCCTTCCGTGCATTTCAAGAGGCTGGGACGTTTTTGGTCCGCTCGGGTCGGATTGCACTACCGGGCGCTTGCGGTGGAACAGGAAAACGTCATGCTGTGGTTCTGGATAGGGACCCACGCGGTATACAACCGGCTCGTCAGTGGCAAGTGATCGGCTCATCTGCCGATGGCGAGACTGCTGGCAGGTGGCCACGATTCGGGCAGAACCGAGACTTCCCAGATCGCCGTTCCAGGCTAATGTCCAAGTGGCCGACCATCCTTCCACTATCCGGCCAACAAGTTTCCGATGAGAAGTTCCTCGCCTTTGGCATGTTCGGGCTACATGTGAGCCGCAGTGCCGATGATCGCACCCGCTTCGACCAGGGGCGTGGTTAGTGTCGCATTGGATGGGGCGGCAGTGATGCCGGCCTTTCGCCAGACCAAAATTCGTCAACTTTATGCCGGCCGCGGTCAGATCGCGATGCCTAATTTTCCTTGCTGTGCGCGTGGGTGGGGCGCCGGATGGATGCGGTGCCTGACGCCCCCCCGTCTCACTGCTTGAATGCAACAAATGCGGTCCAAAAACCGGTCTTCGGGTCAGCCCACTGACCGCAGAGGTCTCCCCAATCATTGACGCCGTTGATAAACGTCTCCAGCGCTCCCGGAAAGTCCACGACGGTGACGACCCCACCGCTCGTTCGGACGAATCCCTCGGCCCAATAGGAAAGATTCAACCAGGTCCCGGCGATGGTGCCGCTGTTGTTGAGACCGTAGGCATAGGTGGACGTTGCCCCCGGCACGTCAATGGTCGTGTAGGTCTCGCCTTCCTTAAGGAAGCCGTGGGCCACGCCGCCGGTATCGAAGAAGGCGCCCACTATCTGCCCTTTGTCATTGATGGAGTCCGCATACGTGCTGTACTGCGCCGCTGCGGGTACGGAGAAGAAGGAGTAAGACTGGCTTGTCGGATCCCAGATCCAGGCGGCAGTGTTGGTTGGGTTGGCGCCGAAGCCGTTGTTACCCCCTCCAGCGTAGCCGACCGCAACGCCAGAACGGTTGATGTCCCACCCTAGGTTGTTCGGCATGCCCGGAATGTCGGGAAGCGTGGTCCAGGCACCGCTCGCGAAGGAATACGTCGCGGCGTGCGAGGCAGTGTTGTCCCCATAGTAGCCTATGGCCACACCCCCGTTGCTGGTTTTAATCAACGCCGTGTCCGGCGAACCGGGGTTGTCCAGCGTGTGTAACCTGCCGTTCCGCCAGACGAACCCGTTCGTGGCGTTACTGGCATCACTGTAGGCCCCCGTGACCACTCTGGAATTATTGATGCCAAATGTGTATGCGCCGGTCGAGCCCGGGATGTTGATGCTGACGAACCGATAGTGGGCGATTGCCGAGGCTGCCGCCGGCGTGGCCTGTTGGACTCCGCCGACTCCAGGTACGGTTTGACTCCACGCCGCGGTGGCTACGCACAACGCCAACGCCGGCAGGAGGCTGCGATGCAAGTGATCGAGTTTGCCGGCAGGGACGGGTCCTGCCATCGCGAACATTCGCGTGCTTTTCGTTCGGATCATGTTAGTCTCCTAAATATCGTCGATCTGTTCCCATGGGGTACGCGCTTCACTGCCGGAGCCCAATAAACACCCTTTCGGCGCCGCTCGGATTGTGCCAGTAAACACCGCAAATGTCTCCCCAATCGTTGATGTTGTTGACGCTCGTCAGTTGCGGGCCCGGATAGTCCACAGTTGTGAAGAGCCCGCTGCTTGTGAGGACGAATCCCTGTGCCGCACCATCTGGATCAAAATACTGGCCCACCATCGTGCCGTGGTTGTTGATCCTCATGCCATTGGTGCCAGACGCCTCCGGGGCGTCAATGGTCGTATATGTCTCGCCCTCCTTGAGGAAGCCGTGCTCCCGGCCGCTGGTATCATAGAAGACGCCAAAGATCTGCCCCTTATCGTTGATGCTGCCCGGATAAGTGCTGTTCGAGGCCGCTCCCGGCACAGTAAGGAAGGAGTATGAGAGCGTAGTTGGGTCCCAGATCCAGGCGACGCTGCCATTGCTCCCGTAGGCCGTCCCGACCGCAAAGCCAGCGTCGTTGTTGCCGTAACCCTCGTTGTACGAATAGCCCGGAATGTCGGGAAGCACGCTCCAGGCGCTGCCTGGGGCGGAGTAGGTGACGGTGTGCTCCGCGGCGCCGTCCCCATAGTAGCCAAGGGCCACACTACAATTGTTCACTGTGCCCAGATAGGTGTACACGCCGCCAGGGTAGTCCACCGTTTGAAACGCGCCAGCCTGCCAGAGAAAACCGTGCAGGGTACCGCTGGCATCCTTGTAGAATCCGGAGACCAACCTGTCGATGTTGATTCCGGCTGCTTGGGTAAAGGTGGAGGGCGGGACGTTCAGAGTAATGAACTTATAGTGAGCGCCGGCCGGGGTAACCGCCGGGGGCTTTGTCGATGAGGCCACGTTCGGCATGCCGAGTGGCCGGTGGGGTCTGCTCGGGCCGAGTGTGCCCTGGCTCCAGGCCGCTGTGACAAGGCACAACGCCAAAACCGGCAAGAGACCGCAATACTTGTGACTGGGTTTGCCGGCAGGAGCGAATCCCGACAGCGCTAACGTTCGAGCGACTTTCATTCGGATCATACTTACCCTCCTATACATCGATCTCATGCTGTCTGCCGTCTTCTTGAAGGGGCAGGGCCGAAGTACTCCGCCTAGTGCCAGTGAGCGAGCGTGCCTGGGAATCGGACTGGTTGCCGGGACTATCACTTTGCCCTCCAGCGCCGCGCCAATCGCGGCATGGGTGCGATTATGACGTTTGGCCGGCTGCGATAGCAATGTGCGGCGGGTGATCTTTGGATGACCTTCCGGTGGACGCGTACCCCATTAGAAATGCAATACTTGCTGGAGGGTAGCGGTCGTGATAAGCTCGGCGGAGTTCCCGACCCATGGCTGATCCAACTCCTCGCCGGGCGCGCCGATTCCGTTTTGGGTCCTTCGAACTGGACGTTCGCGCCGGAGAGTTGCGCAAACACGGCGTCCGCCTTCACCTCCGTGAACAGCCGCTCCGGATCCTGCTGCTATTGCTGGAACACCCGGGCGAGATCGTGGTGCGAGAAGAGATTCGCCTCAAGCTTTGGCCGAACGAAACCGTGGTCGAATTCGACCATGGCATCAATACCGCCGTAAAGAGACTGCGGCGAGCCTTGGGGGAATCGGCCGAGAAGCCGCACTACATTGAAACGGTAGCGCGCCGCGGCTACCGGTTCCTGGGAGAGGTCGAGGTGGTCGAGTCGCCGGCCTTGGACCCGTTTGCGTCCGTTACCCCGCACATCGAGACGAACAAGCTCGAAGGCAAAACCGTTTCCCACTATCGCTTGCTGGAAAAGCTGGGCAGCGGCGGAATGGGCGTGGTTTTCAGGGCACAGGATCTTACCCTGCATCGCCACGTGGCGCTGAAGTTTCTGCCTGAGGAATACAGCCGGCATCCCCAAATTCTGGAGCGGTTCCGGCGCGAAGCCCGCGCCGCGGCGGCCCTGAGCCATCCCAACATTTGCACGATTTACGAAATTGGCGCACATGACCGCCGGCCGTTCATCGCCATGGAGTTGCTGGAGGGCCAAACGTTCCGCGATCGCCTGACCGGAACGCCGTTCCAGGTGGAGGAACTGGTAAGTCTGGCGATTCAAATAGCGGAAGGCCTGGATGCGGCGCACCGCGGAGGTATCGTCCATCGCGATATCAAACCGGCTAACTTATTTGTCACACTGCGAGGGCAGGCAAAGATCCTGGACTTCGGGCTGGCCAAACTTCTGCCCGAACGAGCGTTGGGCGCCGCTCACGAAGTTCCCGCCCAACAAGGAGCCACGGCCCCGGCAGCAGTCGCGGAACTTACCAATCCAAGCTCGCCCGTGGGGACCGCGGCTTACATGAGCCCGGAGCAAGCGCGTGGGGAAGCGTTGGACGCGCGCACGGATCTGTTCAGCTTTGGAGCGGTGCTGTATGAGATGGCGACTGGGCGCCGGGCATTCGACGGCAGCGCGACGGAGCCGATCTTCGATGCCATTTTGAACCGCGCGGCAACTCAGCCGCGAAAGCTCAATCCGGATCTGCCCGCGAAGTTGGAGGCGATCGTCGTTAAGGCGCTGGAGAAGGTCCGGGGGCGGCGCTATCAGTCAGCCGCGGAAATACTGGCGGACTTGAGAGCCCTGCCGAAGCTGGAAAAGAATCGCGAATGGCGGTGGGGTAGGCGGTTCCGCCCGCCGAAGCCGCTAGCCGCACTCGCCATCATACTCCTCGCGATCGCCGCGGCCTCGACCTGGCTCTACCTGCGCTGGCGCCACTCCCAACATCTGACCGACAAGGACACCGTCGTGCTGGCGGATTTCACGAACACCACCGGCGATCCCATTTTCGACGGGTCGCTACGGCAGGGGCTTTCTGCACAACTGCAACAGTCGCCATTCCTAAGCCTGGTCTCGGACTCGCGCATCGCGCAGACACTGGTCCTTATGACCCAGCCCAAAGACGCGAGGCTCACCCAGAAACTGGCACGCGAGGTGTGCCAACGCACGGCCAGTGCGGCGACCATCGAAGGGTCCATATCAATTAAAGGCAGCGAGTACGTGCTGCGGCTGCGGGCGGTGAACTGCCGGAGCGGAGACCTGCTGGCTGAGGAACAGGTGACCGCCAACGGCAAAGCTCAGGTCTTGCCGGCGTTGGGAGAAGCGGCCACGAAGATGCGCCGGAAGCTGGGAGAATCCTTGGCCTCAGTGAAGAAGTATGATGTGCCACCGCAGAGCGTCACCACTGGATCGCTCGAAGCGCTGCAAGCCTACAGTCTCGGCATGCGGGTGCAGTCCATGAGTCATGACGATGTCGCCGCAATCCCGCTATTCCAGCGAGCCATCAGCCTCGACCCGAATTTCGCCATGGCATTTGCGATCCTGGGCTCCTGCTACAACAACCAGAGTGAGCTCACCCTGGCAGCCGGGAGCATCCGCAGGGCCTACGAATTGCGCGAGCGCGTGAGCGAGCTCGAGAAGTTCTGGGTCACCTTCTCCTACGCGGCAATGGTCACGGGCAACCTGGAGGCAGCTCGTACGGCGTTGGAATCATGGGCACACGCGTACCCACGCGACGGCTCTCCGCTGCACAACCTTGCTGTTGTTTTGAGCGGCTTGGGCCAACATGAGAAAGCCATCGCCGCGGACCAGGCGGCCCTCAGGCTTATTCCCGGGAGTGCAATAATTAACCTAACTCTCGCCCAGGAGTATACAATCCTGAACCGCCTGGATGAAGCTCGGGCCACGGCCATCGAAGCCCGCAATCTGGGTGCCCCAATGGGCGATAGTCTTCTTTACACGATTGACTTCCTGCAGCACGATGCGGCGGGAATGGAGAGGGATGTCGCCGCGCTGATGGGCAAGGCCGGGTACGAAGACGTGGTGCTGGGCCAAGAGGCGGACACTGCCGCGTATGCCGGCAAGTTCGCCGAGGCGCGGGATCTGTCGCGGCGCGCGGCCGCCTCCGCCCAGCGGGCCGGCGAGCCAGAAGCGGCCGGCACTTACCTGGCTGCGGCTGCGCTGCGCGACGCGTTGGCAGGCAACCTACGCTTGGCGATGCGGCAGGCGCGGGCTGGTCTGGCATTCCCCAATGGCAAGGACCTAGAGTTGTATTCAGGCGAGGCGCTGGCGCTGGCGGGCGATTCAGGCGAAGCCAGGCGGCTGGCAGGCGACCTGGCCAAGCGCTTACCGGAAGACACGCTCGTGCAGCGCGAGTACCTGCCCATGATCCAGGCGTGCACTGAGCTCCGCGCCGACGGGGCGAGGGGTGCGGCGAAGGCAATTGAGGCGCTCAAGAGGGCGCAGTGGCCCGGCGGCGCTCTCCTGCGGGGAGAGGCATACCTGGAGGTGCGTCAGGGCGCGGCAGCAGCCGCCGAGTTCCGGAAGGTTCTGGATCACCCCGGTGAGGTTGGGAACTCCATGATCGGCGCGCTGGCGCACCTCGGCCTCGGCCGCGCGTATGCGCTGGCCGGCGATAATGCCAAAGCCCGCACCGCCTACCAGGATTTCCTGGCCATCCTGAAAGACGCCGACCCCGACATCCCGCTGCTGAAGCAAGCGAAAGCGGAGTACGCTAGGCTGGCGAGTGCGGGCCCTACACAGACCGCACGGTGACGCCAGCGCGCTCCGCCCGCCACCTGTTAAAGCGGCTACGGGCGCTAACGACCGCGTCCAAGTCGGCTTCATCGATACGGCTTGATCGGCCGCCAGCACGTCCACGATTTGGATAGACTCGGTTCAGCCGTACGCACAGACTGCGGCTTTGCAGTTCTCAGCCGGACGCTACTCGGAAAGAGCCGTCGGCCCGTTCAATGTGTTAAGTGAACAGTATTGGGATTAGGTTAACCGCCTCCGGCGGGAGCGCCGGCATCGTGATGGGCCTTGGAAACGTGTTGGAACTGGCTGGTGCGGACCTGGCGTAACTGATCTTCCTCGAAGCGAAGACACGGGCCGGCCAGATCGGTGGCGCTGTAACGGGCCTTGGCCACGCCATCCACCGCGTGACGGGCGGTTTTGGCAAGGAAATGGTACATCTCATGCGCCAGCACGCGGGCCATGGCCCGGCCGAACATTTGATCGCGCTCGGTGTCTGTACTGGCCGCCAGATTACCCTCCATGAGTTCGCGAATCCGATCGCAGTTGACTCCGGCAAATGGAAGGATTTCGCCATCGACGACGTTGGTCCAACCCAGAGGACCACCTCGCCGGAGCGGCGGGGATTGCGCGTTCGACCCGCACGTGCCTTGAAACTTCACGACGACGATATCGGCCTTGACGTCTTGGCCGTTGGCTTGGTCCAGGGAATACCACTCGAGGCGAAGGGCAGGGCCCAGGATGGCGTCCATTTCGGCCTTCAGGTGCTCGACGGACACGCCTGAAGGCGGCTCAAGAAACTTCGTGTAGATCGCAACGGCCCTCGTGGCGCCAGGTGCGACAACCGATTGACTGAGAAGCGTCGCAGTTTGAAACACCATCAACGCGGGTACCGCCAGGATGCTCCGCGTTCCTCCGACGGACTGCATTTGATACTAACCTGGAAATATTGTACATTAAAGGTCTGATTATCTCAGATTTCGCGAGGGTGGCTGCGACGAGTGGCTCGCGATGAGGACAACTCGAACAGTGTCCTAAACCCAAATGGCGGACCTTTGAAGCGTCCGCTACTTGGCCCGGGACCGGTCCAGCACCAGATCCGGGTGTTGCGCCATCATGCGGTTGACGACGTGGCAATTCCAGCAAACCGGCTGATGGGTCGCCAACACATCGGGCACCGATTCCGGCTTCACTTCCCACCACTGCACGGTGTGCCGGTCAGGACCCAGAAGAGCCGGCCTGTGGTCAGCCCAATTTATTTCTCCCAAGGGCTTGCCGCACAGCACGCAACTCTTGCCTTCGTACCACTTGGTCAGGATGTTGCGCACCAGGCAGCCGTCCGGCGCCGCCTCAATCTGGCGCAGGCATTCCTGGCCGCAATCCTGCATTTCCGGCCAGCGGGAACAGGTACTCAGACGCAATTCCGGTTTGCCTTCCAGAGTGGTGAGGCCGGCGTGCGCCACATCCACGCGTACGCCTGCCGGCTTTTGGTTTTCCGGACAAGTGATCACGCGATCACCGCGAAACTTCCAAAACACGCGACCGAAAGCCCAACCTAGCACCGCCAACAGGCCGAGCAGTACCACACCGCCGGCGAGCAAGCTGAAAGTGACCATAGCAATCCCGCCTTCCGCCCGAGGCAGAGCACGCGCCCAACCACGCCGTATCCACCTTGCGAATAAGCCAGTTAGGGCTCAGCGCCGGGCGGCCACCGAAGCGCACGTGCGTACATATCCCCAGAGGATGGGTGCCTTGCCCCGGTGCGCGGAAACGGGCAGCCGCACTGCTGCGTCTGGTGAGCCATGGGTAAGTCTGTCCTGTTGCTGCTGGGGATGTTGGGCACACCCTTGCTGCCCAGCGTCTCGCCCGACTATCAGTCTGTAGTCCACAAGTTCTCGTTGATCGATCACGAGCGGCTGCGTCCGGGATCGCGCGTGACGCTTACGGCGGAAGAACTGAACGCCTACGCGCGGCAGCAAGTGGCTGATGTGGCTCCGGAGGGGGTGCGCAATCCGCGGCTGGAACTGGGCGAAGGAACCGCCAAGGCATTCGCCTTGATCGATTTCGGCAAAGTACGGCGCGCGGAGGGCAAGCCGCCCAGCGGGCTGATGGCCTACCTGTTGGACGGCGAGCGGCCGGTGACCATTACGGCACGCATCCGTTCATCGGGAGGAACCGCGACGGTGGATGTCCAGCAAGTGGAGATCTCCGGCGTCACCGTGGAGGGCCGCCTGCTGGATTTCCTGATTCACAGCTATCTGCTGCCGGCATACCCGAGCGCCAAGGTGGGGCAACCTTTCAAACTCGGACACCGCATCGAGCGGCTGGATGTCCGGCCACAGGCGGTGGGTGTAGTCATCGGGCGATGGTACTGATGTGAGGCCATTGACTGGAGCAGAAAGGCACACGTTGGCTCCTCACTGAAGTTATCGGCGGCCGGCCGCCGTCCCTCTATCCGCCGGTTCAGACAGAGAAAGGGTGCGGCACGGCAGTCAATCGGAATCCGGATTCTCGTCGCTTCCACTCACCCGGTCGTGCGGTGAGGGAAGGCGCCCCTAATTTGCTATATCCCCAGCCGGCCGGAAGCGCAGGCCTGAGCGCGAGTACTGCTACGTTGAAGAGTTTCACTTCCCCCTCGTGCCTAGGCCACGACGGGGACTCTTATAAAAGCCGCGTCCAACGGGAGACCCGCCAGATCTTCCATCTTCAACTTAGCAGGCGGGAAAAACGGCCTTCACCTGTAATTCAAGTACCACCTGAGATTGGATTGGTTAAATGATTGATGTGGAGCAGCCGGAATTTTTTTGTAATAGTTTTCCCGGCTTGTGAACGGGTTTTTCAGGCACCGCAAACCGGCTGGACAAGCGATCGCGCCTGTGCTAGATGACGCGAACACTCTGCGTAGAATTCGGCTGCTCTTCCGCGTTGGGCGGCGCCTTCGGAGCGTTCTGATGCCTGTCTATTGGAACGGGCTCGCGCCCAGAGCGTTGGAGCGCCTCGAGAGCCCGCTGCACTGATTTCCGGACTCCCTCATCGGCGTCGTCCAAAGCCGCTTTCAAGGGTGCTTCAAACTCCAATGCGCCGATCGATCCCATGGCCCACGCCGCAGTCGAGCGAAACCCGGGACGCTTATCCTGCAACATGCGCTTCAGCGACTCTGGCACTTTGGGATCACCCAACCGGTGCAGGCCTACCAGCGCGTTGCCCACCACGCGGTTATTCCCGTCTCTGAGGCACTCTTCCAATGCCTCGCGCGCAGACCAGGAGTCGACCCCCCACAAACCTTCCACAACGTTGGCTCGCAGGCGGTCGTCGGGATCGGCCAGGTGGCATTCCACCCAGCGCGGATTGCTAACCCGGCGTCCCAACAGAAGCGCCGCCCGGGAAGCGATACGCGGGTCTTTGTGGCGCGTCAGGTGAGTCAGAACCAGGACCAGGCGCTCCCTTGGCGAGATCTGATCGAGAATGTCGAGCACCGCCACCACAACCTCGGGTTTCAGCTCCGGCCCGTCATTATGATAGCCGGGCAACTGATGCGCCAGTCTGACGTCCAATAAAGGATCAGTCTCCATCAGGCGCTTGCACAGTTCGACCATCTGGGCACGGGAAAAATGCCTTGGATCGGTGAGCTTGACGATGAAGCCGGGGCTGCCGGCCAGCAACGCACCCAGGTGCCGCCAGCCAGGTGAAGTACCTTCGGAAAGCAGGAGCGACACCGCGGCTTGGAAGAACTCCCGTGGATCCGCTACGGCAATCTCGACCATTCTTCTAGCGAGTTCGCGGGTGTGCTTGGCCGAGACTCCGGGCGCCTCAAATTCTTCCAGAATCCGCTTGAGGGAAATCTGGAGTTTTTCGTCGGAGTGGGGCGAAGGATTGGACAACGAATGCGGCATAGGCACCTGCCTCGCGACAGGCGTTCACGCTGAATGTATCGGTGTTTTCAGCGGATTCCTTCAGTGCTCTCTTCCAGGAGGTTGGTTGACAGGGCATTCCGCGCCATGTTAACTGTAGTTAAGTTGTCCGACGGCACCATAATTACACCTGCGCCAGCCAAAGCGCGCTCTCTTGCGGATGTTCACTCCACGGTCGGCACCTCCCACATCTCCAT
>Ga0335080_10008421_pt1 | contig 10751 bp, 9 predicted proteins | sample Lox_Sample_34_FD_206720 | JGI IMG/M metagenome (GOLD analysis project Ga0335080, IMG submission 206720) | Soil microbial communities from Loxahatchee National Wildlife Refuge, Florida, United States - Lox_Sample_3.4 | ecosystem: Environmental > Terrestrial > Soil > Wetlands | place: USA: Florida...
CTGCACCAGCGACGCGGCGTAGTCCTCGAGCCACGCCATGCGCTTCGAGCCGTCCATCCAGATGCCGCGCAGGAAGCCGATCTCGCCCACGGTCGCGCCGATGTAGCCCGAGAGCCGCGCTCCCGCCGTCAGCACCAGCACCAGGCTGGCGACCGGCGCGCCCAGCCCGTAACACACGAACGCGATCGCCCCCACGTACGCCGAGCCGAAGATCAGCCAGCCGAGCGCGTGCCAGAACGCCGTCTGGCGCCGCGCCGCGGCCACCGGGCCGAACCAGCGCTGCCAGGCCGCCTGCCGCTCGCGCACCAGCCGCTCGCCGATCCGAGTGACTCGCACCTCCTTGCCCGGCGGCGCGGTGGTCGCCACGTCGAACAGGTGCCGGGCGAGACGGTCCGCGGACGCGCCGCGCTCCTCGGCGGCGCGCTCGACGCCGGGCCGCCAGCTCGAGAACAGCACCGTCGGCAGCGCGAACACTGCCAGGAACGCCAGCGCCGGGTGCACGGTGGCGAGCAGCACCAGCGTGATTCCCAGGCGCAGCAGCCAGCCGCAGGTCGAGAACAGCGACATGTACATGTGGTCGAGCACGAACACCTGATTTCTCAGCACGGACAGCCGATCGAGATACTCGGGGCGCTCGTGGTGCTCGATCGACGCCAGCGTGGCCTGCAGCCGGGCGACGTGCGACTCGAGCGCGATCAGCACCCGGTCGCGGAAGCGGCGCTGGGTGCGGGTGCTGAGCAGTGCCAGGAACCAGGTGGCCGCCGCCGAGACGCCCAGGCCCAGGCACGCGGCCAGCACCAGGCCGCGGCTCCCGGAAGTCACTCCGTCGGTCAGCTCCTTCAGCCAGAGCGCGATCAGCGAGTCGGGCAGCGCCGCCAGCAGCGCGAGCCCGAACGCGATCGAGATCCAGAGTGGCTCGGCCTCGAAGCCGCGGCGCAGCGCGCGCCACATCGCCGGGAAGGCGCTCGGCACGGGCACGGCCTCGGGCCCGCGAGAGTCAGTCGAGCGCATCGAGGCTCTCCTCCGACTCCGACTCACCCGTCGTGCCGAAGCGCGACGCCTGGAGCTCGAACATGGTCTTGTAGCGGCCGCCCAGTGCGAGCAGCTGCTCGTGCGAGCCCAGCTCGACCACCTTGCCGTGCTCGAGCACGCAGATCCGGTCAGCGTGGCGCACGGTCGAGAAGCGGTGCGAGATCAGGATCGTGGTGGCACGGCGCGTCGCCGAGAGCACGCGCTCGAAGATCTCGGCCTCGCCGCGCACGTCGAGCTGCGCCGTCGGCTCGTCGAGCAGGACGAGCCCGGCGCCCTGGCGCACCGAACACAGCGCGCGCGCCAGCGCGACCCGCTGCCACTGACCGCCCGAGAGATCGGTGCCGCCCGGATAGCCGCGCGCCAGCACCGTGTCGAGTGACGCCAGCTTCTCCGCGCCGGCCTCGGCGAGCGCCGCGCGAATCAGCGTGTCGGGCGCGCCGTGCGGCGCCACGTTGTCGCGCAGCGGCAGCTCGAAGCGGATGAAGTCCTGGAACACCGCCGTGACTCGCGCGCGCCAGCTCTCGATCTCGAGCTCGCGCAGGTCGACGCCGTCGACCTCGATCCGCCCCGATTGCGGGTCGTAGAGCCGGCACAAGAGCTTGGCCAGCGTGGTCTTGCCGGCCCCGTTCACGCCCACGATCGCGAGCGACGAGCCCGCGGGAATCACCAGGTCGAGGCCTTCGAGCACCGGTGCCGCGTTCGCGGGCGCCGCGGGGTAGCGGAAGGTCACGTTGCGGAACCGGATCTCGCGCGCGGGCAGGCCCGCGGCGGAGCGAGTCCCGCGCAAGAGCGTCCCCGCTGCCGGCATCGCGTGTTCGAGGTGCAGCACCGAGACCACGGGGGCGGCCGCGCCGTCGAGCGCCCAGGACAGGCCACCGAAGGCGATGCGGCTCGCGCTGGCTGCGGCGCCGGCGAAGGTGATCATCTGCGCCAGCGGCAGTGAGCCGTCGGCGACGTGCGTGCCCATGGACCAGAACACCCACGCGTTGGCGCCCGCCACGATCAAGAGACTCCAGACAAGCGGCCGCTCGCGCAGCCGGGTCGCCTGGTACTGCAGCTCGTGCAAGAGCCGCCGGCGCGAGCGGAAGCGCTCGATCGTCCAGTCCGCGAGCCCGAACAGCCGCAGCTCCTTCGCGGCCGGCGGATCGACTGCCAGTCGATAGGCGTATTCGGCGTGGCGCTGCGCCTGGCGCACCACGTCGGTCTGGCGATCGCGCCAGACCGCGCTCTCACGCAGCAGATAGTGAGTCGCGAGCCAGGCTCCGATCAGCAGCGGCGGCGCCCACCACGCGTAGCCGAACAGCACCATGGCCAAGATCAGCCCGCTCAGGAAGTCGACGAGCGCCCCGGCGATGAAGTCCATCGAGATGTGGAGCGGCGGGCCGGCCACGCCCATGTCGAAGTCGCGCGCCATGGTGAAATCGGAGGCCAGCGACGGATTCTCCAGATGCCCCATGCCCGGCGGCAGCACGCACGCGCGCGCCAGCTGGTCGTACAGCCAGCCCGCCGTCCGACTGCCGAGATTGGAGCCGAGATACAGGTGGATCGGCGCCAGCACCAGCAGCGCGACGAAGATCGTCCCGAGCCAGCCCAGCGGCACTCCCAGGGGCGCTCCCGACTGCGCGGCACTCACCAGGGCGCCCATCGCGATCCACTGGAGCGCCGGGAGGAGCCCGCGCGCGACCAGCACCGCCCACCACGCGAACGCGAGTGTCCGGTCGGCGCGCGTCAGGACGCCCGCCAGGCGCATCTCGGGACGCTCGCGCAGGCCCGCAATCATGATTCCATTATCTCCCGGGACACTGCTTTTGGTTCACTCGGGCGGACACGACAGGTGATCGCGTGGGCACCCTACCCACGCTCTGGAGAGGTCCGATAATGGCGAGTCCATGAAGCCCCTCCCGCCGAACATGCTGGCCATGGAGCTCGATCGAACCGCTTGTTACCGGGCCATTCAGGCGCGCGACGCGCGCTTCGATGGCCGCTTCTTCACGGCCGTCCACACCACGGGCATCTACTGCCGGCCGATCTGCCCGGCGCGCTGCCCGAAGCTCGCGAACGTGGATTTCTACCCCAGCGCTGCCGCCGCCCAGGCGGCGGGCTTCCGGCCCTGTCTGCGCTGTCGGCCCGAGTGCTCACCCGAGCTCGGCGCCTGGCGCGGCACCTCGAGCACGGTGTCGCGCGCGCTGGCGCTGATCGCGGAGGGCGGGCTCGACGACGCGCAGGCCAGCGTCGACTCACTGGCGCTGCGGCTGGGCATCGGCGAGCGCCAGCTGCGCCGGCTGTTCGAGCGCCACCTGGGTGCGTCGCCGATCGCGGTGGCGCAGACGCGCAGGCTGTTGCTCGCGAAGCAGCTCATCCACGAGACCAACCTGCGCATGGTCGACATCGCCTTCGCGGCGGGCTTCCGCAGCTTGCGCCGCTTCAACGACACGTTCCGCAAGCTGTACGGGCGCCCGCCCTCGGCGCTGCGGCGCGAGACCGCCGCCACGGCCACGCGCGGGATCTCGCTGACCCTGGGCTACGCCGCGCCCTACGACTGGCCGGCCATGCTCGAGTCACTTGCGGCTCAGGCCATCCCCGGCGTCGAGGTCGTGACTCGCGACGGCTACCGGCGCACGATCGAGCTCGCCGGCGCCCGCGGCACGCTCGAGGTCGCGCCGCTGCGCAAGAAGCACGCGATCTCGGCCAAGCTCGAGCTCGCCGACGTGCGCGCGCTGCCGCTCGCGATCGCGCGCGTGCGCAGCCTGTTCGATTTGAACAGCGACGTGGCGGCGATCGGCGCGCAGCTGCGCGAGGACCCGGGGCTCGAGCCGCTGGTGAAGGCGCGCCCGGGCCTGCGCGTACCCGGCGCCTGGGACGCCTTCGAGCTGGCCGCGCGCGAGCTCCTGGGCGCGAAGACCGCTCCGCTCGTGGCCGCGCTCGGCGAGTCACTGCCGGCGCCGCGCGGCGGGCTCAGCACCTGGTTCCCGAGCGCGGAGCGGCTGGCCACGGCCGAGCTCGGTCGCTTCGGCCTCGCGCGCGAACGAGCGCGGGCGCTGCGCGCGCTGGCCGAGGCGGTGGTCGCCGACCCGAGCGCGCTGGCGCGGCAGAGTGACCTGGAATCCACGCTCGCGCGGCTGCGCGCGCTGCCCGGCATGTCCGAGGCGCTCGCGCAGACGATCGCGATGCGGGCGCTGCGCGAGCCCGACGGATTCCCGTTCCGGGACCGCGCGCTGTGCGCGCGCGCCGAGCGCTGGCGCCCCTGGCGCGCCTACGCCGCCCAGCACCTGTTCGAATCCGGAGAAGCACTTCGCGAGGAGGTCGCCTGATGTTGTTCGAGTCACGAATCCCCTCTCCCCTGGGCGAGCTGTTGCTCGTGAGCGATGCCGACGAGCGCCTGCGCGCGCTCGACTTCGCGGACTGCGAAGCGCGCATGCGGCGGCTGTTGCGGGCCCACTATGGCGGGCTCACGCCGAGCCCCACTGCGGCACCGCAGCGCTTGCGCGAGTCTCTCGCGGCCTACTTCGACGGTGAACACGATCCGTTCCAGGGGCTCGAGCTGGCCACGGGCGGCAGCCCGTTCCAGCGCGCGGTCTGGGCCGCGCTGCGCGAGATCCCGAGCGGCGCGACCACGAGCTACTCCGCGCTGGCGCGCGCGCTCGGCCGTCCGAACGCCTGCCGCGCGGTCGGCCTGGCCAACGGCGCGAACCCGATCGCGATCGTGGTGCCGTGTCACCGCGTGATCGGCGCCGACGGCCGACTCACCGGCTACGCCGGCGGCCTGGAACGCAAACGCTGGCTGCTCGAGCACGAGCAGAGCGTGCGGGTCGCGGCATGACCGCCGCAGTGACTCGCGCGCAGGCGTTCCGTGAGCTGCACGCTCCCGGCCGGATCCTGGTGCTGCCGAACGCCTGGGATGCCGGCAGCGCGCGCTTCATCGAGAGCTGCGGCGCGCCCGCGATCGCCACCACCAGCGCCGGCGTGGCCTGGGCCCACGGCTATCCCGACGGGAACGCCCTGCCCGCGCGCGTGCTGGCCAGCGCCGTGGCCGAGATCGCGCGCGTGCTCACGGTGCCGCTCTCGCTCGACTTCGAGGCGGGCTACTCGGCCGATCCGCGTCAGGTGGGCGAGAGGCTCGCGCCGGTGCTCGACGCCGGCGCCGTCGGCATCAACATCGAGGACGGCGGCGACCCAGCCGACCTGCTCTGCGCCAAGATCGGCGCGGTGAAAGAGGCCGCTCGAGCGCGCGGGGTGGAGCTGTTCGTGAACGCGCGCACCGACGTCTACCTGAAGCGATTGGTGCCCGCGGAGCGCGCGCTCGACGAGGCCTTGGCGCGGGGCCAAAAGTATCTCGCCGCGGGCGCCGACGGCTTGTTCGTGCCGGCGCTGGCCGAAGCGCAGGCGATCCGCACGCTCGCTTCCGAGATCCCGTTGCCGCTGAACCTGATGATCGTGCCGGGCCTGGCACCGGTCGCCGAGCTCCAGTCACTCGGCGTGCGGCGCGTGAGCGCCGGCTCGGCGCTCGCGCAGAGCGCCTTCGCGCAGGTCCGGCGCGCCACGCAGCAGCTCTTGAAGGAGGGCCGCTTCGAGCTCCTGACCGAGCGCGGAGTCACTCACCCGGAGCTGAACGGCCTCTTCAGGGCCTAGTGCGGCAGGCCCGCGCGGCAGGCTTTCAGCACGGCGGCCATGTACCAGGACAGGCCGGCGCCCGCCGCCGAGGCCGCGACGAGGACGCCGCCGAGCACGAAGCCGACCCAGCGCAGATTCGGGCGGCGCCGGGCGGAGAGGATCACGCCGACCCCCACGGCGGCGCTCGAGCCGAAGACGAAGAGACTCCCCATCTGGATCGACCGGGCCAGCCAGGCGCGGGCGCCCAAGAGGTCGGTCTTCGCGTACTCCTGGATCTGCGCAAGGTAGTGCCTCATCCAGAGCGCGCCCCCGAGCCCCAGCACGAGCGCCAGCGCCAGCAGTGCGAGCCGCGCAGCGAGCGCGCGACCCGAAACGTTTAGCCTCGGCTGAACGGAGCTCATGACCGAACGATCGGCAGATCGCTTTCCCTTGCTGACTCGCGGAGTTGCGCATGCGCTGCAGCGAACTGAGTGGCTGTTTCCACCCGCTCACGTGGTAAGCTTCGCTCATGAAGGGAGCCACAGCGCTTGCGCTGTGTGTCCTCTCGGTCAGCGCTGCACTGGCCGGGAGGCCAGGCGACGCGTCTGCCGCGTTGATCGTCGGCGAGCTCGACGGAGTCACGCTGTACGCGAGCCAGATGGGCGTGCCCGAGGGAACGCCCTTCCCCTTCGGCCTGGTCTCCGAGGACGGGCTCGCGAACCAGGGCGTGCCGGTCACGGTGAGCTTCGTGGTCGACACCGCGCGCCTGCCGCCGAATCAGGACGCGCCGAGCACGCAGCTCTATCGCTTCGAGGAGTCCGCGCCGGCCGACCCCTGGCTCACCGCGCAGATCGGCGTGAACGGCAGCGTCGTCCCGATCGACACACGCTATCTCGTCTTCGGCGAGTGGCGCTCACCCGGCTCGAACGGCGACGGCCTGTTCTTCGGCATGGGCGACGCGACCTCGCCGACGACGATCCAGGTGCTGGCGCGCGCGCCGGACTTCGGCGCCGGTGATCCGCTGTGGTCGAGCCTCGACGCCGTCTCGACGGCCGGCGCGGAGAGCATCTTCCAGTTCATCTATGGCCCGAGCAGCGCGTTCGGGCTGACCTTCGCGGTCACCCACCTCGAGCTGCACCCGCTGCCCGAGCCGACCGCGCTCGTCTGGCTGGCGCTCGCCGCGCTTCCGCTCGCCCGACACCGAAAAGCGTCGCCCTAGAGCGCCGCCTTCACGCCCTGGCCGATGCCCAGGTCGGCCATCATCGGCGTGAACTTCGAGCGCGGGATGCGCTCGCCGAAGCCGGCGCGCTCGAGCCGGTGGAAGTACTCGGTGATCTGCTTGGCCTGCATGTTGCCGACGATCTGGATGCCCTGCTGGATCTGCTCGGGCTTCGTGCCCTTGCCGGCCAGGACGATCATGCACTCGGTGAGCGCGGCGTCGAACTGGTTGATGGTGACGTTCTCGCCCTCGTCGAGCGCGCGGTGGAGCTGCTCCTTCTGCTCCGGCGCGTGGTCCATGATCCACTTCAGGTGCTGCATGCCGTAGGACACGTGGCGCGCCTCGTCCTGCATCACCAGCTGGAAGATGCGTTTGTCGACGGGCGTGGGCGAGATGAACTCACTGAAGCGGAACATCGTGAGCACGTTGCCCTCGGCCAGCAGGTGCATGAAGGCCGACGCCTCGGAGTAGGTGTCGCCGTCGAGGATCGCCTTGAGTGAGTGCTCGGTCTGCGGCAGGGCCTCCATCAGGCCGACGCCGCCGGCGAGCGCGCGCTTGCGGAACACTTCGGCGTGGCGCGCCTCGTCCATGGCCTGAGTCGCGATGAAGTGTTTGACCTCGCTGAACTGGTTGTTCATGCGCCACAGCCACTTCGCCGGCAGGTCGGTCGCGATCAGCTCGACCTCGGTGAAGAACGTGCACAGCTGCGCGAAGGCGATCTCGATCTCCTCGCTGCGCTCGTACTGGTCGAGGTCGCGCCAGGGCACGTCGGTGGTGGCGTCCCACTGCCGCGACATCGCCTCTTCGGTGAACGACGCGACCTTGTAGGCCCAGACGTCGGTCTTGCGGTTCAGCTCGGGCTCGAGATCGGCCTGGCTCTCGGGCAGGAACGCCGCGCCGCGCGGCTGCGCGCCGCGGGGTCCACGCGGCAGCTCGGGCAGGTCGTCGTAGCCGTAGCTGCCCTGGTTCAGATCCATGTAGGTGAGTCCGCGCTTCTTGTTCTCGGCGGCGAACTTGCGCGACTCGGTCCCGGCCTTGAGCCAGCCGAGGTCGAGGTTCCCCTTCTTGATGTCGCGCATGCGCAGCGCGAGATCGTCGTTGTAGCGATAGTCCGCGGATCCGTAGTAACTCATCCGGCGTCTCCTTCGAGCATACGGAGAAAGGGAGTGAGCGCGCTCGCGTCGCGGCGGTCGCCGAGGCCGGCCGCAGCGCAGCGGCGGAAGTACTCGTCGGCCGTGCGCGCGTAGAAGGCGGCCGCGGCCGCGAAGCCGCCCGAGACCAGCAGCAGCGGCTCGATCATCTCCGGCGCGCCGAGCGCTCCGACCAGCGCGTTCTCGCACAGGTCGAGGTGATCGGCGAGCGCTTCGGCCTGCAGCGGTCGCGCATGCAGGTGGCTGCGCACGTGGTCGACGCCGTAGGTCACGAAGCGGGTCGCGTCCTGCGTCAGCTGCGTGCCGAGATACTGGTCGGCCGCGTTGGAGGCATGCGCCGCCCAGTGTCGCCCCAGAGCCTGCACGAACGAGAACAGGGTCAGATTCATCGCGGCCGACGCCTCCGGGTAGGTGTCGGACAGGAAGATCGACTTCAGGAGCTCACCGAGCGGACGGCTGTCGACGCCGAGCGACCCGCCGCCGTAGAGCGCGCGCTTGCGGAACGCCTCGGCGATGCGCGCGGCGTCGAACATCTGTGCGCACAACAGATATTTGATCTCGTGGAACTCCTGGTTCATGCGCCATTCCCAGGAGGCCGCGACGTCGCAGCTCACCAGCCCGATCGAGATCAGGCTGGTGGCGAGCTGGCACAGCGCGAGCTCGTGGTTCGCGTCGTGACTCGGCACGTCGAGCGCGCTCCAGGGCACGTCGCGCGCGGGCGCCCAGCGCCGCGACTTCGCCTCCTCGAACAGGCTGGGCGCGACGTCGGCCCAGACGTCGCTCTTGCGGTTCACGCGGTAGCCGAGCGAGGGCAGGCCGGGTGGAATCAGCGCGCCGCGCGGCGCCATCGAGAAGTTGTGGCGAATCACTTCCGGCAGCTTGTCGGGCCCGTAGCCGCCCTGGTTGATGTCGTCGAGCGTGAGGCCGCGCGAGTCACTGGGCCGGAACGCGGCCGGCTCGCCGACCCGCTTCATCCAGTCGAGCTCGAGCTGGCCCGAAATCGTGCGCAGGATCTTCGCCACGATCTCCGGATCGGCCGCGTAGTCCTTGGGCGCGATGTAGGCCACGACTTATGCTCCCGCGGGCACCCCACCCGCGGTCGGCAAAGTCACCTCCAGGTTCCGCGCCTGGTCGAAGAACTCCTGCAGGCTGGCCTGGAAGCGGTAGAACTTGTCGTTGCCCTCTGCGTCCTCGGACACGAGCTTCATGCGATCGCCCACGTGCGAGAGCGTGTTCAGCGTGTGCGCGGCGTCGGCGCCCTTGTTCTTCACGATCGACGCGACCATCTCGCGCCACAGCTCGAGCGGCGCCTCGAGCACGAAGTCGAGCCCGTGCGAGTCACTCGCCGCGCGCACGCTCGTGCACTCGTAGACTTCGAACGCGATCGCGTACAGATTGCCGCCGATGCGCACGCCGAACGTCGTGTCGCAGTAGCCCAGCTTCTCGAAGCGCGCCTTGTCTTCGATCGTCCGCTGCTGCAACGCCTGGAAGAACTCGAGCGATGGAAACCGCACTGCCATGACGAACTCCGGATCCCCCGCAGCTCCAGAATAGCAAAGCGGGACCGAGTGCTGGGGCGACCCCAGTCACTCGGTCCCAGGGGCTCGGAGAGCCCCTACCCTCGCTGCGCTACTCGCTTGGCTACTGGCAGCTACCGTCCGTCCCCGCCGTGCAGGGGAGCGGGCAGAGCGCGCACTTCGGTCCCGCCGGGAGCCCCAGCAACAGCCTGTAGCGGGCGGTGTCCGCCGGGCTGATGTTGCTCGTGCCGTCCGTGTTCTGGGTCAGGTTCAGGTCGAAGATCGCGCACGGCGTGGTGCCGGCGCCCAACGGCGTGCCGCAGTCGTCGTTCAGACGGCTGTGACCGATCGAGGCCCTGTACTGCGCGGTGTCGGCCGGGCCGACGTTTCCGCCCTGCGACGTCTTCGGGAAGTCGGCGTCGCAGACGTTCCCGTACCCGTCGTGGTCGTCGTCGCGCTGCCCGCCGGTGAGCGTGGCCCACGGGTTCGCGGTCAGGAAGTTGGCCGGAACGCGCGGATTCGAGACCAGCACGCAGTTGTCGCAGACGTCGCCCACGCCGTCGCCGTCGGCGTCGAGCTGGTCGTCGTTCACCGTGACCGGGCAGTTGTCGCAGACGTCGCCGAACGAGTCACCGTCGGTGTTGGCATTCGTGGGATCCGCGACCGCGGGACACAGGTCGGCGAGGTCCGCCACGCCATCGCCGTCGATGTCGTGGAACGGATGGATGTCCCACTCGGTGGGCGCATTGCCCGGGACCGAGATCCAGGGCGTGCGCGCGAAGAGCGGGTTGCGCGACACGAGTCGCGCGCGCCAGCGGCAGGTCGGGAAGGTCGACGGGCAGCCCGCCCCGAAGCTCTGGGTGACTCCGGCGGTGCCGGTGTCCGTGTTCGGGGTGAGCGTGGTCCCGGTGCCGTCGAACGGAGCCACCGTGCCCTTGGTCTCGATCTCCCCACGCACGAGCATCCGGCCTGCGGCGCTGCGCGCGAGCGTCTGAGTCAGGAAACCGTTGCCGGTCGAGAGCAGAGACAATCGCTGGCTGTTCGAGGTCGTGGCCATGCGCGGTACGCGCGGCTCGCCCGGGCCGCCGCCGCCGAGATAGACCGCCACCGCACCCGCGGTCGGGTTCGAGCCGTCGTCCGCCGTGAAGGCGGCGACCAGCACGTCGGCGAAGCCATCGCCGTTGAAGTCGAAGTTGTCGAACACGTCGCGCCCGAAGTCACCCCGACCCGAGACCGGGCTGT
>Ga0335080_10008425_pt1 | contig 10749 bp, 12 predicted proteins | sample Lox_Sample_34_FD_206720 | JGI IMG/M metagenome (GOLD analysis project Ga0335080, IMG submission 206720) | Soil microbial communities from Loxahatchee National Wildlife Refuge, Florida, United States - Lox_Sample_3.4 | ecosystem: Environmental > Terrestrial > Soil > Wetlands | place: USA...
AGATCGCCTCCGCCGCGCTCGTCGAGGCGCGCCGCAAGGGTTTCGAGGTGCTGCTGTTCGACACCGCCGGCCGGCTCCACGTCGACGACGCGCTGATGGCCGAGCTGGCAGGGCTCAACGAGATCCTCAAGCCCTCCGAGGTGCTGTTCGTCGCCGACGCGATGACCGGGCAGGACGCGGTGCGCCAGGCCGAAGCGTTCTCCGCGCGCCTGCCGCTCACCGGCGTGATCCTCACCAAGCTCGACGGCGACGCCCGCGGCGGCGCGGCGCTCTCGGTGGTGTCGGTCGCGGGCAAGCCGATCCGCCTGGTCGGCGTCGGCGAGCGGCTCGACGACCTCGAGCTGTTCCACCCCGACCGCATGGCCGCCCGCATCCTCGGCCTGGGCGACATGCTCACATTCATCGAGAAGGCGCAGGCGGCGGTGGACGAGAAGAAGGCCGCCGAGATGGAGGCGAAGCTCAAGCGCGAGGGGTTCGACCTCGAGGACCTGCGCGACCAGCTGAAGCAGATGCGCGGCGGCGGCCTGCTCTCCCAGCTCGCCGACCTGCTCCCGGGGATGAAGGCGCTCAAGGCCGCGCCCGAGGTCGACGAGCGCAAGCTCGTGCGCTTCGAGGCGATCATCTCGTCGATGACGCCGGCCGAGCGCCGCCACCCGGAGATCATCAACGGCTCGCGCCGCAAGCGCGTGGCGCGCGGCGCCGGCACCACCGTCGAGGAGGTGAACCGCCTCCTGCGCCAGTACGCCGAGATGCGCAAGATGGTCAAGCGTCTCGGCAGCGGCAACCCCCGCCGGGTGCTGCGCAACCTCGGGATGTGACCGCGCTGGCGCGGTTTGCTACAATCACCGTTCGCGGTTCGGCGCAAGGCCGCGAGAGTTCCTGCAAGGAGAGTGCTCGATGCTGAAGATTCGACTGCGGCGAATGGGCTCCAGCAAGCGCCCGGTGTACCGGGTGGTGGTGTCGGACCGCCGCCAGCCGCCCACCGCGGCCGTGCTCGAGGAAGTCGGCTTCTACAACCCGCGCAGCACCCCGGCCGACGTCCGGATCGACCAGGAGCGGGTGGAGTTCTGGGTCGCGCGCGGGGCGCAGCTCTCGCCCACCGTCGCGAGCTTGCTCAAACAGGCCAAGAGTTAGCTCCCACACCACTTCACGCTCAAGGAGGCGCCCATGAAAGAGCTCGTCGAAGCGATCGCCAAGTCGCTCGTCGACCATCCCGACCAGGTGAACGTGCGTGAGGTCCAGGGCGAGCAGACCACCGTGCTGGAGCTGCGCGTCGCGACCGAGGACCTCGGCAAGGTGATCGGCAAGCAGGGCAAGACCGCGCGCGCGATCCGCACGCTCCTCGCCGCCGGCGGGATGAAGATCCGCAAGCGTTTCGTCCTCGAGATCCTGGAGTAGCCGTGCCCGGGCCCCAGGCCTGGCTGGCTGTGGGGCGGATCCGGCGTCCGCACGGCATCCACGGCGAGATCACCGTCGAATCCATGACCGACTTCCCGGAGCGCCTCGCGCCCGGGGTCGAGATCGGCATCGGCGAGGCGGCCCCCGAGCTGCGCGCCCGCATCCACCAGGTCCGCATGCACAAGGGCGACTTCCTGCTCGCCCTCGCCGAGATCCGCGACCGCAACGAGGTCGAGGGCTGGCGCGGCCGCTACGTCTTCCTCCCCGAGCAGCCGCGCGCCGACCTGCCCCCGACCTACTACTACGAGCACGAGCTGATCGGCTCGCGCTGCGTGACGGCGGACGGCGCGGCGATCGGCGAGGTGACGGGTCTGACGCCGGGCGCGGGCGGCTCGCTGCTCGTGCTCGCGACGCCGCGCGGCGAGGCGCTGGTGCCGTTCCGCTCGCCGATCGTGGTGCGGGTCGACCGCGACAGCCGCACCGTCGTGCTCGACCCGCCGCGCGGCCTGGTCGACGGCGATGCGCTGTGACGTCCTGACGCTGTTCCCGGCGGCGGTCGAGCCCTACCTCGCGACCGGCGTGCTGGGCCGGGCCGGCATCGCCGGCATCGTCGACGCGCGGGTCCACGACCTGCGCCGCTGGGCGATCAACCGCTACGGCCAGGCCGACGACGAGCCGTACGGCGGCGGGCCTGGGATGGTGCTGCTCGCGCCGGTGGTGGTGGGCGCGGTGCGCGAGGTCGCGGCGATGCACGCCGTCCCGCCCCACCTCGTGCTGCCGGACCCGCGCGGCCGGCGCTTCGACGACGCGGTGGCGCGGGAGCTGGCGGCGGCGCCGCGGCTGCTGTTCGTCTGCGGCCGCTACGAGGGGTTCGACGAGCGCGTCCACGAGGTCCTCGCCGCCGACGAGATCTCATTGGGCGACTTCGTGCTCTCGGGCGGCGAGCTCGCGGCGCTCGCGATGCTCGACGCGATCGCGCGCCACCTGCCGGGCGTGGTCGGCGACGCCGGCTCAGTCGCCGGCGACTCGTTCACCTCCGGCCTGCTTGATTTCCCGGTCTACACCCGCCCGCGCGAGTTCGAGGGACGCGCCGTGCCCGAGGTGCTCGCCGGCGGCAACCACGAGGCGATCCGGCGCTGGCGCCTGGAGGCCGCGCTCCGCCTCACGCTGCGTCGGCGGCCGGACCTGCTGCTGGCGAGCTGGCCGGGCCTGAGCGACGAGTCGCGCCGCCTCGCGGCGTCGATCGCTTCCGAGGAGGGGATCGCCTGGCCGCCCTCCGGCGCGGCGCGGCCGTAGGCCTTCCCCAACCCGCCCGGGGCATGTATAATCTCCGTTCCGCGCCACGCCGTAGCGCCGCGCGGTGGGAGTGTGGAGGTCGGTCATGGATCTACGCGAGCTCGAAAAGGAGCAGATGCGCGCGGAGGTTCCCGCATTCGGTCCGGGCGACACCGTCCGGGTTCACGTCAAGGTGCGCGAGGGCGAGAAGGAACGCATCCAGGTGTTCGAGGGCGTCGTGATTGCGCGCCGCGGCGGCGGGATCCGCGAGAGCTTCACGGTGCGGAAGGTGTCCTACAGCATCGGCGTGGAGCGCGTGTTCCCCCTCCACTCGCCGAGCCTGGCGCGCATCGAGGTGGTCCGCCACGGCAAGGTGCGCCGCGCCAAGCTCTACTACCTCCGCAACCTCAAGGGCAAGGCGGCGCGTCTCGAGGAGCAGTACACCCAGCGGTGAGGCCGGCACCGCCCGACGGCCGTCTCGACCGAAAGCTGCAAGCCGCGCACGGCACGATCGCCGGCGTCGACGAGGCCGGGCGGGGAGCGCTCGCCGGGCCGGTGACGGTCGCGGCGGTCGTGCTCGACCCCTCCTCGCCGATCGCCGGGCTCGACGACTCCAAGCGACTCTCGCCCGCGCGGCGCCGCGCGCTCGCCGCGCTCGTCCGCGACCGCGCGCTGGCCTTCTCGGTGGTCCACCGCGACGCCGCGGAGATCGACCGCGTCAACATCCTCGAGGCGACGCGGGCGGCGATGATCGACGCGGTGAACGCGCTTCACCGCACGCCGCGCCTGGTCGTCAGCGACGCGGTCGCGCTGCCGGGGCTCGGGATGCCGGTGCGCGCCGAGGTGCGCGCCGACGGGCGCTACCTCTGCGTCGCCGCGGCGTCGATCCTGGCGAAGGTGGCGAGGGACGAGATCATGGTCGGCCTGGCGCGCGAGTTCCCGGACTACGGCTGGGCCGCGAACAAGGGGTACCCAACCCCGGCGCACCTCGCCGCGCTCTCCCGAATCGGTCCGTGCCGACTGCATCGCCGCAGCTTCGCCCCGGTCCGTGTGCTAGCATGAAACTCGGGGGTTTCTAGGCGGCGGAATGTCATCGGTCAAGCGCGACCAGATCATCCAGGAGGCCGAGAAACTCGTCTCCCGGGGGAAGCTCGACGCGGCGATCAAGGAGTACCGGCGCGCGGCCGACCAGGCGCCCAACGACACCAACACGCTGAACCGCCTCGGCGACCTCCTCCAGCGCGTCGGCAAGGTGGCGGAGGCGATCGAGGTCTACCAGAGGATCGCGGAGCACTTCGCGCAGGACGGGTTCTTCCTCAAGTCGATCGCGATCTTCAAGAAGGTCAACCGCCTCGACCCGCAGCGCACCGAGACCTACGAGCGCCTCGCCGACCTCTACTTCAAGCAGGGGCTCGCCGTCGAGGGCCGCCAGCAGCTGCTCACGCTCGCCGACTGGTTCCTGCGCTCCAGGCAGGCGCAGGGCGCGGTGCGCGTCTACCGGCGCCTGGTCGAGCTCGAGCCCGGCAACTTCCAGGCGCGCGCCAAGCTCGTCGACCTGCTGGTCCAGCTCGGCGACGCGGCGGCGGTCACGGTCGAGATCGACGCGCTCGGGCAGTCGCTGCTCTCGCGCGGCATGCTCGACGAGGGGATCAAGCTCTACCACCGCGCGCTCGACCTCGCCCCGGAGCAGGTCGACTTCGTCGCGCCGTGCGTCGACGCCCTGGTGGCGGCCAACCGGCACTCGCAGGCGGTGGAGCTGGCGCGCAAGGCGCTCGCGACCTCGAAGCCGGGGATCGAGTTGCGGCGCGCGGCCGCGCGCGCCTGGGTCGAGGCCGGCGACCTCCGCTCGGCGCGCAAGCTGCTCGAGGAGCTGCTGCAGCAGACCGGCGAGCGCACCGACATCCTGCAGCTCTACGGCGACCTGATGCTGCGCGTCGGCGAGTCGGAAGAGGCCAAGGAGCTGCTCTTCCCGCTGATGGACCGGCTGCTCAAGGCCGGCGATCTCGGCCGCGCGGCCGCGCTGGTCAAGAAGCTGCTGCTCGGCTCGCCGGGCGACCCCGCGGTGCTGGAGCGGGCGATCAAGGTGTTCGACCGCAAGGCCGACCCGGACATGGTGATGAACCTCGAGACCGCGCTCGCCGACGCCTACTTCCGCGGCGGGCGCCGCGACGAGGCCTCGCCCCTCTACCAGCGCCTGGCGCGCGAGCACCCGGACAACGCCCTGTTCGCGCTCCGGCTGAGCGAGCTCGGGATCGGACGGGCTCCGGCTGCGCCCCCGCGCGCGGCGCCCGCGGAGCCGGTGCCCGCGACGCCCGCGGCTGCCGCGCCGCCGCCGGACGGGGAGATCGAGTTCGTCGACGTCGACCTCGCCCCGGCCCCGACCGTCGCCGCGGCGCAGCCGCCCGCGCCTCCCGCCGCCGAGGAGCCGCCGGCGCCGCCGGCCGCACCGGCGGCCGAGGCCGCGGCGGCGCTGTCGCCGACCAACGCCGAGGAGCTCTACACCGAGGCGATGGTGTTCGTGAAGTACGGACTGACCGAGAAGGCGATCGCGCACCTCCACCGCCTGCTCGCGCTCGACCCCACCCATGTCGAGGGCCGCGAGATGCTCCGCTCGCTCGGCGGGGGCGAGATGGTCGAGGTGGAGTTCGAGGAGCCCGAGGCCGAGATGCCCGCGGCAGCGGCGCCGGCCTCGCCAGTGCCGCCGCCCGAGGCGCCGCCGCCCGAGCCACCGGCGATCACGCCTCCGACCGCCGCCGGGGTCCCGGCGCCGGCGGAACGTGTCCCGGAGTTCGAGGCGCCGCAGCTGGCGCCACCGCCGCCACCCGCCGCTCCCGCGTCCGCGCCGCCGGTCGCCGCGATCGAGTTCTGGCCGGTTTCGGAGCCCGTCGCCGCCGCGCCGGTCGCGGAGCCCGTCGTCCCGGTCGAGCTGCCGGTGATCGAGCCGCCCGCCCCGGCGAAGAGGCGGCGGAAGCCGGCCGCCGCCGCGAAGCCGCCCGAGGTGCCCGCGCTCGACGCGCTGCTGGAGCCGGTCAAGCCTGCACCGCCGCGGCCGCGCCAGCCGCGCGGCGGCGCGCGCCCGGTGCGGCTCGACGACCTCGAGGCGATGCTCGGCCTGGGCGCGACCGGGACGCCGGCTCCCGCCCGGCGTGCGGCGAAGCCGGCGTCGACCACAGAGGTGGAGTTCGACCTCGCCTCGCTCGGGCTGGGCGCGACCGGGGCGCCGGTGCCCGCCACCACGCCGCCGCCTCCCGCGCCGGTCGCGGAGGCGTCGCCGGCGGGCGAGCCCGCGTCGCCGCCTCCCGCGCCAGCCTCGGCCACCGCTGCCGCGAAGGAGGAGGCCGAGACCGAAGCGCCGATGGAGTTGGTCGAGGTCCGCGGGGTGCTCGCCGGCCCCAGCGACGACCAGCTGCGCGAGATCGACTTCTTCATCCAGCAGGGCCTGCTCGACGACGCGGCGAAGCTGCTGGCGAAGGTGCGCGAGAGCTTCGGCGACCACCCGGACGTGATGTCGCGCCACGCGCTGCTCAAGGCGCGCGGCTGGGACGACGAGAAGGCGCCGGCCCCCTCCGCGTCGGCGGCCGAGCTGTTCAGCGAGGAGGAGCAGTTCTTCGACCTCGCCGCGGAGCTCGAGAAGGAGCTGGCGGAGGACGAGCTGGTCGCCGAGGCCACCGGCGCGGGCAAGAACGAGGACGTCTCGATCGAGGAGCTGTTCAAGGAGTTCCAGCGCGGCGTCGCCGAGCAGGTCCAGGCGGAGGACTTCGACACCCACTTCAACCTCGGCCTCGCCTACCGCGAGATGGGCCTGCTCGACGAGGCGATCGGCGAGTTCCAGCTCTCCGCGAAGTCGACGGACTTCCTGGTCGAGAGCGCGAGCATGATCGGTGCGTGCTACATCGACAAGGGGCTGCCCGAGCAGGCGGTCGGCTGGTACGGCCGCGCGCTCGGCGCCGCCAACGTCCCCGCCGACGTCCAGGCCGGGCTGCGCTACGAACTCGGCCGCGCGCACGAGCTGGCCGGCAACGTCGCGGGAGCGCTCTCGAGCTACGCCGAGGTGCTCGCGGTCTACCCGTCCTACCGCGACGTCGTCGACCGCATCTCGCGGCTGCGCGCCAACTGATCCGGGCCCAGCGTCGCCTGGGTCCCATCGCGGAGTGCGAGCGCTGCCGCGGCCGGTGCCGTGCCTACTCGATGTCGGAGGCGACGAGGATCGGCGTGCCGCTGCGCAGCAGGTGGTGGAGGCGCTGGGCGTCCTCGCGCGTCATCGCCAGCGTCACCGCGGGCGGGAGGTCCTGCCCCTGGCCGCGCAGCCGCGCGAGACCGTCGCGCACTGCGGCGGTGAACAGGCCCCACCGGCCCTGGCTCGGCAGCTCCTCGGTGATCCACAGGTCCCACCCGTTCCCGAGCGTCGCCCGGTAGGAGGAGGGCGTCTCCCGCGGCGGCGGCGTCGGCGTGGGCGTCGCGGCGTCCGCGCTCGGCGCGTCGCTGTCGTCCTGGTCGGGCTTCGGTGCGGGGCGAAGCGACTCCGGCTCCAGCACCTCGCGGTCGCGGTCGCCGGGGCCGTCGGTGACGGTCCAGATCGCGGGCATCGGCGGCGCCACGGGATGGCGCCCGCCGAAAAGCGGCTGCTGGCTGATCAGCTCGATGCCGCGGAGCTGGATCGTGTCGAGCACGGTGCCGCGGGCGCGGATCTCGAGCACGCGGCGCGTCGGGTCGAGCACCAGGTAGACCGCCGGCCGCTTGGCGAGCGTTGCCTCCATCTCCGCCGTGGCGACGAGCGCCGGGTCGGGCGTGGACTCGCCCGCTCGCGCCGAGGCGACCGCGAGCAGGCTAGTAAAGGTAGACGCGAGTACCGATCGGAGCATGGCGGTAGACGAACTCCAGGTCCTCGTCGCCGAGGCGGATGCAGCCGTGCGTGACGCGCCGGCCGAGCAGGCTCTTGAACAGCGTGCCGTGGATGATGTAGCCGTCGCCGATGTAGAGGGCGTAGTCGCCCAGCGACTGGTTGTCGAACCGCTCGCTGGCGTCCTTGGGGGGGAGGTAGCCGTCCTCGATGAACGCCCAGTCCGGCTTCGCCCACACCGGGTGCTGGACCTTGCGCTCGACCACCCGCTCGCCCATCGGCGTGTCGAACACCCAGCGTCGCCCGTTGCGCGGGTCGCGCAGCACGATGCCGGTGCCGGTGGAGCAGATCGCGGTGCGGATCTCCTTGCCCTTGTCGATCAGGTGGAGGCGGTTGCGGTAGGTGTCGACGACGATGTACACGCCCTTCGGGTGGACCTTGTCGATCTCCTTCTCGGCGAGCGCCGCGCGGCGCACCATCCGGTCGGGGTCCGCGTCGCCTGTGTCGCTCGCCGCGGTGGCGATGTAGGGACGGGCGACGTACGGGCGCCCGACGCGGGCGAGCACCGCCGCGCTGCCGCAGCACAGCAGCGCCGCGACCGCGAGCAGGATCCCCAGCACCACCGGCCACCGCCGCCGCCGCGGCGCGCCCAGGTCGACGTCGAGCGGTTCGAGTTCAGCGTTCATAGGTCCCCACGATCGTTACCGGCGTGCCGACGCCGACGCGGGCGAACAACCGTTCCATGTCCGCGTTCGTCAACGCCACGCATCCGTCGGTCCAGTCCCGCCCCTCGCCGCCGTCGCCGTGGATCTCGATCAGGCCGCCGATCGCCGCGCGGGAGGAGACCTGCCCGCGCGCCCGGGCGAGGGCGAAGCGCATGCGATCCTCGTCGTTAGGATAGTTGATCAGCAGCGCCTTGTTGTAGCGCGTGGCGTGCCCTTCCTTGGCCTCGACCACCTGGTACATCCCCTCCGGCGTCGCACGGTCGCCCGAGTGCTCCTTGCGCCGCAGGCCGTTGGCGCCGAGCTCCGCCGGGAAGCTCAGCGCGACGCGCCCGCCCTGGTAGAGGAGCACCCGGCGCCGCAGCTTGTCGATCACGATCGCCGCCGCGCCGGTCTGGCGCGAGCCCTCGATCGTCTTCTCCGCCCACTCGTTCCAGGTGCGCCGCAGCGATGGGTCCGAGAACCGCGCGTGGAGGCCCTTCCAGCCGCGGTGGACCACGCCGGCGTTCTCGATCGCCTTCTGCAGCTCCTCGACCGCGCTCTCGTTGCGGCCGCCGCCCGCGAGCCGCTGGGCGGTCTCCAGGCTCCCCGCCGCCGTCGACATCGCCGCGCCCTCGCGCCGCCCCATCCCGGTCTCGTTGATCTCGGCGCGGGCGCGGGCGACCTCGTCCTGGGCGACGCGCAGCAGGCTGCCGGCACGCAGCGTCGACTGCGCCTCCCGCGCGTGCACGCGGGAGGCGGCGAGCCGTGCGGCGTGGACGGCGCGGAACCACGCCGCCTCGGTGCGGCCGACGCTGCCCTCCCAGAACGGCGCGGAGGCCTCGGCCGCGGTCGCGGTCTCGGCGTCGGCGACCAGGCGCTCGATCAGCCGCGCCTGGAGCGGCTCCTCCGACCTGACGAGACGCACTGCACGATGGGCGGCGCGGCGCGCGCCGTCGAGGTCGGGGGCGGGCCGGCGGGAGCAGGCGAGCAGGAGCGATGCCCCCGCCAGCGCCGCGAGACGAACAGCGAAACGGCGGCGGTTGCCCGCCGCCGTCACGCGTGAATCAGCTGCCTGCGAACTGCTTACTTGCACTTGAACGTGGTCTTGATCCCGTCGAGGTCCTTCGCGACCGGGTCAATCTGCCCCTTGAGCGTGTCGGCGGCGGCCTTCGCGCCGAAGAAGTCTTCCTTCGCGAACTTGCCATCGATGTCGGCGACCTGGCTCTTGTAGCCGTCGAGGTTGCCCTTCACGGTCTCGAGGTCCTTCTTGACTTCCTTCGCGCGCTTCGCCCGCGGGCACTTCTCGATCGCGGCCATCAGCGTGTTGGCGCCATCGAGGGCGGCCTTGGCGGCGTCGATCGAGGCCTTCGCGTCGTTCTTCGCCTTCTCCTTGCCAGCGATACCGGCTTCCTTGGCTGCGTTGGCGGCGTTCTGGGCGTCGGTGATGAGCTGCTTCGCCTTGGTGTAGGAGCGGAACAGCGCGAACTTGGCGTTCTGCGCCTCGAGCTCCGCGTTGACCGCGTTCATCCCCTGCTGGGCCTTGTCCCACGCGTCGGCGGCATACTTCGGCGCCTCGGACTGCTCGGCGGCGGTGAGGGCGGCCTTGGCGGCGTCGATCTCCTGCTGCGGCGGCTTGGCGCAGCCGACGGCCAGGACGGCCGCGACCAACAGCAACGCACCAACGAAGACCTGATTCTTACGCATCTGAGATTCTCCTTTCCTCCTGATCGAGGTTGGGCACCGAGTTGATGCCCGTTCCGTACTTGATGTTACGCTTGGAAAAACCAATGTGCAAGCGCGTACAAACGCGAGATCACCGGCTGCCCGAGCGCGGTGGGAGGGCGCGTTTCTCGCTCCTCTTTCTCGTAGCGGCGGGCTTTCACCTCCGCGAGGAACCCTCCCGGCCCCTCTGAGGCGCGCTTTATAGCCCTCTCGGCCCCGAATGTCAAGGCACTGTCTGAGACGAGCCATCCGGGTCCGGCACCGAACCCAGGTCGAGGTACACCTCGCCGTCGCGGATCACGATCCGCAGGGGCCGCAGCGAGGCCTCACGGCACGGACCCCAGACGCACAGCCCGTCACCGGCGCGGTACAGCGCCCCGTGCTGCTGACACATGAGGAAACCGCCGTCGGGGGTGAAGAACTTCCCCGGTGTCTCGTGGTCGAGCGGGACGGCGAGGTGGCGGCAGCGATTGCGCCACGCTCGGATCACCCCGCCGTCGCGCACCAGGATCCCATCCTCCTGCCAGGCCCCGAGCCGGACCGAGAAGCCGAGGCCGCGCGCGGGGATCTCCGCGGCGCTCGCGATCCGGTGCAGGGCGGGGGCCGCGTCGCTCACCCGCGCCCCTCCGACAGCGCGGCGCCGCCCGAGGCGGCGATCGCCGCGAGGTTGCGGCGCAGGCGTGGGTGGTCGAGACGACGCAGCGGCGTCCCGGCCGCCATCGCGTTCCAGCCGGCCGCGTCGAGCGCGTCCAGCGCGCCGAGCGTCAAGCCGCGCAGCCTGGGGCGCGGCGCCAGCGCTGGGGTGCAGCT
>Ga0335080_10008428_pt1 | contig 10747 bp, 16 predicted proteins | sample Lox_Sample_34_FD_206720 | JGI IMG/M metagenome (GOLD analysis project Ga0335080, IMG submission 206720) | Soil microbial communities from Loxahatchee National Wildlife Refuge, Florida, United States - Lox_Sample_3.4 | ecosystem: Environmental > Terrestrial > Soil > Wetlands | place: USA...
CAAAGCCGCCACGATCCGCGCGGCCAGGCGCAACGCGTTGACGAGCTTGCCGTTGGCCTGGCCGGGGTGCACCTCGATGCCGCGGATCGTGATCGTGACCTCGTAGGCGCTGAACGTCTCGTCCTGGATCTCCCCCAGCTCGGAGCCGTCCAGGGTGTAGGCGCAGCGCGCGCCGAAGCGCGGCACGTCGAACAGCGTCGCTCCCTCGCCGATCTCCTCGTCGGGGGTGAAGGAGACGCGGAGCGTCGGCCGCGGCAGCTCGGGATGGGCGGCCAGATGCGCGACGCCGGCCATGATCTCGGCGACGCCCGCCTTGTCGTCGGCCCCGAGCAGCGTGTCGCCGCTGCTGGTGACGATGTCGTGGCCGAGCTTGCTCTCCAACTCGGGTATCGCGGCGGGGTCGAGGACGGTGCCGTCGCGGGGGAGCGCCAGCACGCCTCCGTCGTACCCGCGGTGGACGATCGGCTCGACGCCTGCGCCGGGCGCGTCGGGGCTCGTGTCCATGTGCGCGATCAGACCGATCGCCTGACCCGAATCGCCGTCGGAGCCGGGCAGGGTGGCCACCACGTATCCGTTGTCGTCGAGCAGCGCGTCGTCCAGCCCGGCCGCGCGCAGCTCCTGCACCAGCACGCGCGCGAGGTCGAGTTGCCCCGGCGTGCTGGGCGACGACGTGCGGTCCCGCCGGGACTGCGTGTCGATCTGGACGTAGCGCAGGAATCTTTCGAGCACGTCCGGCGCGAGCTCCCGCGCGAGCGCGGAGGTGTAGGAACCGGCCATCGCGGTGAGTATCGCAACGTGGGGAGAAGAAGGGCTGCCCAGAGCTCAAACCGGACAAAGGAGAGAGACTGAGATGGCAACGCAGACCCCCACCCAACGTTCGGCCGCCGCAAAGCGCGCGGCGGCGACCCGTAAGCGCAACGCCGCCAAGCGAAGCGCCTCGAGCGCGCGCGCATCGGCCCGCCGCACCACCGGATCCGCGTCGGTCACCGCCCGAACGAGCGCGGAGACGACGGCTCGGAACGCCCGGACCACGGGCAGGCAGGCGGCGCACGCCGCCGAGCGCCGCGCCGACGCCGCGGCCACGCAGCTTGGCGCGCTCGCGACGAGCGCGGAGCGCGTGCTGTTCACCGCGGTCGGGGCGGTGGCCACCGCCGCGGACGCGGTCAAGCACACCGCATCGACTTACACCAGCTCCCGACGGCTGGCGCGACGGCTCGACGAGTTCGAGCTCCGCGGCGCGCGCGTCCTCGAGCGCGGCCGGCGCAAAGCGAGATCCCGCGTCAGCTAACGCCCACCCACGCCCACCCACCCGAGGCCGGAGGGCATGCCGGAACGCGGATCACGGGCTGCTACACGCGGGCTGCCTCTTGTGCTAAAAGAGGTCGGTCTGCGAAAGGAGGCCCCCGTTGTCGGGGAGCCAGGTGGGCGAGCCCGTGTCCGCAACTGACTCGCAAGAGCTGTTCGAGCGGTGGAGACGGGATCGAAACCGTGAGGCACGCGACGAGCTCATCGCTCGATTTCTCCCGCTTGCCCGCAAGCTGGCTCGGCGCTACACGCAGTCGAGCGAGCCATACGACGATCTCGTGCAGGTGGCCAGCCTTGGGCTGGTCAAGGCCGTGGAGCGGTTCGACCCGGACCGCGGCTTTGCCTTCACGTCTTTCGCCGTGCCGACGATCGTGGGTGAGCTCAAGCGCTACTTCCGCGACACCGGCTGGGCGATTCACGTCGATCGCGGCGCGCAGGAGCGGGCGCGCAAGATCAACGAGGCCCGCCAGGCGATCAGCGCGCGCACCGGCCGGCCTCCGCGCGTCGACGAGCTCGCGCAGTACCTCGAGCTGAGCGAGGAGGAGGTGCTCGACGGCCTCCAGGTCGCCGAGGCGTACGGGACGGTCTCGCTCGACGCGCCGCTCGCCGGCGAGGAGGACGCAAGCCGCCTCGATGCGATCGGCGACGAGGACCAGCGTCTCGGTCTGATCGACGACCAGACCACGATCTTCGCCGCCGCAAAGCATCTGCCGCAGCGCGAGCGCGAGATCCTGTACCTGCGCTTCGGCGAGGACCTCACCCAGTCGGAGATCGCCGAACGCGTCGGCGTCTCGCAGATGCAGGTCTCGCGGCTGCTGCGCCGGTCGCTGCAGCGTTTGCGCCAACTGACCGGCGAACCCAAGCAATAGCCCCCGGGCGGGCCGGCTGCCCAGCCCAGGGCAGCCGCCGCCGAGTCAGCTTGCCGTCACCAGCGATACCACCCTCGTCGTCCAGCGCCGGACGAGGCCCCTCCGATCAGGAACCCGATCAGCCACAGGACGATGGCGGCGATCAGGACGATCCACAGGACGTGCGCGGCAAAGCCGAGCCCGCCGAAGATCGCCAGGATCAGCAGCAGAACGATCAATGCGACCATTTCGTCTCCTCCTTGTCGTGCACTGTTGAAACGGTGCGCGGTGACGAGTGACTACCCGTGATCAGACCGCGTGACGCAGCCCGCGCGGCGATCGCCGCAACGTCTAGCCCAACACCGCCGGGCCAAGATCAGTAGGCTCGCTGCCCCGTGCAGAGTCACTTCCGGCTAGAGGTGCGAAGCCAAGGCAAGGCAACCATCATCGCGGTCAGCGGTGAGCTCGACCTGGCCTCGAGTCCGGCCCTCCAGGAGGAGCTGGACCGAGCCTCGGACTCCGACATGCTGATCATCGACCTGCGCGAGCTTGACTTCATGGACTCGACCGGGCTCAGCGTCCTCGTCCGCGCCCACCAGCGGGCCGAGGAGCAGGGCCGTCGGCTGGCCATGGTCAAGGGGCCCCAGCAGGTGCAGCGGCTGCTCAGCCTGACCGGCGTGGCCGACCGCCTGACGGTGGTGGACCGACCCGAGGAGCTCCTGCCCGAGGAGTAGGCCGGGGTCGATCAGCCGCGCCGGCGGTCGACCATGACCACGTAGAGCACCTCGGCGCCGTCCTGGACGCGCACGTCGAGTTCGTCGCTCAGCATGGTCAGCGCGGAGGCGGCGCTGTAGTCGGGCGCCTCGTGGCGGAGCTGGCCGCCGCTGCCGGGCGCGAACGGTCCGATCGTCAGCTCGAGTCGCTGTGCGTCGGTCGAGATCGCGAACGACATCCGCGGGCCCTGGGCGGACCGGCCGGCGTGGGCCGCGATCGCGTCGGTGACCAGGTACACGTCGGAGAAGCGGTCGAGCGAGAAGCGCGCCCGCGCAGCCAGCGCACGGGCCACGCGGCCGAGCACGCCGGCCAGCAGGCTGATCGGCGAGAGCGACACGACCGCGTCGCCGGTCAGCCAGGTCGCCGCATGATCATCGGGACCGGCTCGGCTGGGCAGGTGGAACAGGGGCTTGCCGTCGCGCTGGCCGGCGAAGGTCATCCTGACCTCGGTCCCGCCCTCGGGCCCGGTGCGGAACTCGGCCTGCTCGGCGAGGGCGCGGATCACCGACAGCCCGACGCCGCGGATCGTCTCGTCGGCCGGAGCGAGGGGCGGGAGGCCCGACCCCTCGTCCTCGACCACCACCTCGATCGCCTCGGGCTCGATGTACATGAGCACGGTGAGGGGGCCGGTCTCGCCCTCGTAGGCGTGCATCACAACGTTGTTGCACGCCTCGCTCACGGCGGTCTTGAGATCGTCCAACAGCTCGGGGTCGAGGCCAATCAGCTCGGCCACGCCGGCCAGCACCCCGCGCACGAGCGTCAGGGTCTCCGGCCGCGAGTCGAGCTCGAGCCGGACGGCCGGCGCGTCGCCGTTCACCGCCACCCGTCCTCCCGCCGGTCCGAGCGCCCGCCACCCCCCGACGGTTCGCTGCTTTCGAGCTTTCTCTGCGGGGTAAACCTATGACCAGTCATGGATTCACGCATGCACGCCCTCTATGAGATCGACCCTCAACCCAGCGGCCCCGGACAGGCACGACAGATCATCGCGGAAGAGCTGTCCTCGCGGCTCCCCGCCGGCGTCGTGGATGAGATCAAGCTGATGGTCAGCGAGCTCGTCACGAGCCGGATCGTGCACAGCGCCGCGGAGGGTGATGCTCCGCTGATGCTCGAGCTGATTGTCAACGGCAAAGTCTGCTGCCGGGTGTCCGACCACGGCCCCGGGTTCACGGCGCGCGACCGTGAGGCGACCGCCCCCGGCACCTGGGGACTGCTGGTCGTCGAGCACCTCGCCGACCGGTGGGGGATGCAGCATTCGCCTCAACGGACCGAAGTATGGTTCGAGCGGCAGTGCGGGTGACCTGCGGGTAGCGCCGTCGAGCCGCAGAGCGGCGTCAACCGGCGGCGCAGATCCCTCAAGCCCCCGTCCGGTGAATCGAAGCGTCCGTCAGGCGACGGACACTTCGTCGCCGGTCTCCGTCATCTCGCGCAGACGGGCAAGCGCTCGACGCAGAATCCGCGACACCTGCATCTGCGAAACCCCGATCTCCTCGGCGATCTGGGTCTGGGTCATGTCCTGCACGAACCGAAGCGCAAGCACGTGGCGTTCCCGCGCGGTCAGCTCATGGGCCGATGCGGCGATCGTGACGCTGGCGTCGACAAGTTCGAAGCGCTCGTCTTCCTGCCCGAACGCATCGGCCAGCGACCCGGATTCGCCGTCGGCGTCCTCGCGGGGGGCATCCAGCGAGGTTGAGTGGTGGGCGCCGGCGGTCTCGAGGGCGTCGAGCACGTCCTCGATGCTCATCTCGAGGTACTCGGCCAGTTCCGGCACGCTGGGCGGGCGGCCGGTCTTCGAGGTCAGCGTCTGCTGGGCCTCTTCCACCTTGAGCGCCTGCTCCTGGGCGCCGCGCGGAACGTGCACGGACCAGCCCAGATCGCGGAAATAGCGCTTGAGCTCGCCGAGAATCGTGGGCACCGCGAACGACGAGAACGCGGTCCCGCGGTCGGCGTCGAAACGGTCGACGGCCTTGACCAGGCCAAGGCTGGCGACCTGCAGAAGGTCTTCAAACGGCTCCCGCGCTCCGGCGTAGCGGCGCGCAAGCTTGCGGGCCAGGGGCAGGAAGCGCGTCACCAGCTCATCGCGTGCGCTGCGGTCGCCGTGTTGCTGCCAACGGACGAAGAGCTCAGCTGAATCTGTGCGGGCTGCGGTAGCTAGTGAATTCATGCGTGCGTGTTACCCGTGAGTAGCCAAACCCAACCACGAAATTGTGGGAAATCGGTCAGCCTGAGTACACGTTGGGGTCTCGCTGCGCTCGACGTCCCTGGGGCCGGTTCCGCCCGGCGTCCCTGCCGGGCGGTGCGAAGGCGGCCGAGAAACCCCTAGATCGCGACCGGTCGCGAGCGCGGGGTCATCCGCGCGAGCAGGCCGGCGATGAACCCGCCGACGACCACGTAAACCACGGCCGCGAGGCCCCAGTTGACGACCATCGCGAGCTTGGCGCTGTGGATCGAGAACAGGTTCTTGAACGGTCCGACGAACCAGGCCGCGGCGTCGTGGATGTCGCGGACGACGGCGTTGGCCGGATTCGCGCCGACCAGGAACAGGACGATCGCCACCACGATCAACAGGGCGATCAAGCCTGCCACGGTTCGAACCAGGCGTGCGAGTGCTAATGCCATGTTTTCCTCACCTCCTCGCCTTCGGGCTACCCGGCGCTGGGGGCGGGTACACGGCATCATGCATCCATGGCGCGCTCGATCTGGAACGGCACGATCACCTTCGGGCTGATCGCGGTACCGATCAAGGTGCATTCGGCGACCGAGAGCCACACGATCCAGTTCCACCAGGTACACGACAAGGACGGCGCCCGGATCAAGCAGAAGCGGATCTGCACCAAGGAGGGCAAGGAGGTGCCCTACGAGGAGGTCGCGATGGGCTACGAGGTCCGCGGCGGCGAGTTCGTGATGCTGAGCAAGGACGAGATCGACGCGGCCGCCGGCGCGCGGTCGCGCACGATCGACCTCGAGGAGTTCGTGGCCGGCGAGCAGATCGATCCGGTGTTCTACGACCGCACGTACTACCTGGGCGCGGGCAACGACGGCGCGGACGCCTATCGGCTGCTGCACGACGCGCTACAGCGCGCGGGCCGCACCGGGCTTGGGCGCTGGGTGTTCCACAACCGCGAGTACGTGGTGGCGGTGCGCCCCGGCGACGACGTCCTCGTGCTCCACACCATGCGGTTCGCCGACGAACTGGTGTCGGTCGACAAGCTCGACATCCCGGCGCCGAGCCGTAAGCCGAGCGACCGCGAGCTCGAGATGGCCGAGCAGCTCGTCGAGTCGCTGTACAAGCGCTTTCGCCCAAGCGCGTTCAAGGACGACTACCGGGATCGCGTCGCCAAGCTGATCGAGAGCAAGGCCAAGGGCGAGGAGCTCGACCTACCCAAGCTCGAGAAGGCCGAGCCGACCGACGATCTGATGGCGGCGCTCGAGGCGAGCCTGAGCGCCGGCAAGGGCTCTCGCAAGGGGAGGCGCTGAGGGATGCCGCGGACCCTGTGGAGCGGATCGCTCAGCTTCGGCCTGGTCAACGTCCCGGTCGCGATGGTCCCCGCGGTCCGCGACCTTGACCTGCACTTCCGCCAGCTGCACGAGAAGGACGGCGCGCCGATCGAGGTCCAGCGCTGGTGCTCGAAGGAGGACGTCGAGGTCGCCTACGCGGACATCGAACGCGCGTTCGAGCTCGAGGACGGCGGTCAGGTGATCGTCACCGACGAGGAACTCGTGGCGATCGAGCCGCGGCGGACCCGAACGATCGAGATCGAGCAGTTCGTCGAGCTTAACGAGGTCGACCCGATCTACTTCGACCACCCCTACTACCTGCTCCCGGCCGGCTCGGACGACGGATCGGCGCGCGCCTACCGGCTGTTGGTCGACGTGATGGCGCGGACCGAACGGGCCGCCCTCGGGCGGTTCGTGATGCGGGCCAAGGAGTACCTGGCGATCGTCCGCGCGCACGAGCGCGCGCTGATGCTGAGCACGATGCTGTTCGCCGACGAGGTGCGCGAGACCAAGGACATCGAGGCGGCGACGCAGAAGGCGCACAAGCCACCGGCCCAGCAGCTCCGAGCCGCCGTGGCGGTGATCGAGGAGTTGTCGGGGGATTGGGAGCCGGACAAGTGGAAGGACCGTTACCGACGGCGCCTTCAGGACGTGGTGGCGCGCAAGCGCAAGGGCCAGACGATCAAGGCGCCCGAGCCGCGCGAGCCGGTCCCCGACGAGGCCCCCGACCTGATGGATGCGCTCGAGCGGACACTGGCCGAGATGCGTGGATCTGGCAAGCGAGAGAAGCAGGAGGCATGAACATGCCCGATGAGCACGAGAAGCAACAGCAGCGGATGCGTCAGGCGCTCGACCGCAAAGAGCAAGAAGAGCGGGTCCGGGCCGAGGAGCACTCGATCGAGGAGGCGGACCGGCCGGCCGACGTCGAGAGCGTGCGGGCCAAGAGCTCAGGCCACAAGAAGAAGACGGCCGATAAATGGAATCAGTAAAGGAACCCGGCCGGATGCCGGGTTGTGGACTGAGCCGCGCGCGCGGAGCGGTCTCCCCGGAACTCTAGGAGCGGAGCGCGCGGGGCCCGGAGCCGGATGCGGTTACGCGCCTAGCGCCCCTGCGCGCGCATCAATCGCCTCGCCCGCGCCGGCAGGTCCGAGATCGTCTCGCGGACCTCGGATAGCCCCTCCCTGAGCTCGCGGTCGCCCACTTCTACCGGCATCATCGAGTCCTGGAGGTCGGCGAGGCCCTGATCGGCGGTCTCGATCGCCTCGACCGCGCGCTCGACGTACACCCGTGGATCGCCCGAGTGCATGCCTCCGCTGCTGGAGGCGAACGCCCGGGCGGGGAGGCCGTGGCGCTCGGCGAACTCGGCGTGGGTCCGGCGTAGACGGCCGTACGCGGCCTGGACCGGGCGGAACAACTCAGCCTCCAGGCGATCGGCGGTCTGCTCGTCGAGCTCCTCGTAAGCCTCGGTCAGCGCCGCCACGGCGAGCGCCAGTTGATCGGTGGCCTCGGCCACATCATCGAGGAGCTGCCGACGCGCATCGGCCGCTGAATAGGACATGGCGTCGGTGCCTCAGCTCACAGCCGGTCGGGGATGCCGGTCGGCATTGAAGCTGAATTTTCTCATCACCGTCGTCATCCACGCCTATCCTACGTGTCGGAAGTGGCGTCGATCGCAAACCTTCTCCGGGGCAGCGACCGCGAGTTCTTCGACCTGTTCGAGCGCGCGGGGATGAACATCGTGCGCGCCGCCGAGCTGCTGGACGAGATGCTCGCACGGTATCCCGAGACGGCGGACCTGGCGCGGGACATCCTCGCCTGCGAGCACGACGGCGATCGCCTCACACACGACGTGATCAACCGCCTCAACCAGAGGTTCGTCACCCCGATCGATCGCGAGGACATCCTGCAGCTGGCCTCGGCGCTCGACGACATCGTCGATTACACCGAGGAGGTCGCGGACTACCTCGGGCTGTACAAGATCGAGGCCCCGATGGCACAGGCGCAGCGGCTGGCCGGGGTGCTGCGCGACGCGACGCGCCAGATCGCGGCGGCGATCCCGCTCATGCGGGACTTCAAGGACATCCGCGAGCAGATGGTCGAGGTCCACCGGCTGGAGAACGAGGGCGACCGGATCACGAGGGAGGCGATCGCGTCGCTGTTCGAGACCGGGATCGACCCGATGGTCGTGATCCGCTGGAAGGACATCTTCGAGCGACTCGAGAACGCGATCGACTCGACCGAGCGCGCGGCGTTCATTCTCGAGGGAATCGTCATCAAGAACGCCTGACCGGCGGCCGGCCGGTCGGTTAGCCGGTTCGTAACAACTCTTTGCGGATCGGCTGTGATCCTGAGCGGAGTGAGCCGAAATCGGCTACCCCTGAGCCTGCGGGCGAGCACCGGCTGCGAGCGGACGCGCGTGACGCTCCCGGACGGCGCGCACACGACGCTGCACGTCGCGACGTTCGACGCCGAGGCGTGCAGCCCCCGGGTGGTCGCGTTCGGGACCCCGACGCCGCTGGTGCGCTGGTGCCGCGAGCACGAGGTTCCGCACGCCGTCGCGGGCGGCTTCTCCGCGCGCCCGGATGAGGAGCCGCTCGGCCTGCTGCGGATCGACGGGCGCAGCCTCGAGACCGTCCCGTTCGACCCGCCGTGGGGCGACGTGCGCGCGTGCGTGCAGGTGGTCGAGGGGCGAGTGCGGATCGGGTCGCGGCTGATGCTCGGTCGCGAACCCGCCGGCGACGTGCTGCAGGCGGGGCCGCTGCTCGTGCTCGACGGCCGCAGCGCCGTGGTCGACGGCGAGGATCGCGAAGGCTTCTCGGCCGGCGCGCACCAGTTCGATTCGGACATCACGGCCGGGCGCCATCCGCGGGCGGCGTTGGCCGTGACCGGCGAGCACCTGCTCGCGGTGGCGTGCGACGGGCGCACGCGCGACGACGCCGGCATGACGCTCGAGGAGCTGGCCGACGAGCTGATCTCGCTCGGGGCGACCGACGCGCTCAACCTGGAGGGCGGAGCGTCAGCGTCGCTCGTGCACGGCGGCGTGTTGCGCAACCGCCCGCGCGATCAGCACGGCGTCGACCTGCTCGATGGGCGCGCGGTGCTCACCGCGATCGTGTTCGAAGCTCGCTAGCGCGGGCGTTAGGGTTGGCGGGACCCCGCCCGATCGAGAGGAGCACCATGAGCACGCAGTCCGAAATCCCCGCGGCGCGAGCCACCTCGGAGTTCGTCCGCGGGGTCGACTTCGTCGGCGTCCCGACCCACGACGTCCCCGCCGCGGCCGTGTTCTACGGCGAGATCCTCGGCCTCCCCCGCTCGGTCTACATCCCCGAGCGCCACTTCAGCGAGTTCGAGACCGGCAACCTGACCCTCAGCGTGTACGACCCAGAGAAGATGGGCATGCAGCACGAGCGCAACCCGAACCCGATCGCGCTGCACGTCGACGACGTGGCGCAGGCGCGGGCAAGGCTCGAGGAGCGCGGCGTGAAGTTCCACGGCGACATCCTCGACACCGGCGTGTGCCACATGGCGATCTTTTCCGATCCCGACGGGAACTCGCTGATGCTGCACAACCGGTACGCGCCGCGACAGACCGACGTCTGAGCCATTCGAGGAAGGACTATGTGATGACCCTCACCCGTCAGACCATGACCGACGAGCAACGCAAGTCGGTGGCGCTCGAGTACCTGAAGGCGTTCGACAACGGCGGCATCACCTCGACCGGCGAGAGCATCCTCGAGCTGTTCGCGCCCGACGCGCAGGTGATGTTCCCGAAGTGGGGGATCGCCAACGGGCGCGAGGAGATCGGGAAGATGTTCGGTGACCTCGGGGCGAGGCTCAAGTCGATCCGCCACGACTACGCGAACTTCAACTGGGTCTTCGGAGGGTCGGACACGATCGTCTGCGAGGGCACCAGCTTCGGCGAGCACGTGGACGGTGCGTGGCGGGCGGGCGTGCCCGAGCATGGGGCGGGGCGTTGGTGCGATGTGTTCGAGATCCGTGACTGGCAGATCCAGCGCTGCTTCATCTACCTCGACCCCGACTACGGGTGCCAGGACACGGCGCGCTATCCGTGGCTGGCGGGCGCGGCGACGCCGGCGCAGGACGGCGTCCCGGCCTGAGCCGACCGCATATCCCGCCTCAGGCGGGCATCTCGACAACGAGCGCGCCGGCGAGCCGCCGCAGCACCGGCTGCATGTCCTCGTCTTCCTCGGGGCGCCAGCCGTCGAGCAGGCGGCACAGCTCGGCGCGGCCGGCGTCGATCAGCTGCTCGCGAGCGTGCACGCCGGACTCGGTGAGCGCGAGGTCGTGGTCGAGGTCGGCGGTGA